>JAEEGL015800541.1_pt1 | contig 24693 bp, 20 predicted proteins | sample 9134231 | NCBI WGS metagenome assembly JAEEGL01 (sample SAMN16246548, study PRJNA631951) | gut metagenome | biome: gut microbiome; feature: rumen; material: fiber-attached | host: Bos | place: Iran: Karaj | collected 2018-10
GTACCAAAGCACTCGACGAAGTTAAAGAAAAGTTAACGGAGTTAAATATTTAATATGCATCGTCACGGATACAAAGGCCGCAAATTCGGCCGCGAAACCGATCAGAGGTTGGCGCTCACCCGTGGGTTGATGTGCTCTCTGATTAAGAACCAGAGTATTACAACTACTCTAGCTCGTGCTAAGGAAATCCGTCGCATGACTGAGAAGTTGATTACTATGGCCAAAAAAGGTGGACTTAATAATCGCCGCCTTATCATTGCTAGACTTAACGATCTTGAGGCTGCAACTCTTCTTATTGATGTAATTGCACCACAAATCAAGCGTGATTCTGGCTACCTCAGAATTGAACACGCAGGCTTCCGCCGCGGTGACAACTCTGAGATGGGAACTATCTCATTTGTAGATGAAATCTCACTAGATAAAAAGGAGGCTAAATAATGAAAACTTATAGTCAAAAAGCTTCCGAGATTAGCCGCGAATGGTGGTTAATCGATGCATCTACTTTACCACTAGGTAAATTAGCTGTAGTTATTGCCGATAAGCTTATGGGCAAATCAAAAGTTACTTACACTCCACACATTGATAATGGTGACTATGTTGTTGTAATCAATGCTAAGAACATTGTAGTAACTGGTGACAAGATGATAGCAAAGAAGTACTATCGTCACTCTGGTTTCCCAGGCGGTCTTACCGAGCTTAAACTTGAAGAAGTTATCGAAAAGAACCCTGCTATAGCTATTCGTGAAGCTGTAAAGGGTATGCTTCCAAAGAATAAACTAGCTGCTGACAGACTAGCTCGTCTTCGTATTTTCGATGGCGCTGAGCACGCACATGCAGCACAAAACCCAAAGGAGATTAAGTAATGGTTGCTACTAAGAAATACACCTATGGACTTGGTCGCCGTAAATCTGCTACTGCTACTGCTCGTCTTTACAAAGGTAAAGGTGAAATCACTATCAACGATAAGCCTGCTCTAGATTATCTATCTAACAACAAGACTTATCTTGCTGAGATTACCGATCCTTTGGCACTAGCTGGTAAGCAAAAAGATTACGATATCACTATCCTTGTAAAAGGTGGTGGTCTTGCTGGTCAAGTAGATGCAATTAAACTTGCTATCTCTAAAGCTCTCGTAATCGAGGCTCCAGATCTACGCGCTGTTCTAAAGAAAGCTGGATTCACTTCTCGTGATCCACGTGAGAAGGAACGCAAGAAATACGGTCTTCGTTCTGCTCGTAAGAAAGAACAGTTCAGCAAGCGTTAAAAAAGCCAAAAAATACACTCTTACAGGGGTGTATTTTTTGTTTGCCCATGCTATAATAACAGATAGTGAGGGTGGTGAACGTTAGAAAGTAGGTGATTATGATTGGAAAAAAAAGAAGAAACTTAGTACTCCCGAAAGAATTTGGGAAGCATATAAAATGTATGTTAGTTCGTCGTTTGTAAATCGTATAGGTTTTCAGAGATTTGGTTTGGCACAGGATCTTTCAGATTCATATTTTTCCTCAAAGAAAGATATGTTTTATGAAAGAGGACAGAGTTCTGGAGAGCATCAGGCTAATACTGCTCTTCTTTTTAATCTGTTTGCCAGCAATTACCCGTCTTTTTTAAGGCAACGTACAATGGCCAGTTTAAATAGTGTCAATAAAGCATGGATTATGACAATGATATTGCTCATTCATGATGTTGGTGAAATTAAGGGCGGTGATGTCCCGGATAACGGCGATCGCGATGATCTTCTGGCAAACTCAGAAGAGCTCGAAGTACTTCAAGAGTTTGTATGTATTGGCTTCGATAAAAAAGACGCAGAACCTCTAATTGAAGGAATTAAAGGTTTTCAGAACGATCGTGGGCATTATAATGATGCACTTAAAGCGCTCGATAAGCTCGGCTTCTTGCTTGACCTTGTTTATGGTGAAAAATACGGTTTCACTGGTAATACTATGCATGCGAAAGATGTCTCTGAGCTTGATGCTTTTACAGTGAAGTTTTCTGGCACCAATAATCCTGTCGATAATGTTGCCGTCCACGTAAGAATGCAATATAAAGAATGGGATATTCCGGATTATATTACCGCTCCGATTTATGCTGTACTTGAAGCAGCAGTGCGTGACGCTAGGAATGGCGAATTCTACTCTTGGTGGGATAAGGAAGTGCCTAGCCTGAGTGAATTCGAAGAAATGAGAAAATCACCTCACTAGAAATCCCCCGAATGGGGGATTTTTTTATGTTATAATTAGTAGGACTTGGGGTGCTAGCTCATCTGGTAGAGCGCGACATTCGCATTGTCGAGGTGAGGAGTTCAAGTCTCCTGCACTCCACCAAAAAAATAACCCCCGAAGGGGTCATTTTTTTGTGCTAGAAATTAATTATTTCTTGCCACCGATCATGTTCTTAAATGGGATCCATGGAAGGGCAGCGGTTGCGATACCAAAGAGAAGAACGATCCAGAGACCGATAGCAGCGCTACCGAGGCCCATGGTCTTGGTGTTGATGTTGATGATGTTGTAGAGACCTAGACCGATTGGGAGAAGGCTAGCTACAGAGATGCCAATCTTTGCACCGATGTGCATATCTTCCTTCTGGATGAATACGCATGCTACAACAATGATAGCTACGAAAGCAAGAAGAGTGAACCAGCCATCGATTGCACCTTCTGCGATACCGTTAGTTGACATTGATACGCCTAGGAAACTTACAGTTGCCCATGGCAAGAAAGTAGCGATAGCGCCAATAAGTGCTACACCACTAATGATGATATTCTTTAATGAAAATTGTTTCATTTACGATTCCTCGCTTTAATTATTATTAAGCTTATTTTTACATAAGTATGATAAAATATCAAGACTTAAATTGCCGGTACAGGGAACTTGAGGGCGAGAGCCTTGACTTCGTCTCTAATGGCGTCAAGTTCTTTTTCGTACTTGTCGAGATTCTCTTCGGTTTCAGCTTTTTTACAAATATCAGCAACTTTCTTCATCCAGCCAGCCAAAGTGACCATTTCTTTCTTGCCTAGACCACGAGTGGTGATAGCTGGTGTGCCAAGACGAACACCGGATGGGCGGAAAGCGCCACCTTTATCTGAGGCTACTGCGTTTGCGTTCAAAGTTAAGCCTACCATATCTAGAGCACGTTCGTAAATCTTGCCATCAAAGCCAAAGCTTTCTTTGACATTGGCGAGAATGAGGTGATTTTCGGTGCCATTGCCTTGAAGTACGAAACCATATTTCTTAAGTTCTTCGGCTAAGGTTTTGGCATTCTCGACGACATTTTTAGCGTATTCTTTAAATTCTGGTTTTAAATCTTCACCAAAGGCAACTGCTTTTGCGGCGATTACGTGCTCAAGTGGACCACCTTGGGTACCAGGGAAGACGGCGCGGTCGATAAGGATAGGGATGTTGGCCAAAGTTTTCTCTGGTTTTTTGAGTGGGGATGCCACGTTGCCTTTTGAAAGAATGATGCCACCACGTGGACCACGAAGGGTTTTGTGGGTGGTAGTGGTCATTACATCAAAACCGTGATCTAGTGGGTTTGGATGTACGCCACCGGCGATGAGGCCAGCTACGTGTGCCATATCAGCCATCAAGAGAATTTCGTGACCGAATTTTTTCTCGGCAGCCTTACGGATTTTAGCTACACGGTCAAAATCAGGGATTTTCATGAAGGCAGAGAAACCTACGAGCATGATTTTTGGATCACACTCTAAAGCTTTTTCTTCGAAATCTTCGTAATCAATGTCGCCTTCTTCGGTTACACCGTAGCCTACGAAGTTATAGATGTGGGCAGAAAGTGTAACAGGGGCACCATGAGTAAGGTGACCACCAGCTGGAAGAGACATACCGAGCACGGTATCACCTGGTTCGAGCCAAGCATAGTATACAGCGTTGTTTGCTTGTGCGCCAGAGTGTGGCTGCACGTTGGCGTGGTCTGCATTGAAGAGACGGCAGGCACGGCTGATGGCAATACGCTCGATACGGTCGATGTTAGCCTGGCCACCGTAATAGCGGTAGTTTGGCAAGATTTCTTCGGCGATCTTTTTCTCGTCCCAACCTGGGATACCGTCAAAATGTGGGTAGCCCTCAGAATATTTATTGGTTAAGATTGAGCCCATCGCTTTTAATACTTCAGCGGAAACATAGTTTTCGCTAGGGATTAGCTCCAAACCCTCAGTTTGGCGCTTTTTCTCGCTGTCAATTAGGTCAAAGATGACGTCTTTCATATTTTCTCCTTTACTTTTTAGTATATTTAACGATGGAATAATCTAGATCATTCTCAGTGCCTTTCTTTATAATTTCTTTATCGTAGAGTGATTTATCAAATTCAGGAAAGTATACGTCGGCATCGGCGCTAGAGTCTATCTCTGTAAGATAGAGATTTTTCGCATATGGTAAAAATGCCGCGTAAACCGAGCCGCCACCAATAACAAAGATTTCTTCGTCTGTATCTTGATTTGCGGCAATAAATGTGTCCATGTCAGATACGCATTCGTCTGCGCCTTCTACGCCATGCCTTGAAAGTACGATATTGGTGCGGTTTTTGAGTTTTCCGGGGAGAGATTCCCAGGTTTTGCGGCCCATTACTACCTTATGCTCGGCGGTTGTTTCGCGGAAAAACTTCATGTCATCTTTAAGGTGGAAAACTAGGTCGTTACCTTTTCCTAACTCTCTGTTTTTTCCGATTGCGGCAATAATACTTAGCATTTTACTCCGTAACTGGCATTTTAATAACGCCGAGATTCTCGTAATTCTCGAGTTTTATATCTTTTAGCTCGCGGGAACTGTCAAAATCATAGAAATTCTTGATATCTGGGTTAATCCAGAGCTTTGGTGCATCTGGAAGAGTGCCATTTTTCTTGGCTTCGTCGTAGCGAGCGATCTGTTCTTTGATACCGTCAATCTGGTTCTCGTAGATATGAGCATCGTTCGTAATGAAAGTAAGCTGGCCAGGGCGAGCACCTACAGATTGAGCAATCAAATAACAAAGAACAGAGTATTGAACTATATTGAAAGGCAATCCTAGGGGGACATCAGAGGAGCGGGAAGTAACGAGCACGTTGAGGCGGCCGTCGATCAGATTCCACTGGGAATTCCAGACACAGGAAGGCAGAGCGGCGGTTTCTAGCCACTCATTTTGCCAGAGAGAAAGTACCATGCGGCGGTTGCCAGGGTTGTTTTTAAGGGTTTCAATTAAGTTTTCAATCAAGTGGTATCTGTTTACGATCCAGCCGTAGGCGGTGCCGATGGTATGAGCAAAATCTACTTCTTTTTCGTCTGGGTGCTTTTCGGCGAAGATTTTATTGATGTTTCGCCCCTGATAGGTGCCATCTTCGGCAATTTCCCATTCGTTCCAGATTTTGACGTTTCTATCTTGGAGCCAGCGAACATCGTTTGAGGCTTGCTGATAAATCCAGAGAATCTCTAGAACTGCAGTTTTAAAACCAACTTTTTTAGATACCAAAATAGGGAACTCTTCCTCGAGGTCGAATTGAAGAACCTGATGAGGCAAACGGATAGTCTGCGCAGCAGAAGAAGCCTGGGCTGTGTGATCTGGAATTGCGGACGCAACAGCGGCGCTGCGATTATCTTTCTTCTTGTAATTAGTGATCTTTTCGCCGTGTTCAAGAATGCGCCGACAAAGGTCAATATACTGATCGTCAAATTTGCTCATTTTACCTCCACTTTTCTCTATTGTAGCATATCAAATACGGGGTGAGTATATTGACTTTTTGGCCATTTTGTGCTATAATTAAAGCATAAGGAGTTATTTGGGAAATGTTTAAGAAGACTCTTATTTTATTACTATCTAGCTTTTTCACCATTGCTGGTGCGCCTGAATTTTTGATCGCTTCTGAAGACGTGGAAGTTAATAGTATCAATAATGCTAATATCGTTCAAACTGTTGTACCTGAACCGGTAAAAACCGTTGTTTCTACACCTGTCACTCGTACAACTAAAACTACGGTGGCTAAAGCTGCGGCTCCAAAACCAGCCGCTAACCGTCTTAATATTGCTGGTCGTTCTCTAGTTGTCGAATATTCTCCAAACACAGGCGTAGATGCTGGTCGTGTAGTTAAATTCTATAATAATAAGTTCCTTTATGGCCATAATTCTGCTGGCGTATTTGGCTTCTTGCCATCTGTTGGCGTTGGTACTGTTTTCTCCCTTACCTATAATGGCGTAACTACTAATTATCGTGTGATGGAAAAGGTAGAATATGCCAAATCATCCCCTACAACTCTTAATCTTAATGGCCGTGATTATTCTATGGCCTACATTGCTAAAGGTATGAATAAATATTCTCTTACCCTTATGACTTGTAGCGGTCGCTCCCTTGGTGGTGGTGACGCTACCCACCGTCTTGTCTTATACGCTAACGCGATATAAAATTAGAACATGACTCACCAAAAAAGCCAGAACTTAATTTCAATTCTGGCTTTTTTGTGCGTTCTAATTGTGCTTCCCCTCGCCTCTTTTTTAATTAATAAGGCATTTAACCCCGAGCCAGAAAAGCTAACAGTTCCGAGTATAGATATCACTTTGGCGGGTACCGATCTTGAAACTATTACTAGTAATAGCAAAGAGACGGTGTATAGTGGTAATATTCTCCAGACTTCTGATGGTAAAGTGATTCCAGACGTCAGTATTCGTGGGCGCGGCAACTCGTCTTGGGCACAACCCAAAAAACCATTTAATATAACTCTTCCTAGTAATTATAGTTTGCTAGGTCTGCCGCCGGCCGAAAAATGGGTGTTGATTGCAAACCAACTGGACAATACGATGCTTAGGAATGATATTGCTTTTCATCTTTCTGAGATGCTTGAAATGCCATACGCAAGACAAGGCAAATTTTTTGAATTATATATAAATAGTGAATACCAAGGTCTGTATTATCTTACCCACAAGATTAGCACAAACAAAAACGATGTCTTTTTGAAGAACCAAACGGGAATCATTGCGGAGGTTGATATGCTTTGGACCTCGGAAAAGGATTGTCACTATTCTTCTGAAAAGGCTTGTATTGTGGTAAAAGATACAAAAACAAAAGACTATGAAGATGCTGCTTTATCTGATATAGTGAGGAGCTTTTCCGATTTTGAGCAGGCTACAAAGGAAAACAATTATGAAAAGGTAAAGGAGATTGTCGACATTGATTCACTTGTTGCCTATTATCTTTTGTCTGAGTTTGTGCTTGATCCAGATGCATATACTACGAGCTTCTATATTTACAAAGATGGGTCTCGCGATAAGCTACATTTTGGCCCAGGTTGGGATTTTGATTATGCGCTTGGTAATAAAGATTGGGATTTTTCGGACAGCGCAAAAGATTTTCTTTCACCTACGAGTTTTATGCCGAGAAAGGCTGAGCTTTCCTCAAATACGTCAATTTCAAAGACATTTTATCGTCTGGCCGAAATGCCAGAATTCATTGATGATGTAAAAAATAAGTTTAAACAACTCCTTTCTGGAAAGCGGGACAATCTTTTGCAGTATATTGATAATACAAAAGATTTTATATATGACGCTGTGAAAAGAAATGACGAGGAATGGGGAAAATATGAATTTGATGCGGAGTATGATTGTCTAATAAATTGGGTTTCGGCTCGCTTTGATTTCTTTGAGAGCCTGTACGGCAACTAATTCATGATATAATCATAACCATGAAGTTAATTAAGCGGTTGATTATACTGGCTATTCTGATTGGCGTTACGCTCATTTTATTTTTCATGGTCAAAAACCGCGTGATTTCTATTAATAACTGGTTTGTAGGGAACTATCAAAAAGGGGTGGACGTTTCGCGCTACCAGGAGAATGTAGATTTTAATAAACTTAAAGAGCAACATATAGAATTTGCTTACATTAAAGCTACCGAGGGAAGCACGCATGTTGACGATACCTTTAACGAAAAATGGAAAGCCGCCGAAAAAGCCGACATTAAGACCGGTGCCTATCATTACTTTTCGTATTATCAACCAGGTGCGACGCAGGCGGAGAGTTTTATAAAAGCCGTTGGTGATCTGAATGGGCATTTGGCACCGGCAATTGATATGGAACTAACTCCTAGCGAGGTTCAAAATCCTCCGGAAAAAGACGTCGTCGTGCGCGGGCTCAAAGCTTTCATCGCTGTTTTAGAAGAGAAATACAAAGTCAAACCAATTATTTATGCCAGAAAAGATTATTTCGAAAAGTATTTAGCGGATGATTTTGCTGATTATCCAAAGTGGGTAACCAATTATTATTTTCCGGCATTTCTAGATTATGGTGATAGCTGGACTTTTTGGCAGTATACCGACAAAGGCAAGCTAGAAGGCTATTCTGGTGAGGAATATATTGATTTAAATGTTATTAATAATAATACAAATTTAGACGCATTAATTGTTAAATAAACCGCTTGTGCTGCATTTTTTTGTGTGTTAAAATTTAAACATAACTAAAAAGTGTGGAGGAAAAGTGGGTAAAAAAATCAAGCTCGCCATTATGGGTGTTTTGCTTTCGGCGATTCCGCTCATATGGTGTGTTGCCGTGAATGCTGCGGCACATCTTACGGTCCAGAGCATGACTGTGGTCGATAAAAGCGAAAACGTAATCGTTTCTGAGCCTAGTATTTCTGGAAATACTATCTCTTCAAGTATCGTTTTTCACCAAATTAATGATAATGTCACATTTAATTTAGCCCTAAAAAACTCCACTGGGACTTCTTTTAAAATTATTGATATTTCCGATGATAGTACTGGTTCTTATACTGATTACACCTACGATAATCATGCCGATGAGGTGATTAATGCTGGTAGTATTTTTAATTTTAACTTTAATATATCTGCTACTATTATACCTTCACATATTGAAGAGCGTGACCAGATTAGCACCGTCAAATTCTATATTTCCTACTTAGATCTCCATACTGGCTCTATTGAGCAAGAGGAGGTTATTTTAGTTCCTGACACTGGCGAAAATACCTTCTTTACCTCTCTTTCTAACGGCAGTACTACTTCAGTTCTGACTTTCGTAGCAATTTTATCTGGTGCGGCTCTTCTTGCTACTGTTTTATACAAAAAGAAATATGCAGCAATGCTTTGTATTGGCTTGATGATCTTTTCTATAGCTGGCATTAGTTTTAATAGCGTTACTGCGGAAGATTATTATGATTTAGATGTTAATATTACCGATAATGTTAAATTTAGGCATATTATTCTTGGTGCGGTTCATTGGAAAAATCCTGGTAATGGCGAAGATGTATATATTAGCCCAGATGAATTTGGTGAAATCGAATATGATGCCGAGAATCTTACGACTTTTGGCGATATATTTGATAAAGAGCATATTCCTACCCCAGCAAATTTTATGATTTCCGGCTTTAAGTTTACGGGCACCGATATCGAAATGGATCCGGCGGCCCCAATTTTGGACGACTTTGATATAACGATTGTCTATGCAGAAAAAGCGGTTGCCCTTTCCTATAATTATCGTGGTGGCACCGTTGATACTCCAAATCCAACCTCGGTAAAGATCACTGACCAACCATTTGTACTTAATAATCCTACTAGGGAAAATAGTTTGTTTGTGTGCTGGTCTAGTGAGTATTTGGGAAAAGATACTTGTACAAAGGATCTAACCGTTGATCCAGCAGCCCTAACTGGTGATACTACTTTTGTTGCAAACTATGCCTTTGAAGTGATAATTAATGACCAAAACGGGAATGAACTTGGTCGAAAAATTATAGCGGAAGGCGAAAACGGCATATCTTATTCAGCGGTTTTTGACACGGATCATTTTACTATAAACAGCGGTTCCTGTACTAATGGGCAACGCTTTAGGACCATCGGTTCAAATATGTACGAAGTTGATGGCGTAACTAGCAGCACTGTATGTACGCTAAATATAACCCCAGAACAACACACGGTTCAATTGATTGTAAATAATGGCGTTGGTTCTGACTCACAGACTGTTGACTACAGCACCAATGCTGTATTTACCGGTATTGCTGCGAATGCTGACTACACTTTACCTCGTGGTTTATCATGCACGAATAGTCAAACTGCTACCATTAATGACGGTACGGTCACAGTAAACAACGTTACAGACGATACTGTCTGTACTGTAAATGCATTGCCTCCGACCATCCATTCGATTACTTATATGCAAGAAATGACACCAGAACTCTGTGCCGCAACTACCACCCCAAGCAGTAGCCTCGATACCGGCTCTAATATTGACTGGGACGGTTCACACTACGGTGACTCAAGCTATATTCCGAGAACTGCACTCATCGATAATCGTGATAACCAAAAATATCTCATAGAAAAACTCGCCGATGGTGAATGCTGGATGATGCAAAATTTGAGCCTTGCACTGTCTACAGAAAAAACATTCACCAGTGAAAACACCGACCTGAACACGATAAGTTCCTATACCCCTATTCGTAATACGGAAAACATAATAGTAAATGTCCAAAACCCTTACGGCGAAGACAAACAGGCACTATATACGGCGCAACTTTCTTGGTACCCTGAATTCCCATATTTTGTGGGTACGGACGAATTCCCTTATAATGGCGTTACTCCATCAGATAGCCCTACGGATGACTCGGATGAATATCTCTGGCAAAAGACGGGCAATCTCTATTCCGCTTCAGCGGTTACTGCGGGTACATACACGTTTGCTGCTGGCACGGACTTCTATACTCAAGATACCATTTGTCCAAAAGGATGGACTTTGCCTGATAATGCCCTTATCGATCCTAATGGCACTAATCCTCCTAATGACAAATCGCTCTACAAGCTTATGTACACCTATTCACCTAATAATCAATCCACGGATTATTTGCATTTCGTCGAATCCGGTATCTTCTCGCAAACATTTGGTGGTTATTATCAAAGTCACCAAGGTGCCGGTATGTCTGGCTTTGCAACTATGAACGGTGTCAAACATTATACTGGAGTATCTTATTTGGGCGAATATTTTCGAGATGCCTATGGTACTGGTAGGAGTAATCCATTTATACTCATGTATGCAAGATTCTTGATGCCAAATTATCCGTATGTGCAAATTCAGACTAGTAACTCAAACGTTCTAACATATCATGGGGCGTACGCACGTTGTATAGCTAGATAAAGTATAATTAGAAAAGTGGAGGAAAAGTGGGTAACAAAATAAAGCTCGTCATCATTGGAATTGCAATTCTAACGGTTCCAATTGTTTGGTCTATTGCCGCAAACGCCGCGGCTCATCTTGCAGTTCAGAGTGTGACTGTGGTTGATAAATCTACTAACGTCGTTGCCGAGAACCCGACGGTTTCTGGCAATACTGTCGCTTCCACAATCGTCTTCCACGTACTAGATGATTACGTAAAATATAATCTTGATCTCAAGAATACAACTGGCACTTCTTTTAAGATTCTCGGCATTACAGACGATAATTCTAGCGAACTAGTCGAATACTCTTACGACAATCATGTTGATGAAGTAATTGATACTGGAGAATCCCTCAACCTCGAGCTTACGATCACTTATATACAACAACACCTCGACGATTCCGATCGTACACTGAATAATAATGTGACCTTCACTATTTCCTACCTAGATCTTCATACTGGCAACGTGGATGAAGATGAGATTATCTTGGTGCCAAATACTGGTGAAAACACTAAGGGAATCGTTGGCACTGCTTTTGTTCCTGGTATTATTACTTTTGTAATTGTTTTGACTGGGCTAGTATTTATTAGTTCCGTTCTTTATAAGAAGAAAGGTATTGCAGTAATTTCTGTATTTGTAATTGCAATTGCCGCTACTGCCGCACTAAATTTTGGAGCTGTGGCAGAAGACTACTTAGATCTAAATGTCCAAATAAATAACGAGATTCGCCTCAGGGATTATTTCTATGGTGAAATATTCTGGAAAGATCCTATTACTGGAGAAGATGCGCACATTACATCTGAAGAATTCGGCGCGGATTATTACGATGCCGACGATATTATATATTTTGGCGACTACTTTAGTTCATCCGTTCCAGCGCCGCGCAATATGGAGGTTGTAGGTTTTAGGTTTACTGGTACGGATATTGATGTGGATCTAGAGGCACCCATTCTCGACGACTGGAGCGTAACGCTTCTGTATGAAGAAGCGACATATAGTATAGACTATGACTATAATGGCGGTACTGTGGCGACCGCTAACCCTGCCTCCGTTAAAGCTTCCGATGCTTCGTTTACCTTGGTGAACCCTACTAAAAACACCGCTAACTTTAAATGTTGGACTGGTACTGACATATCTGGCTGTGAAGAAAGCGTAACAGTCGATCCTTCTCAGGTTTATTCTGACCTATCATTTACCGCCAATTACCAGCATGAGATTATCGTAAACGACCAAAATGGGGCCGAGCTTAATCGCACGTTCGTAAATGAGGGCAGCAATGGTTATTATGAATCCGTAGATTATCATACTGACGAATTTAAGATTACTGGCGGCTCTTGCACAAACGGACAGCAAATTATTACGACAAACAATTCTTATGAGGTGAAGAATATTACTTCTAATACTGTCTGTACTATTACCACTGCTCCGATTACCTATGATGTTGAACTTATTGTAAATCATGGCTTTGGTGATGGCTTGGTTACAGTAAATAAGGGAGCTAATGCGACTTTTGAAAACCTCGTAGCTGATGACCAATATACGTTGCCTACTAGCGTAAACTGTACGAACGGCCAGAATGCTACCATCTCGAATGGCACCGTGATAGTCAGCAATGTCACAAACAATACGACATGTACAGTAAATGCTCTGCCGCCTTCTTTACATACGATTACTTACATGCAAGAAATGACTCCTCAGATTTGTGCTAATACCACTACGCCAATTGGTAGTCTCGCTACTGCGGGGAATGATGACTGGGATGGTTCGCACTATGGCGATTCAAACTATATTCCAAGAAAAGCTTTGATTGATAGTCGTGACAATAAGAAATATCTTGTCGCTAAACTTGCTGATGGTGAATGTTGGATGACGCAAAATCTCGGTCTAGATCTTTCAACAGAGACCACTTTCACTAGTAGTAATACTGATCTTAATACCATTTCTTCCTATACCCCTGCCCGTAATACTGAAACTATACCTACGTCTGGATCTCCATATGGCAATTTAGCCAATGCTAGCAACCTACAATTGTCTTGGTATACATATTCGCCATATTATGTAGGCAATGATACTTATGCAAACCTTGGTCTAAAAAGGGCTACCAGCCCAACGTGCGATTCTGATGAGTGTTTATGGCAAACTGCGGGCAATATCTACACGTACTATGCTCTTTCTGCAGGTACCTATCCATATGATGGTGGATCTGGTGTACGTATCCAAGATACTCTTTGTCCAAAAGGATGGACTCTGCCAGAAGGACAAAATCTAAAGGATGAAGAAGGTTTTTATACTTATGTAAGACTACCAAAATCGTACTATGTTTTGTACAATGCATATTCTCCAAATACAAGCGCTGATGAGTATATGGCGTTTACTAGATCTGGAATATTTAGACCGCTGTTTGTAGGAACTTATAGATCTTATGTGAATAGCTTCAATAGGCCTCCTGAATATTCTCAAGAACTCTACAGAGGGGCTTACGCAACGAACTTTATTGCTGACTATCACGAACAATCCAACCGTGTAGTTTCTACTCAACTACAATGGCATAACAGCGGTTCAACTGTGCTTGGAACTGAAATTAGCGCTTTTGGTGCGGATGGTATGGCTGCTCGCTGTATTGCAAGATAAATATATCTCACAAAAACCACAAAAATCAAGTGTTCAAATTAGCCACAACTATGATAAAATAAACATAAGTAAAGTGGAGTAAAAATTGAAAAAGCGGGGTAGCATGGTGTTGGGCATCGGTGCGCACGTAAGGAGGCGTAATTATTTCCCACTTATTATTACTGCGATTTTCGTATTTGGTTTTGTTGCTTCACTTATTTCCACTCTTACTACTTCTGCAGCGGCAAATATTTTTAAGATTCAAAATGTCGAGCAGACAGGTATTTCTGCCTCTGCCGAAGGAACTATTACCGGTTTTGATGAGCAAACAATTTCGAGCGGCGTAGTATTCCATCGTCTTAATGACTATGTTGAATATACTATTACTTTAAAGAATACTGATACGAGTGCGCACATTATTGAGACTATTACGGATGATAATAGTAACCCATATATAATATACGATTATTTAAATCATCAAAATGAGCAGATAAACGCTGGAAGTGATCTTGTCTTTGTAGTTACTGCTAGGTATACAAACCAAGCAAACATGAATGACCGCGTCAGTGTAAACAACGTCAAATTTAATATTAAGTTTTTAGATATCGAAGAAGACGATGAAATAATTGTCGTGCCAGACACTGGTGCGAATACGAGCGCTTCTGGTGGGGTTTCATTTAGTACTATTTCGCTCATTGTTTCTGCGCTTGGCCTTATTCTAATTTGTGTTCTTGTCATGAAGAAACAAAAGAAGATAAGTAGAGTGATTGTTGCTCTTATCATTTGTATTTCTGCTATCACCTTCGCCGCTACCGTAAAGGCTGAGGAAGCTTCTGTTAATGGGTTTACTTTCACTACGGGATTTGCCTTTAAAGATCGCCTAATCGTAACTTATAAAGATGCAAACAATAGCGAGCACCATGAAGTAATTAATTATGGTAGTCTTTTAAACCTTGAAAACCCTGTAAAAAATGGATATCGCTTTGCCGGTTGGAAATATGCCGATGGATCTGTATTTGTTGCCTCTGACCCAATTACGGATGACATTTCGATTGTGCCTGTATTTACGCTCGATACTTATAATATTTCTTATGACCTTGCTGGCGGCACAACTTCTGAGCCAAATACTACCGCCTATACCGTAAATGACACTGTAACTCTGAACGAGCCAACTAAAGCATATTATAACTTTGCTGGTTGGACTGGTACTGATCTAACGGAACCAACTAAAAACGTTGTAATTCCTTCAGGCAGTACTGGTGATAGAAGTTACACAGCAACTTATACACCGATTGACTATGATATCACTTACAGCAATATTACCTCTGAAGAATTGGCATCACTAAGCGTTCCATCTACTTATAATATCGAGACGGCTTCATTCACTATTGGTAAGCCTGCCACAAGGGTTGATGGTGATGGTGACCCAACTTATACATTTGTTGGCTGGAAAGAGGGAGGCACTATCTCCGAAACCGTTACTCTTCCTGATGTAAATTCGATGGGGCCAAAAACCTATGAAGCACAGTGGGTACCAGTTGATGCTACAACTTATACCATTTCTTATGAGTTAAATGGTGGCACGACTGCTACGCCAAACAGAACCACCTTCACTAAGAATGATGAGACCTTCTCGATTATTAATCCTACAAAGACTGGCTATACATTTAAGGGCTGGTCTGGGACTGATTTGGTCGGTGATTCTAATACGAATGTACAAGTCGTCCAGGGGACTAGAAAGAGTCTTTCATTTGAGGCTCACTACACTGCCAATACTTACAAAGTAATCTTTGATGCAAATAATGGTTCTGGTAGTATGGCTGACCAGACTCTAACTTATGATACTGCCGCAAATCTAACCACTAATATATACACAAGATTTGGCTACAGCTTTAATGGTTGGAATACTGAAGCTGGTGGTACTGGTACTTCTTATACTGACGGTGCTTCAGTAATCAATCTAAGGACTGAGGGTGAGATTACACTATATGCCCAGTGGACAGCTAATAATTATTCCATTGCCTTTGATTGTAATCGTACTGGTTGTGAAGGAACTATGGAAAACTATCCAATGGTTTATGATACCGAAAAAGCTTTGCCGCTTAATGCATTTAGCGTATCTGGCTATACATTTGCTGGTTGGAATACTAAACCTACTGGTGATGGCGATAATTATGGTAACGGTGCTTCTGTAAACAATCTGGCTGCTGTTGGTACGATTACGCTTTATGCGAAGTGGACCGCTACTCCACAAAACATCACCTATATTCTAGACGGTGGCACTGCGAATAATCCTGCTACTTATACAATTGAAGAATCTGTCACTCTCAATAATCCTACTCGTGAAGGTTATAACTTTACTGGTTGGAGTGGTACTGGCCTTGAGGGCGAGGAAAATATGGAAGTTATAATTCCTGTTGGTAGTATTGGTGAACGTGTTTACACGGCGCACTGGTCTCCGATTAACTACACCATCACCTATGTAGGCCTAGAATATATGACCGAAGAAGAATTCGCTGCGCTGCATGTCCCTACTTCATATAACGTAGAAAGTGCATTTACCTTGAACATGCCAGAAAAGACTGGTTACCAATTCGATGGTTGGTCTGGTACTGGTCTTGATGCGCCACAACTAATTGTGACTATCACTGCTGGGGCTACTGGCGATCTAACCTTTGAGGCTAATTTCACTCCGAATAAGTTTGTAGTTATATTTGATCCTAATCCGGGCGTACATGTTATCGGTGGTTCAATGGACTCTCAAGAGTTTACCTACGACGTTGAGCAAGCCCTTACGAAAAATGCCTTTACGGTTAGCGAAACAGGCATTAAATATGGTGGCTGGAATACAGAAGCGGATGGCTCTGGTACCCACTATGATGATGAGGAAGTAGTATCAAATCTTAATCCCAATAATCATGGCAGCATAACTCTTTATGCGGAATGGGGTAAGACTCCATATACGGTTACATTTGATAAGAATGCTGAGGATGCTACTGGCGAAGATCCAGAAGATATTATAATTGAATATGGCGAGTACTTTAATCTTCCAGGAAAAACATACCGTAGGAATGGTTATGCCGCTATTGGCTGGAATACAAAAAGCGATGGTACCGGAACGCACTATGACTTTAGCCAACGGGTAATCAATCTCGATATCGATGGCGAAATAACGCTTTATGCTGAATGGGTTGAGTCTACTGCAGTATTAATGAATCATGGGCCAAACTCTGGTATCAATAAATATATGAAGGCACTTGTCGGCAATGCGGGCGATACTCCGACTCATAGCAACAACACGATTAAACATTTTAAGAGATCACAAATTGAGCCTAGCGATGAGATAAAGAATGGTAAATGGAACAAGGTATCTGCAAGTGATTCGAATTTGCCAGTCTACATTTGGTTTGACGAAGCAACTGGTACGATTAATTGGTGGAGTGAAGCCGAAACCGTTTACTTACCAGAACATGCTGAATATATGTTTGCAACTCTTCGGGCTTTGGAAGACGCGGATATTGAGGAGTTCGATACTACAAGAGCAGTAAATATGACAGGAATGTTTAATGGTAACGATTCGCTTCGTTCTATTGATCTAAGTAATTTTGATACCGATGGCGTAACGGACATGCATAATATGTTTGCCGGTTGCAAATCTTTAACCTCACTAAATGTTTCAACTCTTGATACTAAAGACGTGACTGATATGTCGAATATGTTCGCTGGTGTGCTTATAGATGCTCTCGATGTAACTGGATTTAGCACTGCTAATGTAAAGAAATTTAGTGGCATGTTTAGTGGCATGAAAAACTTGACTTCACTTGATGTTTCTGGGTTTGTCACAGACAATGCTACACATATGAACGCTATGTTTAAAGATTGTGAAAGTCTAACTACGATTGACGTGAGTGAGTTTAACACTGCAAATGTTACCACGTTTGAAGAGATGTTTAAAGATTGCAAGAGTGTTACCGAGCTTGATGTTTCTGGTTTCGTGACAAGCTCAGCCACAAGTATTGGTGGTATGTTCTATAATTGTAATAATATAACTGAACTTGAACTCACTGGTTTTAATACCGAAAGTGTTACTAACATGAATCATGTCTTCTATGGCATGACAAATATTACCGTACTTGACCTATCTAGCTTTAAGACCAGTCAGGTCACCGGAATGCAATATTTGTTTGCGGGCGATGTCAATCTTAAGACCATATACGTCACAGAGGCCTTTACACTTGATTCGATTAGTGGTGCGTCGGCACAATTAATCTTTGACAGATGTACTAAGATTGTTGGTGGGCTTGGCACCACCTGGCATTCTCGTGACCAGCAATATGCACATATTGATGGCGGCCCAGAAAATCCTGGCTACTTCACCGACAAGAACAAACTTAATATCTTCTTTAATGCAAATGGTGGTGTAGGTACAATGGAAGGCCAAACCAACCTCCCAGCAAATACAGATGTAACCTTAAATCCAAACCAATTCTCAATCAATGAAGTTGGCCGTGTATTTGGCGGCTGGAATACTGAGCCAGACGGTAGCGGCATACACTATGATAATGGAGGCACCATTAACGCATACGGACGAGTTTTATTATATGCACAATGGGGTGCAACTCCGTATACAGTAATCTTTGATAAGAATGCGCCAACCGGAATCACCATAAGCGGAGCAATGGAGAATATCTCAAAAGAATATGGTGAACGCTTTAATCTCCCAGCCAATCAATATAGCACAAACGGTTACGCTTTCTTAGGGTGGAACACAAAGGCAGACGGCAAAGGTAAGCATTATGATAATGAACAAGAAGTCGTCAACCTTGATATTGACGGTGAAGTAACACTTTACGCCGAATGGAAAGAAATGACAGCCTTGTTTGATACCGGCACGAATGTGCGCAATACGATAGCAAGCTTGGTGACATCAGGCCATACAATCAGAAAGATTAAAGAATCTGCTACGGCCCCAGACTTAAACAGTGTTACATATAAGCTACTCTCTCTCAAAGATTCTTACTATCCGATCTACGCTTGGTATGACGAAACAACTGAAACAATTTATTATTGGTCCGAATCTGAGAAAATGTATCTTAACTCAAATTCCGCCGCAATGTTCCAGAGTCTCCTAGATGTGACCGAAATCGATACAACTAACTTTGATACAAGTCGGGTAACAACAATGCATGGTATGTTTGGCAGGTTGCAAAGCCTTATGTATAATGAAGGCGACAAAAAACTCACCCATCTTGATCTTAGTAACTGGGATACTAGCAATGTGACAGACATGAGATATATGTTCTATGGCTGTAACAGTCTAGAATCTATTACTCTGGGCGACGGCTGGGATACGAGCAACGTCACAAACATGGCGAGCATGTTCCAGGGCAATAACGCCCTCGGCGAGCTCGATACTGCAAACTGGAACACTGAAAAAGTCACAGATATGTCTAATATGTTTAGTGGCTGTTCGTCTCTTACATCACTTGATGTTGCAGACTGGAAAACTGGCGAAGTTACAACGATGAGTAATATGTTTGCGGGTTGCAGTAGTCTTTCTGCACTTAATGTTAATAGTTGGGATACTGGAAAAGTGACAACGATGTATAACATGTTTGCGGACTGTCAATCATTAACTTCCTTAGATTTAAGTCGATGGAGCACCGAAAATGTCACAAATATGGCACAAATGTTCCAAGGCTGTTCAGGGCTCACAACGCTCGATGTTTCCCGTTTTAATACCGAAAAAGTTACAAATATGTCTGGTATGTTTGGTGGGACTCAGTATAAGAAAGGCTGCGAATCATTAACGTCGCTCAACCTATCGAGCTTTAATACGGGTGCTGTCACCAATATGTCAAACATGTTCCGTGGTATGTCTGCTTTGATGTCATTAAATCTCTCAAACTTCAATACTGAGTTAGTGACGGATATGTCAGGCCTATTCCAGGGGATGACAAGCCTGAGTGATCTAAATATTTCAAGCTTCAATACATCAAGCGCTACGACGCTCGCCGGTATGTTTGCAAATACAAAGAGCCTGGCAGCCATAGACATTACGCATTTTAATACTCGGAAGGTTAAGAGTATCGCGAATATGTTCCAAGGCTCAATCATAACGGAACTCGACCTTACTAATTTCGATACCACGAACCTTACGGGTCATGCGGGCTTTGTCTATGACGCAGTTAATCTAAAAACGATCTACGTTACAGAGAATTCTGATTTTACAAAAGCATCTGGCTATGCGCCATACTATAATACAAAGCTTGTCGGTGGTGCAAATACTCCATATGAATACTATTTCAGTCTGAAGCCAGAAGCTGGGCGCATAGATGATCCTGATAACGGCAAACGTGGCCTATTTACACTAAAAGACTCCCGCTATATCCGCTATAATGGCAATGGTGCTGACAATTCAGAATATGAAACGATGACGAGTCATTATCTAACTAATACAGGATCCTTGAAGGCTAATGCATTCGTTAAAAGTGGCTTTGTCTTTGGTGGATGGAATACGGTCGCAGATGGTTCTGGCGTTGATTATACTGATGGGCAGGTAATGAGCGATCTTACTGAATCAAAGACCCCACTAACTCTTTATGCCATGTGGCTTTCTCCTAATGGTTTTAATGGTACTGTTGACCTTACTCCGCAATATTCTACTGCGAATGTTCTTCAAAAATCTAGTACTATGTCGCAAGGTTATGTTGGTGCTGCATACTTTGACCCATCCGATTTCAGCAAGAGATGTAATGCTAACTCTACGAACGTTGCCGATAAGGAAGCCAAGACTGGTTGTATGAAGTGGTATATTTATGACGATAGTGGCGACAGCTATAAGATGATTTTGGACCATAACACTACCAAGATGATTACTTTCAATTCTAGCAATAATAATTCTAACCCACAGGCGCTTTATGACCGCCTAGACGCCGACACAGCAGATTGGGATAAGACAAAGTTATCCACGGGCATCCTCACTGCAGCCGACGTTGCAGCAATCTCAGGCATCAATTCGTTTAATTCGGCAAACAGCACTTACTACTCATTAGGAACCGAAGTAAACAGCTCGAATGGCAAAGGCCGAAGTGCATTTGGATGGCTATATGACTACACGCGTGAATGTGAAACGCACGGGTGCGACCATGAAGTATCTACCGGCTATGGCCACTGGACCACAACACCAGTAAGCGGCAATAAAAAGACAGTGTGGTTAATAAACTACTTTGGCCGCCTCACCTTCACAGAGGCAAGTCTCGGCAACTGGGGCATCCGTCCAATCGTTACTGTATCTAAATCCGTCGTAAGTGGTGTATAGAAAACAAAAAAATGGTGGAGCATAGGAGATGGGGGATCTCCTCTGCTCGTCATGAGCATAAAAAATAGAACCTAAAGGTTCTCTTTTTATGCTGGTGGAGCATAGGAGATTCGAACTCCTCACCTCTTCCATGCCATGGAAGCGCTCTACCAAATGAGCTAATGCCCCAGCACTTTTATTTTAACACATTTTTGTTATAATTAAAACATGAAAACAATTCTTACTGGCATCAGAGCAAATTCTATATTAACACTTGGTAATTATCTCGGTGCGCTTCTTCCAATGGTGCGCCTCGCCAATGAGCATTCCAAGGATCATAATATCAATATTTTTGTGCCAGACCTTCATTCTATTATCGCTGATATCGATGGTGACCTTCAAAAGAACATCATTCGCGGACTTAAGTATTATCTTGCTGCTGGACTAGAGATTAATGATAATGTTCACATTTATCGCCAGAGTCATGTGCCAGCTCACTCTGAACTATGTTGGATACTTGATTGTGTTGCTACGATGGGCGAAACTTCTCGCATGATACAGTTTAAAGAAAAGTCCAAGGGCCAAGAATCTTGTAATGTCGGTATATTCAACTATCCAATTTTGATGGCAGCGGATATTTTGCTATATGATGCCGAGTATGTGCCAATTGGGGAAGACCAATTCCAACACATTGAACTTACCCGCAATATCGCTATGCGCGTGAACCATAAATATGGTGATCTTTTCACCGTTCCTGTTTCTACTGCTGACCAAGTCAAGTTTATGAATGTTGATAATGGCATTCGTATTCGCGATCTTCTTACTCCAGAAAAGAAGATGAGTAAATCCACCAAGGCAGAGAACTCCAAGATTATGCTTGATGATGCGCCAGAAGTAGCTGCAAAGAAGATTATGTCTGCTACTACCGATTCACTCGGCAAGATTAAGTTTGATATGTGGAGCCAGCCTGGTATTTCTAATCTTCTTCAAATTGAAGCTTTAGTAAACGATATACCACTTCAGGATGTAATTTCTACTTGGGCAGGGGAAACTCGCTATGGTGATCTTAAGAAGAAAGTTGCTGAGAGCGTATCTACTATGCTTGCTACCTTCCAAGCCAAGATGGACGAGATTTCTGACGAAGAAGTTTTGGCACTTCTTGAAAAAGGCGAGACTTATGCAAATGAAGTTGCAAACAAGAAACTTTATGAAGTACAAAAGGTATTTGGTCTAAGATAATGATTATTACTGGCAAAAAATTTAGCAAACCTGAGATGTCGCGCGTGATAAACGGCGACATTACTCTTGATTCGCCGGATGAAAAGCCAGAAAAAGTTCGCCTTGATCACATGATGGTTAAGATTTACAAGAGTTACAATCGTTCTACCATCCAGAAGTTTATTGAAAGTGGATTCGTAACTGTTGACGGCGAAGTTGCCAAGAAACCAAATCAAAAATTTGAAGAAGGTGTAAAAATTGACCTTCAAGTCCCAGAAGACTTAAAGAATGCCGATGTAAAACTAAAAGTAATTTACGAAGATGACAATGTAATAGTGGTAAATAAACCTGCTGGGCTTCTTAGTGAAGCTAAGGGCGAATATTGTCCAGAAAAGACTTTGGCAGATTTTGGTTTTGTAGCACATCGTTTGGACCGTGATACTTCTGGTGTAATGATTCTCGCAAAAACTGAAGAAGTACAAAAGTTCTTGAAGCGCCAATTCCAAGACCGTAAAGTCCACAAGACTTACTATGCGATTGTTTCCGGCCGTCCAAAATTAGACGAGGCCCGTATTGATCTTCCAATGGCACGTGATATTAAGCGTCCTACTACTTTTAGAGTTGATCCAAATGGCAAGGAGGCCGAAACATTTTATAAAGTTCTAAAATCCGATGGCAAGCACTCCTTAGTGGAACTTAGACCTACTTCTGGTCGTACACATCAACTACGTGTTCATATGAAATATTTGGGGCATCCAATTCTTGGTGACCCAGTTTATGGTGAGGAAAAAGCAGATAGATTGTATCTACATGCGGGTTCTCTTGAAATTACACTCCCAGGTGGCGTGAGGAAAGTGTTTGAATCTCCGCTTCCAAAGGAGTTTAAAAATGTTCTTTAGTGACGCTAGTGAGATTAAAAACATTGCAAGTAAGACCGGTTGTGCGGTTTTTGTGGTGCCTGACAATATGCCTGTCGTGATTAAGAATGCGATTATTGTAGAACCTACTGATAAATCTATTATTTCGATGGATGATATTAGGGATTTGCTCCTTCGTCTCGGCAAGAAACAGAAAACTGATTTATTTATAATTATTCGTCCAGCGGATTTACTTGGTCTAGATTCTGCTAATGCGATGCTAAAAAATCTTGAGGAGCCGCAAGATAATGTACACTTTATTTTAATTACTTCAAAAGCATCTAAGATTATTCCTACGATTCTGAGTCGTTCGGCTGTCTATATTCTTCGTGAAGATAAATCGGTGGATGGTGATATCGATGCGGACAAGAAAATCATGGATCTTGCTAAGCGTCTCGTGGTGGCAAAACCTGCTGATCTTCCGGCTATTGCCGAGGAAGTTGCAAAGGTAAAAGATGGCGTCAGAAATCATGCGATGGATGTGCTTGGCATAGCAATTGAGATTCTTTATAAATCCTATTTCAAAACAGGGAAAGACGTATTTGTAAAAAAACTCCCGAAATTTATAACTGCCTACGAGAATATTGAGAAAAACGGTCATGTAAAATTGCATCTCGTGGCCGATTTATGTTAAAATAGACCTATGATCGCAATACTAGTGATTATTATGTTTGCACTCTTTCTAGTTTTTGCTTTTCCATTTGAAGACTACAAGAAAAAGGAAGAACCAAAGTCGCCAAAGTATACTGCCCAGATGAAGAAACTTTGGCAAATCGCGCAGACCGCAATGAAGGAGCGTAAGCCTTTCCGTGCGGAGAAAGCACTTCTTACTATCTTGAAGTTTGACGAAAAGAATGCAGCTGCCTATAACCGTCTTGGTATTCTTTATGCTAAGGGCCAAAAGTACGACGAAGCTGTAGAATGTTTTGAAATCGCACAGTCTCTCGACAACAACCCTGCTTCTATTCATAACGCTGGTCTAATCTACCTTGAAACTGGTGCATATGAAAAGGCAGAGATGGCGTTCCAGCAGGCTATTGATCTTGAGGGTGATATCCCTTCTAGATTTATTGCCCTTGCCAAGGCCGAAGAAAAACTTGGCAAAGTTAAGAAAGCCGTAGAAGCACTTGAAAATGCCTATGAACTAGATCCAAATGTAAATACGCTCCGCCAGATTTTGGCTATCTACGAAAATGACGGTGATACCGAGGCGGCTACTGCTACAGCTGCTCGTATTGAAGAGCAAATCACCAAGGACAATCTTGCCAAGCGCAAAAAGATGCTAAAGATGCCAAAACCTGCTGCCAAGGCTACTGCTACTGTAAAGAAAGTTGTGACAACCAAGCCAAAGATTATCAAAAATCGGGTTGGACAAAAAAGAATTTAAGGTATATAATATATATAGCGTGCTGGAATCGTCTAGTGGCAATGACAAGAGACTGTAAATCTCTCGGCTTCGGCCTTCGTAGGTTCGAGTCCTACTTCCAGCACCATTTTTGTTCTTCGAACAAAAATCTCAA
>JAEEGL012116996.1_pt1 | contig 24692 bp, 16 predicted proteins | sample 9134231 | NCBI WGS metagenome assembly JAEEGL01 (sample SAMN16246548, study PRJNA631951) | gut metagenome | biome: gut microbiome; feature: rumen; material: fiber-attached | host: Bos | place: Iran: Karaj | collected 2018-10
CAGATAGAGGAGCCTGACAACTGGCTCAGGTATGGCTATCCATGGGAGTTCCGCCGTCCTGAAAGAGAGGTCTATGTGCAGTTTGGCGGCGAAGTCAAGGTGGTGGACAATGGTTGCCGTGAAGAATGGTGCTGGCTGCCCCTCGACCGCGTCAAGGGCGTGCCCTACGATGTGCCAGTGGTAGGCTATGGCGCCAAGACCGTGAACACGCTGCGCCTGTGGTCGGCCATGTCGGACAATGAGTTCGACCTGGAGAATTTCAACAAGGGCTCGTATGTGGATGCTGTGCAGTCCAGGGTGAAGGCGGAGAACCTTACGCGTGTCCTGTACCCCAATGACAACATAGACCAGGGCAAGGAACTGCGCCTGCGCCAGCAGTACTTCTTCGTGGCGTGCACAGTCCGCGATGTGCTCCGCCGCCACATCTCCCGCGGCAACAGCCTGCACAAACTGCCAGAGAAGGTGTTCTTCCAGTTGAACGACACGCATCCCACATTGGTGATACCTGAATTGATGCGCCTGCTGGTGGATGAAGAGCATATTGACTGGGACGAGGCCTGGAACATCACGGTTTCCTGCGTGGGATATACCAACCATACAATCCTGCCAGAGGCACTCGAAAAGTGGACTTTGACGCGCTTCTCGCGCCTGCTGCCCCGCCATATCCAGATAATCTATGAAATCAACGGGCGTTTCCTGAAGCTGATATCATATTGCTATCCAGGGGACATTGGCCGCCTGGCGCGCATGAGCATAATCGAGGAGAAGCCAGTCAAGGCGGTGCGCATGGCGCATCTCGCCCTGGTTGGATGCAGCAAAATCAACGGCGTGGCTGAAATACATTCGGACATATTGCGCACCCGCATATTCAGGGACTTCTCGGATTTGTGGCCAGAGAAATTCTGCAACATGACCAACGGCATCACCCAGCGCCGCTGGCTGCTGAACGCGAATCCCGCGCTTGCCAATCTGATTTCCGAGAAGATAGGCGAGGACTGGATTACAGACCTGGCGCAGTTGAGGAAACTGGAGGCGTTCCAGGATGACGACGACTTCATGGCGCACTTTGCGGAAATCAAACGCCAGAACAAGATTGCACTGGCGGAAATTATCCAGGATACGCTGGATGTGGATGTGAATGTGGACAGCATTTTCGATGTGCAGATCAAGCGTCTCCATGAATACAAGCGCCAGTTGCTGCTGGTGCTGTATGTGATCATGCTGTACAACAGACTGATTGAAAATCCAGAACTGGACATTGTGCCCCGCACTTTCATCTTCTCTGGAAAGGCGGCGCCTGGCTATGCCACTGCAAAGCAGGTTATTCGCCTTATACACGCAGTTGCCGAGGCTGTCAATTCCAATCCAGAGGTGCGCAACAAACTGCGGGTGGTGTTCCTGCCAGACTATCGCGTAAGCCTGGCTGAGCGCATCATCCCCGCAGCGGATGTGAGCGAGCAGATTTCCCTGGCGGGCACAGAGGCGTCTGGCACTGGCAACATGAAGCTGATGCTTAACGGCGCAATCACACTGGGCACCCTGGACGGCGCCAATGTGGAGATTCGTCAGGAAGTTGGGCCAGAGAACATATTCATCTTCGGCATGAACGCCCAGGAAGTGGAGGCCAGGCGCACATCCTATTCACCCAAGGAAGTCTATTACAACGACATTGAAATCCAGAGGGTGATCGACACCATCAAGAACAACGTGTTCAGCGTGCTAACGCCTGGAACCTTCGATATCATCGTCAAGACGCTGCTGGACTTTGGCGACTACTACATGCAGCTTGCCGATCTGCGCAGCTATTCCGATGCGCAGGACAAGGTGGCGGCGCTCTACCGCGACCAGAAGGCATGGCGCAAGATGTCGCTTCTCAATGTGGCACGCGCAGGCAAGTTCACTTCGGACAGGACCATTCAGGAATACAGCAAGCTGGTCTGGAACCTGAAGCCCTGGAGGTAGTTTTCGCGGGGCTATTGGTGTTGCGTGGCTATTCGCGCGGCCATTGGCCGCACGTCAGGACGTTGGATTTCCAGCCGCCCCTGGCCGAGCAAAGCAAACAGCCGCATGGAAACATCGCGTCCTGACGCGCGGTCCCGCGCGGAAAAATCTGCACAACAACAGCCGCATGGATGCAAATTGAATAATGGACGAAAAGAAGCCCTATATCTTCATTGACAGGGATGACACGCTGATATATGACGTGCCGTATCTGAACGTGCCTGACAAGGTGAGGCCCACGCCTGGCGCGGGGCTTGCCTTGGCGCGCTTGAGGGAGAAGGGCTTCGGAATTATTGTGATATCGAACCAGTCGGGCATTGGGCGCGGCATTATCACCATGGAGCAACTGGAGGCCGTGAATGCCCGCATGAAGGAGCTGCTGGCGAAGGACGGCGGCATATTGGACGATATATTCTTCTGCCCCCATACGCCAGCGGACAACTGTTCCTGCCGCAAGCCGCGCACTGGCATGCTGGAGCAGGCATGTGCCAGATATGCAGTTGATTTGGAACGCTCTGCCATGGTGGGCGATTCCCAGGCGGACATTGACATGGGCAAGGCATTCCACCTGAAGACAGTGCAAATCCGCCTTGCTGGCCTGAACAAGCCAGATGCAAAGGCGGATTACACGGCGGACAGCCTGGAAAACGCGTTTCCTTATCTTTGCGGATTATTGTAATACCCGCATATTCTTGCTAGAATGTCATGACAATAGGGGCGTGGCTGAAGGAATATATTGTGGCGGTGACGGTGCCTGGTTTGAAATAGAGCACCATTGTGTTGTCGTCGTCTGTGGAATACATGGACTTGAGTTGTGGATATTCCGCCAGCATTGAGGCCTTGGGTTCGCGGCGCTTGTCGTCAAGGAGCACTCCTGAGACGCGAATCCACTCGTCGCCCTTCATGGCGCAGAGTTCGGTTTTGCCGTTGGCGAGCAGTTGCTTGGCCACGTTCTTCTTGCGTCCAGTCTGAATATAGAGTTTGCCTTCGAAGATGTGAATTGTGCCGAATGGGCGCACCCTGGGCTGGTCCTTGTCAACAGTTGCGATGTAGTAGGTCTTTGCCTCTTTGATGAACTCGTAGGTCTTTTGCATTGACATTTTGTCATTCTCCTTGATTTGTGCTGGCAGTTTTTGGCTGGCGCAGAAAAACAGTGCCGCCATAAGCAAGATTGGCAGAGAAATCCGTTTCATTTTTACCTCTTTGAATGTTGATGATAACCACTAACGAGCATTAGCGTACGGCCTCGAGCCCGTCCTTGTTTGGGAGCCTGTGTATCATGGCGCAGGCCACTACGAAGCAGATTATGCCTCCCAGCAGGTCTGTGGTGAGCCTGGAGAAGAAGATGCCCTCGTACCAGTGGAAATACTGCGTGAGAAAATACATTGGAATCATGATTCCGCAGACGCGTATGCATTTGAGGATGGTGTCCCTGACGGGATAGCCGCAGCCCACCAGCGCGAAGCCAGAGAAACGCATGATTTCAATCAGCGCGAAGCCGAAAGGCACGATGCGCATGTAGTGCACCATCACCTCCTGCACGGCGGGTTCTGGCGTGAAATAAACAATGATGTGCCTGCCCCAGAAGAACAATATCAGGGCCGCTGTATTGAGGGTTATGAATGCGAAACTGACGGCGAACTTGAAGCAGAAGCGCACCCTGGAGTACAGTTTTGCGCCATAGTTCTGGGCGATGAACGGCATGAGCGGTATGCCGAATGACATGGGCAGCACGAAGGCTATGTTCTCCAGGCGGCTTGCAGCCGCCACGCCTGCCACGGCCACGTCACCGAAATGGGAGGTTGCCCAGGTGGTGATGCTGTTGCCGATGGGGAAGAGCAGCATGCTGAGCATGGCGGGTATGCCGTAGGTCATGATGAGCCGCCCCGTCTTGAAGAATGTGTCCCAGGGCAGTTTCTGGAATCTTAGCAGGCGCAGGTGGTACAGGATAAACACCAGGGAAACCGCGGACACGCATTGGGAAATGACGGTTGCGATTGCCGCGCCGCGTATGCCGTTTGGCTCCAGAAAGAGGAACAGGGACATTACTGGGCGCACGATGCAGTGCAGTACCTCTGGCGTGTGGGCAAGGGTATGCTTCAGGCAAGTTTCGCCGCCGAATATCATCAGCGGGTCCAGTGCCACGTTTATCAACATGCCCAGCATGTTCATGAAACTGGAGACGCGTGGCTTGCCTGCCGCAATGAGGATTTTGTTGCACTCCAGAGCCAGGCTGCATGTGAGGCAGCCCATGAACCACACGTTCATGTATGACTTCACCAGCACCAAGGTATTGCCTTTTGCGCCCATGAGGCCGAATATTAAGTCCGCGCTGAGTATTCCTATGATGGCGAGCGCGAGGGAAATCATCAGCAGTATTTGCATTCCAGTGGTGACGATGCGGGATGCCGCGTCCATGTCCCCTCTGCCCAGTGCTTGAGCCATGGTGGTCATGCAGCCGCCGCCGAATCCGTGGAAGATGCAGCAGATGAGCATGACCACGGGGAATGTGTATCCCATTGCCGCCAATGGCTCTTCGCCGCCGATTTGCCCCACGAAGAAGGTGTCCGCCATATTGTAGCCAGACATGGCAAGTGTGCTGGCAAGCATCGCCACGGCGGTCATGAGAAGTTTTTGGGCGATGTTGCCTTGAGTGTATTCAGCCTTCATGGGGTATCAAATGTCTCCCGTCATAGCCTCGATAGGCAGGATGAAGGCCTTGATGCCTTCGTGCTGGCCGATTTCATCTCTGATGGCCTGTATGTCATCAAACAGTTTTTTGGCCCTGTCTTCGGGCAGAATGGTCATGATTGCGGAGTTAGCGCCAGGCCATACGTCATTGTCCATTTTAGGTCCTGTGGTGACGCCTTTTCCCACTACACGTGGCCACTGCGTGAAACAGGGTGCGCCGCTGCCTTCGAAAAGGGCCATGACCTCGTCATTGATGGAAATATTATATATCAGCAATACCATTTTTAGATTGCAGTTCATACCATTGACCTCCTTGTCTTGGCAACTAGGCTATACATAATCGGAATCAAGACCAGCGTCACCAGCGTGGATATGCTGAGACCGCCTATGATGGCGATGCTTAATGGCGACCACAACTCGGAGCCTGTGGTGCGGGAAAGTGCCATTGGCAGCATGCCGAAGATGGTGGTGAGTGTTGTCATCAGCACAGGACGCAGTCTTTGCCTGCCTGATGTGACTACCGCATCGCGTACTTCCCTGCCTCGCGAAAGCAGGATGTTAATGTAGTCAATCAGCACGATTGCGTTGTTGACAACCGTGCCTACCAGCATGATCAGTCCGATGAAGGACATGATGTTCAGTGTCTTGCCAGTCAACGCCAGTGCGAATATTGCGCCTGCGAACGCAAATGGAATGGAGAACATGACGATGAATGGCGCCAGATATGATTCGAACTGGGCGGCCATGACCATGTACACTAGCAGGATGCCCAGCACCAGTATCAGTGTCAGGTCCCTAAAGGATTTGCCCTGTTCCTTGACCTGGCCGTCGTAGGTGATTGCAACGCCAGGAGGCAGCACAATTTTATCCTCGATTGCCTTGCGCAAGTCGGTGAATACCTCGCCCAGCGAGCGGTCATATACGTCCATCTGCAGTTGTACCACGCGTTCCTGGCCTGTGCGGTTGATGGTGACAGGTCCTAGTTCCTCTGTGATTGTGGCGAAGGAATCCAGGCGGATGCGGTTGCCGTTCACTGTGATTTCGCTGTTCTGAATGTCAGTGATGCTGGTACGCTGGTCTTGGCCAAGTTGCACGAAGATGTCGTATTCGTCTTCGCCTTGGCGGAACTGGCTTGCTTCCTTGCCGTAGAAGAGTGTGCGGATGGATGATACGATATTGTCCACATTCACGCCCAGGACGGCGGCCATTTCGCGGTCGATATTGATTACGATTTCGCGGTTGCCGTTGTCGAATGTGACGATTGGGTCTCGCACGCCTGGAATATCCATTGCCAGGTCTTTGATGCAGTTTGCGATTCCCTGTGTTGTATCCAGGTTGTAGCCAAGTATCTTCACGATGATGGGCTTTTCATTGTTGCCGCCCATGATCATGGTCATGAGTCTGTTGGATGTATCCAGGAATATGCGGTTGAATTCGGGCCAGGTGCGAAGTTCCTTCAGGATGCGGTCACCCAGTTCGGCTGTGCCGTATGGACGTTCTTCCATGGGAATGTATTTGATGTTCAACTGTCCCACATGGGAGCCTCTGTTGCCCCAGCCAGACGAACTCCGCCCTGCACGCCAGTTGGTGAAGCGTATGCCAGTGGTTCGCGGAGTGGGTTTGCCGTTTTCGTCCAGTTCCTCCTTGTTTGGCGCTATGCCCTTGCCTTTTTCCTTCAGGAGTTCTTTTTCCTTTTCATAGACTACGTCCACAATTTTGCGGGCGGTTTTCGCCGTAAGTTCTGCACGTGTGGAGACTGGCAACTGGAAGCGGATACCCATTTCGCCAGTATCCTGGTCAGGCGTGAATTCTGAACCCACGAATGGAATCACCATGATTGCGATGCCAACGACTGCCACCGCCAGAAGAATGACTGCGGATGAATGCCGCAGGCTGAAATCCAGCAATCTGCCATACGCGTTTTCGAATGCCTGGAATTGCTTTTCAGACCATTGGTAGAAGCGCTTGCCAAAGGAGTTGTCCTTTTCTGCTTCCTCTATTTCCTTTTTTGTGCGGGGGACTGGCTTAAGCAGCAGGGAACTCAGCATGGGCGTCAGCGTCAATGCACAGGCAAGACTGGCCAGAAGCGTAGCGGTAACAAGGCCACCCAACTGGCGGAACATGATACCAGATGCGCCTTCCACAAACACCAGCGGCATGAACACGCAAATCGTGGTGGCTGTGGATGCGACCAGGGACAGGCCAACTTCACTGGCCGCGAACATGGATGCCTCGCGAACCTTGACGCCGCGGTTCACATGGCTGGTTATGTTTTCCAAGACGACAATGGCGTTGTCAACCACCATGCCTATGGCGATAGCCAGTGCGGACAGGCTTATCATGTTGATGGTCCATCCCATAAAATACATATAGCAGAATGCAATAATTAGTGAGAAAGGAATAGTCAATACAATGACCAGCGAGGTTCTTGCATTACGCAGGAAGAAGTATGACACCAGGATGACGAAGAGGCCGCCCCAAAGCACCGAACTGCGCACGTTGTTGATGGACTGCATGATGAAGGTGCTGGAATCGTTCACGATGTAGAAATCGATGTCTCGTGGAATGACCTTCTTGAGTTCCTTCAATTCGTTTTTGACGGCGTTGCAAACGGCGACGGTGTTTGCACCAGTACGTTTCTGTACGATCATGATCATGCCGTCTCTGCCCATTGTCTCGACGTACTGTGTGATTTCCTCAAATGAATCCTTGATTTCCGCCACGTCCTTTAAGCGTATGATTGCGCCGTCTTTTTGGAGCAGTGGGATTTCCTTGATTTGTTCTGGATCTGCATATTCGCCCAGGATGCGGATGGTATATTCAATGATGCCCAGTTTGAGCGTACCAGCGGGAAGTGTCTTGTTTTCGTTGTCAATGGCATTTTCAATATCCTTTAGCGTAAGGCCGTAGCCAGACAGTTTTTCCCGGGAGAGGATGACATTGATCTGCCGGCGCAGACCGCCGAAGGCGTCAACGGAACCCACGCCGTCCAGGCGCTGCAATGGTTGGAACACCTCGTCGTCAATGATATCGTACAGTTTTTCGATGCTTTCCTTGGCTGTGACGCCAATGATCATAATTGGCATGTTGGCCGAATCGAATTTGAAGATTAGCGGGTCGTCCACATCATCAGGCAGGTTTCTTCTGACGCGGTCAATCTGGGAGCGGACATCGTTGGAGGCCTCGTTGATGTCGGTGCCCCATGTGAACTGGCAGGTAATCTGGGAGCGCCCCTCGGATGTGTTGGAGCGAATCTCGTCCAGATTGGAGACTGAACCCAGTCGTTTCTCCAGCACGCGAGTGACCTTTGTCTCCACGTCTTCGCAGGAAGCGCCTTCCCAGGTTGTCATGACAGTTACCCTGGACGGCTCGATGTCAGGCGCCAAATCGATTCCCAACTTGATGAAGCAGATTATTCCCAATGCCAGCAGCATCAAGAAGAACATTGCCGTGGCTACAGGGCGATTTACACCAAATTCAGGTAGTTTCATAAAGGTAGTTAGTTATAATGTGGACTGTGGACTGTGGACTGTGGACTGTGGACTGTGGAGTGTGGACTGTGGACTGTGGACTGTGGACTGTGGGGCTGGCACATCTACCTGCGGCTTTCGCCGCAGGCACTGAACTGTCCACTGTCCATTTTTCTACATGGATAGGTTGTTGCCTTGCAGTTTCTTGATATCGCAGCCGTCTGTAAGGCGGTGCTGTCCTACTATGACGATTTCATCGCCTTCTTTCAGACCAGAGAGGATTTCCACGTTCTCCGCGAAGCGAATGCCCAACTTCACATTGACAGCCTCCACCTTGTTTCCTTTTACACGGTATACGATATTCCGTGAAAGATTGCGGATAGGAAGAGCAGAGGGTATTGCCAGAACTCGTGGCTTGGATTCAATCATGACATCTACGGTGGCGTACATTCCGTCCTTCAGCAGGTAATCATTGTGTTCGCCCACGATATTGTCAATGCGGATTTCAACTTGTGCGGTTCTGGTGGTGGTGTTGACTGCGGGATAGATTTTTGCCACTGTGCAGTCTATGGTCTTGCCAGGCATGGCCTCGGTGCGCATGGTTGCCTTGGTCTTGCCGGGCACCACGCTTGACAGGCGGTTCATGGGAATGGAGATGATGATCTTGACTTGCGCCATGTCAAGGATGGTGACGATGTCCGTGGACGGTGAAACCATGGTGCCTGGGTCCACGTGCTTCATACCGATGACGCCGTCCATAGGCGCATACAACTTTGTTTCCGAGAAGTTGACTTCGGCCTGTTCCAGGTTGGCTGCAGCCTGTTGTAGACTGGCTTCTGCCTCCTGCACATTTGCCTTGTAGCGCTCCAGGTTTGCCTCCGCCTGCTTGAGATTTGCCTCCGCAGCGCGGATTTGCGCGTCAGCAGCGGCGATTGCCGCCTGTGCCTTCCTGTTTTCCGCCTCGGCCTGTTCGAATGCAGTTTGCGCCTGATCGTATGTTTGCTGGGTAGTCGCCATTTTAGCCAGCAGGCCTTGCTGCCTTGTAAGTTCCCTTTGCTTGTCAGCCAGTGAGACCTTTGCCGATTCAGCGGATGCTGTGGCGCTCTTCTTGTCCGCATTTTTTTGCTCCATGGAGGCTTTGGCATTCAAAAGGCCTGCATCTGCGTTGATAACATTGGACTTTGCCACTGCCAGTGTCGCTTCCGCCGCGAGTTTTGCGGCTTTTGCGTTTGCAAGTTGTGCCTTGTGCTCCCTGTCGTCAATGCGCGCGATGAGTTGTCCTTTCTTGACAAGTACGCCTTCTTCCACAGGAGTGCCATCCTCCAGTGCCAATGTCAGCAGTCTGCCTGATATTTTTGGCTTAAGGATGACTGTGCGCATCGCCTGTATGTCGCCGTTGAATGTGGATACATTATCGATTCTGGCGTAGGTCACCTTTGCAGTTTGTACGGTAACAGACAAGTCTCGTTTTCCTGCTTTTGCGGCCTGTCTTGCCTTGTTGTATGCCTGGACTTTTGCGTATCCGAAGCCTGCCAATACCAAAACGGCCACGGCTGCGACAGCCGTTACAATTGCTTTGTGTTTTTTCATCTGTTTACCGTGTTGAGTTGTTTTGTATTTGAGTTATTCTGCCAGATTTTCTGCTGTGCTGACTCTCAGACCTTCGATGCTGTTAAGCAGTTGGATGCGGGCGGCTGAACGCGCGGAGGCGGCCTTAGTCACGTCAGACTGTGCTTCATTAAGGCGTGTGATGGTCGCTGTGCCACCCAGGTATTCTTCATGCACCAGGTCTCTGATTTCCTTTGCTGTGGCAAGGGTCTGCTCCTGGAGTTGCAGAAGTTTTCTGCTGGACTGGATTGTAAGGAGGTCCTGGCGTATGTCGGAATCGATGGTGATGAGCAAGTCGTCCCTTTCCTTTATGGCCTGTACCAGATTTGCCTCGGCCTGTGAGATTTCCGCGCTGGTGCGTCCGCCCTCGAATACATTCCATGTCATTTTCAGGCCGAAGTCAACGGCGCGGTCATAATGCTTGTTGAAATGCGCGGCATGTGTGCGCTCGAAGTCATAATCGGCGAATGCGCTCAGTTTTGGGTACCATCTGTCCTTGGCGGCGGTGATAGCATCCCTGCAATTCTGGATTTTGGCATTGCAGTTCAGCATATCGGGACGGTGCTGGGTGGCATAATCATATAATTTCGCGAAGTCATATTGCTCATCCTTGATGGTGGTTGGCGGCACGAGTATGAGGCTTTCCCAGATGTTGTCCGTCCTGATTGAAAGAAGCGCACCAAGTACAACTATGGCAAGATGCCAGTTCTTTTCTGATGTGACATAATCCGCTTCGGCATTCTGGACTTTCAACTGGAAGTTTTTGACTTCGCTGGCCTTGGCAATGCCGCCATCGTGCCTTTTCTGTGCATCGTCCAGAAGAATTCTGTTGAAGTCGGCGTCTTCCTTTGAGATGTCCATGTTGTCCTGTGCAAGAAGTGCGGAGAAGAACGCCATGCTGACGGATTCAATGAGCAATCTTTGGGCGTCCTTGTCTGAATGCATTGCGCTGACAAGGTTGTAGTTTGCGGTCAGCACATTGTATTCCCTCTGGAAACTGTCAAATATGGTCCAGGTTGCAGATGCGCCAGCGGAATATCTGGTGGTATTGTCAAAGTCTCTGTTTGGACGTGTGGTTGGATAGTCTCTTACGCGGGTGATGCCTGCGGATAGGTCAAGACTGGGCCAGTAGTTTGCCTTTTCGCGCTTAACGGCCTCGGCTGCTGCGCGTATCTTGGCTTTGGTTATGGCTAGCGATGGGTTTTCCGCCAGGGCGATTTTCTTTGCCTCTTCCAAAGTCAGTTTCATGACCTTCTTGTCATTTGTCTTCTCTTCGCAGAATGCGGCAACTGTGATTGCCACAAGAACAAGTACGATTTTCTTCATTTTTCTCCTTTATCTCCTTATTATTAGTTTACTTGCCACCATCTTTTTTACTGGATTGCGCTCTCATGTCATCCACGGTATGCTTGACAACATTGAAGATGCATTCCGCCAGTTGTTTTTTGTCCATTGCAGAACGCACGTCGAAACGCCCTTTGCCAAGCAGGCATTTTTCCTGTATCTGCCTGTGGATGGGCAGGAACAGGCAGAAACTGTGATATGTGTACTTGAGAAGGCTTATATTTTCTGGCGTGTCCGCGCCAGGTCCTAGCAGTTTCCCAAGGAATGTCGCCATTTTCTCCGTATAGTCATTGGCTCGTTTCTGCCGTTCTTCCGTCATTTCAGGCCTTGGAATAACATCGATGTCAATCAGTTCCCGCAGGTACATCCAGTTGATCTGGAACATGGTGTCATCGTATGCGCTTTCCAGCAGGAAATCGATGTCGAGGCGAAGAGCCTCCCATGGATCCTGCTCAGCCTTTGCCCACAATTCATCCAGCCTGCTCCTGAACATATTGTTGGCATAGTCCCTGACCGCCAGGTAGAAGCCTTCCTTGTCCCCGAAATAGTAGTTGATGGCGGCGATGTTGCTACCTGCTGCCTCGCAAATGTCTCTGAACGTGGAGGCCGCGTAACCCTTTTCGGCAAAAAGCTTGACACCTGTCGCCAGAAGACGCTCCTTTACTGCTGTTTTTTCTTCTTTTGCCATAGTGCGTTTTTCCGTTGATTTTTCTCCCTTGAAAAATTCCAGCGCATAATATAACGCACATTTTAAATTTTTATTTTAATAAAGATTTTAAAAATTTTGCATTATGCCGATTAAGATTAGTTCTTCATGGGAAAGATATGGGACTCATGGGACTGATGGGACAAATGGGACAAATGGGACTCATAGGATCTCTGCATTACCATCCCATCAGTCCCATCAGTCCCATTGGTCACATTAGTCCCATCAGTCCCATTGGTCCCATGAATACCTAGGTTGTCTGAAATTGGGTTTATTTTTTGACAATCACTGGTGGAACGAAGACTGAGGCTGGTTCGAAGCGGACATAGCGTAGTTTCAGGCCAGGGGAGGGCAGGGCGTATCTGGTTTTGTAGTAGGTTTTGCCGTCCTCCGCTTGGATGGGTAGCGCCGCGCCAGTGGCCTCTATGAGTTGCATGTCGCAGGAAAGTCTGTCCATGTTGGTGGCTTTGTTGAAGAATCTGCCGAATCTTGCCGTGTCATTGGAAATATTTGTGCCAAATATCACGGGGAAGCGATAGAGTGTGCCGTTTTCGTCGCTGAATATATGGTGCCCCATTAGGTAGTCCTTTTCGCGGTAGTACCTGCCATCAAAGAAGAATTGGAAAGCCAGGTCAGTATGGGTGGTGTGCGTGACTTCGATGAATTCTCCTTTGGGACGGAAAAGATCGTACAGGTGCTGCCGCGTCAAAGCGTCAAGCGCTTCATAGTCGTCTGGATTTTGACTTGGGCGGGTGGCCAGAGATATGTAAACCAGATTGTACAGCACCTCGTTGCGCTGCATGGTAGTCAAATCTGTGCTGCCCCAGTTTGAGACAATGATACCTTTGCAGTTGGGGGAGGCCAAACGCCTGCCTGCCTCCTGCATCTGGTGCAGGCTGGTGTTGCCGAACCAGTATTGCAGGCCCAACTGCTGGTAGCGCTCCTCAATGTTCCTGTCCACCGACCAGTACCAATTCAAGATGCGCACGTCTTTGCTGATGAGTTCGCCACACTGATAAAGCGGCGCACGCCCTTCCTGCTCAGGCGTGTCAGGTATCTCCGCACCGCCGATGGGCTCTCCATCCAGGCAATGGGCGTCCAGCAGTTTTTCGCCCCAGATGAACGGCGTCACTCCGCGTTGCAGCAGGAATGACGCCAGGTTGTTGATGTCCTCCGCATACAGTTCGTGTGGCACCTTGCCACGGCAGCGGGGGCATTTGCAGATTGAATAGCATTCATCGTGGCAGATATTTATGCGCTTCGGATGGAACAGTTCAATTACCTCCTCCAGAACATCGCGGATGAGTTTCTGGTAGTCTGGATTGGAGGGACATGCCGTGTCTGGGTATTTGTCATCGTCTCGTTCCGCCAGTTCGGGATGCCTGGTGAGTAGGTAGTCGCAGTGTGAGAGTGAGGGCACTTCGGGGAATATCTCCAGCCCCGCCTTGTCGCATATTGCAATGAGTTGCCTAAGTTGCTCTTGGGACAGGACTTTGCCGCCGCCGTTTTCCGTGTGTATGGAGTTTTTGGCCCAGCGGTTGGCATGCTGTATTTCCAGTGTCTTGCCTGGATACTCGTTCATGAACGCCGCGTATTCCAACCAGCCCTGGTTGATTTCTGGATGGCGCTTGTATTCCATTGCACCGCCCAGTTCTAGCATTATGAAGTCATAACCATAATCGGCTGCGATGCGCACCGCCTTTTCAAAGTCGCCAAAACAGTCTGGCGCAGGCAGGTACAGTTTCAGTCCCAGTTCAAGTCGTCTTTCTTTCATTTATCCACAGATTAACACAGATTAACACAGATTATTTATTCAATAGATAATTGCGAAACTCTTGGCAAAGCATGTGTTTTCCGCTGGCTGTCGCCAGCAGTTTTTTCATGTTCGGTTCATGGCATCTGATGCCAAAGTAGATTGCGTCCTTCGTCAGCAGAATCTTGAAGTCAGTAGTGGCGCCAAGTGTGTTGCCATTGACCGCCTCCACTGCCTTTAGCGTAAAGCCGTCGTATGTCGGGGCGTCCTTCCATTCTGGCTCATTGAGGATGCCGTCAATTTCAATCGCGCTGGCAAGTAGCGAAAACAGGATTAGCAGGAAACATTGAATTCTCATTTTGCGATATTCCTTGGTGGGTATGTTTGTTGCTTTATTTTTGGACTTTAATGTGAGCGCCGAGGCGGCGCTCACTCAGGTTGCTTTAGTGGGAAGATGCGCTTTTTTGTGCATTAGGCATTAGCATTTGAGATGCTCAGTTTCATTTTGGAAATTGAGCGATTCCTGCTCTGCCTGCTGGATAGCGTTTTCCACATCAGTTGGATTCTGGCGCAGTAGTTCGCAACCTGCTATGCGGTCAAAGTGGGGGAGAATGAAGGTAACCTTGTCGCTTTGGCGGCATATTTCCTGGAAGAGAAGCGCACCAGTGCGGAATGGGCGGAATGCTGCGTAATCCGTGATATGCAGTTGAAGGCCATGGCATAATTCGCCAGCATATTTGCTGAATGTGGGCACAAAGTGGTTTTCCCTGAAGAGAACGCCTGGAAGATTGTGCTGACGCATTGCGGTGACAAGGGCGTCTGCGTCCAGGAATGGTGCGCCCACGATTTCAAAGGGGCGGGTGGTGCCACGTCCCTCGGACAGGTTTGTGCCCTCGAAAATGCAGGTGCCAATGTAAACCAGCGCACTTTCAAATGTGGGTATGTTTGGCGAGGGCATAACCCATGGCAGCCCCGTGGCAGGGTAGAGAACATTATTGTCGCAGTCTAGGCAGGGCACCACATTCAAATCCAATTTGAGGGAGAGTTTTTCCTTGATGTAGTTGGCAAGCATGCCAGGTGTCATTGCGTAGCGGGTAGTGAGCCCATAGCCGCCAACGAACGAGTTTAGTTCTGGGCGCATGACGAAGCCCTCGCAAACTGAACATCCCAGGGGATTGGGCCTGTCCAGCACAGTGAATGGAATGTTTCTTGCGGCGCACTCCTCCATTGCGTATGCCATGGTGCTGGTGTATGTGTAGAAGCGTGCGCCAACGTCCTGTATGTCGTACACCATCATTTCCACGCCTTGCAGCATCTCGTCATCCAGGCGGTAATGTTTGCCATAGAGGCTGAATACGGGCAGTTTTGTCTTGGCGTCAATTGCATTTTCCATTTTCTCGCCTGCCTGCTGGTCACCCTTGATGCCATGCTCTGGACCATATAGCGCCACCAGATTGAAGTTGCGAGCCAGAATGTCCACTGTATGCTCCATGGCGAAGTTTACGCCCGTGGGATTGCTGATAAGCCCCAGCCTTTTGCCTTGAAGTACCTTCAAGCCCTCGATGTTGTCAATGCCGCATTTTATCATATATTTATTAGTGTTTTTGTGAGTTATTTGCAATTATCTATAAATGATAGTGCCATGACGTGTCGTTGTCATTCGTCTTTTTTCACAAAGCCGTTGTCTGCGTCATCCCGTTTTATTGTCTTAAGCCGTTTGAACAGACTAATGACATCTTTGATGCCACCGAGCGCCAGCCATATTGTGCAGCCTATGCCCAGTACAAGTGTGACATAAATTTGTCCTTTCCACAGTGATAGCCATCCCTCTGTATCAACGCCGCCAATGAACTTGCCGTCCACTCTGCTTCCGCCGAGGAAATAGGCGAGGGTATAGAATATGAAGATTAAGAACCAGAGTATGGTCCAGGCCAGGCTGGCATAGAATATCAGTTTGTCTCCCCTAGTGAATTCAGGTGTTATGCCCAGCAGACGTTCCCATTTTCGTGCATTACCATGGTCCTGGTGCTCTTGATGTGTATCGTATTGTCCTCTGTGAAGCATTTTTTCCAGATTGAACTGCACTCCTTTCCCAAAGAGTTTCTGCAACAAGGAGATTGAAACGTAGAGCAGTAGTGAAATTATCATGATGTAGAAACTGATGACTCTTCCATTGATGGGGAATTTCTCCATGTTGTTGGCGACCCACTCCCAGTGGAAGGTGTTCAAAAGCCAGTTTGACAAACCGCTGCCACTGGAAAAATGCCAGCATTGCTGGATAAATATTGAAGTCAGCGCGAGGACTGCACCGCTAATGAAGGTAATCCAGGCCGCCAATGTGGTACCATGACGCCAGTAAAGACCGCCAATCATTACTGCGCCCGCTCCGCTTATGATGGCACCTGTGATGGAAAAAAACATGAAGATGTGTTCTGTTTGGCGAAAATAGTAACTGAACAGCACCGAGAAAATGCCCACACCCACGATGGAAAGCCGTAATGCTCGCAAATGTTGTTTGGGTGTGAAGGGCTCTTTGCGGAATGGAAGTATGACATCCTGTATGAAAATGCTGCCCCAACTATGGATGTAACTGTCATCGGTGCTCAGCATGCCTGCCACCATAACTGATAGGAACATCCCCAGCAAGCCTGTGGGTAGAATAAGTGACATTGCGGTCGGCACAAGGCCCTGCGCCCGTAATTGCTCGGATTCGACGGACATCAGCCTTTCTTCTATAGTTGCCTTCAATGGCGCGAATTCAGGGCAGCGCATGAAGACGATGACCGCCAGCGGAAATAGCATAAGCAGGAGATTCATCGCCATTCCTCTCCACGTTCCAAGAAGCGCAGCCATGCGGCCTTCGTGTGGCGTGAGTGAGGCGGATGCGTATCCTACCGTGCCCTGCCAGGTGCCGCGAGAGTAAATGGAACCGAACAATCCAATGAGAAAATACCACATGTTGAATGAAGGCAGTTTAGAGCATTGGTATGGATTTACCTGGCTCATTCCTTCAGGCGCCATTTTCAATGCGGTGGCAATTTGCTCCCAGGAAACGTAACCTCCTGTCACATCGTTCGTACAGATTTTGAAAACAAAGAAGATGAATACCAGGAATGAAAGATTGCAGACCATTGCCTGGGAAAAGTCCGTCAGCATAATGGCGATTTGCCCACCGAACATTGCGAAGCAACAGGCAATGCCCACATATAGAATTAGTAGCAGAAGATAGACGTCCCAATTGACATTGAGGAACTGGATGTGATTGGGAAATCTACATAGGAACATTATGAAACGTATGGAAACTGCCGGAAAAATGCCGAAGTTGACAATGCCGCTGAACCATGTTATGATGCCGGCGCAAATACGGAAACGACGGCTGTATCTTACCTCAAAGAATTGTGCGACTGTATAGCAGCGTGTTTCTCGCAAACGATATGATACCCAGCCCAGCATGGATATCATGAGGCCCATCGGCCCCTTCAGAAATCCCCACCATTGGCTGGCAAAGCCAGCCTCGTAGAACATCTCAAATATTCCTATTGCGCCGATGACATCCCAGGCGATTGCGCTGTTCGCCACGCATAAAAGGTAACGCCCCGCGCAACGGCTGGCTGACAAGAAGTCCGAAACGTTTTTGGAATAGCGCTGGCAATAGAGTAAAATGCAAAGTATGCCGAACATGAGTACGGCAAAAATGCTCCAGTCCCAGAATGCCATCCCCTCATTGTATGTCATTTTTCTCGCTCCTTTTCATTCTGTCGCTCTTCGCTTCACCCATGCCTGATAGCAGCATTCTATTCCTTATCTAGAATTATATGTACTTCTTGTTGTGGGGAATATAGCCAATCTTGCCAATGAGGCAAATCATTAACGCAGAGGCGCAGGAGTTTTAACGCAGAGGCGCAGGAGTTTTAACGCAGAGGCGCAGGAGTTTTAACGCAGAGGCGCAGGAGTTTTAACGCAGAGGCCAGGAGTTTTAACGCAGAGGCGCAGAGTTTTTTAGTTGGTTATGTTCCCCCCGTTGCTTACCCATATTGGAATATTATATTGCATAAAATGTTATAAAATATCTTTCAATAATATCAATATTATAGTATAATAAAATTATTAATATTCTAGAAAAATCATTATATAACTAGTTTGTAAAATTCATAAATAATCATTAAAGGCACTTGACAATGCTCGTTGCCATAGTACATTAGGCACAATCTAATTCAGAATGTGCAATGATTTAGGAGAGGCAATGGAAAATCAAAATCAAGGGGAAATGGGATTGGTGGCCAACACAGGCTGCGTGTATGACGCGCAATTGAAACTGCTGTTGCGCAACAAGGTGTATGTGGCGGACATATGCAATGCGGTGGTCTATGAAGGCAGGCAGGTCGTCACCACCGACATGCTGGAGCCGCGACCAGTTGAGCAGAATGCGGTGCTTGCCAGGGGCAGTGGTGGCTTTGCCACCGACAACCGCTTCAGGGATTTGGCGTTTTTTGTCAGGCGGGGGCCCGATGGCGAGGGCTTCCTCCTGTGCCTGGAGGTGCAGTGCAGCCAGAGCCAGGAGATGCCGTTGCGTGTGCTGGAGTACAACGCCCGTGAAATTGCCCGCTTCAGCGACGAGGCAGGCTACAGGGAGAGCCACCGGCTTCCGCTGGTGGTGACCCTGGTGCTGAATTTCAGCGAAGGCCCGTGGAAAGGACCGCGTTCGCTGCTGGACATGGCTGAATACAGGGACGCAGAATTGGACCAGGTGGCAGAGCAAAGCAGGCTGGTTATCGTTGACCCATTCATAATGGACGACAAAATGATTGGCAAATTCTATACAGATTTGAAATTCATGCTATGTTGTTGGCGCTTGTCAAGGGATGACGAGGCATTGCAGGCGTTCCTGGAATCCCAGAGATGCCTGGCGTTTCCTTCATTGGAAATGCAGCGAACCTTATATATGTTCTTCAATATGGAATTCGATGAAGCCGTGGACAACACGGAGGGAGGTATTGGCGTTATGTGCGAGGCAATCAGGAAAATCAGGGCAAAAGGCATTGAGGAGGGCAAGATAGAAGGGAGGATAGAAGGTATTAAAGAAGGCATTGAAAAAGGCATTGAAAAAGGCAAGGAAGAGGGCATTGAGCAGAACAAGCATGACGTGGCAGTCAATGCCTTGCGCATGAAACTGAGTATCAAGACCATACAGAAGTTGACTGGCCTGTCTCTGGAAAACATAAGGAGCATTGCCCAGTCAATTGCAATGCTCTAGGCAAAGGTCATTTTAGATAGCAATGAGGATGAAGGGCAAAGTGCTTTGCCCTTCATCCTTTTTTATTGCTTTTGTTCCCAAGTATGTGGCCTTTTGATGGGACCAATGGGAACTTGGGGAATAGAGTCTTTGTTCCGCACTTAAGTGTCCATGCTCCACAGTCCACTTTTCAACCATACAGGTGGTATTTTTTGGTACTTGGCGTGTTGTCATATTGAAAACAGGGTTTATAATTCGCTACCGTCGTAAAGGAGTTAGCAATAAGCCAACGTCAACAAAAAGGGCAAACAATGAGTGATGCATTATCACAAGGAGCGTTTGAGGTTACTTTTAGCGGAATAATGCTGAATGACAAGGAACTTTCAGAGTTTGGAAGTACACCAGAGCAGATTGTAGCAGCATTGTATGAGAAGTATGGCATCTACGGCTTCGCAAGGATATCGGGACCGTTTACTATTGTATTGCAATTTCCAGATGGTGGAAAGACGCTGGTGCGTGACCCATTCGGGCAGAAGCAGTTTTACTATACTGTCGCTGGCGGTGAAGTACGCCATTCCGAGAAACTGGCAGATTTGCTGACACCTGGCATGAATACGGATTGGCAGGCGGTTTCCGAGTACTTGTCCCTTGGCTACATACCAGCGCCTCGCACGATCAAGAGCGAGATTTCCAGCGTGAGGGCAGGGTATTGCGTCACATTTAGCAAGGATGGTATCCAGAAGGAAGAACAGTATTATTCGCCTCAGTTCTATCCCAAGACCTCAATGACATACGATGAGGCATGCGAAGGGCTGGATGCCCTGATCGAGCAAGCCACAGCCCGCTGTATTGCTAAGTACCCCAATCCAGGCGTGCTGCTTTCTGGCGGCATTGATTCCAATCTGGTGCTGTGCTATGCAAATAAGTTGCTGGATACACCACCAGACTGCATAACACTGTATTTTGACGACAAGGTATATAATGAATCCAGCCTGGCAGCGCAATCGGCGCAGGCGGTGGGCGCGAAGCATATCACCAAACTGGCGCGTCCAGAGGATTTCTATGAAGTGCCGCGCTTCATGAAGGCGGTGGGAGAGCCATTTGCGGATTCGTCCTTGCTGGCCTCTTCTACAATAATGGAATTTGCCGTGAAACAGAAGCAGGCAGTGCTTATGGGCGATGGAGGGGATGAACTGTTCGGCGGCTACAAGCGCTATCGCTTCATGGCGATACGGGACATGCTGGGCGATTCGCTGACTGCGGCGGGCAAGCCATTTGCCAAATTGCTGCGGGCAATGCTTCCCGCCTCTGGCGAAAGGCGCAACCGCCTCTCCACCTTGCACCGTGTGGCGGATGCTTTCCTGCGGCCGCAGATTCCATGCTACGGCAGTTTCCAGGAGATATTCTCCTCGACAGAGATTGCGGAACTGTGTCCAGAACTGGCAAAGTACAGTCCATACACAGAATATTGGGAAAAACTGGCCGCGACGCTGGGCTCCATTGACCAGGCAGAGACAGCCAATGGCATAGATTTGTGTACTTATCTGCCCGAGGATGGATGCCGTAAGGACAATGTGGCGGCTGAATTGTCGGGGATATGCGCATTGTCGCCGATGCTGGACATGGATGTGGCGAAGTTTGCCATCAGCCTCCCACGAAAATACAAGACCACCTTGCGGCGCAGCAAGTTGCCTCTGCGCACATTGGCGAAGGGCAAGTTGCCGCCAGTGCTGTTACAGCAGCCCAAGCGTGGTTTCAGCATACCAGTGGCAAGATGGTTTAGGAATGAATTGCGGCAGGAGGCGGAAAAACTGCCGCAAATCCTGCCTGATTGCTTTGACAAGGCGAAGGTGCGCTCAATTCTTGATGCGCATTTTGCCGGAAATGTTGACAATGGAACGAAGATATGGGCATTACTTGCCCTGACGATGGGAATATGAATTATTGGATTGTGGATGAAGAGTGGAGGAGTATCCTCCAGCGGGAGGGAATGACTACGCTTGAGGTGGCTCTGGATTACCATGGGCAGAAGTTGCTTAGCGAGAAGAAGAAGAGCCGCACCTGGCTGCATACCACTGAAGGCGGGCAGAATATTTTCATAAAGCAGGACACCTCAAGCTGCAAGCGTGCAATGCTGCGCGCCTTGATTCGTTTCCAGAAGCCAGTGACGGCCGTTGAGAAGGAATATGCCAAGCTGGAGCAGATGAGGAAGTTGGGCTTCAATGTGGCAAAGGTCATTATGCTTGGAGCTAAGCGGAATAGTCTGCTCATGCCTGACAGGGCGGTCATGATCATGCTGCCTGTTCAGGGCAAGTCCATGGACAAAATCTGGATTGAGGAGAAGGACGAGGCGAAGAGGCAGAAGGCGCGTGAACTTGCACTAGCCGCGCTGGAATTGCTTTGGGACAAGGGCTGCGACTGGGGTAAGGACTGCAAGCCCGAGCATTTCTTCATCAGCGACGAGGGGCAAGTTTCACTGATAGACGTGGAACGAATGAAATTTAGAGACAAGCCTCTCACGCAAAATACACGGGATGAACAGCTGGTGCGCTTCAATTCCCTGCTTAAATGACGCGGAGGCGTAGAACTGCCGATGTGGAATTACTACTACAATTTTGACGAGGAACGGCAGCTCGCTGAATGGAAGGCTTTGTCCCAGGAAAAGGATGGCTCCGTCAGATTGTGTTGTGAATTTGCATCTGAAGATGAAATTGACAAGATTCTGCTGTGGAACAAAAAGCTCCCCGCATTTCGAAATGAATGTGAGGTCCTTGAGATAAATGGAAGCGCAGTGAAAAAAGACAATGGTTTTTACATTGGTCGTTTTATTCAAAGAAGTGGTCTTCGCATTCACCTTCATCCAGGCAAAAACAGAATAGAGGTCAGACTTCTGCCTGGAAATGATGGGTATGGAAAATTCAGAATGCAGTTGATTGACATACAGGGAAAGCTTGTCAATCGTGAATATTTCCAGTTGAGAAAGACAATGCTTTCTGAAACTTATCAGGAAGAGCATGATATCTCCATTTTGGGGATGAAGCCTGGAGCGGGGCACAGGCATTATCCTGGACGCTTCGGCTTCGTAAAGGCAACAGGATTGCTGGACTGTTCGATGCACGCCTTTGGCAAAGTCAGCAAGATGTATCTTTGCGGCGATCCTAAAACCAAAGTACCTTGGGCATGGGGATATTCTCTTATTCAGGAGGAGGAAACAGAAGGGGACGGGGCCAGCTTGGAGGAATACCAGGTAAATCCGCTGTCCATTCGCTGGAGGCGAAGCCACACGGAATACCTTTGTTCCACGGCATTTCCTGGAATAGTTACAGAATGTGGAGCAAGGTCGTATCTCAAGGTATCGGCACTGACTTTTGCTGGCAATTACCAATATGTTCTGAGTGCAGGTGAGCTTGCCTCCACTGGGCGTTTCAGTGGTAATCTTCAGGAGAATTGGCTTTTGCTTTTTGGAAGCACGGAATATCCAGACGTGCCGTTGCTGATAATATTCGACAAAAGGCCTGGTCGCGTGGAATTCATCCGCAACAGAGAGAATCGGCTTTGCGAGGTCAGGCTGTATGGATGCACCAGAATATGCACCATGACACCTTTCGGATTCGAGCCACTGGACCCAAAATGCCCAGAGGACGAGACATTTCTGGCGGATGCGGAAAAACGATGCCGTTTCTGGGCGAGGGCCTCATTGGCGATACCAGTCACTTGCCGGGAGTACTACAGAAACGATGACGCAAAGCAGAGTGTTCACATTGTCCAGAAATTCGATTATATGGAATATGAGGACGAATGGGGCACGGAAAGGTTGCATCTTGCGCCGTTGCCGCCTGTCTGGGGCATTGTCGCAGATGGCTCATTGCCAGCAGGCGCCGTGGATTTCCGTTTTCCAACCAAATACGGGCCTTTGACAGGATTCATTGGGCGCAACTGCGAATACACCATTGCAATGCTGTATCCTTACCGCAGATTTCCACTGAATGAAGAGGGTTCGTGTGCGGAGAAGCTTCTGTCACGTGATTTGGATGCGTACTTTGATTTTGAGGGACGTTTTGCCGATGATGCACGCAGTTTCGCATATCCAGGAGCCGCCTTGGAAGGCTATGCCTTAAGTGGAACCATGTTCAATTTCATGCCAAGGGCAAGACGCGATTTTCTGGCCAAAAAACTGTCTGAACGCATGAGGACTGCCTGTGTCCCAGACGGTAAATACAGGCTTCTGCTCACGGATTGGATGCATCTCTTCAAAGCCAATCCTGACCGCGAGGGGAGCGAGGCCTACTACAAGGGCGAGACCATTGGAAGTATGGAGATGCAGAATCTTTACACCAGGACGGAACCCTTTACTGGCGCGTCATACTATGTCTGCTATTTGAACTGCTCCCTTTTGTTCTCCGGTGCCTTCAAGGACGGTTCCCAGGAGGAGCTTGGCGCCTATCCTGAACCACTGATAGAAATCGACTGGGGTATTGGCGCATATTTCTATATGCTTTATCTCTCTGCGCTGATAAGCGGGGACTATTCTGCCATACGTGAGAATTGGGATGTGCTGAAAAGAATCTTTGCGTATTTTGAGATTTTTCATGATTGGGCCTGCATGGGCGCAGGCTATTCGGAGAAGGCTTGTACCTGGGTGGAGGGCGTCTCCTTTGGGGCATTCACGGCGTTTGAGAACATGGCGCGTGCCGTTGGCGATCTGGAGGCGGCGGAGCATACTGCTTATCTTGCAGCAAAATTCCTGGTGCTTGACAAGGCACGATTCTTTGCTGGACCGTATTTTGCGGGATTGTATCACCAACAGCCCTGGTATGGCAATCTCTTTTTCCAGGAGGAATACAGCCTTTGCTGCAATTTCCAGAGCGTGCCCAAGGCAAGTTCCCTTAGCCCTCGCGAACGTGTTCGCAAAAATGGGCTTCACAGTCTGCTTACGGAAGGCATTTACCCCGAATTGTTCAACGCCTTCAGAAAAACCTCGCCAAAGCTCCATCGCATGACCATGAACAGGTATCGACGCGCATATCGAGGTGGATTTGAGGCGGACAAGCCAGCCGCAGGACGACTGCAGTCCGATTTCAGTTATCTGCTGGTAAATGATGCGGTGGATTCGCAAATCCCGCCAGAACGGACGCTGCAATTGCTTCAGCGCGCAAAATCATGTGGCAGGCTCATTCAGCAGTGGCATGATGTGCACCGCTTTGAAAACAACACACCAGAGGACTATCTGGAAAGCCAGATAAATGCCTGGCTGCAAATGCGCAGGCATCCGCTTTGCCTGGAGCATTGGGAGGACCTTAGAATCATTTCCGCCCTCTGGAACAACGATTCGAAAATGGCGCAAATTGAAATTGAACTTACGGGTGAAAGACCATTGCTACGTTGCCATTGCAGAAAAAGGCCTGCATCCTGTCAACTTAACGGCATGTCATTTAGCGCGGAGGCGTATCACAAGGGGACGCTGGTCTTTAGGCCAGGTGCATCTGGCATCCTCCAAATACAATTCCGTTGAAGATGCGCGGAGGCGCGGAGCTTCGGTCAGAAATTATCGTTTTGGGATGTTTTTCTGAAGTTTGAGGGCGAGAGACCGAAATGCTTCTGGAAAATCCTTGAGAAATTTGCCAGGCATGTCATTCCAACTTTGCTGGCGATGGCACTGATGGGGAGGTTGGTGGTTTTCAGCAGACGCAGAGAGTAGTTGAGTTTTTGGCGGTTGATGTATTGTATCAATGGCACGCCATACGTTTTCTTGAACAGATTTGTCAGGTAGGTCTTATGGCAGTGGAATCTTTTCGCCAGTGAGGTCAATGAATAGTTTTCCTCTGGGTGTGACTTAATGTATTTAAGGAGTGGGAGGAACAGTTCCAATTCTCCATGAAGAGGTTC
>JAEEGL014902204.1_pt1 | contig 24692 bp, 27 predicted proteins | sample 9134231 | NCBI WGS metagenome assembly JAEEGL01 (sample SAMN16246548, study PRJNA631951) | gut metagenome | biome: gut microbiome; feature: rumen; material: fiber-attached | host: Bos | place: Iran: Karaj | collected 2018-10
ACTACGAGCTTGCCGCTGTCGATGTACTCTTTAAGAACATCATAAGCACCGTTGAAGAAGAAGCCTGCGTTGTTGTCACCGGGATCACCTGCGGTGAACTCAATGTTGAAAGGTCCCTCTGCGTTGTCGAGATCAAGTGTATCCTTTACGTATGTACCCTGAACTGTACCAACCTTGTAGTTATCGAAGGTTGCATAGTAGGAAACTGCATCAGAGTCCATGATCAGACGGTCATATGCGATAACGGGGATGTTTGCATCCTTAGCCATATCAAGAGCCTCACCGAGTGAAGATCCTTCGATAGCTGCTATAACGAGAACGCTGCATCCGCTTGAGATCATGTTCTCAACCTGTGAAAGCTGAGTCTGAACGTCGTTGTTTGCATACTGAAGATCTACTTCGTAGCCTGCATCCTTAAGCTCTTTCTCCATGTTGGCACCATCCTGGTTCCATCTCTGAAGATCCTTGGTGGGCATTGAAACGCCAACCTTGTTTCCGCCTGCTGCGGGTGCTGCTGCTTCTTCGCCTGCATCCTCTGCTGCGGGCTCTTCTGCTGCAGGCTCCTCTGCTGCGGGCTCCTCTGCTGCGGGCTCCTCAGCTGCAGGTGCCTCAGGTGCGGGTGCAGGTGCGCTTCCGCCGCATCCGGCAAGGAGAGCTGCTGCCATGGTAACCGAAAGAATTGCACTGATCAACTTTTTCTTCATGTTTCTCTTTTCCTCCCTTTTTGGATTTGTTTTTGTGCCTTCATTTATTTTCGGGCACAATTACTTTGTACAATGCAAATCCTATCACACTGTATAACATGAAAAAAGAGGAAATAATTGCTAAGTGTTTTTTGAGTTTAAAATGCTGATAGCACAAAATTGTCACAGCCGTACAATTTTGTGCTATACATTTATTTCCTCCGCTCTTTTTTCCGGCACATTGGCTTTTGATGCAAATTCCGTCCAAGGGGTCAGATCCTGTTACCTCACGAAGAATTCCTTCTGCTTTTATTTTAACAAGTCATATTTTACTTATTATTGCAGCAGCTCCTCCATCGGACAGCTGAGTGTTTTTGAAAGTGTCAGCACATAGGATACATTTGCTTTTTCAAGCGGTTTTGTGCCCTGTTCATAATGCTGCAGTGTTTTGAGCGGGATCCCCGTAAGCATCGAAAGCTCACGCTGGCTGAAGCCCCGTGATTCCCTTATCTTTTTAAGATATGTATTAGCCCTGTTCTTCTGTCTCATTTCAGATATCCTGTCCACAAACTGCATAATATCCATCTCATGGTATTTATCATACATTGAAAGAACAGTTACTATCGGTACGGACTTTTCAAGCACAAAAAAACTGCAGGCAGTGTACCATTGATAGTAGGCCAAAGTCCAGCCTGCCCAGTATTCCCTGCTCTTTCCATCGTGGTATATACGCTCTTTATATTCATATCGTACGGTATTTTTTTCTATTACCATAAGAGCAAGCTCTACTCCTGATCTTCCCGAAACAATATAAGGATCTCCCTTTTCAAATTTTGCTGAAAGATCACTTTTTATAAACATCGTATAGTATTCTTCAGGGGCATAACCCAGGGTATGAACTGCGTAATCTAAACTGTTTGCCAGTGCACATCTTGCATCCTTAAGATATAATTCACTGTAGGCGCGGATCATCTGCCTTCACCTCCCCGTCTATAATGTGGACTATATAAAGGCCGCCCGGAACATAATCTTCCTTATTTATCCTGCTGTATTCCCTTCTTGCAGACATGTCCCTTGCCATCTTCCTGTCATACCACTCTTTTGCAAAGACAGCTTCAGAACTGACATATTTCAGTTTATTAAATGCTTTACGGCTTCTGATCATCACCTGTTTGCCCAATAGTCCCAAATGCATCGCCCTTGAAAGCTGTGATATCGATATAAGTCCGTTAACAAAATCCTGAGCGTATGCAAAATAGCTGTCATCCGCCCTGTATCCCATAATTATATCAGTATTATTAAATTCAACACGGAAATGCTCCTGCAGATACCGGTATGCCTCTCTCGATAAGGGAGTTTCCAGCTCAAAATGTCTGTTTGCAAGCAAAACAGCTATCCAATGTAATATGCAAAAACCCTTTCCGTCAAGGTCAACTACTCTAAGACCGGATATATCGATATCATAACAATTCACATAGCCATCCCGTTCAGCATCTACTGCCCATTCCTTTGCAAGCTCCAAATCTTCAGTACAGTAAAATCCCCTGCCATAATCGTTATAGGGCTTACCCCTGCCAAATTCCGGCTTTTTGATCACATATTCCGAACCATAATAAAGCAGCATAACATCCTCCTTCGGATATATTATACCACCACAGGGGGATATTGTATATGAAGATTTACTCTCGATTTCTATTGTTTGTAATGCTCCATAATTCCATGTTCAAAATTTCCCCTTATTTCCTCCGCCCTTTTTTCCGGCACATTTGCTTTTGATGCAAATTCCATCCAACGGGTCACGGATCCTGTTACTTCACGCAGAATTCCTTCTGCTGTACTCTTCTTTATATTCATATTTTTTGCTGCTGACAGAAGATCCTGTTTTGTGAAATTTTCCGTCTTCCCCGCTGCTGACATCTGATGTCGAGACAGCCAAAAATTCGCCGGGTTGTATGCGTAAGTAATATCATAAGCAGGCGCAATATCCCAGACTCCGGTTTTGTCCATAAGAAAAGATATATTTTTTACATGATCATCATGATTACCCGCTAAAATGTTAAACACCATTCTCCGATAAAGCTCTTCTATCCTGTCCTGCCGGATTCCCAATCTGCTCATAACAAATGCACACTGCTCGTAGCTATGTGCCCCCGGGTCATTAAAATCATAATGCGCTATAGCCCCAAGTGTCTGCATATGCAGCTTCTGTCCATTTTCCGTCCGGTCAAATCTCTTTGTCATAAAATGATACAGACCGTTTTCCATATATATCTCACAGGGATTCATGATAATCCCTGCCCGGACAGCCATATTGTAATACGCATACTCTATCCTCGTGTATGGTTTCTCATCCGGTATTTCCTCCCGGTCTTTGTTGTTGTCTACACCATCAAATTTAATAAGATAATATTCGTATCCTTTCCCGGCATCAATCTGACCCGAGCGAATATCTCCTGTTTTACGGTTCCATGCAACGAGTGCTTTTGCTCTGGCTCCTCCTGCAGATGTACTGATTTTAAGAATCTGTGCCATAGTATTGTCGTTTTCTTTTATATGTATGTTTTCACGGTCGGAAAGTATGTCGGATGCCAGCTTTACCAGTTCATCCACATTTATTGAGACATCGGGATTTTCAATGAAACCCTGTGCGGGCACATATTCCAGGGCGCCCATTCCCCGGCTGCCTGTATATAAAAGTCTTTCAACAGATGTAAGATCATTTATGTCCCGTCCCTGGGACGACAGATACTTTTGTATCAGCCTGTTACCGAATTTGTCAGGCAAAGAATCTGAGAGCATTCCGGGAAGTCCGTGAAATGTTTCGAAATTAAGTCCCGGAAAAGAGTACTCTCTCTTAGAAAGCGGCATCATGAGCGGTGCCGGTTCCATTCCGGAACCGATAAAACTCTTCTCGTACGAAAAAACAGGAACATCACGGATATCATCCTGTGCTATGCTTCCTATCCTTGTCCCCCATAAATATACCTCTGCAGTCCTCATTTATCTTCACCCCAGATAAATTGTTTCTTATCTTTATTCTTCTGTTTTTCCGTTACTCTCTGCCGTTTTTTTCCTCTCTCGTGCAGCTCTTCGGGGGAAACTCTGGGCTCGGGAAGCATAACCTGAAGATTTGAAAGAACTCCAAGAGTACGCATAACATTAAGAAGGTTAAAGAAATTCGGGTTTTCACCTTTTTCCAGTCTTTCTATTGTCTTAACCGATACACCCGATTTTTCCGCAAGATCTGCCTGTGTCAAGGCTTCCGAAATCCTGAGATCCCTAAGCCTTTTGCCCAATTCCTTAAGTATTAGTATGTTATTTTCTTCTCCTGTGATCCTCATTTTCAGCCTCATTCACCTCTATCTCGCTTATTATTTCATCTTAATGCGTCATATTTTACTTATTATATATCATTTTTATATATAACAAGTCAATAGTGTCTTGTTATGCATGAGACTTAGTGTGAGACTTAAATACTGAATTTATCACACACAAATTGTCAAAATTCAAAGGATTATAGACGGAAATTTTGTCAGAATTAAAAGGATTACGGATAATGATTTTGTCAGAATTCAAAGGATTTTATTCCCGCTCAGTAAGATAGACATCCTCCCTTAAATGGAAGCCGCTGTCGATTATGACCTGGTCTATGTTGTCCCGGTCTACCGCAACCGGGCGTATGCTTATATATGGAATCTGATACCGTCCGTTAACCATCTGGACGGTTCCTGCGGGAGACTTTGACTGAGCCATAGCCACCGCTGCCTCCGCTGCCGTTTTTGCAAGCTGCTCTATGCTCTTGTAGACAGTCATGGTCTGGGTTCCCTCCACTATCCTCTGGCAGGCATCAAGATCCGCATCCTGCCCTACTATGGGAATGCGGCCTGCCCTGCGCTTTTCTGAATAGTAACGGACTGCCTGGCCGGCCAGAGAATCATTTCCACACATAACAGCGTCTGCCAGATCAGCCTTTCTCGGATTTTCCGACAGATAATTGAAGGCCTCCTCGCCCTTCCATTCGCTTGCGTAATAGGTATCGAAAACCCTGATGTCGTGGCCCTCTATTTCCTCGTCAAAGCCTTTGTTTACAAGTAGAACATTATTGTCCTTTTCCGGACCGTTTATCTTCATAACCCTGCCGCCCTCCGGCAGCTCCTTTATGATGGCATCGGCCATAAGCTTTCCGACCATTTCGTTGTCAAAGGAGATATAAAGATCCAAAGGAACATCCTTTATGAGTCTGTCGTAGGCGATCACCTTTATCCCGGCATTCTGTGCTTCCAAAACCTCTTTTTTAAGCTCCTTGCTGTCTACCGGGATAAGGACTATCACATCCATCTGTTTATCGATCAGATACTTCAGCTGATCCTTCTGCTTTGAGACATCTCCGTTGGCATTCTGGACATTTACATTTGCACCGAGATCCCTTGCCCTGGACACAAAGATATCCCTGTCCCTCTCCCACCTTTCAATAAGAAAGCTGTCAAAGGCTATTCCGATCTGGATCTCTTCCTTTTCACCATCCTTTTTGGAGGGCTTGTCGGCATCTTTCTCACCTTCACCGCAGGAGCACAGAAGAAGGGAGAAAGCAGCCAGTAATGCGATTATTATTTTTAATGATTTTTTCATACTCCGCTCCGGTATTCCGTGGGTGTTTCGCCGACGGCTTTTTTGAATATCCTTGAAAAGTAGTTCGGATCGGAATATCCCACCTGGGCGCATATATCCTTCACCGAAAGATTCTGATCCTTCATAAGCTCCTTGGCCTTATCCATGCGAAGTCCGGTAAGATACTCAAGAAAGGTCTCCCCGGTCTCCTCCTTAAACAGCCTTGTAAAATAATAGGGGCTTACATCAACCCTTCCCGAGACATCATCAAGGGAAATATCCTTTGCATAATTATCCTTTATGTAGTTCTTTGCCTCCTCCACGAGACTGTCCTGCTTTTCTTCTTTCTTGACATTGACATTCCTGGCAGCCTCGCTCATCTTTCCGATAAACCACCCCTCCAAAGTCTTAAAATCCTCACAGGATACAACTGTCGGGAGATAGTCCGACCGGCGCAGGAACCTGTAGGTCTGGCCTCCGGACTGGTAGGAAAGGCGTTCCGCCCAGAGCACGAATTCAAGGCATTTAAGCTTAAGATCGGATACGGCATCCGGGTAGGTTTCCTGCATCCACTTGAAAAAGGATGCGGAATAATCCCTTGTCAGGCTCACATCCCCGGCACTTACCGCGGCAAAAAGCCTTTTTTCCAGATCCACCGGATAGTCCGGCTCATAGGCGCAGCCCACGGACAGATCGCTTGCATGAGCCACACTTGATTTTGAAAAATGCAGGGCGGTAAGGGCATCCTTATAGGAATCCGAAGCCGCCTCCACAGGCTGCAGGGATCCTATTCCGATACGGGCGCTTATTTTTGTCTTATCGTAGAGTTCCTTAAGAAAGCCCTCGCTTTTTTCGATGATCCTCACCCTGCCGTCATATTCCATTTTATTCTTCTTTTCCGGGAAATAGCAGATTATCTTATTTGAAAGAAGGGGGCCCGTGATGCAGTTAAATCTTTCCTTTATAAGCTCCCTGATCTTTGTGTATTCAGACTGGACCCTGATTCCGGAGCCTACGGGGTTATCCGAACCCGAATCTTCATCTGTAACCGAAAGCACGAGCATAAAGCCGTAGGATTCGTCTATTCCGAGCAGCGACTTATATTTTTCCGATTCCTCCCGGCTTTCCTTAAACAGGATCGAGTATATGAAACCACTTTCGATGACGGGTGTAACGGTCTCTATCTTTTCGCGTATGGACAGCTCCTGGGCGCGTTTTTCGCGGGCATCGTTTATCTGTCCCATGGCCTTTTTAAGCGCATCGGTGATCATTTCCTTTGTAAACGGCTTGTTAAGATAATCCTGAACACCCAGGTTTATGGCTTCACGCGCATAGTCAAACTTGTCATAGGCGCTTAGAATGATAAACACGGTTGAGGAATTGGTCCTTCTTATCTCCTTTATGGCATCTATCCCGTTTATTCCAGGCATCTGAATGTCCATGAAGGCTATGTCGGGCCTGAAGGTTTCGGCCAGCTCGATGACGGCCCGCCCGGTTTTTGCGGTTTCAACCTCACACTGTCCCGCAAAATTCTTTTCGATTATGAATTTGATTGAGTCGGTGACGATTCCTTCGTCATCGGCAAGCATTATTCTGTACATGGCAGCCTTTCTTAAAATGGTGGTTATAAAGATCCCTCACTGCGTTCGGGATGACATTGTATTTAGTATTCGGGATGACATTGTGTTTAGCGATGGTGTCCAATTGTGTTATTCTTAAATTTCAGGTGCGGGTATCAGGATGTCAACGATCGTGCCCTTATTCTGCCCCTCACTGAACATATGCATTACCTCTTCCCTGTCGTAAAAGAGCCTAAGCCTGGAAATAACATTTGCGATACCGACGCCGTTTGAGTCCTTCATAACAGGATTTTCCCCGGCATTTCCGGCTAAAACCTCCTTAATCCTCTCCTCTGTCATTCCCACGCCGTTATCCTGTATCCTTACCCTGATAAGACTTCCAAGGCTTTCAACCTTAAGTATTATGTGCTTTTCGCGTTCAATATCCCTTATTCCGTAGTTGACCGCATTTTCCACCACCGGCTGCAGGATCATGCCCGGAACCGGAACCGTAAGACATTCCTCCTCAAGCTCCTTTGTAAAATGGATCTCTCCGGAAAATCGTACATTAAGTATATGGATATAATTATCCACCAAAGCTATCTCCTGTTCAAGAGTTGTTTCCTTATCTTCACCCTTTATCTTATAGCGGAAAAATGCAGCCACATTCTGAAGGTATTCTTCGGTTTTATCCGCATCCTCCAGCATGGCAAGCTGGGCTCCGGCATTAAGCGTATTGAACAGAAAGTGCGGATTTATCTGTGCCTGCAGATATTTTAATTCCGCATCCTTGAGGTGGGTTTCCATCACGATCTCGCGCTGATGTACGGGATCCATTATATTTTTCGTCATAAGAAAGGTAAAGAGGATGTTTATTACGGCAACCGCTACTATTACCGACATGGTGACTATGGCCAATGACCACAGTGTGGTTCTTAAGGCCGCGTAATTTTCGGAATTTCTCTTAAACTGTTCGTTATTCAGACTGTAGATATATGCGTTTATGTAGCTGTAGATTCCCTCGGAGCGTTCAAAGGCCGTATTGTATTTTTCGACGACCCTTCCGCGCTTTGCCTGTATCGTATCCTCCGTAACCTCCAGATAGGTGTCGGACAGTCCTTCAATATCCTCCAGTATCGCCGCATTGTCGCGTCCCCGCCCCTGACCGGAAAGTTCAGAAAGACAGTCACGGTACTGCCCGACTGCATCATAATACTGTTCCATGGAATCCGTGGATTTTGTGTTGAGATAATCCGTCATGCTGCTCCTTACCTTTGCCAGGGTTTCGGACAGTTCTCCTATGGCGACATTGGTGGAATATACCCTGTTTACCACCTCCATGGATCTGCTTATAAACACGAACAGTACGATATTTACGGCTATGATGATGGATGAGGTTACTATGGCAAGGGTTACCATGTTTGTCTGAACCGAGGATTTTTTTCTTAAGGAGGAGAGAGAATCAGCCATTTTCTTCTCCTTCCTTTTCACGGATATAGTCGGATATGGTGTCTACGGTCACAACCCGCACATCAACCGGGAGATATTCATTTGTAAGACCGTATTCCTCATATTCCTTCAGTGCCTCTATGCAGAAGCTCCCCATCTGGGAGGTATTCATGGTCACGGTCGCGTATATAATGTTCTTGCGGATTGCCGAGAGGATGGTGCTGTTTTCGTAGAAGCCGTAGACTATGGTCTGTCCCACTCTGTTGTAGTCGACTAAAGCCTGGCATACACAGGTGGTGTAAATCTCGTTTAAGCAGATCATGATATCGGGAAGCTCCTCGTTTTTCATGATCAGGGCGCTTATGCTCTCTTCCGCACCGAAGGCCGAGGTGTCCGGTACGGCCATGGTCTCAAGACTGAAGCTGGAGGAGTTATCCGCCGCTTCTATGGTCTCCCTTATTCCCTGGAAAATAATATTCTGACTGGAATCCTCCGCATCGGGACTCATAAGAACGAGCACCCGCTTCTTTTCATCGGATGCCCTTTTTAAGATCTCTTTTCCGTAGTTTATACCAAGATCATAGTAACCGAAGCCAACATAGGATTTTCTTGCGGATGCGGTGTTGTCACTGCCCACGGTAATCACGGGTATGCCCTTTTCCTCCGCCCTGTCTATAAGCTCTCTCATCGTTTCGCTTTCGCCGGCTTCCACGATGATTCCGTCCACACCTGCATCGATGGACAGGTTCATCAGCTCATATTTATCCGGTGTTACGGCAAGATTATCTCCCATGTTTTCAAGATAATCACCGGTTTCTTCCGCTTCCCTTTTTGCGCCTTCATAGATGGCCGAATAGAATCCGTCCCGGATGTTTTCGCATATAAAGGCATAATGTTTTCCTGTGAGGGTATCGCTTTCATCACCGTTTAAGATGCGTGACATGCTTTTGCCGTAATAAACAAAGCAGCCTACGGTGATAAGGATCACTATGACAATGGAGGCCGCGGTGAATGCGGCGATTTTCCTGTAACTTAAATCCTTCATGAGCGTTTATCGGCTGTTTCTGAATCTTTTTACGCGTTCGGACAGCTCTGCAAGTTCCTCCTTTGACAGCTCGGGAAGTCTTTCCATGCTGTCAAGCACCTCCGCGATCGCGTCTTTATTCTTCAACTCAAGCAGCTGTGTATAATAATTTACCACAACGCCCGTGATTATAGCAAGAACAAGGGTGGAGTATACAGTAAGGATCACGGATAAGAGTCTGGTCACAAATGTTGTTGCGACCATATCCCCAAAGCCGGCGGTAGAGACCACCGCATAGCAGTACCAGATTGCATCGCCGAAGGAAGTGATCGAAGGTTCCAAAAGCCATATGGCGGCAGCATCGATAATAACAAAGATGATGTAGGAAAATAAGATCTCATCCGCCATCGTATTCTTCATTATACTCCGCAATATTCTTAACCGCTTTTTTTTCATCTGATATTCCCCCAAAGCGCATCCGATGCCTGTTCTATTGAACGGTACATTCCGTAGCCCTTCATGGCTTTTCTGGCACTTATCAGCTGAGCCTTATCCGGCTTTTGACCGGACTCGGCCTCTTTTATCAGAAGATCAATATGCTTCCTCATCGCCATCATGGAGTTTGCCATATTTCTCATGATCTCAAGCACATTATTGTGATTATGAGTCATAAAATCACCGATCTCTTCTTCGGTTATCCTCATGGCATAAACATTGGAATATGCCCTGATCGTATATAATGAAGGCTTTTTTAAGAGCAGACCGAATTCCCCAAAACAGGAATTCTTTCCTATTATTCCGATCAGGGTCTCGTTTTTTGTGCCGAAACCCGAATAAACTTCGGCATTTCCGGTTATTATCTTATACATTTCAACACAGGTCTCGCCCTCACGGATGATGATGTCATCCTGCGGAAATTCGACAAGTTTTGGATCCTGCATGGGTTATTTTCCCTCCTTTCAGGTCAGGGGTTCAGTTATTTCCCTTATCGCATCTTTTATGATCTCCGGCAGGTCTGCGCCGGAAAGTGAGGTTTCAAAGTCAGAGCTTTCTGTTAAGAGGCTGTAGATTTCTTCTTTTTTGCTGTTTGATATCCATGCCTCATCGAGAAGCTCAAATACTCTTTTTTTGCAGTCATTTTCTGTCGGAACAAAGCCTTTGAAAACAACGGTTCTTTCTTCCGCTACGCTTTTTTTATCAAGATTGAGGCTTATGATGCATTTTTCATTATCAAAGGTCCAGGCTGTATCGCTTCCGTTTTCATAAACCTCTGCCGTTTTGCCTTCGGGCTTCATTCCGTAGAGCATTATACTTATCGTACGGTCTTTTGGGATCAGGGAAATATCGCCTATAGCAGCCTTTATTCTTACGGTCGTTTCCTTTGCATTTTCATCCCATGATACGGTAATTTCCGACCTTACAAAGCTGCCGTTTTGATAGGCCATAGTGCATCCGTCATCCTCATAAAGGGTAAAGCTGCCGTCTGATGCTCCTCCGATAAGGAGCCTTAAGCTTTCCGGATTATCCGTTCCGTTTTCCCTGTCCGACAGGCTTTCCGGCACTATCCCTCCGGCCTTTAAGAGCACGGGTATTGAATCGGTCTTTCTGTAGAGCTTTCTCCTTTTCCTGCCCTGATAGATAAGTCCCGTAAAGATGTCATACCATCTGCCCTCAGGAATCAGGCAGCTTACCCCTGCCATCCGTAACTGACTGTCTATGGGTTCGGTTATGGCTGCAGCTATCAGCTCTGTTCCGAAGCCGTACTGCCTGTGCACACAATACGCATCCCGGTCCTCCGGGCATATATAATACATGGGTGATATAAGCGGACGGCCTTCTCTTGAGGATAGCTCCATCATTGTGTAAAGATAAGGGATAAGCCTGTGCCTTAACCTTAAGAAGCTCCTTACGGTTTCGTGCCAGGGTTCGCCGAGAGTCCAGGGCTCCTTATTCATAAACGGGCTGTTGCTGCTGTGTATCCTCATTATGGGAGAAAATACACCGAACTGTATCCAGCGTACCAGGCGCTCATTATCCTTATTGCCCAACATATGCCCGCCTATGTCGTGGCTCCACCAGCCGTAGCCGATATTGCTGGCCGTCGAGGTAAAATACGGCTGGAAGTTAAGACTCTTCCATGTTATATGGGTATCACCCGAAAAACCCACCGGATACCGGTGGCTTCCGACTCCGGCATAGCGCGAAAAGATCATCGGCCTTACATTACGCCCCTCCTGATCCTTGTAGTGGTAGTGATTTAGCAGAAAGAGGGGATCAACCTCTCCGGCTTTCCTTCCCGTTCCCTGCTGCCAGTCAATCCACCAGAAATCCACTCCTTCATCTTCATAGGGATGAAGCACTTTTTCAAAATACACCTGTCTGAATTTGGGATCCGACATATCAAATTCAACCGGTTTTTCGGTTTTAGGATCTATTCCCATTTCAGAGGCGCAGTCTTTATACATATCTTCAAAAGCCCTTATCCCGTCTGCAGGATGAAGGTTTAAGGTAACTGCAAGTCCTCTTTTCTTTAATTCGGAAAGGAAGGCTTTGTGGTCGGGAAAGAGCTTTTTGTTCCAGGTAAAGCCCGTCCACCCTGTTCCGTATTTTTCGTCAACCTCCGTTACATGCCAGTCCATGTCAAGCACAGCGACCGAAAGCGGAATAGCTTCTTCCTTGAAATTATCCAGAAGCTTTCTGTATTCCTCATCACTGTAGGGATAGTAGCGGCTCCACCAGTTTCCTAAAGCATAGCGGGGTAAAGCCGGAGCTTTTCCGAAAAGAGTATAAAAATCCTTAAGTCCGCTTAGGAAATCCGTTCCGTAGCCGAAGAAATAAAGATCCGTCTCTTCATATTCCCTGCAGGCAAACTCCTCACCCTTTTTTATTGCCGAGGCGGAATCGTCTATCAGGGCAAAGCCGTTTTCACCGAATATCCCGTCTTCAAGCCGCACATAGCCGTCTGTTTCGTCAAGGGTTCTTGCAGTGCCTAAAAGATTCCGGTCGGAATTTCCGAAAACTATGCCGTAATGCCAGATTTTGCCGTTTTCCTTTAACTGTACGGAAAGTCCCGTCGACGAAAACGGATTTTTATCATAGCTTAACAAAAGATATTCCGTCTCGATCAAAACACTTCCGTCCTCTTCTTTTTCAGTGAAGGACACATCCGGAAAGTCCCTGTTTGCAACCGAGACTGTCAGCTCATCCGTAAATTGGCCGTCCTCCTGATATTCGAGTCTTAAAAGTCTTCCGGTAAGTACCGTGATGCGGTATTTGGCACCTGTCATAAAAATCTCCTTGTAAAAAAGTTTATATACTTACTTTATCAGGTCACTCAGCTTTTTTCCGTAAAAGAAATCGTGAACCATTTTGTCATATTCCTTCCACATTGGCAGTGTTTCGCATTCGCCCCGTCTTTCACATTCGTAGCCCTTGTCGGCAAGGCAGACCACCGGAGAAAGAGACCCTTCCATAAGCTCCAGGATCTCTCCCACATTGTATTCCTCAGGCTGACGGCAGAGCTTATAGCCTCCGCCCTTTCCGCTGGCACCTTTAAGAAGGCCTCCGGCGACCATATCCTTTACTATTATCTCCAGATATTTTTTTGATATCTCCTGTCTTTCTGCTATGTCTTTTAATGGAATGTAGCTTCCGCTCTCATTTTCCGCAAGATCCAGCATTACCCTTATTGCATATCTCCCCCTGGTCGTGATCATTTTTTCCCTCCTTCTTAGTGCGACTTTTCACCTATTATACCTCAGGGTTAATGGGTAAATCAAGACAGGGTATAAGATTGAATGGCGACACCGCAGCGGTCAATAAAATCCGTTAAGCCTTCTGCTTCCTCCGGCTGGATTATCTGTTCCGGGCGGTGGGCATCTATCCCTAAGACCACAGGTGCTCCCGCTTTGGCGGCCATCTTAAAAAAACGCTCCTCCGGATAGGTTCTGCCGGTCACATAGCCTAACATGTTTATTTCAAGCGGAATATTTTTATCTACGGAATACTCAATAAGACGCGACATTTCATAATCGTATGCCGCTTTTTCCCCTGTAAACCAGATAATATCGGGATGTGCAATATAGATAAACCTTCCGGTTTCAAGACCTGTTATACATTGGTCTACATAATTTTCAAGAATCTTTACATCCGATGTGGGAGAGCCGCTGTAAACACCTTCGATCTCATCACCCACATTATGCTGTCCGAGGATCAGATAATCTATATCCTTCCTCCTGTCGATCTCGGACATAAGCTTATCGAAATACCGCGGGAAATACTCAGCCTCAAATCCGATCAGGAGGCGGATCCTGTCTGCATATTCCTCCTTCAGCGCAAGGAGTGTTTCGATGTATTCATCCATCTGACCCATATCCATCCTTATTCCGGATACGAAACCATCCGGGTAAGGCTGCGGCACATGATCTGAAAAGCCGAGCACCTTATAGCCTTTTTTTATCGCACTTTCTATATACTCTCTTTCAGTCCCGACGGCATGTTTGCACCGCGTGGTATGGGTATGGTAGTTTTCCTCGATCAAGTTCTATACATCCTTCTTCAATTTCATGAACTCTTCTTTTGTCAGGTCCGTGAAGGTCAGATATTCATTGGAGCAGTATCCGGTTATGGTCCCGTCGAAGCTTATTATCTTTGACCATTTGTCTCCGACCTCCAAAACCAGGCCTTCGGTTCCGGGCGAAAGTCTTGCAACTATCTCGGAATTTATATCGGGAGCAACCCTGACATGCAGGATTTTCTCACGGTTTAAGGTCTTAAACGATTTGTAATCCTCTGCCGTTTCGGCAAGTACGGTTAACGGCTCCCCTTCGGGCCCCGGTTTGGGTGCTTCTTCAGGCTCGGGAGCAGGCTCCGGCTCGGGTTCGGGAACCGGTTCCGACTCAGGTTCAGGTTCGGGTGCGGGTTCTGCTTCAACAGGTTCCGCAGCTTCAGGTTCAGGAGCGGGTTCAGGTTCGGGTGCCGGCTCTGCTTCAGGCTCCACCTCCGTTTCCGCAGGCTTTGAAGCCTTTTTCATTTCCGCTTTCGCCTTTATCGAGGCCGGATCAAATCCGGACAATACAAGAAAAACAGATATCAATCCTGCCAGAAGATATACCGCACCGGTTATCAAAAGTACTTTTCGGCGCTCTTCCATTATCTTAACCCCTTCTTGTACTCTTCGAGTTCTTTGCTCATTGCGGATATGATCTCTTCCTTCTTCTTTAAAGCAGAATCAGTATCTTTTTTATATTCTTCGTATTTGGCTTCCGACTGCTGCAGAAGATTGGAAAGTCTCTGGGAATCCGTGTCGGGATCCTTATATGTGATCGAAATATATGCAAATGCAATAAGACAAAGGCTGTGAAGCAAAACAAGCACTATTACAAGCACTTTTGAATCAAGCAGTATAAGTGCTGCCAGAGTTCCGATAAACATTAATATTGATACGATCATCAAGACCTTCTGCAGAAGCTTCATGAAACATTACCTTCCCATAATACTTAAAATTTTTTAACAACATTCATCTGAACCTTGCGGTCCCTTATTCCTATCCTTATGTCATCGGCGATATTTGCTATTATCGATTTTTCAAGCTCGTCCCATGCTTCGCCGAATTTGTCGCTTTCATTTCTTCCCACATCCACCGTGCTCTTGTAGGTGGAAAGTGACCAAAGCTCATAATCCGACTTTTCTCCTTCGCCTTCAGCCCCTACCGAGGATTCGTGTCCCATCTGCAAAAAGTCATAGTCCGTGATCCTGTCTTCGGCGTTATCATCCATCATGAAGACCTCCACCATTTCGCGGATCTTTCCCATTATACCCTTTGTTAAGGTGTTCTTTCCCGTGGTGGAAACATTTAAGAGCTTTTCCCTCTTTTCCTTATCCATGTCGGTCTGAAGCTCAAGTTTGATGTTCGTTTCCCTGTCATCATCAAACTCTATCCATATGTACCCGACAAAATCACCTGCAAGATGTCTTAACATTTCCGCAGTCTCTTCGCAAAGAAGCCTAAGCTGCATAGCATCTTTCCTGTCAAGGTCTGTGTATCCGGCATATTTCTCGGCTTCTTCCATTATATCCCGTACTCCGTTGCCTGCCGAATCTATACGAATTTTATCAGTGATCATTCAAGTTCCCTCCTCTATCTATCTTATCATATAAGATCCCTCGACTCCGCTCGGGATGACAAATGTAATGTCATTCCGAGGGCTTTAGTCCGAGGAATCTTTTTTAACTAACTTTACACTATCTTAATCACATATTTATATCTGACTAAATGTTGCCGGGTCCCATCGGGCCGCCCTTGGGAAGATTTTTTGTAAGCAATTTTATGTAAACCGGTTGTATCACCGCTATTACAATAAATCCTACAATAAGACATACGATCATTGAAACCGGAAGAATCCGTCCTACCGTTGGTCCCTGCCCCTGAGCAAGCGCCTCTGCCGGAATGCTTCTTCTTGCACCGTTTACCATGACCACAACCATTATCACGGTTATTACCGGAGTATAAATCAGGTCTGATATAAGGGAGCTTAAGAGGGTTCCCTTCATCGAAGCAGGTTCAAGTCCGGCTTTTTTGCAGGCTGAATCCGTGACCTTTTTTATGGGAACGATAAATCCTATGATAAGGGATATCACCAGAGAGATCAAAAACGATACAATCCATCCCTGCGGTGAAAAATGTCCGCCGAGAAGCGTTCCCACCAGTGAAAGCACCAGACTCATGGTAATTCCCATGAGCACGGTCATTTTTATCGTTATGCCTTTCATTACTTTTTCCATAATTATACCTCGGTATTGTATGACTTTCCGAGTCGATCAAGGAAATCGACTCGGAAATCCGGCTATCGCCGGACACGCCGATCAGCAAGCTGATCGCCTGGTCCAGTACGGTTCCCGATTTTTCGATAAAAATCGGGAACCTATAACTTTCCGATTCAGCCGGTATATTACCTGCTGCAATAATCTTCAAGCAGCTTCTTAAGCACATCATACCTGCGCTTTTTATCTTTATCCTTAAAATGAACCTCCCTGAACTGTTCCGGATTATCCGTATAATCCAGAACCTCGCCCGGAAACTGCTCACTTGTCAGATCAAAGGTCTTTCCGTCTATCACATTATAGCAGTGAAAATTTCCTGCGGGACGCTTTATGCCGTATACCTTTCCGCCGAAAATATCCTGCGCAAGAAACGAGGTTATCGAACATTGCCCCAGGGTCTTATTATCCGGAGTCCACTTGTCGCGAAGCCAGGCTGCACAGGTATCTTCACACCAGAGCACACTTAATGCATCATAAAGACTGTGAGGATCGGTGATCCCGGGATATTCGCTGTTTATGGGATGAATATCGTTGTTTTCGTTTCCGTAATATACATATTCCATGACTGTTCTGTCCTGATAAATATTTTAATAACTGATTGTATCACATCCATTAAAAAGGGTCAAAAAAGCCTTTTACTGTTTATCAAAGTAGGCCTTGCCTTTATCCGGACAAAAGTATGTGCGGATATAGCCGTCAGTGCTCAGTACCACGAATTCATTGGTATCTGCAACATAATATACATCGTCTCCGTCTTCCGCCTCCGTTTTATGCAGAGCCTGTGGATTAGTTATCACTCTTGACGCTGCCTGTTCATAAGCATCCTCTGTGGTAAAGCCCATATCAATGCCGTGTTTTGTAAAATGCGTAAGTCTGAGTTCGGGAGTTCTGAAGGTGTACTGCGAAGCCACCTCTTTTTCTTCCGTCTCCCCTTCTTCCGTAATCTCCCCGTATCCTCCGATCAGGTTTCCAAGCTCATCTACCGTAAGTCCCCTGCCTTCTTCACCTATATTATAGCTTATGGCAAAATGCCCGCCGTCCGCATCGAATACAGCTGTATTTATGAGTTCACCGTCACCTCTGCAGTTTACGGTAATACCGGATATTTCCTCATCCCACTCTTTTGAATATCCGTTATAATCTCCCGAAAGCTCTTTTCCTTCGCTTTCAACCGATTTTCTGATACTGAGTTCATTTCCGCCGCCTTCATAGTCTGCTTCTATAGTACCTTCCATATATCTGTAGATTTTAAGCTCAACGCCGCCGGGAAGCTGACCTTCCTCAGGCGGAGTAAACTCTACTCCCGAAGACTCCACCGCAACATCAAGTGACTGTGTATCTCCCCAGGGATTCGCGATCGCGGTTTTATTCATCTCCTCCCTGACTTCTTCGTAGTCCACAGTTGTCTGCTCTTCCTGAGCCTCACTGTTTACGGCAGTCTCTTCTTCAAGTTCCGGTGCACCTGTTTCACCGGTAGCGGCAGGCTGAGGCGTTCCACAGGCTGTCAAAAGCATGATCAGCATCAACAAAATTGCGGTTATTGTTTTTTTCATCGTCTTCTCCTTTGCGAAATTACAATCAGCCAGTCAATCAGGGGACGGTTCTGTGATTGACTCTTCCCGTTTGTTTTCAGAATACACCACGGCATATGACAATTCAACTCTTCTTTGACATTATACGTCTTTAACATTATGATGTAATGGTCAAAAAGTCATAATGCGTTCATTTAAGGAGAATATTATGAAGAAAAAAATTTTGTGCATCACACTGGCAATTCTTACAACATCAGCACTTCTGCTCGGAGGCTGCGGGGCTTCGAAAACCACAGCAAACGACGGATCCGCCGCAACAGAAGATACTTCTGCGGAAGCTGATCCAAATGAAGCTTCAGACGCCGGATCGGAAAGTTTGGAAGATGACAGCATGGATGTTTCGGTAAAACCTGCTTCCGAAGAAGACGAAGTTCCCGACTTTTCACATTATGTTACGATCGATGTTGAAAATTACGGCACTATAAAAGCCGGACTCATCGAGTCCGAGGCTCCCGAAACCGTTAAGAACTTTGTGGATCTGGCTGAAAGCGGATTTTATGACGGCCTTACCTTCCACCGTATAATGTCGGGCTTTATGATCCAGGGCGGTGATCCTTTGGGAAACGGTACCGGCGGATCCGATAAGACTATCAAAGGTGAATTCTACATGAACGGAGTTGAAAACCGTCTTCCTCATGTGCGCGGTGCTCTTTCGATGGCACGAAGCAATGATCCCGACAGCGCAAGCTCCCAGTTTTTCATTGTCCACGAAGACAGTAACTTCTTAGACGGACAGTATGCCTGCTTCGGTTATGTTACAGAAGGCATGGAGGTTGTTGATAAGATCTGTGAGGATGCGAAACCGACTGATGATAACGGCACGATACCGCCTGAAGAGCAGCCGGTCATAAAGAGTATAACAGTTGAAAAAGCGGAATAATGCGAGGGAGTCTATCCGGTTATTCACTTAAGATCTCGATCATCTCACGCACCATTTCCTCATCTTTTAAGCGGAAAAGAAATTCCACACGGCGGGATGCTTCCATGTCTATCTCGCCGTTTTGATCGTAGACAGGATTACTGTAGGAGCGGCCGGTGGCCGAAATGAGGCCTCTCATTTCTTCAAGCTGTTCATCATTAAGGATTCCGCTGTCGTCCCCTAAACAGAATTCCGCCACCGCCAGCGCTCTCTTCTGCGAGAGCTCCATATTGAAAAGATAGTCACCCTCGGTGTCGGTATGTCCCTCGATGAGAATCTCGGAAATATTATCCTTATATTTGGGACTCAGAAGAACATCAGCATATCTGGGCAGGAAGTCCGCAAGGAACTCCTGCCCGGATTTTTTAAGTTCGGATTTGTTGTAATCAAACAGTATACTCGCATCGAAGGTTATTCCGCCTGTCTTTTCATCCACGGATATTCTCAGATCGGAATCACTGAACTCCCTGCTTAAATCCTCCACAAGCGCTGTTCTTACTCCGATTATGTCGTCAAGCTTCTGCTGCTGCTCACTCATTATAGCTTCAAGCTTGTTTAAGAGCTCATGCTGTTCCTTCAGGGTCTTCTCCTGAATGGCAATCTTTTCGCCCTGCTCGGAGAGAGCCTCTTCCTGAGCGTTCAGCATTTCTGCCTGCTCGTCGAGTTTGGTCTTCTGATCCGCAACAATCTTCTGTTCCTTTTCAAGCTCCTCAGCTTTAACACCAAGCTCCTCCTCCTTGCCCAAAAGCTCGGTCTGCTTCTCATCGTACTGGATCTGGGCATGAAGCATGGTAAAAGCAATGATGAGCACGAACACCAGAAGGAGTCCCGCCATCATATCGGAATAGGAAAGCCAGTATGTAGTTTCTTCGTCGCTGTGCCTTCTTTGTCTCATTTTATGTCAACCACATCCATGCATCAACCTTTTTTCTGCATGGTCTTTTTTAAATCCTCTACGGAACTTTGAAGTTCCTTCAATGCTTTTTCGAAATTGCGGTATGAAACATCCACCGCCTCCGGCATCCTGTTTATCGTATCATTGGTATGCTCGATCGTATCCAGAAAATGTCTTTCCACCACCTGGAGATTTTCATTTATTATCTTAAAGGTCTCATCCACCTCTTTCGGGAACGACTCGCTTAAACTCTGAAGCTCGTTTATCTTTTCTCCCTGCCTGCCGAAAGCCTCAATAATCTCTATGGTCTGCTGCTGCATACCCTTTAATTCTTCGGAATATTTACTCAGAGAATCGACCATTATCTGCGTCTGCCTTGCCATCTGATCGATATTTCCGTATACATCCGCATTCTTCTTATATATTTCCTGTATCTGCTTTTCATTGTCCCTCTGGACAATCATAGTCTGGTTTATAGTGTCGGAGATCCTGGCAAACATATTTGCAAGAGATCTGTTCATTTCCATCAGAAATACATCAACTATTCTCGAAAGCTGCTCCATCTGGTTCCTTGTGGCAACATTCGCAAAGTCAGTTATGGTTCTGTTGAATCTGTCAAACTGAGGCTCCAGCATCTCCTTAAGCTCATCAGACAGCCTGTTTGCCACAGCATCGGAAAGACTTAAGATTGCCTCGGTCTGCAGCTGCTGCAGCTCCATAAGACGGTTTACGCCGTCGGTAGTGGTATCCGGAAGAACAAATTTTTTATACGCGCTTATAAATTCATGGACTGCTTTTTCGGCATCATCAAGTCTTCTTTTATAGACAAAGTTAAAGACTATGGAAAATACCAGACCGTAGATCGAGGTGTGAAAAGCCACCTTGATGCCGCCCATAAGCGGTTCTATGCTGTTTGTTATCTCTGCCGTTGTTCCGGTATTGAAGCTTTGAAGCCCGAGCGAAAGTCCGATAAAGGTTCCCAGTATTCCGAGTCCCGTCATAACTCCGGCAACCTGATTCAGCCTGTTCCTGTGTATCACGGAGTCTATCAGGTCAAAACCGATATAATCCTCTATATCACATTTATAATAGGTCTTATCCGTCCTTACTATTCTCTCAAGCTCATAGCAATAGTCCTGATACTGTCTCCTTAAAACCGGATCCCTGAAAAAATCTTCCTTTTCTTCACTGTATTTTTCCCAAAGAAAATTATGTGTATGCTTGGCATCCTCTTCTATCTTTTCCGTCACCCGTAAAAGATCCTTTGTAACAGAAGCCGCAGGCAGAAGACTTCCCAAGGAGCAAAGGACAAAGATAGCCGCCACTATCACAAACATCATGATGTTCACAATGATATTGGCAGGATCCGATACACGGCTTTTTGAAAAGAAATTCAGGTATATGCCGACTGCCGCCATTATCGCATATGTTATCGGTATTAGGATCTCGTAATAAGCTGTTTTCTTAGTCATCAATCTTTACCCCAGGCTTTCATCCAGAGCCTTTGCAAGCTGATCCGCACACGATGTTCCTCTGTTACCGCACAGGTTTCCGCGCAGAATATCCGCAGACTTTTTTGCATCCCGGCCTTCAAGAAGCCTTCCTATAGCCTTAAGATTTCCGTTGCAGCCTCCCGTAAATTTCAGGTCATGGATCCTTCCTTCATCATCCAGCTTATATTCGATATTTGTGGAACAAACTCCACTGGGCTTGTAGGTGTATTCTTTCATTTTCCCTCCTTATCCGACAGCGTACTCTGACAGCGGTATATACTTTATTTCAACATATGAAGCCTTTGCCTTATCAATATAATCGTCATATTCCTTTTTGGTGATATGTTCTGTGCCTTCAAAATCCCAGTAATTATCCTTTGAATAGTACCAGGGATCGGCATCCGGTTTCTCAGGATCTTTTCCATACATAACCCCGTCGATCTCGTTAAGGAATTTATATGCTCCGTCCATTTTTTCATGCAGAAGTATATCACCGAAGGACTGATTTGCCGTTTCATGATAAAATGTTGCATCATCGGCAAGGTGGTATTTTTCACCCTCCTGCGTCATAAATAAACGGTCGAGACTTCCGTTTCTTACGGTAAACATATCAAAGATGGTATCTCCGTCTTCGCTGCCTGTACCGATGATCAGTTCATCGATCCCGTCGTCATCAATATCCTCGACACAGTATCCCAGAACATCCATCGGATTCCTGTCTGACCCGCACTTTTTGATCAGCTCAGCGCAATGCACACTTACATTCCTGTCGCTGCACTCATCCCTGTTGCAGCCTTCCGTAAGTGCAGCCGCATATCTTTCAGCAACCTCGTCATACATAAATTTTACGGCATTTTCCACCCCTTCTTCGGGGCTCCAGGTATTTGAAATAAACTGCCAGTCTCCGTCATTCTTCTTCATAACAAGCTCAAATTCGGGATCTTCATCACCGAAGGAGCTGTAATGATAGCGTATATTGCAGGTGTCGCCCTGTACCTGACCGGAAAGAACCTCGACTCCCACAAAGTTTGTATCCCCGTGTTCATGGCAATAAACTCCTGCTTTTTTCAGATACGGCCATTTAAGAGGATGCTTCATTTGGTCATAATCATAACCCGTGGTCGATTTTACGAATTTTTCAACACGATTTCCATCTATACAGGTAAGCTCGCCGAACAGTTCATCATTTCCGGTTTCTTTTAAATACTCTTTGACCACACTCTCGTCGTCATAAGCAGAACTGCCGATACCGGCTCCGTTATAAAACACCTCATTCCACCAGATATCTTCAGGTGATGCAAATTCGGTTCCAACAAAGCCGTTGTATTTTACATCGTTCAACTCTTTTTCAATTTCAGCAAGCTCCTTTTTTGAAATTTCCTGAGATCCGGTTTCTTCATCTTCCGCAATTTCTTCTGATCCTGTATCTTCTTCGGATCCTTCATCAGTTTCTGTTTCCACGGCTGCTTCTTCTTTTTTTTCTGCTGTACCCTCTTCTTTTTTAGCACCAGAAGCAGTACTGTTTACATCAACCGAACAGCCGGTACAAAAAAGTACCGCCGTTAAGAGGATTGCGCTTATCAGTCTCATTCTTACCTTCATTTCTTCACCTCATTAAAATATAGTTCTATCAGATCCCTCACTGCCTTCCCTATGATGCTTTAATTTTCAGACTTTTAAGATATGTTTTCTGCTCATCTGTGATGCGATAGCTTTCCACTGATTTCTGGATTGCCTTGTTATGTGTCCAGACATCAAGTGCTTTATTTTCGATAAACGGCAAGACCGCATCGTATTGTTTTGAAAGCGCCGTCGCAAAATACCATGCAATCATCATATTTATATAGTATTCTTCCGAGCGGATTTTTGAAACCGTTTCAGGATAAACCGGATCGAAATCCTCATCCAGAAAATGCTCCATCAGCATCTTTATACCAAAACGGACCGTATAGGTTTCATCAGATGCTGTCCATTCCTTAATATGACGCAGCAGATCCTCCCTGTTTTTCTTAAAGATCTTTGGTGACATCTGATCACAGGTTGCCCAGTTATCCACATACGGAAGAAATATATTAACCTCGTTAAGACATTCTTTATAGTCTTTGATCCCGGAAATGATAAAAGCATGAAGCTGGTTTTCATCAAAATATTCATGAGGAAGACAGTTTAGAAACTCCTGCACATCCTCAGATTTAGTAAGCTCCCTGGCATATTTTTTTAAGTCAGGAGTTCTTACGCCGATCATTTTTCCGGGTTCAAGCGTAGGAAAGAGCTTCGATTGAAAATCCCTGTATTTAATGTCCTGCATTTCAAAAAGACGATCCTGTATCCCTTTTTTTGACATTTTTTCACCTATAGTCTCGCTAAAACAGCGCTTCCGTTGTCCTTAAGCCATTTGTTCCATTTATAATAATCCGGGTAAACCTTAAGTATTTCCGCATAAAACCGTTTTGAGTGGTTCATCTGCTTTAAGTGGCACAGCTCGTGAACAACCACACTGTCTATTACCTCCGGCGGAGTAAGCATGAGCAGGCAGTTAAAATTCAGGTTTCCTTTTGATGAACAGCTTCCCCATCTTGTTTTCTGATTTCTTACGGTAATCCGGCCACAGGTCACTCCTATAAGGGGCGCATAATGCTTTACCCGTTCGGGAATTACTATGCAGGCTCTGTCTGCAAGGTCCCTGATTTCCTCCTTTGTAAGCTTTTTATTACCCTCAAGCCTTGCTTTCTCTTCTTCAAGCTTTTTAAGGTGGGAATCGATCCAGCCCTCATGTTTTTTAACAAAATCCCTTATTTCTCTTTCGCTTATCCCCTTCGGGGCTTTTATATATAAGATGCCGTCCGGTTTGATCTCCATGCTCAGAGTTTTCCGTCTGCTGTAAACAAGGGATATTTTTGTATCTTCAGTCACCTTTACTCCACTATTATCGTTTCTATGATCTGATCAGTAACGGGTTTGTCACTCCAATCGGTATCAGTTTCCGCAATTTTGTCGAGTACATCAAGTCCTTCCGTTATCTTTCCGAAAGCAGCATAGGCTCCATCCAGATGCGGTGCATCCTTATGCATTACAAAAAACTGCGATCCGGCCGAATCGGGATCTGCCGCTCTTGCCATGGACAATACTCCCCTTGTATGAAGTAGATCGTTTTTTATCCCGTTCTGCTCGAATTCTCCCTTAATATGATATCCGGGTCCGCCGGTTCCGTTTCCGTCGGGATCTCCTCCCTGGATCATGAAGCCCTTTATAACCCTGTGAAAGATCAGTCCGTCATAAAACTTTTCGTCAGCAAGCTTTTTGAAATTTTCCACGGTAATCGGTGCTATGTCGCCATAAAGCTCGCCTGACATAACTCCCCCGTCCTTCATTTTAATAGTAACCTTATAATCAGCCATACTATCCTCCCATGTTAATAAATCTGATTCTTTAACCCAAATGATGTCACAAAGTCATAATGCTTATCATGCAAGCATGAAAGCATTATGACTTTTTAACCTTTTACATCATCTTATTATATATCTGCCATGGGGTCAAACAGATTTTCTTTTCTTGAGCCAGTCCTTTCCATCAACAAAACGGGATACTATGAAGCTTACGACATAATCCCCGGCCGCATTTACCATAGTTGCCGGCGGATCCACAAGG
>JAEEGL013803121.1_pt1 | contig 24691 bp, 19 predicted proteins | sample 9134231 | NCBI WGS metagenome assembly JAEEGL01 (sample SAMN16246548, study PRJNA631951) | gut metagenome | biome: gut microbiome; feature: rumen; material: fiber-attached | host: Bos | place: Iran: Karaj | collected 2018-10
ACCCATATAAAATCCTCCTTAAAATTAAAGAAAAAAGGCGTACGAAAAAAAACTCGAAACGCCTTTGTTTTGTATTATTGTATACTATACTTTAATGATTTACAACTTTATTCTGATGAATTATTAAATTTTTTTGGATCACGCAGAAGTATTACAGCGAAGCGGCATCGCCCTCGGAGTATTTCTCATCGCAGTACCTGCAGCGGTAGACTTCATTGGCTTCGTCAGCGAGATAGAAGATCTGTGGCAGCTCCTGTTCGATGGAAGAGATGCACCTTGGGTTGTGGCATCTGATGACTCCGGTGATCTGCTTGGGAAGTTCAAGACTTCTCTTCTCAATGATCTCACCGTCCTTTATTACGTTGACCGTGATATTGTGGTCGATATAAGCAAGTACATCGAGGTTGAGTGAATCAATGTCGCACTCTACTTTAAGGATATCCTTTTTGCCCATCGCCTGGCTCTTGGCGTTCTTGATGATCGCAACTGTGGAATCGAGTTTATCAAGACCCAGGTGCCTGTATATCTGCATGCTCTTGCCTGCCTGAATATGATCGAGCACAAATCCTTCTTCAATTTTTCCTATATTAAGCATATCTGTTTACTCCTTTAAGTTGTTGGGTCATGTGACAAAAGCGCGGCTCGACGTCCATGCCCTTCCAAATGAGCAAGATTTTGCGATTTTTAAACCATGGAGTCGAGACCAGCCAGTCTCAAGTGCCATTGCACGCAGAGATTGGCGATCTGGGCTCGACGAAGTGTTTGGTTTAACATGAGCAAAAATTGCTCATTTGGAAGGGCATGGACGTCGAGCCGCGCTTTTGAACACAGCATTATTGTATGTGTAAAAGTGTCAGTATAAGAGCCATCCTGACGTAGAGTCCGTACTGGACCTGTCTGAAGTAGGCTGCTCTCGGGTCATCATCGAGTTCGACTGAGATTTCATTTACCCTTGGAAGAGGGTGGAGTATGAACATCTTCTCCTTGGCGAGAGCCATCTTTTCCTTGTCTAGGATATAGAAGTTGCGAAGTCTTATGTAGTCTTCCTCGTTGAAGAAACGTTCCTTCTGAACTCTGGTCATGTAGAGGAAATCTAGCTGAGGCATGATCTCTTCGAGCTTGATAACTTCCTCATATGGAATATTCTTTTGTCTTAGCATCTCTGTGATGTAATCCGGAACCCGAAGCTCCTTCGGGGAAATGAAGATGAAACGGATGCCCTTATATCTGCTGAGAGCATTGATGAGAGAGTGGACAGTCCTGCCGAATTTGAGGTCGCCGCAAAGGCCGATGGTGAAATTGCTAAGCTTGCCGTAAAGTGATCTGATGGTGAGAAGATCCGTGAGAGTCTGGGTGGGGTGCTGATGACCGCCGTCGCCTGCATTGATGACAGGAATGGTTGCTCTTGACGCTGCTACCATCGGAGCACCTTCCTTGGGATGTCTCATGGCACAGATATCTGCGAAACATGAGATAACTCTTATCGTATCTGCAACGCTCTCGCCCTTGGCAGCAGATGAGCTTGTGGCATCCGCAAAGCCGAGGCATTTGCCGCCAAGTCTTAGCATCGCCGTCTCAAAAGAAAGCCTTGTTCTGGTACTGGGTTCATAGAAACAGGTCGCAAGGATCTTGCCGTCGCACTTGTGGGAATAGCCTTCCATATCTCTTTCGATTTCTCCTGCGAGATCAAACAGTTCCTCAAGCTCCTCAACCGAGAAGTCAAGAGGATTCATTAGATGTCTTAGATTTTCCATAAATTCTCCCGTTAAAATATTATTTGGACTGCACAATAAAAGGCATAGCGGGCTGTGAGCCGTCTATAGGCATATGATAGAATGTGTTATCATCGCCGTACTGCTTAAAATATATATATCTTGAAGTCAGGTTGATACTGTTGACTATGCCTTCATAAAGAATGGTCCTGTCGCTCCCGTCGAGATTGCATCTGACAAGTGCGGGGGTGTCTGAAACTGCGTTGGAGTAGTAGATATGGAGTCTGTCTAAATTAAAGCAGTCCACGCGGTCTGATGTTATAAGCTCCTGCTCGCCGCTGTAGAGGTTGGTGCGCCAGAGTGTGTAATTGTCATCGCCGTTGAGGTAATAGATATATCCGTCCTGTACTACAGGGAAGAACAGGTAGCCGGGAAGAAACGTCGTGGCCATGTCGCCTGAAGTAGTGTACATGGTGTGGATATCATGGTCGCTTGTAACACCTGTATAGTAAATGATCCCATTGTCATAGCAAACCGGTGAGACCATCTCATTGGCAACCACAGACAGATCCTTCTTGTTGCACTTTATTTTGCGCAGCATCCCGCCGTTTTCCTGGGACTGGTAATAGACATACTCGCCGCAGAGGTTGACCTCTCCGCAGAACTCTCTGTGAAGACAGGTCTGATTGCGTCCACTGGTCCTGCATCTGTAGATGCCGTACTGATAGGTGGCACTTCCAAGGCCTGTGACATTTGAAGATTTACTGGTTGAATCCATATAGAAATAAAGAAAACCGTCAGCTCCGTTGATATATTTGACACCCATGCTGGTAATGCGCTTGGGCTTGGATTCATCAACATTCATGGAATAGAGACAGTTGTTGTCAGATGCATTGGTGAAATAGACCTTGCCGTCCATTTCAAAGAAATAACCTTTGTTCTGAAGATTGCCGGCGGTGTTGCCCACATTGGCCGGGTCCGTCGGGACTCTTCTGTCAATGAGATAAAAGGTGAAAAAACCTGCAATAAAAAGGAAAAGTATAAACAAAACAAGAACGCCTCTTCGACTCATTCTGAACACCTCCATTGACCATTATATCCGCATCACAGCTTGCTATCAAGCTGTAATTGTTCTATCATAAAACAAGATTATATTAGAAACAGGAGCAAAAATGGACCTTACAGAACTTCGTAAAGAGATAGATAAAATTGACTCGCAGCTGGTAAAACTATACGAGGACAGGATGGAAGTGTCCAAGAAAGTTGCGGATTACAAGATAAAGACAGGCAAAAAAGTTTTCGACAGAGAGAGGGAAATCGAAAAATTAAATTCCGTGAAAGCTCTTGCCCACTCCGACTTCAACAAAACAGGAGTTGAGGAGCTCTTTTCCCAGATCATGTCGATGAGCAGGAAGCTGCAGTACCAGATGCTTCAGGATGAGGGCGCATCGCTTCGACTGCCTTTCATACAGCTTGACGGCATAGATAAAAATGCATGCAGGGTGTGCTACCAGGGAGCAGAGGGCGCCTACTCCGAGATCGCCACAATGAAGTTCTTCGGAGAGAAAGTCAATTCGTATCATGTGGACAGCTTCAGAGATGCATTCTGTGCGCTTGAGGAGGGAAGCGCAGATTACGCCGTGCTCCCTATTGAGAACTCTACCGCGGGGATAGTAAGTGAGATATATGACCTTTTGTCTGAGTACGAGTGCTACATCATAGGCGAGCAGATCATAGAGATAAGACACTGTCTGATGGGCATTCCCGGGGCGACACTGGATGACATAGCGGTCGTATACTCGCATCCGCAGTCGCTGATGCAGTCATCGCGTTTTTTGTCAGAGCATCCATCCATTAAACAGATAAGCATGAAAAACAACGCCTTTGCTGCAAGGAAGGTTGCAGAGGACGGCGACAGGACTCAGGCGGCTATTGCAAGCAGCCGGGCTGCAGAGATCTACGGACTTGATATCATTAAGGAGGGAATCAATCAGGCTGATTCCAACTCCACAAGATTTATAGTGGTGACCAATCAGAAGGTCTTTTTCAAGGGGGCGCGCAAGATCAGCATCTGCCTTGAAATCCCTCATGAAGCCGGTTCTCTCTACCACATCATGTCGCATTTTATATACAATAATCTGAACATGACCGGGATCGAGTCAAGACCGATCGAGGACAGAGACTGGGAGTACAGATTCTTTATTGATTTCGATGGAAACCTTGAGGAGAGCGCTGTCAAGAATGCGCTCAGGGGGCTTCGGGAAGAGGCCAAGATGCTGAGGATACTTGGAAATTATTGAGGAGACATGCCATGACAGGAGAAGTTTTTGCAGCAATCGATCTGGGCTCATATGAGATGGCCCTCAAGATATTTGAACTATCTGACAAGGGAGGCGTGAGAGAGATAGACCACGTCAGACATCGCATGGATCTTGGGTCTGAGACCTACGCGACCGGCAGGATAGGGAGCGGTCATGTGGACGAGATGATAAGGATACTCGGAGAATTCAGGCAGATCATGAAAAGCTACGGCGCAACTCACTACAAGGCCTACGGGACGAGCGCAGTCAGGGAGACCAGGGACATTGTGATACTGCAGGAACTCATCCGTCAGAGGACACACCTTAAGCTTGAAGTGCTGAGCAACTCCGAGCAGAGATTTCTTGATTACAAATCCATTGCCCTTAAGAATGAACAGTTTCAGGAGGTCATAAAAAGACCTACTGCGATCGTGGACATCGGAGGAGGGAGCATACAGATATCTCTCTTTGAAAAAGATGCCCTGATCGCCACCCAGAACTTAAGGATAGGAGTACTGCGACTTCATGCCATCATGCAGACCGTACAGGCCACGAGGCTCAAATACTTTGAACTTATATCAGAACTTGTAAACACGCAGCTTTCAGTCTTTTCCAAGATGTATCTCAAGGACAGGAAGATTGAGAATCTGATCATAATTGATGACTATGTTTCACCGGTCATCAGGAGGATCAAGGATGACCCCGCAATGAGGGGATTTGCGACGAGCGATGAATATCTGAACTTTATGGAGAAGGCGTCGGATATAAATGCGACCGCGGTTGCCAGGAAATTTGCCATGCCGGAGGAGAACATACCGCTCCTCTATGTCTCCAGTATTCTGATCAAGTGCATACTTGAGATCACGAAGGCGGAGAGACTGTGGGCGCCGGGCGTTACACTCTGCGACGGTATAGCGTATGAGTATGCGGAGAAAAAGAACTTTATCCGCTCACCCCATGACTTTGAACACGACATAATCTCCTGTGCTCAGAACATCTCCAAGAGATACATGGGAAGCAAGTCAAGAAGAGAAACTCTTCAGAAGATCGCGCTGGAGATATTTGACAAGACGAGGAAGATCCACGGACTCTCCAAGAGGGACAGGCTTCTTTTGCAGGTGGCGACGATGCTCCATGACTGCGGCAAATACATCAGTATGGTCAACCTCGGGGACTGCTCCTTCAACATAATCATGTCGACAGAGATAATTGGTCTCTCACATCTCGAGAGGCACATTGTTGCAAATGTTGTGAGGTACAACCACGAGGAATTTGACTTCTACAACAGCGGAAGCGCCTATCTCGAGGGTCTTTCAAGAGAGGATTACCTGAGGGTTACCAAGCTCACGGCAATCCTGCGTCTTGCCAATGGTCTTGACAGAACCCACAAGCAGAAGTTCAGGGATATCAATGCGATTATCAGGGACAAGGAGCTTGTGATAACGATAGACAACAGGGCGGACATCACGCTGGAGAAGGGGCTTTTTAGCAACAGGGCGGACTTTTTTGAGGAAGTATTTGGAATAAGACCGGTCATAAGGCAGAAAAAGTTATATTGAGAGGTTAGAGTATGGCAAAAGACAAGAAGACAGTAGATTTTGAGAATCCAAAATATTATATAAACAGAGAGCTCAGCTGGCTTCAGTTCAATGAGAGAGTTCTCTCGGAGGCTGAGGATGAGTCCAATCCGTTGTTTGAGAGGCTTAAGTTCCTCAGCATATCTGCCAGCAATCTCGACGAGTTCTTCATGGTGAGGGTCGCTTCTTTAAAAGACATGATAAATGCCGGGTACAAGAAGCTTGATATTGCCGGAATGACTGCGACTGAGCAGCTTGAGAAGGTGCTGGTATCGGTGCACAGTTTTGTTGACAAGCAGTACGGGATATTTAATGGTAGCCTCATTCCGAGCCTTCTTGAAAACGGGCTTGAGATAACTGACGGAAGCGATCTTTCAGAAAAGGATCTGCGGTATGTGGACAGGTATTTCGATGACGTTGTATATCCTGTTCTCACGCCTATGGCAGTTGACTCGTCGAGGCCGTTTCCGCTTATAAGAAATAAGACGCTCAACATCGGTGCTCTTCTTAAAAAGAAGGAGGGCAAGGATGATGTGGATTTTGCAACCGTCCAGGTTCCGGATGTCCTTCCCAGGATACTTGAGATTCCCGAAAGCAATAAGGACGGCAAAAGAAAGATAATGCTCCTTGAGCAGATCATTAACAGGAATATGCAAAAGCTCTTCCTCAACTACGACATTCTCGCCAGCGGTGCCTACAGAGTAGGGAGAAACGCGGATCTGTCCATAGATGAGGACGAGGCTGAAGATCTTTTAAAAGAGATTGAGAAACAGCTCAAAAGGCGTCAGTGGGGTCAGGCGATAAGGCTTGAGGTTCACACCGGCATTGACAAGAAACTCCTTAAGTTTATAGCAAGGGAGCTCGGAGTCGAGGACAATGAGGTCTATGTCATAGACGGTCCCCTTGACCTTACCTTCCTTATGAAGATGTACAAGCTCGAAGGGTTTGACAGTCTGAAGGAGACGAGCTATCTGAGCCCTCAGCCGGTTCCTGAATTTGCCGGAGGAGACAATATATTTGACGTGATAGAGAGAGGCGATGTGCTCATGCACCACCCTTATCAGACTTTTGAAAATGTCGTGAAGTTTGTCGAGAGCGCAGCTGTTGATCCTGATGTACTGGCCATCAAGCAGACCCTGTACAGGGTGAGCGGCAACTCGCCTATCATTGCGGCGCTTGCCAAGGCGGCCGACAATGGCAAGCAGGTGACCGTGCTGGTTGAGCTGAAGGCCAGATTTGATGAGGAGAACAATATCGTATGGGCTAAGATGCTTGAGAAAGCAGGATGCCACGTCATTTACGGACTTGTGGGACTTAAGACCCACTGCAAGATTACTCTCGTAGTAAGACGCCAGGAGGACGGGATAAAGAGGTACGTGCACCTTGGGACAGGAAACTACAACGATTCTACTGCCAAGCAGTACACCGATGTGGGACTGTTTACCTGCTCTCCATCCTTTGGTGAGGACGCAACTGCTGTATTCAATATGCTCTCAGGATACTCCGAACCTCTTGGATGGAACAGGCTCTCACTTGCGCCGCTCTGGCTCAAGGACAGGATACTCGATCTTATAAGGAGAGAGGAAGAGCATGCGATGGCAGGCGAGCCGGCTCACATAATTGCCAAGATGAACGCGATCTGCCACAAGGACGTAATTGCGGAGCTGTACAGAGCGAGCAGCCTCGGAGTCAGGATAGATCTGATAGTTCGTGGTATTTGCTGTCTGAGGGTAGGAATTCCTCAGGTCAGCGAGAATATAACCGTGAGGTCGATAGTTGGCAATTTCCTTGAGCACAGCAGGATATTCTATTTTGAGAACGGCGGAATCCCTGAGTATTACTGCAGCAGCGCCGACTGGATGCCAAGAAACCTCGAGCGCAGGGTTGAGATACTTTTCCCGATAGAGGATGAGAAACTCAGAAAGAAACTCCGGAACATACTTGATACTGAGCTCAGGGACAACGAGAAGGCTCATGTGATGGATGAGAACGGTATTTATGTAAAGAGAAACGCAGGCAAGGCTGATGACGGTGAGAGGGTCAATTCGCAGAGGATATTCGGAGAGGAAGCTGCAAGCGAGGCGAAGATCCCAACGCACGTTGAGAGCAGGGTCTTCATCCCCGAGAAGAGCCCTACAGCCTGACAGGAGGAACTATGAGATATGTACTTGCTTCGGGATCTCCAAGGAGAAAGGAGCTTCTTACAAAGGTAATCCCGGATTTTGAGATCATACCTGCGGTTTCAGAGGAGGTCACCACTAAAGATACGCCTCTTGAAATTGTGCAAGAGCTTTCGTATCAGAAGGCAAAAGAAATATTTTACAAAACTTTTACATATAGCAAGGACAGACTTGTTGTAATCGGCGCAGACACCGTTGTATCATATAACCATAAGATTTTAGGCAAGCCGGCTGACCGCCGGGATGCGCAGGCAATGGTTGAGATGCTCCAGGGCAGGACCCACAGCGTCTACACCGGAGTAAGTATCTTTTATACCGATGACGGAGAGGAAAAGAGCTTTACATTTGGCGAGTGTACAAATGTAAATGTTGCCGCTATGTCGGACGAAGAGATACGGGATTATGTATCTTCCGGGGAGTGTGACGACAAGGCAGGAGCCTATGGCATACAGGGGCTGTTTTCAAAATTTATAAGCGGCATTGAGGGCGACTATTATAATGTGGTCGGATTGCCTGTCGCAAGACTATATAAGGAACTAAAAAGTCACTATTTGTTGTGACATAAGGAGGTTTTTTATGCACGAGTATGATGAGGCAGTTCTGAGATGTTTTTTGGAGAACCAGGGACAGCTATTCCCTGAGGATGTAGCTGAGAACATGGAGGAGGCAGAAGCTTTCCTTGAGGACTGCATGGCAGTTGTCGTGGAAGGAGTCGAGGAAGTCGAGGAGTATTTTGAAGAGGCCGGTGTCGATACTGAAGGCGGTAATGTACTGGATGCCGATGAAGTATTTGATATAGGGGATGGAAGATACCTCATAGTTGAGGGGTGAAATGAGGAAAAAAATATTCTTTTTTGATCTTGACGGAACTCTCCTTACAAGTGATAAGAAAATCACGCCCGGAACAATGAGAGCCCTTAAGAAGTTTACTGATGCGGGGAATTATTTCTGCATCAATACCGGAAGGGCTCTGGAAAGCGCCAGGGCTGTTTATGATGGGCTTGAACTGGATTTTAAGGGGAGTTTTTTGTGTGGCTCAAACGGCACGGAGATATACAGTGTCGATGAGGAGAGATATGTTTACAAGACAGGTGTTGATCTTGATCTTGTACCTAGGATCCTTGACCTTTCTGAAAAATACGATGTCCATTGCCACACCTACAACAGGGATCATATAGTCTCAAGACATGACAACGAGTGTATGGATTTTTACAGAAGGGTGATAAAGACACCGCTGATAGTCACTGATGATGTCCTTAAATATGTCACGGAGCCACCGCCCAAGATGATCTCGATAGAACTTCACGATCATGATAAACAGGAGAGATTCAAAAACGCGCTTCATGAAATGGTGGGTGATAAGCTGACTCTCCTTTATTCCAATCCGTACTATCTTGAGATATTCCCTTCGGAAGGAGGGAAAGGAAGCGCGGTTACGAGACTTGCCGGTATTCTGGGAGTTGATCCTGCGGACACTTACGCGGCGGGGGATGAGCAGAATGACTTATCAATGATCGAGGCAGCAGGATGCGGAATAGCAATGGTCAACGGAACTGATCTGGTAAAATCCAAGGCAGATGTCGTTACGAGATTTGACAATGATCACGACGGCCTTGAGGATTTTATTTTAGGGGCGATATAGAAGCCGCTACATACAGAGGAAAATAATATGAAACGGGGGAGATGGGAAAATGGTATGCAGTAACTGCAAAGCAGTGATTGAGGAAGGGGCAAGGTTTTGTTCCAATTGCGGAGCGCCTGTCACATCAGTGGCACATATGACACCGCCGCAGGGGCAGCCTTATACAGTGCAGGGACAGCAGCTTCAGGGACAGGGATATAGTCCTGTACCTCAGGCTGCGGTGGCACAGGAGCAGACGTTTGTTGTAAGGAAGATGCCGATCATTCTTATAATCGTGCTTACATTCGGCTTTATCATAAGTTCGCTCTTTATGGAGAACGGAAGCATGGACGTGGCAATGGCTGTGTCATGCCTGCCGGGAATTATCCTTTTGTTCCTGATATACAAGATGGACAGGATAGAGCCTGAGCCCAAGGGTCTGATGATAAAGCTTTTTCTCGCGGGCGGATTTATCGCGACAACTGCAGCAGTTATAATAGAGATGATAGTTGAGAGCGTCCTGGGCATTTTAATATACGACAACGGAATTTTGTACTGCTTTGCCCAGGCTTTTATAGTCGCCGCTGCAACAGAGGAACTTTGTAAATACACTTTGCTAAAGCTCTTTACCTGGAAGCATCCGGCATTCAATTTCAGGTTTGACGGAGTTGTTTACAGCACGGCTGTCGCTATAGGTTTTGAAGTTGTTGAAAACGTGCTGTACCTGATTGACAGCACGGCAGATACTGCCTTTACAAGAGCTGCTTTCCCGGGACACTGCATATTTGGCATCTATATGGGATATTATTATGGACAGGCCAAGGCAAAACAGCTTGCCGGTGACGATAAAGGAGCAAAGTCCCTTAGAAGAAAGGGTGTCCTCATAGCAATCCTTATTCATGGAACCTATGACTTTATATGCTTCTTTAGCGAGATCTTTGAATCTGAACTTATACAGATCCTTTTGTTCTTTGCGCTGACTATCGTTATGGTCATACTTAATGTTACGGCGTATAAGAACATCAAGAAATATGCCTATGAAGATAAACCGGTCTGACATTTTATGTGCGGAGATGTACTATGATAAACGGCAAAAAAATCGTAGCGTTATGTACATGCAGAATATATGAGCCCCAGGAATTTGTCTTTATTTCCGAGTTCTCCAGGATGCTGAGAGAAAATGGTTATTATCTCTTTATCTATGCTCTTAATTCAGAGATTGGAAACAGCGGTGAAGTGGTTCCGGAGACGGCTGTGTTCGATCTCATTCCCTATGAGAAGATTGATGCCATCGTGATAATGGATGAGAAGATAAAGAGCCGGGATATTGTTGAACGGATAGTTGACAGGGCTAATAATGTCAGCGTGCCCGTCGTAGTTATAGATGGCAAATATGACAATGCATCGCAGGTGGTATTTGATTATGCGAGCGGCTTCGAAGATGTGGTCAGACACATGATCGAGTACCATAAAGTCAGAAGGCCGCATCTTATGGCAGGCAAAAAGGGCAATTCTTTTTCTGATGAGAGAATAGAAGTATTTAAAAGAGTGATCGAAGAAAACGGGATTTCTTTTGAAGATGATATGCTTAGCTATGGAGATTTCTGGGCGATTCCTGCAAGAGCTGCAGCCACGGAACTTTTGAAGAGAGAGAAACTTCCGGATGCGATAATCTGCGCCAACGATATCATGGCAATAAATGTCTGTGATATATTCCAGGGCAGTGGTGTTAAGGTTCCGGGAGATGTCCTTGTGAGCGGTTTTGACGGGATAGAAGAAGGTTTCTGGTCCAAGCCTGCTATCACCACGGCTACCTGTGACAGCTTTATGCTGGCAAGTGCTGCCATGGAAACTGTTGACAGGGCGGTTGCCGGCGAGAAGGATGTTGTAAAGAGTGTAAGACCGGGCTTTGTTGCAAATGAGTCCTGTGGCTGCCCAAAGTGCAGTCAGGTGACTTTATCTGCAACCAAGGGACTTAACAATAACTTCTATCATCATCAGGATGATATTCACGACATGCAGCTTATTACTTCCAAGATAATGTTGGGCAAGGATCTCATCAACTGTGTACATTATCTCAAGGATAACCTTGCCAGGCATGCCTGCGTTGTGGTTAAGGATGCATGCTTTGAACAGGAGAACAATCTTTTCTTTGAAGAGCCTGCGACAGACACCATGACGGTATACTACGATTCTTATGCTGATAATGACAAGCCATTTCCGTATGACCCTCAGATAATTGTTCCGCATCTTGAAGAGATCATGGAAAGAGGGGAGCCTCTGATATTCAACGCGCTTGAATATATGGAGAAATGCCCGGGATTTGTGGCATACTTTTTTCCAAAAGTGGAACTTATTGAATACAACCAGACGCCGAACCTTGCAAACTGCTTCGGCATGGGAATCGGCGGTTACGCTATCAACAAGTATCAGAAGTATCTTCATGAGAAGATTGAGAGAATGTACAAGTATGATGCCCTCACAGGCCTTAACAACAGGATGGCATTCATATCAAAATATGAGGAGTTATTAAAAGATCCGTCCAACTACGGCAAAAAAGTCACCATATTTGTTGCGGACTTAAATGGTCTTAAGAAGATAAATGATTCATTTGGACACCTTGCGGGAGACAAAGCAATCGCAACTGTGGCTAAGGCTTTAAAAAAAGCCTGTCCTTCTGACGCAATTTGTGTAAGAATAGGTGGAGATGAAATGCTCGCATTCATTCTCGGGGACCATCAGTGCGATAATGTGATACCGGATGTCGAGACAATCCTTGAGAAGGAGAGTCTTATGCTTGGAATAAGAGTGTCTGCAAGTATTGGGACATATACAGCGGTCTTTGAAAAAGACATGGATATCAATAAGCTTATCGCGATCGCTGACGCGCAGATGTACGAGATGAAGCGAAACAGGAAGTAGTGCAAATACGTTTTTAAGGAGGAGAGTTATGAACATAGTCTGTCTTGATCTTGAGGGAGTTTTGGTGCCGGAGATATGGATCGCCTTTTCACAGGCGAGCGGGATACCGGAGCTTAAGAGAACAACAAGAGATGAACCCGATTACAACAAACTTATGAACTGGAGAATAGGCATCCTTAAGGAGCACGGCCTCGGACTTAAGGAAATACAGGATACGATAAAGACCATCGATCCGCTCCCGGGAGCAAAAGAGTTCCTTGACGAACTAAGGAGCCTTACACAGGTGATCATCATAAGTGATACCTTTACACAGTTTGCAACACCCCTTATGGAGAAGCTTGGCTGGCCGACACTTTTCTGCAACAGTCTTGAAGTGGCAGATGACGGTGAGATCACGGGCTTTAAGATGAGGATCAAGGATTCGAAGCTCACAACCGTCAAGGCTCTTCAGTCAATCGGCTACGACACCATTGCATCCGGTGACAGCTTCAATGACCTTGCCATGATACAGGCCTCCAAGGCCGGCTTCCTATTCCGCTCAACAGAGCAGATCAAAGCCGACCACCCGGAGTTTCCTGCATTTGATGAGTACGCAGATCTTCTCGCTGCAATAAAGAAGGAGCTTTAATATCTGATTTTTACAATAAGTCGCCGGCTTCGTCAGCGGCTTATTTTATCATGTTGCGGTACTGGCTGGGGGACATGCCCTTTTCTCTTTTGAAGAGCCTCGTGAAGTAGGTGCAGTCAGGTATGCCGCAGGCCGATGCGATGCTCTGTATGCTTGCATCACCTGTATTTAACAGAAAAATGGCATGATCCATGCGCTTTTTGTTTACATAGCCGGTGAAAGTCTCACCGGCTTCTTTTTTGAATAAAGTGGCAAGGTAGCTTTTATTGAGAGACAGAGCATCAGCTGTGTTTTTCAGGGTAAGATCGGTGCTGTCCAGGTTCTGGGAAATATAGTTTATGACCTTTTGCATGATAGGAGAGTAGCCTCTTGTTGTGTTCTGCTGGACCATCATGCAGTATTTCCTCAGGATATCCCGGTATACATCCTTCTCCTCAGTAAGGGATGTTATGTTTTCGATTCTTATGGACATTCGTCTTGACATCTCATCAAGATAAACAGGATGTACTTTTGCTCTCTGCGCAGCCTTCCTGCAGAGGGTACTGAATACGAAGAGGAGATTCTTACGGCTTCTGAGCGTACTTGAAGCTCTGTCGTCAATCCCGCTGAAGGCCATATCTGAGCTGTAATGTAGAGCGGACTCAAAGTCGCCCCTTGATATTGCCTCCATCATTTTTTCCTCCATGTCATAGCGGTGCTCAAGAAGCTGCATTGTCCGCTCGTTGGAGTCAGACTGCGCTGCAGAAACATATTCGGAAGCGGAGCCGGTCTGTGCCTGCTTATGATATTCGATTCTGTAATTGCCCTCTCCATACAGTTTTTCACCAAGTGATTCTATATATGCCTCCAGAGATGAAGTGAGCTCAATGCAGGGAAGTGATGAGAAATACTGATTGACATAGGAAAACAGTCCCGGTGGGATACCGAGCTTTTGGCACAGTTTCTGTGATTTGTAAATATTCGGAGATTCTCTCTGATAGGGACCGGCCATAAATACGACCGGCTCCTCCTGTCCGGGAATCGGAATGATCATATAGTGACAGCCATAGATATCTTCTGTCAGAGTGATTGAGTTTAGCTTTACTGCAGAGCTTAGAAGCTCTTTCAGCTCGATATCTTCGGATCCCGGATCTGAAAGGATTGCCTTTCTTAATCCCAGGTCCACATCATCCAAAAGCGGCTTGGTTAAATCTATTATATGGGTTGAAATCCCCATTTTTTCAAAGTAAATTTCCGTGAAATCAAGATATGTATTCTGCATGGCCATAAGATTATTCCTTATATTATTATTCGGGATTATATTTATATATTATAGTACAATATTTACTTCAAAAAGCGAAATGAAAATATAATACAAGAAAATAAAAATATTGTACTTGTTTGAAGGCAGCTCAAAAATTATCATTTTCATATCAAAAACAGATGCACGCGGACTGCAGCCGTGAGAGCAGACCTGTCATAGTGTAAATTACAATGTCCTGTGGAGCCGGAAAAGGCTTACCGGGGACAATGAGTGGAGGAAAAACAATGGCAAACAGTAAATACGATCTCGGAGACGGGATTCACCGCGTACCAACCTGGAGAATTGCAGGATACGCACTAAACAACACGGCAACAAATCTTTATCTCTTTCTGATGAATTTCATCGCTTATTACATCACCGGATGGGTAGGACTTGGGGTAGTCCTGGCAGGAAGCTTTGCGATGATCATGCGTGTGTGGGACGGAGTCACAGACCCATTCATCGGATACATAGTTGACAAGACTGACGGCAAGTTTGGCAAGAACAGACCGTTTATGATACTTGGAAATGCAATACTTGCACTTGCAAGCTTTCTGATGTTCTTTGTAACTCCAAGTCTTCCCGAAGGCGCGCCGAGGATTTTCTTTTTCTTCCTCATCAACGCGATCTACTACATTGGATACACTTTCCAGTGTGTTGTTACCAAGTCGGCTCAGAGCTGCGTGACCAACGATCCCAAGCAGCGCCCTCTTTTTACGGTGTTTGATGCGATCTACAACATGATCCTCTTTACCGGCGGACAGGTTTTTGTATCATCCTATCTTGCGCCCAAGTATCACGGCCTTGGAAAAGACATTGCGATGTTCCACGAGTTCTGGCTGATCGTTGCAGTTATTTCCGCAATCTTCACAGCAATCGCAGTGATCTCAATCTGGCCCAAGGACAGGAGAGAGTACTTCGGAACCGGCAAGGCTCAGATGGTAACATTTAAGGACTACTTTGAGGTTATTAAGAACAATAAGGCAATCCAGATGCTGATCCTCTCAGCTTCAACAGACAAACTCGGAACAGCAGCCAAGACATCTACCGTAACACTTATCATGTATGCCATAGTTGCAGGTAACTTTGCCCTTTCAGGCGGCTTCCAGATCTATACAACGATCGGAAATGTTATCTTTATCATTCTTGGTGTAGGTGTTATCGCTACAAGGTTTGGCCAGAGAAAGGCAATGGTGGTTTCCAGCTGGATCGCTCTTATAGGAAACATCCTTATGATCCTTCTGTGGACCTTTGGAGACGCAACAAGCTTAAGCCTTCCGGGCTACGAGGGATTTACAGGCTTTAACTTCTTTACCATCGCGCTCTTTGTCCTGACTGTAGTGGCAGGCGGCTTCCAGCAGGTGAGCTCAAACATAGTTATACCTATGACAGCAGACTGCGCAGACTATGAGACATACCGCTCGGGAAAATATGTGCCCGGACTTATGGGAACACTCTTTTCCTTCATCGACAAGCTCGTTTCATCACTGGCACCGTTCATCGCAAGCATCTGCCTTGCAGCGATTGGATTTACAACAGCGATGCCCGATGTTGATACTCCTTACTCACCACAGCTCAAGGCAGTAGGTATCTTCCTTATGTATGGCCTTGTATCGATCGGACTTGTGTTTAACGTAATAGCAATGAAGTTCTATCCTCTCACAGCTGAGAAGATGAAGGAAGTAAGAGAGAAGATCGCAGAGATCAAGAAGGCAGGCTGATACAGATAAGGATATATCCCACATAAGAAGGAGGTGCCTAAGGTGCAGGAAGCAGAAAGCAGGGAAAAAAGATTATGGGTTCGCGTTATAGACGCGTACTTTGCTCTAAGGGATAAACTGGATGAACCCCACAAAGTGAACAGGAAAAAATACTTATGGCTCTGCGCCCTTGCAGTTGTCGGTGCAAACCAGTTTTATGCGGGGCACACCGTCAAGGGGCTCTTTTACCTGGCAATCTCCTGGACAGGGATACCGGTTGCACTTGGGCTCATGGACTGGATGGCAGCGGTGCCAAAAGAGGCAGATAAAGACGGAAACTTTATGATCTGATAACACACGAATGGAGGAATACTTATGCTTTACCCGATAATGACAGATTCAAGAATGGTTATGGACCTATCAGGAATATGGGAATTCAAACTGGACAATGGTAAGGGCTTTGATGAGAAATGGTATGAAAAAGAACTCTCAGATCCCATGACGATGCCCGTCCCCGCTTCCTACAATGACCTCAAGGAGGGCGCATCCTTCAGGGATCATTACGGGTGGGTATTCTACCAGAAAAAGATATCTCTGCCAAAGGCTGTCAGGGAAAATGAGAGAGTGGTCCTTAGGTGCGACGCAGCAACACATGAAGCTGTCGTCTATCTGAACGGGTGCGAGATCGGAAGACACAGGGGCGGATTTTTGCCCTTTGAGTTTGAAATTGGAAAAGAGATGACAGATGGGGACAACCTTCTTACCATAGCTGTTTCTAACATCATTGATTACACGACTCTTCCTGTCGGCGGACAGAGCGATATGATGAGCGGCGGTGGAGCAGGCGGCGGATTTAAGAGCAGCAAACGCAGTAACCATCCCAACTTTGATTTCTTTAATTACTGCGGACTGACGAGGCCTGTCAGGATATACACAACTCCAAAGACCTATATTGATGATGTATCTCTTTGGGCTGCTGTAAGCGGAAGCGATGCGACTCTTTCTTACAGCATTAAGGTAGCCGGTGAAAGAGCAGGTGATGCCCATAAATGTACTGTTGAAGTCTTTGACAGGACAGGCGCGAAGGTTTCGGAAGGCAGCGGATCAGATGGAAGCATTGAAATTAAGGATGTGAAACTGTGGCAGCCTCTTGCTTCATATCTATACAGGGTCAGGATCACCTGCGAAGGCGATGTGTATGAGCTTCCTTATGGAATCAGGACCGTTGAGGTAAAGGGAAATAGGTTCCTTATAAACGGAAGACCTTTTTACTTCAAGGGATACGGCAAGCACGAGGACACCTTCCCAAATGGACGCGGCATGAACATACCGATGTACGTCAAGGACATCTCCATCATGAAGTGGCAGGGAGCCAACAGCTTCAGATGCAGCCACTACCCTTACAGCGAGGAGATTATGAGACTTGCCGACGAGGAGGGGCTTGTTGTCATAGATGAGACCACTGCCGTTGGCGTCAACTTTGACTTCGGAGGAGGAGCCAACTTCGGAGGCCGGAAGGTGAAGACGTTCGATAAGGAGCACGGAGTCAGGACCTTTGATCATCACATGGATGTGGTAAGAGACCTCATAAGCAGGGACAAGAACTATGCCTGCGTTGTGATGTGGAACATAGCAAATGAGCCGGACTCCTATTCGGAGGGAGCATATGAGTACTTTGAACCGCTGTATAAGCTTGCTAAAGAGCTCGATCCCGAAAAGCGCCCCTGCACACTGACCAGCGTTCAGATGGCAGGCGGACCTGATACGGATATTTCGGCAAGGCTGTCGGATGTCATCTGCCTCAACAGATACTACGGCTGGTACTTTGGAGGCCCTGATCTTGAAGGCGCCGCGGAGTATCTCAGGAAGGAACTTGATGAGTGGCAGAAACTTGGGAAACCTCTCATGTTTACGGAGTACGGAGCTGACACTGTGATGGGACTTCACGATACGACTCCTGTGATGTACACCGAGGAGTATCAGGTTGATTACTACAGGATGAACAATGAGCTCTTTGATAAATACGACTTTGTAGTGGGTGAGCATGTATGGAACTTTGCGGATTTTGCGACAAGCCAGAGTCTTCTGAGGGTACAGGGCAACAAGAAGGGTCTCTTTACCAGGGACAGAAAGCCCAAGTATGCAGCACACTATTTCAGGGAGAGATGGAACAATATTCCTGATTTCGATTACAAAAAATAAATTGATGAGTCATATACGGAGAAAAAAGAAATGGTAGATCTTAAGGCAAAGCCTTTTAATCTGGATGATAAGAAGATCAAGTGGGTTGATGACATGATAAATTCAATGACGCTTGATGAGAAGGTCGGACAGCTCTTTATCAATCTGACTCTTAGGAGAGATGAGAAGACGCTTGATGAGCTTGTCAATAAATACCACATAGGGGGAGTTCGCTGGCAGGGCGGGACACTTTCAGAGGTCTATGAACAGAACAGATTCTTTCAGGAGCACAGCAAAGTACCGGTGCTTATCGCAGCCAACTGCGAGGCGGGAGGTAACGGAGCCGTTTCCGAAGGAACCATGGTCGCAACAGGAGCTGCCTGCGGCGCCGCTGCCAGTGACAGGACGGTCAGAGACATGGCCAGGGTCGGAGCCAGGGAAGCAAAGGCCGTTGGCTGCAACTGGACTTTTGCTCCGGTGTGTGACGTGGTATCAAACTGGAGAAACACGATAGTCAATACAAGAGGCTTTGGCGACGATCCTGAGCTTGTGGCAGGGAGATCCCTTGCCTACATGGAAGAGATGGACAGGGAGGGAATAGCCTGCGCCGCCAAGCATTTCCCCGGTGATGGATCGGAGGAGAGAGACCAGCACCTTGTCATTGGCTGCAATGACCTTACAACAGATGAGTGGGATAAAAGCTACGGCTATGTCTACAAAAAGCTCATTGATGCGGGACTTAAGAGTATAATGGTGGGACATATCTGCCAGAGGGCCTACAGCAGGAAACTCCGCCCCGGAATAAAGGATGAGGACATAAAGCCCGCAACTCTTGCACCGGAGCTCTTGCAGGATCTTCTAAGGCACCAGCTTGGTTTCAACGGACTTATCGTAACCGATGCAACTCACATGGCTGGGCTGACTGCAGCAGCGTCAAGAAGAGATGCCATGCAGGGAGTTATCGCGGCCGGCTGTGACATGATCCTGTTTTTCAATGATCCGGAAGAGGACATAGGCTATGTAAAGGAGGCTGTTGAAGACGGAACCATTTCAGAGGACAGGCTTGATGATGCCCTTCACAGGATACTTGGTCTAAAGGCAAGTCTTGGACTTGATGAGCTCACCTTCCCTTCCAAAGAAGGTCTGTCCGTAGTTGGCTGCAGTGAGCATCATAAGATGGCCCTTGAGGCAGCGGATGAGAGCATCACACTTGTCAAGGATACGCAGAGCATCCTTCCAATTGACCCTTCTTCTAAAAAGAGAGTGCGTCTTTACTTTGTGGAGAGCGCACCGGTATCTCTTTCTGACGGTGCAGACCCCGCCAAGGCAAAGCTCATAAAGGAGCTTGAGGCAGCCGGATTTGAAGTCACAGCTTCCAAGGATTACTACGAGTATGAGATGGAGGGGGCATCAAGGTTCAACCGCTTCAAAATGATGGAACACGAGAACAGGGAAGAGTTTAAGAAAAATACTGACCTGGTACTCTTTGTCATCAGCATGAAAGGCTATGCCAAAGAGAACAACACAAGGCTGACCTACTCAGTGTCACACTCGGGTGAGATACCGTGGTTCGTACGCGAAGTTCCAACTGTTGCCGTGTCACTGAATTACACCAATCATCTGTTTGATGTTCCGATGATGAAGACCTTTATAAATGCCTACGCAGGGACAGACGAGTACCTGCATGCTCTTGTGCAGAAACTCACAGGAAAGAGTGAGTTTAAGGGCAGGGCAAATGACCTTGTCTGGTGCGGCCGTTGGGATACAAGATTGTGATTTTATACGGTTTGGAGAAACATTATGTCAGGATGGGATTTATTTAAGAAAAAGAGAGACTTTATTGTCTGCATAGATTCTGATGGATGTGCCATGGATACCATGAATATCAAGCATTTCAGATGCTTTGGCCCATGCATGATCAGGCAGTGGGAGCTTCATGAGTGGGAAAATGAGATCCTTGAAAGGTGGAACGAGATAAATCTCTTTTCCATGACAAGGGGAATCAACAGGTTCAAGGGACTCTCCATGATGCTGACCGAGGTCAATGACAGGTACAAAAAGATTGACGGCATAAAAGCGCTTAACACCTGGGCAGAAGAGAGCCCTGAGCTGAGCAACGCTGCACTTGAGAAAATGCTGTCTGTCGATGATATCTTTGCAAAAGCACTTGACTGGAGCAGAGATGTCAATGCTTCAATCGAGGCTCTGCCGCAGGAGGAGATCAAACCTTTTGACGGCGTCAGGCAGGCTTTTGAAAAGATACATGAATCCTGCGACATTGCAGTCGTATCCAGTGCCAACCCGGAAGCTGTAAGAAAGGAGTGGGAGAGATTCGGACTCCTTGAAATGGCAGACATCGTCTGCACCCAGGACATGGGCAGCAAGGCCTTCTGCATCCGAAGGATCCTTGAAAAAGGTTATGAAAGAGACCACCTTCTGATGTGCGGAGATGCTCCCGGGGATGAGACAGCAGCCATGGAGAATGCAGTGTTGTTCTACCCTATACTTGTAAACAGAGAAAGTGACTCATGGAAGCGGCTTAGGCAAGAAGCTTTAGATATATTTCTCAGGGAAGAATACAAAGGTGAGTACGCAGACAGAATCCGCCGGGAGTTTGTTGGAAATCTGTCAAGATAGGATCTTCACTTATAGAATGAGTCATCCGAAAAAGACTCGGAGCTGTGCACTAAGTGATACTGGCAACGCTTATACAAAAGTATAAAGAAAAATATGGAGATCTATGAAAGTATTTCTATGAGACTACAAAAGTGCGTCTACCCATGCCGGATAGATGCACTTTTTTGTAGTGCGCCTGGCGGCGCACGTTTCTGACGGCCTATTCTCGTACGTCATGAAGAAATTTTTGCGGCGTCCTGTGAAAGCATATTACTTCATTCCTCTATCGAACAGGATAGGTATGGTATCCTCAAATCTTTTAAATAGAACTTCATATTCGGCTTTTGAAATATTCTCAGCCTTGTTGTCTCTGATCCTTATATATCCCTTGTGGTTACTGAAATTGCTTATGGTGTTATCTTCTAAGCCGTCCTTGATCACGAGGGCTTTTTTGACCAGATCCGGCTTAAATATGTACATTGAGTGCTCGTTAGCTAAAAATGGTCCATCAGGAGAATAGGATAATGGATATTTGGCGGAAGCTCCCTTAATACTCCCGATAAGTTCAAGCTTACCGTTTTTGAGCACTGATACGTTGCAGGATGACACCTGTAAACTATAGGTCTTGCTTTTATCCCCAATTATGTCAGCTTCATCGGCCGTTAGTATAAGAGGCAGTTCAAAATTTGGATTTTGCCAGATACAGAAGAGCTCTTTTTTGGTAAAAGAATCTATGGTGTCATAATAGTAATTAAATCCGTTGGGAGTGGCAGTGACTTTATCCGGAGTAAATTTCCCTTCACCCTCATAGATAAAGCAGTGCCACACCAGGATTTCCGGGCCATAGACAAAGCCGGGATCAAAAACCGGCTTGCTGGCAATCCAGAGCTTTCCATCGTAGATATCAATACTTATGAAATTCTCAAGATAGAGTCCGCAGTTATAACCGGCTGTCTCATCTGTCTTTATTTCAACCGGCTCCCCTTCCTTTTTCCCATCAACGTAAAGAGTTGCTTTATCTCCGGAAACCTTTGCCTCTACATGATCTGCGATAGCAGGCATATAAAACTTCGGATCGATCCAGTAGACGTTCCACTGATTCTTACTGTCTGTATCAGCAATGAATGAGGCATCTTCATTGTAGCCGGTGCCATGAAGTACATGCAGTGTTATCAGCAACTCATTTTCGCCATCCTCATCCAGGTCATATTCTATGCATGTAGGGGCTTCCTCATGCACTGAATATGCAGGAGCATCTATAAAGATGTAATCAGAATCTTCCGGTTTCAGGATCATCTTATTATCCGGTCCTACATAAAACAGCTTAAAAGAAGGAGTTTGTGCGATCTGCTGATAATATGTGCTGTCATGCTCCTGCTCAGAGGCAAATCTTGCAAAGCTCTCTTCCAGGCCTCTTTTTTCTGCATCTTCCAAAAGTTTTTTTGTTTCTTTGTCGGGGTTAAACTTCTTGCCGGCTATTTCAGGATTGCTTTCATCAAGAATCCACCACTCCTTATATGTGTCATAATGCTTTTCCAATGTCTCAGAAGTATCGACTGCTGCATAAGAGGTCATACTCAAATGCGATGCCGTGGTAATAAAAAGCGTCATTGCGATACAGAGAATTCTTTTTCTCATAGTCATTATCCTCCATTGTTGTGGCTATATGTTCATATATTTTATAATATCACTTGATCAGTTCTTTCGTATAAATATATATAGTAAAAAATTTACTGTAAATATTTTTTTAATCGCATCTTTGACACCTAAAAAGCTGCAATCCCAGTATACACCTGGGGTACGTGTTTATTTTTATCTCGTGAGAAACGTAATGCTTCGTAAACTTGTCTGAAAATGTAGCCTTGCCGACGCAAAGTCTCTGAATTTATAAGGCGCCGGATATGAACTAAGGGTGTCCGTCATACGGACTTGTTACAGCCCTTTTGTTCTTCTTATAAATCCTGCCATGGATTTTGGCATTATAAGTTCATGACCAGTTCTGAATCCTGCGTTTTTATTATCTCCTCGCAGGTGTATCTGTCACCAAGTTTCTTTGCAAGTATACAAAAGTGCGTCTGTCCATGCCGGATAGATGCATTTCCGTAAGTATAGAGATAAATTAACCAATTTCCATCAGGGCATTTCAGCCAATCTGCTTAATGACCTCTTTTCCGGAGTGTATTCCTTACAAGATGCATATCAAGGCACGCAAGCTCTAAAGGCCTTGACATGCATCTTGTAAGGAATAATGAGCACCTAAGAGGTCAATAGCATCTAATGCTATCGCATTGGTCAAAATCGACTGATTCCGTATGGTTATTTCATTCCGATACTTATTGGCTAATTTATCCCGATGATATTTGGTGATTATCGCCCGATGTCAACATCGGATATGAATTGATCAGCATGATAAAATTCTTTGCGGCGTCCTGTGACAGCATATTTCTGTATCAGGACGCCGCAAGTAGGATATTTTCTTTGAAGACAATCATGATAAGACTAATAGCGGCGTCCCATAGCGGCATATATTGATCTGAGGACGCCGCAACTAGCATATTTTCTCAGATTACAGTCAAAATAAGGACAGAAGCGGCGTCCCGGAGAGGCGTATATTGATCTGAGGACGCCGCAACTAACAAATTATTTCGGATTACAGTCTATATAAGGGTCTGAAGCAATTTAGGAAATTACTGATCAAAATGTTTCCTGGCAGGATTTTTCGTCGTATGTCACCTGATTTTACGTACGAGAATTGCCAGAAGCCTCTTTTGAGTCTGCTTTTTCAGGGGATACCCGCCTGGTTTTACGTACGAGAATTGACAAAAGCTTCTTCTGAGTCTGCTTTTTAATCCGCAAAAGCTGCTGTTTCGTTTACATGAGGACACAGCCGTATCATGAGGTTTTGCAAAATGTTTAACTCAGGTCCCAAGCCTGTTTGTCTTTATTCAGGCCCGGCTTAACCAGCCTATTCCACAAGAAAAAAGAAGCGTCAAGGATTTGCTGTTTTGCAAACGCAGATTGTCCTTGACGCTTCTTTTTCTTGTGACACAATATTCTCCCGCCGGGCCGCAATGGTGTCTGATACCGGATTATCTACTTTTTCAACACTCTTAGCTGAGCCAATGGCTCTGTGTCTTCGTATAAACAGATATAGATTTTTGAATCCTCGATTCAAAAAACTATGGTATATAAATCTTTTTTTATAATTATTTTATAAATAAAAACATATCATCTTTTGTTTGTTATTGCGATAATAGAAATTGGGGGAATATGACATATCAAAATTAAAGCAGGAGTTAAGTGATGAAAAAAATCTGGATATTAAGTGAGGATGCGAATCTATTTGAAAGGCTTGATCCGTATGGATGGCTTTCCTTTCTGAGCTGTCCCAATGTATTTGCCATTGGCTGCTTACTTGATGAGGATGAGGATATACAGACTGATGGCGGACTGGTTGTGGCTTCGGCTACGCAAAAGGAGCTTACCATTCACTGGCTGGCAGTAGGCAGGAGGGCAGAGGGACTTGGCCTGGGAAGTATGCTTCTTAAGATGATATTTGAAATTGCGGCAGAGTCTGACATACCTAAGGTGTCTACAGTCATAGCACCTGCATATAGTGGAGATACATTTTATTCAGATGCGGAAGTTTTTTTTGAGGAGCGCTTTTTCACTGAAAAAGCCGAAATGATGGGATTCTGGCAGGGGACACTTGCAGGACTGATGAAGGAAAAAGAGTTTGCTGATGACTGCGCAAAACTGTCAAAAGTGGAAGCGCTGTCTGATTTTTCGCCGAGGGACAGGGAGAGTATCTTAAGTCAGCTTGTGAATCTTGATGGTCAGGTTAGTTTTCTTGATATAGAGAAAGAAACTGATGCCTTTGATCCGGAGCTGAGTTTCATTATACGTGAGGATGGACAGACGTGGGGCGCCCTTATGGTAAAAAAACTCTCTGAGAGCCTTCTGCCGGTGTAT
>JAEEGL011642796.1_pt1 | contig 24690 bp, 19 predicted proteins | sample 9134231 | NCBI WGS metagenome assembly JAEEGL01 (sample SAMN16246548, study PRJNA631951) | gut metagenome | biome: gut microbiome; feature: rumen; material: fiber-attached | host: Bos | place: Iran: Karaj | collected 2018-10
AAGGATCGTATATTTTACGAGGAACGTGTACTGACGGATCTGTGACAGTTAATATTTCGAAGGAAGATAAGATAAATCTATATTTCGACGGTATTGATCTGACCTCTAAAACTTCCTCACCGATAAATATCGTTTCTTCAGACAAGACGACGATCATTCTTGTCGACGGCTCGGTGAACATTTTACGTGACGGAAATGAAAGAACAGTAGATGAAAACGGAGATCCCGATGCGACTCTATGGTCAAAAGACGATCTCGATTTCACGGGAGCAGGCTCATTGTATGTAGTCGCAAATTGCTCGAAAGGAATTCATTCAAAGGATGATATCGAAATTAATTCTGGCGAAATATATGTTATCTCTACGGATGACGGGATCAAAGGCAACGATTCAGTCAAGATCAGCGGAGGTAAGATAACGATCAAATCAGGCGCTGACGGGATAAAATCAGATAATGAAGACACTGCAGGAAAAGGCTTTGTCTCGATCACAGGCGGTGAAATAAATATAACATCGGCAGAAGACGGCATTCAGGGTTACAGAGACGTTACGATCTCAAACGGAACGATCAATATCGTCACCGGCGGCGGAAGTAAAAACTCGGCTTCAAAAAGCAATGACAACAATATGGGCTTCGGAGGAATGTTTGGAGGACACGGCGGAAGACCGGGCAAAGGTCAGGAACAACCGGGAAATACTTCTGATTCAGCGACAACAGACGAAGAAAGCTCCAAAGCAATAAAAAGCGACATCGAGCTGCTTATAAGCGGCGGAATTATTACGATCGATTCAAAGGATGACGCGATACACAGCAACGCTAATGTGACTGTAAAAGGAGGCACGATCACCGCTTCAACAGGTGACGACGGCATTCATGCTGATCTGATACTAACTATAGATGACGGTAAAATAGACATAATAAAATCGTATGAGGGACTGGAAGGAGAAAAAATCTTTCTTAACGGCGGTACGATGAATGTAACATCAACTGACGACGGAATAAATGCGGCCGGTGACAGCACGACTGCGGAGACTGAACAAAACGGTCAGAACGGAGGAAGAGGCGGTTTCGGAGGCTTCGGCGGAGGAGGATTCGATACTGATCTAAACGCTTCCCTTGTGATAACGGGAGGAACCGGAATTTTTAACTGTCAAGGAGATGGTCTTGACAGCAATAACACAATAGAAATGACAGGCGGAAATTATATGATCTACGGTCCTACTAACGGCGGAAACGGCTCTCTGGACTATGCGAGAACATTTGTTATGACAGGCGGCTCGCTCGCAGCATTCGGAAGCACCGGAATGGCTCAGGGAGTATCTTCGGGATCAACTGTAGGATATCTGTTTGTTCAATTGTCCGGAGCCGCAAACAGCGAACTGATCATAGAAAACGAATCGGGAGATGAAATATTCAAAACGACTTCTCCGAAACTGTACGGATGCGTATTTATCTCAAATCCGGATATAAAAAGCGGCAGCAATTACACATTTTTCTATAACGGAGAAAATCTCGGAACTCTCGCCGCAAGATAAACAGGTAAAGATGTTGATTTGCAGCACTCTGCGATAATCAACATTTTTTGAATTTCAAACAATATGTTGATTCAACGTGCCTTAAAGAACAACAAAATTTGCAGATTGCGGAAAAAAGTTGATTCAAAAGCTCAATCCGAATCAACATTTTTCCATGTTGAATCACTAAGTTGATTCGCTGAACAAAAAGAACAACAAAATATGCTATTTTGAGAAAGATGTTGATTTGCAGTACCTGCAATAATCAACATTTTTTGAATTTCAAACAATATGTTGATTCGCTGAACAAAAAGAACAACAAAATATAACATTTTGAGAAAAATGATGATTCAAAACCAACGAAGCGATCAACATTTTTGTGTTTTTGAATTAATTTTATTCTATTGTGCGATAGAAAAACTTCAGACCTTCTATTCTGATTTTTCTATCGCAGAAAGATTTGGGGAGAATGCAATCAGGTACAGATTCGAAGGGGCTTTGGATTGGAGAAAGAATGTGATTTTTATGACGGAGCTTGTGATGGTACTGAATTGGAAGATATGGGAACATTATAAGACAAACGAGCCTTTTGCAAGGCTGTATAGTGAGCTTTATGAAAGAGCGTATGCAGAAGCTGAGAAAAATTTTGATGAGGAATTTATTTAAAGTGATCTAAGTATTTTTTGTAATAATTCGAATCGATCACTGTCAAAATGTTCGGCTTTTTTAAGGCCGTTCATTCTGACGGTGATCTTTCTTTTTAACTTATTCAGATATGCTCTGACATCTTCATCATCAGTCTGATCGAGCAGCTTTTCTCCAATATAACACACTGTTTCAGAAACATTTCTTATGTTTCCTGTATATTTTACCGTCATAACGAGATATTGGTGCTTCCCTTCGCTCACAGCGCTTTCGGAGATTATATCGTATCCGTTTTCGTACAAATATTTACGAAGATCAGACTCGCACGAATTGGGTGAAAGGACAAGTTTATCCGCGGATCTCGCGACATCAGTTGATCTGTCAAGTATCTCGGCGATCAGATTTCCGCCCATTCCGGCGATAACTATCAGGTCGCACTCCCCTTTTTCATATTTTTCAAGTCCCGGGCAGAGCCTGGTTTCGATCCTGTCATTAAGGCCGTATTCGGAGATATGCTTTTTCGCTCTTTCGATAGGACCTTTATTTATATCTGACGCGACAGCTTTATCGGCATATCCGTTCAATACGGCATAAACCGGTAAAAAAGCGTGATCCGTTCCGACGTCGCCCATAACCTTGCAGCGTCCCGACATTTTTAATATGAAATTGAGTCTTTTACCGATATCCAAGGCTGAAAACCTATTCTGACAGTTTATTTAATAAATCCGTTAAGCTCGCTTGTTCCCTTGCTGTTGACCTTTTTGCCGCCGCATTTAATAGTAAAAGTTCCGCTGGTGACTGTAACATCCTGGCTCGCCTGTATTGCGTCATCAGAACAAGTTATATCAAAATCTCCTCCGATAATATATACAAATCCTTCGCCGAAATCGACGCTGTCGGCTTTGATAGCATCCTCCGCGCTCTTAACTGTTATCGTTCCGCCCATTATTCCGACACTGTCATTGCCCTTTATCGCATTATTGACTGCGCTGACGTTTATTTTTCCTCCGCATATCCTCAGATCGTTTTTAACTGAAATGCCGTTATTGAACTGTCCTGTAACATTGAGCGTTCCGAAACCGTTGATAGAAAGATCGTCCTTTGAATAGATACAGCCTTTAGCTTCGTCGTCAAGAGCATATTCCGTCGCGTCAGTAAAACTATTAACGGTTCCCTCGGGGAGAGTCAGAGAAACTTTGTCCGCAGAGAGAACAAACAAAGCCGCTGACGCAGATGAAGTCACGCTCACATTGTTCAGGACGAGCTGTACTTTCTCTTCTTTCGCGACATTTACAGTGATCTGTCCGTCGTTTAAAGTTCCCGAAAGAATATACGTTCCCGGATCCGTTATAGTCACGCTTCCGAGGCTTACGTCAACATATACGGCAGTGGATTCATCATACGTGTATTTCTGATCGAATACGGAAAAATGTTCTGTCTCTTCAAAAACGATATCTCCGTTTATATCCGGAGTCGCGGTCACCCTCGGCGTTGATGTTGCGGTATTGTTTATGACTGAATTGTCATTGCATGAAGCGCATAGAAATACCAATGCTGCGGCAAGTGCGATGATTAATATATTAATGATCTTTCTTTTCATTTTTTCACCTTTGTTTATTTTACCGGGGAAAATACAGACCCGATAAATAAATTATATCACTTAGACAAGCATTTGTCATTTTATTTTCCAAAACAAATTACTTGAAAAAGTGTTAATTTTTTTATATACTAAAAGATGGTTATTTTCACAGAACACTCGAGGAAATAAGATGAGAAAAGGCTACCGGTGGCACAATTTCATATATAAGTTTTTAAGAGTCACATTCGGATACATTTATAAGGCCGCAAACGGATATAAAAGGATACCGGAAAAATTGGCAGACCCAAAGGGGCCGTTCATACTTGTCTCGAATCATTGCATGGACCAGGATCCGATCTGGCTCGCTATGACAATAAAACCGTATATGTATTTTGTCGCGAGCGAACATATTTTTAACAAAGGCCTTCTCACAAAACTCGTTAGATCTGTATTCGATCCGATCCCCTTCCGTAAAGGCGGCAGTGATATCTCTTCCGTTCTCGATATGAGAAGACGGTTAAAAGAAGGCCACAATATAACTATTTTCCCCGAAGGCGGCAGAAATTTTACGGGCGAGACGGAAAAGCTCAAACCGGGCATCGGCAAGATGGTAAAATCGTTCGGAGTCAATCTCGTTACTTTTAAAATGAGAGGCGGCTACCTTGTCTCCCCCAGATGGTCCGGAAAGCTCAGAAGGGGGAAATTCGACGGTCAGGTAGTCGCGGAATATCCGGCAGAAGATCTTAAAAATATGACTGCGGAAGAGATCGACGGACTGATCGCGCGTGACATATATCAGAATGATTTCAAATGGCAAGAAGAATCGGGCAATCTTTACAATAGTTCAAGGCGCGCGGAATGGATCGAAAAGTCATATTTCGTCTGTCCCAAATGCGGATCGATCTCTTCCATAAAAAGCAAGCGCAATACATTTAAATGTGAAAAATGCGGCGTGACAGCCGAATACGGTAAAGACGCGCATATACACGGCGAAGGTTTTCCTTTTACCGATCTGATCGGATGGAATGCTTATCAAGAAAAAACACTTGACAGACTGGTGAGAGATCCTAACGCCGATTATTCGCCTTTTTCAGACGATATGGTCATTTTCTCACAGACTCCCCAAGCCGGAAGACGTATCAGATACGGCATCTGCTCTGTTAAAATGGACAGCGACAGTCTCACTCTTATCGTAAAGATCCCCGCAAAAGGATCTGACAGAAAGCAGGAATTCGTCTTCCCCGTCAGCGAGATCATGGGTATGTCTCAGTGCGGACGAAATATTCTCGTATTCTCATACAAAAGCGAAAAATACGAGATCAAGCGCAAAAAAATCTCACTCAGAAAATATGAAGAGTTGTATAACGCTTTAAAAAGAAAGGAATGATTGAATAATGGACTTTTCAGCCGCTAATATCAGTCTGTGGGACCTGATCATTCAGATGGGAATAATCGCGGTCGCTTTGCTCTTTTCGAACTTTTTAAGAAGAAAACTCAGATTTATCAGGAAATCTTACATTCCTGTATCTGTTATCGCGGGTTTCATTCTTTGCATCATAAGAAACCTCGGCCTCGAATTCAACTGGAAGTTCCAGCCGATAAACGGTGACACTTTGGAAATGCTGACATATCACGGCATAGCCATCGGATTCATCGCTTTATCGCTGAGAATCGAAAAAGAAAACAAGGACAACGGCGAGCGGGCTTCATTAAAAAGCGGTGCGCTTATCGCAAGCACATATGTAATTCAGGGAATAACAGGACTGCTGATCTCTCTGCTGCTTGCGTATACTTTTATGCCGAACCTGTTTAAATCATCAGGAATTCTGCTTCCGATGGGCTACGGACAGGGTCCCGGACAGGCGAACAACATAGGCCTGACATTTGAAAATCTCGGATTTAAAGGCGGTCAGTCTTTCGGTCTTTCACTTGCGGCTGCAGGCTATCTTTCGGCATGCATCGTAGGCATCATCGTTATCAACGTTCTCAGCAGAAAAGGTAAAATAAAACGTTCGAATGTAGATACAGAATTCGACACGATGTCAGTCGCAGATTACCGTTCAAACGACGAGATCCCCGTATCTGAATCTATGGATAAGCTGTCCGTTCAGATCAGTCTTGTTTTGATCGTATATTTCGCGACATTTCTTCTCACATGGGGCGTCACTTCACTGCTCACGAGATTTTTACCCGGAGTCGCGGGAACAGCCAATTCACTCCTCTGGGGATTCAATTTCATCATAGGCGCATTGCTTGCCACCCTGTTCTGCGGTATCACGAAGAAGCTCCATAAAAAGGGCATAATGAAGAGACAGTACCAGAGCAACTACCTTTTGAGCCGTATTTCCGGATTCGCTTTTGATGTCATGATCGTCTGCGGTATAACAACGATCACTTTCTCCGATCTCAAAGAACTCTGGATACCTTTTATAATCATGGCTGTCTTAGGCGCAGTCGTAACGCTCATCTATCTGTTCTGGATATCGAAATACTTATACAAGGGCTACAGATATGAAGGAATGCTTTCCATGTACGGAATGATGACAGGTACGATAAGCTCCGGCGTACTGCTGCTCAAAGAAGTAGACAACGAGTTCAAAACACCTGCGGCCAACAACCTGGTCGGCGGATCGTGCTTCGCTATCATCTTCGGCGCGCCCGTTCTTGTACTTGTCGGTCTGGCGCCAAAGAGCGATCTTATGACTTGGATAACACTGGGAATACTCGTAGTTTATTTTGCTGTACTGGTAGTACTTTTGAGGTTCCTGTCAAAGGGTAAAAAGAAGAATGATGATTCGGGAGAACAGTCGAACAGCTAAGCTGAAAATATTAACTTTAACGTTTTTGCTTGTGGTTCTTCTCGCTGCATTTGTAATTATCGCATCGTGCGACAGCGGGAAGGATCATAACAAGCGTCCCTTTAATACTGCGACAGACGGTTTTTACTACGGAACACCTGTTCCGAAAGAGACGCCTGTTCCGGATCCTCCTCCCGAAAATCAGATCGATCCACTTTCTGTACAGGCAGGCAAAGCTTTTGTCGAAAACGGCCCAACCGCAAAGTATAAAAATCTGTCTCATAATCTTCAAAAATTTTTACTTAAAACAAAATACAATCCCAATCTTCCATTCAATATCGCGCTTTATATCGACGAGTCGAGAGCTTCCTGTGTCTTGCCTTCCGGTATTGATCTCACTGCGATTATTCCGGAGCTCATAACTAAAGAAACGGTGTCGGAGTATCTTTTTAACGGCAAACAGTTTGAAAACGCAAAGACAGCGCTTGACTTTTCAAGACCGGGAACAATGACATTGAAATACGGTGACGGCTCGAGTTACGACATCGAAGTTATCATAGAGACTCTGAATACAGGCCTTCCCTCTTTCTCAATGACAGTCGAAGATTTCGGGCAGGTCACTTCCAAGGATGTTGCGTTGAACTGCTCTATTTATGCAGGCGGAGGTTCAAGATCCGTCTGCCCTTACGGTGACGCAAAACCTGTTATGGTGAACGGAACTGCGGAAGGAAGAGGAAATTCATCTTGGTGGTGGGATTTTCCCAAGAGAAGCTATACGATAAGATTTGACCAAAAGACAAAACTGCTTGGTCTTGACAGCGCAAAAAGCTATGTAATAACGACGTGTCTGAGAGACAGATCTCTCCTCAGAAACTATTTGATGACAGAGATCGGACGGTTGCTCGATATGGAATTTAATATGGAGACCCGAATCGTGGATTTTTGGCTGAACGGAAAATACTGGGGCGTCTACACTCTTGAAGAAAAAATAGTCATATCAAAATCGAGCGTAGATCTGCCTGAGTACGATACTTCCTCCGATCCTTCAAAAATCGGCTATCTGCTCGAATGGGACGGGCACGCTCAGGAGGTTCCGGCCGATCAGAAAGCTAAATGGAAAGATATAAACGGAGTGAAATTCGACGCGGTAACAGGTCACTATATAATCACTTTTGATGAATTTCCCGAATACAACAGTATGTTCCTCACGATCCAGTCCCCGGGAAAAAAGCATTTGACTTCCGAGATGTGCAAATATGTCTACGACTATATGTACAAAGTCATGCGCGCTCTTCACAACGAAAACTATAAAGAATTCGACAAATATGCAGACGTCGAATCTTTCGTAAAATGGTATTTCGCAGAGGAACTCACAGTCAACACAGATGCTCAATTCTGGACGAGCTGCTGGATGTATATAGACGGAAAAGGAGAATTGTCGATGGGACCTCTTTGGGATTTTGACAAATGTCTCGGAAATAACGGTAAGGAATACTACAAATATTATATCAGTAATACGGCTGTCTACGAACATTTAAACAATATGAAAGCTTATACAGAACTGGCGCATTCGATGTGGAAAAAATATAAAGATGATCTGCTCGGCCTGAAAGATTATATTGACAAAACGGCAAAGATGCTGTCACGCGCGCAGGTTTACGACATGCGCCTCGATGATTCTCTCTGGGTTCAGCGTGAGTATCACGAAAAAGGTTTCACTTTTACTACATACGAAAAAGAAATATCAGATATAAAGGATTTTATCGACAAACGAGTCGATTTTATGGACACTTTGATATTTACGAATTACAATAACAATCACGGTTGAATTTAAACAGCGAAATGTTTCCTGATAAGCTAAAAAAAAGACCTGCCGGTAAATGATCCGCAGAATTTCAGAATGTTGTGAAATACAGAAAACCTAAAACCGCCGCAGAGGCCGCCAGAGCCCCGAAATTCGCGAGATAGAAGTACCGGCGTTTAGTTTTATGTCTGAAAGCGAACATGCCCAGAACGGCCCCCAGAGCGCCTCCAAATACGGCAAAGAGGATCAGGACGATTTCCCTGATCCTCCATTTTCCCGTTTCAGCTCTTCTCTTATCTATGCCGTAAAGAATAAATGCTGTTATAGAAGCAATCAAACTAAGCGCCGCAAGCGCGTAAAAAAGTCCTTCCATCAGTCTTTAAACAGCTCGTCCGTAAAGAACGCCTGGGAGTTAGCGTGGTTTCCTTCCATATCCTCAAGCTGTATCCTCACATAGTCGTCATCCGCGAATACCTTAAAATATGCTTCCGTGAGAGGTCCGACCTTTTTATCCATAAGCCAGTATCTCGCGTTTCTCGTTCCCGTTGTAAAGAAAACATTTCTGGCAGGTCCGCATTTTACCGTGATCCAACCTTCATTGTCATTGATCTTCTCAAATACGATCTTGTCGATCACTCCGCCCGTTGACGCGTAAAAGCGTCCGTTTTCAAGCGCTTCGAATACAGGTCCGTAATCGAGTTTATCGGCGTTGACCACTATCCATCCGCCGAACGACTCATTAATCAGGCCGTCAACGTTATGGTTGTCATCTGTCGCAGTGCACCAGAGCCTCTTACCTTTTCTCAAAAACTCATCATATATTTGAGGAACGTAGTCATCATTGCCCGACAAAACACAGCCCGTATTGTATATCTCGAGAAAATCGAGGTCTTCAAGTCCTATATAATCTTCATGGCTCAGCATCGACCATCTGGGATGGTTGAAAGATACAAGAAAATTGTTCTCGTGCGCTGCCTTTATCATTGCGTTTACGAAATCGACATCGAACTTTTTATCTACGATCTCGCCCACATATTTCGCATTGGCGATAACATCCTTATCGCCTGTCCAGGGATTTTTCGGATTCCAGAAAACATGTGTGAGATCATCAGGCGTCTTCTTATAAAAATTCAGATGGTAGTTGACGACAAATTTGTAATCTTCGTGATTCGGGCCGGGTCTTCGTGTATCGAAGGAGACCTCGTAGCCGTTTATCGCAAGGAAGTTTTCGTCAGTAAGATGACTCTGGTCCTTCATATATTCGTGATCCGTGAAAGCATAGATCGAATATCCGTGCTCCATGTATGCTTTTTTTGCCTCTTCGGGTGTGAGACGACCGTCGGAATAGGTCGAATGAGCGTGAAGATTTGCCTTGTAAAAATTTTTCCTGTCGCCGTACAGAATCTTTTCCATAATGTCTCCTTTTATTATTCGTCAAAATAGTATTGGATCGAACTCACCATGTCACTGTTAAGTATAAAAATGAGTTTTGTTTTTGATTTTTCATAGATCAGTGAACTGTCTGTATCCCGGGAAACTTCGCCGTATTTTGCGACTACGTCATCCTTTGCGCTTCCGATAAATATGCCTTCATTAGTCTTCGTAAGATCGTCAGATAAGACTATCGAAAGCACTCTGTCGATATCCCCGTCAGGAAATGTATAGATCGCAAATCCGGAATAATAATAGATCTTGTCCATCCCTTCAAATGCACAGCTTGGAGCCTCGAAATAGTTCAAAGCGTCTCCTAACGCGTCTTTGTATTTTGCAAAATCTTCTCCGAGATAGATATCTGTTCCGTTTTTCGAAAGGTAATATCCTTCTTTGTCAGCAAGATCCTTTTGAACTGCCGGTACAGGCGTGCTCGTCTGCTTAGGTTCCTTTGTACTGTCAGTGTCACCGGAGCCGCTCTTACATCCTACAAAAATTAAAATAACGGCCATAGCCACAACAACTACCGCCATTATCTTATTGAATAGTTTATTCTTCATAAGCTTAAAGTCTCCTTAATAATATACGAAGGAAGTATATCACTTTTTCGCCTCATTGTAAATCTTCAGTTTCTCATTCCAGACGGATGAATAGGGCTCTTCCGATCTCCTGTCCGGAACGCCGTATCTGTCCCGGAAGATTTTACCGAAATAGGAGGACATCTTCTCTGCTCCGTAAACATTCAGATGAAGGCCTCCGTCGTATGTGTCATTCTGAAAATCGATGCCGATCTTCTCCGCGTCTGTCAGACAGTTATAGTAATCAAGACCGTTTTTTGCGGCATAATCAGATATCGCCTTATCCCATTCGTCATACCATACGGGATATATGCTCGGAGCCTTCATGAGCACAAATATGATACCCTCTTTTTCGCAAAGTTCTCTCATTTTTTCGAGGTATTCCCACGCTTTGTCGCTGAACGAATAATCGGCAAGCGGTATCTTATCCGGTATCATTGTTACAGGTTTTACCTCAGTGCGCAAATAATATCCGCTGTAAGATCTGAGCTCACTTTTAAAGAAATAATTAAAATCTTCGTCCGTGAGTTCGGTTATCCTGGAATGATACCTCAAAACGGGGAAAATATAATCTGCCATCTTCTCATCTTCTGTCATCGAAGCCTTTATGTCTTTGATCTTAGTTAGGGAAAGCTTCATATTGTCAAGAGTAAGTCTGTTATATGCCTCGCTTTGAGGCTCGCCGTATTTCATCGGCAGAACGTTATAAACGACGCATTTCGGATGCTCATATTTGAGAGTTTCCTCGAGAAGATAATACGACTGCCAAACGAGCTGCTGGGGCGTTCCGCGGATATACGAAGATATGCCGTATTCATCCCATAAAGCCGCAGGAGAAATATTTTCATACGCTTCGCAGTCGCCCAGGAATATCAGATCGTGACCGACTTCTTCTTTATAATACTCGCCGACAAATGATCCTTCTATAACATCTGTCATGTATTTCGGTTTTACGAGTCTGGTAAAAAACGCGATCAATACGCAGAATATCAGAACCGCGCAAAGAACGGAGATCAGTATCTTTATAGCTTTTTTAGTTTTTGCGCCTGCCATAGCTTAACATCTCTCCTTTCTTAAAATCTCGTATAGATGAAGTCCTGGATGTCGAATCCCCTGCCGTAAGCGCCGAATATTATAACGACCGCAAACAAAACAGCCGCAGCGATCGGCACCAAAGCAGAAGCCGAAAGCCTGCCTTCAGATGAGGATCCTTCTCCCGTTCTTGAGAGCATATTCTCAAGTGACGTGCCTTTTTTGCTTAATATCTCATTTGTCAGACTTACGGCGAATATCAATGCGCACCCTGCGAACACTATAATAAAATCAGACGTTTTGAGTCCAAGCTGTCCGAATGACGAAAATGTAAAACCGTCGGGAATAAAATTCGAGAATATGCCGAAAAGCCTCGAAAAATATTCTCCGACATTTGTATAAACATCGAGCATCCTCAAAAATCCCATGAGAAAAAACGTTCTGACCATTTCGAATATACCATAGATGACACTGCCTTTTATTTTAGGGAATCTCATCTTGAATTTTTTATAGAGCGGACCGAATTCCTGAGAAATAAGGATGATAAAACAGTTCAAAAGTCCCCAGACTATAAAATTGGCCGCCAGACCGTGCCAGAGGCCCGTTAAAAGCCAGACAGCTATCGTGGACAGATAAACGGGAATCCTTTTGCCCAGCCCGTTTCCGAGGCGCTGACGGGCTGATTTCGATATCTTAAGGCTTAGCTTCGAAACGCTTATCGGATAGAAAATATAATCCTTCATCCATGTTCCGAGAGTGATATGCCACCTTCTCCAGAATTCCGCGATCGATCTTGAAAAATAAGGTCTTTCGAAATTTTCGCTCATTTCTATTCCGAGAGCCCTTGAAAAGCCGAGAGCTATATCGATTCCTCCGGTGAAATCTCCGTAAAGCCTTATCGCGTAAAAAAGCACCGCAGCAAGCACATAAATACCTTCTCCTTTTGCTTCGACTATCGAAGCGAGAGCTATCGATATCCTGTCTGCAATGACGAGTTTTTTGAAAAAACCCCATGCCATCCTGAGAAGACCGAAAGAAATGTCTTTGAACTTGTCTCTCCCCTCGGCGCCATCATATAACGTCTTTGAAAGCAGATCGTATCTGTTGATCGGTCCCTGCACAAGCTGCGGAAAAAATGTCAGAAACAGAGCAAATTTAAAAAAGTTCTTTTCTCTCGGATACTTTTTTCTCTTTACGTCAAAAAGATAGCCGAACGACTGAAGCGTGTAAAATGATATTCCCAAAACAGCGACAAGAGATGAAAATCTGACAAGAAGAATCAAAGCAAGATTGATCACCACGCAAACGGCAGTCACGATCGCGGCATTTCTCTTTTGTGCAGATCTGAATCTATCCTTTGCGGCCTTTATTATATCTTTGTCTTCAACGTGCTCAAAGGAGCTTTTGTCAAATTCCTTCGAGTTTATCCTGTCGATGATAAACGTCGCCGTATATATCGTGATCAGCGTCGCTATGATAAAGAAAAAGCCCTTTACGCCGGAAAAAGCGTAAAAGACGAGACCGGATACCAGAAGCAGTATCCATCTGATCCTGCGCGGCAAAATGTAATAGAGCATCAATACGGCTGCCGCAAATATTATGAATCCGTATGAAGTAAAACTCATTGATCCTCAGAAAGCTCCTCGACAAGTTTTGAAAGAGCCTTCGCGGAATTGAAATTTTCGGGAACGATCTTCTCCGCAGGTATAACTATATCAAGCTCCGAACTGATCTCCGAAATAAGTGTGATTATGTCGAACGAATCGAGTATCTTGTCGTCTATAAGAGTCTCGCAGCTCCCGTAATCAACGTCGTCGTGAAGTCCTTTCAATATCTCTAAAATTTTTTCGTTTATCATTTTTCATCCTCCGTTTTGACGTATCAGCCGTTCATTTCCATGTCGTAGAGTTTTTTTCTGTCGATCTTGCCCGTTCCGTTCTTCGGTAAAATATCGCACGCTTCGAACTTGCCCGGGATCATATATCTGGGAAGTCTCTCTTTAAGATGTCCGCTGAGCTCACGCGCCGAGATATCTCCCGTGAAATACATGACTATTTTACTATTTTTGTCGTTATAAACGCAACATACTTCCCTGATTTTCTCAAGCAACGCGGCGCACGCTTCGATCTCTCCGAGCTCTATTCTGTAGCCCATATGCTTGATCTGGAAATCCTTTCTCGATACAAAATAAAGGTTTCCTTCGTCATCTGTCGTCGCAAGATCTCCCGTTTTGTAGATCATATGACCTTTATCTGCCGGATTGTCGACAAATACTTCGGCTGTCCTCTTTTCGTTGTTCACATAACCGGGGGAAAGCGAGTCGCTCTGGACGCATATCTCGCCCGTTTTAGCTTCTCTTCCTTCTTCGTCAAGTAAAAAGATCTTCGAATGCTCGAGCGCTTTTCCTATAGATACAGGTTTCGATTCGTCGAATTCCGGTTGCTCAGGATCGATCCTGTAAGCCGTGCAAACGCCTGTGACCTCTGTCGGTCCGTAGAGATTGTAAAATGTCGCGCCGGGAAGAGCTCTTCTCCATCTGTTGAGCTGTTTTACAGGGAAAACTTCGCCGACGAATGTGACGATCCTGACAGATTCGGGGACCGCATTTTCAAGTCCGCCGAGTGATGACACGAATGAAAGCGCAGATGATACCCAGCAGATCACTGTTATTTTCCTCTCATTCAGATATTCCACAAGCTTCACGGGGAAAAGAAACAACTGCTTCGGTACGATGTCAACTTCGCATCCGTTCCTGATGCCCAGATATATTTCTTTCAAAGAAGCATCGCTGTAAAAAGGCGCCTGGTTCGCAAATATGTCGTCCTGTCTTATCCCGAGCAGTTTGTTCAATGATTCGATATACAAGATCACCCCTTTGTGTGTGATCATAACTCCTTTCGGAACGCCTGTTGAGCCGGACGTGAACATGATATACAAAATATCCGTATCTTTCTGACAATCTCTGATTTTGGTCAATAGTTCATCGTCAGGTCCTTCTCTTACCATCTCTTCGTAAAAAAACACGGGTATTTTTTTACCTTCGCACCTCGGGGCGTTCGCTTTGTCACAAATGATACACGAGGTGCCGGCTGTTTCGGCCATGATATCGATCCTCGCGTCAGGCATATCTCCTCCTGCGGGAATATAAGCTATTCCGGCGTAAACTGCGCCGAAAAAAGCAGCCAGAGCAAAAGGTGTCTTGTCCATCAGGATCAAAGCCGATCGCCTGTTTTGAACTTCTGAATTATTATGTGTAAGATTCTTTGCAAGATATGTTCCTATACGTCTCGAAGCATCATAAAGTTCGCGAAAGGTCAGGCTGTTTTTACCATCGTAAAAAGCAGTCTTGTCAGGATATTTTTTGAATGAATTTTCGAGATATTCAAGTACATTTTTCATATCTTTCGTAAATCGCGGCGTATTATACGTTTGGAACTATTCCGAGAGGCGTCGTGGCCCTTTCGGGATATGCGGACGAATCAAATACGTGCGTTCCGTCGTGAGTATCAGAATATGCTTTGAGTTCTGCGTCAGTAAGCAGGCAGCATTCAAAATTGTCTTTTCTCGGAGTCGTATCAAAGTGGTACCATCCGTCTTTTACATAAACGAGGTTCCAGTAGTGCGCTGAATGGCCTTCGGTTTTAGTCTTTGTCACCTGCAGATTCTCAAATCCTGCCCTGTCGAGAAGGACTTTAGCGTAACAGAAATAGACATAACAGTCTCCGTAATACTGCGTCATTCCCTGGTATGCGTTCTTGTAAATATCGTCATAGCTGTGATTCGACGTATATCCCGTATTTCTCTTTATATATCTGTATATCGCGAGGAGTTTCTCCTTGTCTGTCATTCCCGTCTTAAAAATCTTCGCGAGTATCTTGTCAGCTTCGGCATTGACTGTTTCAACGCTCACGGTCGCGGGATCGTCGACGACTACGATCTTAGCCACGGCTGTTGACACGTTGCCGGAAGAATCCTTCGCGGAATAAACTGCTTCATATGTGCCTGTATGATACAGATCCACCTTGGATGAATCGACTTTTACTTCGATGGTCTCGCCGGAGTTATCGGTCGCCTTTACGTTCCACATATATGCGATCGATTTACCTACAGCGACGGCTCTCTCACCGACGCCTGTTATCTTTGGCGGTGTCGTATCAACTACGCGTAAAACGGCATTATATTCTTTGTATACTCCGTCGACAGTAGCGCACAAGATTACATTTATGTCTCCGACTTTATTAATCGAAGGCGCTTTCTTATAATAAACGTCCTTTATTTCGCCTTTATAAGCCGTATTTTTAAATATCGAAGCGTAAAGTTCAGAATTAACTTCTATAGTCGCTGATGATTTGATCGGATTTACAGGCTCTGTCGTAGGCTCCGGCGTAGCTGTAGGAGCAGCCGTCGGCGCCTGCGTTATTTCAGGAGTCGCCGTAGGTATCTTTGTGGGTTCACTCGTCGTTTTAGGTTCATCCGTCGGAGCTGCCGTGATCTTTGCGGTGGCAGTCGGATCAGGCTTTTTATTGTTCCTGTTCGGTCCGATCACATTCGTAAGGCGCAAAACGATCAAAAGCACACCGATAATGATAACAGCCATCAATACGGCGATAGCTATTTCATATTTTCCCCATTTCTTACTCTTGTTATATTCTTCCATAAAAGCCTCTGTTTAGTACTCGTAAAATGTTTTTCGGCTTTTTTCAAGCCTCGGATGTGATTATATCATATTTCGCGCCCCGTTGTTAAATATTTCCCGTAATACATGCGATCAAACCGAAGCGGATACATATATATCACTCTTTCGAAAGGATGAACATCTCTCCGAGATCTATTTTACCGTCATCCTCTACAGTCAGTTCTTCCCAGGATATACTTTCATCGCCGTTTTCGTCCATCGCAGTTTCAGAATAATAATATTTGCCTCCGACTTTCTTCCATTCTTTTTCTTCAGTCATGCCGTATCCGCCTTCAACTTCGAGAAGCTGCTTTGAATCGAGAGCATCCTGTATCATATCGTCGCTGAAGCCTTCGGGGATCTTCATCCAGACTTTCATCATGTGATCGCCGCAGATATCATAGACCATATCAAACATATTGAGGACCTCGCGGTCGTTCTCACCGCTGCCGAGATATTCCTCTTTTGTGAACAGATCAAACGAATCATTTGCAAAAGACATGACCTTCTCTACGAAATATCTTCCGATTATCTCATCATAATCGCTGTTCTGCGCCTCAGGTAAAACGTCCTCGATCTTCTGTTCTTCAGTGATCCGTCCATCAGAAACTTTAACAAGCCCTATTCCGAGAAAACCTGTTTCGAACATCAGACCGTCGCGCCACATGATCATCGTTCTGTTTGCGTTTGCGAGATAATCTTCTGTGCAAAGATCGAGATCGTAGGAAAATTCCATATAATCAGTCTGATCCCATGTGCCGTGAGCGCCTTTTCCCTCGGGAGTTTTAATGTCCATCGTATGGTCCTCAAAAAACTCAAATTCGAGTCCTTCAAAGCTTCTCCCTTCTTCAGTTATGAATTCCTCGACCGGATTCTCTGCTCTGTCAGCGGAAAAAACTTCTATTACGAAATCAGCCTGCCATTTTCCGACCATGAATCTTATTCCGTCTTCTTTTGCTCTCTCATCATCAAACATCGCTGCACCTCAAAAATTTTTTTCGCTTTATCACTTTTTTGATTATAGAGTATTTATGGCTTATTTTCAATCGTTCTCAAGAGTAAAATAAGCGCCGCGGTCCATTATTTCATATAAACCGCGGCGCGAGAATCACATGGTTTTAAACCTTATGTCTTTTGTATATCAACTGAAACTAACTGTTATTCGTCTTTCTTTTCTTCGGGGACTTCCTCAGCGGGAACATCTTCATTAACTGCTGCAGCCTGAGCGTCTTTTGATTTTCTGCCTTTGGCGAGCATTACGTTCGCGATGATTCCGAGGATAAGCGCTACTGCGATAGCTGTTATCGTGATCTTTCCGAACAAGAGTTTGAGACCGCCTACGCCGCAGATCAGTATGATCGATGCAGGGAAAAGGTTGCTGTTGTCGTCAAGATCTACCTTCTGGAGCATCTTAAGTCCGGAGACAGCGATGAATCCGTAGAGCGTTATGCAGACGCCGCCCATTACGCAGCCGGGTATTGTTGAAAGGAAGATAGTGAAAGGCGCAAGGAAGGATGCAAGGATCGCGATGATAGCTGTTACAAGAGATGTAATAACTGAAGCGTTTCCTGAAATTGCCACGCAGCCTACTGCCTCGCCGTATGTCGTGTTCGGGCAGCCGCCGAAGAAAGCACCGGCCATTGAACCAACGCCGTCACCGAGGAGTGTTCTGTGAAGTCCGGGTTCGTCAAGAAGGTCTTTCTCAATTATCGAAGAAAGGTTCTTGTGGTCTGCGATATGCTCTGCGAATACGACGAATGCTACGGGTATATATGCTACAGCGATCGCTGCGATATATGAACCGATATTTTCCATTGTGCCGTATTCAAATGAATTGAACTTGAACGCTTCGACGAATGTGAATTTCGGAATGAACGAAGAAGGTGTGATATTTGCAAATGCAGAGAAATCGATGATCTTGAATGTTTCGTTTTTCAGGATGTGGAAACCGATAACAGTGAAGCATGTTGCTACAAGATAGCCTGCGCAGATACCGATTATGAACGGTATCATCTTCATCATTTTCTTTCCGTAAACTGAGCAAAGGATAACAACTGCGAGTGTTACAAGTGCGCAGATGAGGCAAAGGATCGCTCTGAGGTCCATGATATATGCGCCGTTTCCGTCCTGTGCAGCTCCGCCGACAGCGTCTTTAACAGCGTTTCCTGCGAGTGAAAGTCCGATGATAGCGACTGTGGGTCCGATGATGACTGCGGGCATGAGTTTGTTGACCCAGCCTGAACCTGCGAATTTTACCGCAATGGCGATGATCACATAGATGAGACCTGCCATAACAGCGCCGATGATAAGTCCGAAATATCCGAGCGACATTGAAACGCCGCCTGCGAATGCCGCGAACATCGAAGGCAGGAACGCAAATGAAGAACCGAGGAATACAGGGCTCTTAAATTTTGTAAAAAGTAAATAAACGAGTGTTCCTACGCCTGCTCCGAAAAGAGCCGCAGACTGTGACATGCCGTTTCCTACGATCGCAGGAACAGCGATAGTTGCAGCGAGTATCGCCAGAAGCTGCTGAAGGGCGAATACGACGACTTTACCGAATCCCGGTCTGTCGTCAACGTTGTAAGTTAGTTTCATACAGAACTCCTCCAAAAATAGTATAAAATAATTGCCTCACGAAAAATCCGCAAGGCAAACCAATATACAACAGTATCTTTTCACGCCTTGCCGGCCTCTCGGACCGATTTAAAGGACTTATTCGTTTAACAATTCGGATTTTATCACAAGATATTGTGGTTGTAAATAGCAAATTTTACAAAATCGGCTTTTTTCTTAAAAAAATATTTACACATCAGGATAGATCAGACCGTTTCACCAAGACAAATGTCCCCTTCCGAACCTGTTATCAGCACTTTGACTATATCGCCCTGACGCTTTGCCGTACAGTCTTTTGCTATGACTTCACAGTAATTTGAAGCAAAACCCTTCATGCCTTTGCCGGGAACATATTCTTCGAGAAGCACGTCCTGAATCGTTCCGTAAAGGCTCTTTGTGAATTCCTCTTTGAGTTCAAAAGCGAGTTCTCCCATCTCTTTCGCCCTTGCTTTTTTTACATTCGGCGGGACCTGATCCTTCATTTTGTCAGCGACTGTTCCCTGCCTTCTGGAATACGGGAAGACGTGCATCCTTGAAAAACCGATCTTTCTCGCGAAGATCATGCTCTCTTTATGCTCTTCATCTGTCTCTCCGGGAAAACCGACCATGATATCTGTCGTAAAAGCGCTGTCAGGCATATACTTTCTGACAGTCTCCGTGATCTTCAGAAAATCTTCCGTTGTATAGTGCCTGTTCATTCTTTTCAGCACACTGTCGGAACCGCTCTGGATCGCCAGGTGAAAATGTCTGCAGAATTTGTCGATATTTGAAAGCTTTGCTATCGTCTCTTCGGTAAAATACATAGGTTCCAAAGAGCTGAATCTCACTCTCATTATTCCTTCAACAGAAGCGACTGTTTCAACAGCAGATACAAGATCCGTTCCATCCTTGAGATCGCGACCGTATGAAGTCATATTTATACCCGTAAGGACTATCTCTTTATATCCCGCATCAGCAAGCCTTTCGATCTCAGATCTCAGATCCGTCAGGCTCCTGCTCCTCTGCGCCCCTCTCGTAAAAGGTATTATGCAATAAGAGCAAAATTGAGTGCATCCGTCCTGAATTTTTACGAAAGCTCTGGTGTGGCCTGTGATCGTATCGACGGACAGATCTTCGTAATCCATGGAGTGAAAATCGACAGCGTCAGCCTTCAGTATTTTTTCGCCTGTCATCAGATATTGTTCGATCATATCTGGTATTTCAGAGCGGTTGTTCGTGCCTGTAACGATCGATACGCCTTCGGCATCTATAAGCTTTTCTCCCGCGCTCTGCCCGTAGCAGCCCGTGACCACTATGACGGCTGAGGGATTTTTTCGAAAAGCCTGCCTTATGACATTTCTGTTTTTCGCGTCCGCCGCGGCTGTCACGCTGCACGTGTTGATAATATAAATATCGGCACAGCAGTCAAAAGGGACACTTTTGTATCCCCTTTTTACCATGATCTCGGAAACAGCTTCCGTTTCATATTGATTTACTTTGCACCCGAGGGTATATGTCGCAAAAGTCATATTATTATCGAATGATCCTTATCTGTTCGTCACGACAGCGAACGAAGATCTCGGTACTGTGATATAGATCTTGCCGTTAATTACGGTCACATCAGTCTTCGGATCGGAGAATCCGTCTTCTCCGCAGGTATAAAGAGTGAACTCACTCTGATCTCCGAGAGTCGCTATGCATACTTTTTTCGGATAAATATTGGCGTTGTTCGTGAAAAGATAAGTCCATTTGCCTTCCTCTGATCTGAGCGCGAGGCATGCGCAGTCGTCTTCTTCGTAAACACCGAATTTGTCGTCAAAATCGTATCCGTATAAAGAAACAGTATATGCAGTGTCGCCTTTTTTTATATGGTCGGAGAGCATTTTAAGAAGATTATATGAATCCTTCTTTTCAAATCCGTTCTCTCTGCTTTTCAAAAGTCCGTTCTCGTGCTTCACGTCTTCATAGGTATAATCAAAGAGATTCTTGTAGATTATTCCGGATGTTCCGGATGTAAAAAGCTGCGTCGCAACCATCGATTCGGCGACAGTCCTCTGTATATCTTCCATTCCGAGAACCATATCGAGGCCGAATGAACTGACTATAAGCGGCTTGCCGTTGTCGTTTTCCTTCAGATATGCGTATCTTTCGGATGAAGCCGCAGCTACTACCGAAGGATCTACGGACATCGTGTACTGATCTGTATGGAACGAATACGCTCCGGCGTATTTACCGATCTTTTCGGTACAGCGCTTGAACCACTTTGTACTGCTGCCCTTGTCGTCCGAAAGGATCAGTTGAGGTTTGATGGCCGTTTCCGAATCGCGAATCATTTTGTATACTTCTTCAACTGCTGTGTAGTACGAAGGAATATCGACGCCTGTCTCTTTGATCCATGTGACGTTCGCCTCGTTTTGAAGCGTCAGATATTTGAAGCAGTCATATCCGTTTTCACCGAGATATGTGAGAAGCGCAACTACATTCTCGGCATATTCGTAGGGATCGTTCGGAGCTGTATATTTGTAATCTTCGTAAACGCTTCCGAGCCACGAACCGCTCTCGACTCCTCTTATAACGAGCGTCACCGGAGTACCAAGTTCCTTAGCTATATCGGCAGCTATGAAGAACATCTTCATATTGTCATTTCCGAAATCGAATTTGTTCATCTGAGTTTTATCATAATCATTGTTGTCGTTCTCAGGCTCGTACCAGATCGGATCGACTCCCAGTCTCAAATATGTCAATCCGAGATCGTCGACTGCCGCTTTTATGGCTGCTACATCCGCAGACCTCGTCGCTTCATCGGCGTCAAGAAGATAAGCAAAGGCCTCAGGCACGATCTCAACTCCGAATCCCGATATTTCAGAGCCGACCTGTTCTTCTGACACGATAACACGCACAGCTTCTTCAAAGCCTGCAGGAGCGTCTTTGTCTTTCGGACTGATCTTATCTTCTCCGCATCCGCAAAGCGCCGCCAGAGCCGTCACAGCGGCCAATATGAAAGCAATAAGTTTCAAATTCTTTTTCTTCATAGTAAAAATCTCCTTTTTGCCGTATTATTTGCAGAACTCGAGAAATACAGAACCTTCCGGAACTTCGAAATCATAATACGTCGGTATTTTATTGAGAAGATCGATCGAAAAATATTCGTCGAGTTTTTTCTTTTCGTTCTCATCCAGCGTCCTGACCATATCCTTGAATTTTCCGGCGAGGAAAGGAAGCTCATACGTCACGGATGTGTTGAAGAAAAAGTCGGCGTATTTTTTACACGGCTTGATATATTTTTCTTCTCCCGCTCTGACATTCGGCCACATTTTGAGATTGATCGAAAGAGGCGCGTTTCTGTGCAGACTGTCTCTGTAAGATCTTCTCATAAGTCTGATCTGCTCAGGTTCGATCCTGCCGATAATATTTTTATTTTTATCCACGACATCATACCTGTCAAAGGGCGAAAGATATACGTTGAACGTCTTTCTGAAAGGAAGATTCCTTGAAAATCCGGGATTCAAAGCGTGGATGCCTTCTATAAGAAGCATATCCTTTTCGGTTGGTTTCAACGTCAGTTTGCCTTTTACTCTTTTGCCTGATGAAAAATCATACTCCGGAACAGTTATTTCCAAACCGTTCGTATAATCTCTCATCTGTTTTCTGAAATATCTGACATCGAGAGCATCTGGCGTCTCGTAGTCGCAGTCCTTCCACTGATCCCCTTCCTTCATTTCGGGATTCTGCATCTTCATGATCTTCTCGCGGTTAAGATAATAATTGTCAAGGGACACTACAGAACAGTTGTATCCGTAATTTTCAAGCTTAGTCTTGAGAATGTTTGTAAACGTCGTTTTACCCGATGCAGAAGGACCGGTTATGAATATCGCGTCAGTGACATTGTTCGAATTAAAGCCTATATCGGAGTATTTTATCTCGTAAAAAAGAGATTCATACTGCAGCTTGTGCTTTTCTTCGCTGAAATTCACAAGCTCCTGATAATATCCTTTTTCAATCAATGATTCGAACAGATCCGTTTTGTAAAACATATGTTTTCTCCGATCGTTATTATTTCTTCGGCTCAGGAGAACCGCGCGGCTGTTTCAAGAGACAGTTCGATCATCTTAATAAGCCCTTCCTGTCTTTGCTCAACCGAAACTGCCAATCCGTTTTTGATGTCGTCTGTCGCCGTGAGGATCGCAAGCGCCTTCTTGCCTGCTCTCGCGGCGTTCATATAAAGTCCAGCGGATTCCATTTCTACGCAAAGAACGTCCATTTTAGCCCAGTCGAGGTCATTCTCCTTCGAGTCAGTATAAAACGTGTCAGACGAGAGCACATTCCCGACGACTGTCTTTATATTGCTTTTTTTCGCGATATCGTAAGCCGTTTTAAGCACTTCGAAATCCGCGATCGCGGAATATGTGCCGTTCAACCTGAACTGTGATGCGTAATTCGAGTTTGTGCACGCTCCTTCCGCCAGTATCACCGAGCCGAGTTCGACCTTGTCGTTTATCGTTCCGGCCGAACCTGCTCTTATTATAACATCGACATCGTAAAAATCATAAAGTTCGTGAGAATAGATCCCTATCGAAGGTATTCCCATACCGCTTCCCATAACACTTATGCGTTTGCTTTTGTAATATCCGGTAAAACCGAGCATTCCTCTCACTTTGTTGAAGCATACGGGATCTTCAAGATAATTTTTCGCAATATATTCCGCTCTCGCGGGATCTCCGGGCATTATGACGACTTTCGCGATGTCGTCTTTGCCTGCCATATTGTGCAAAGTGTGTTCCGCCATTTGTCTTTCCTCCGTATCATCTCAGCTTGACAAACATCAATACTTCTTTTGCTTTCAAAGTTACCCTTGTGCCGCCTTCGATCTCGCAGCTGTCTCCGTTTGTATCGAAAACGGTATATTTTCCTGCCGGGACAGTAAAATCGCAGTCGCTTTCCTTCCTGTTGTGCACATAATAAAGGTCCGCGTCTTCCGTTTCGGTCTTTCTGACTCTGACACCCGATCCGAACGGCACATCTATGTCAAATAGCTTTTCGACGTTCAAAATTTTCTCGCAAACTTCATAGTAATTGCAGAAAACTATCTGTGAAGGATATTTACTTGACAGCTCCTTGAGCAGCCGATTCGGAATATCTGTTTTGATCGCAGTCACATGTCCGCCGCATTTTAAGAACTCTTCGATGAATTTGTCTGTCTCTTTAAAGAAAACGTTCGAATCGAAAACAACAAGGGCTTTAAAAGACTCGTATTTTGTGTAGATCTTACCGTCTTTGACCGTGCAGTCGGCAAGTCCTCTCTCGTCTATCAGATCGAAATCATAAAGTCCGTCTTCAAGGTTAAAAAGCGTCTCGCCGTACGCGTTTTCCAGAGTTTTTATGCTCTGAGGCTGGAAGGGCGCTACGGTACACGGACCCGGCTCCCAGTATTTGTGATCCGGCGGTGCGAATCTGGAATAGGCAGCGTTCATAGGTATAAGAACCAGCACATCTGTTTTGTGGGTCCCCGTAGTTATAAAGAACGATGTTCTTCCGCTCTTAAGCTCGTATTCTATCCTGTTTTCTTTCACTTCGTCCCTGTAATAATCGAAATACGAAGCCGGGTTTGTGATACCCATCTGTTTCTGATAATAGTCTGAATTCAGTCTGTTCTGATCTGTGGCTTCGTCTGCCTTATTCCAGAATGCTCTTTCAAGATGGAAACTGTTTTCTGACATAGTCATCTTTTTACCGTACAAATGAGCGGCTGACGAACATGTCTTCTCGGCGATAACGTCTCTCGGGTTATAGCAGTAAAGCCTGTCTACTCCGGGCATGCTCATATATCTGAAAAGGCCGAAAAGATCCGCGTTGAGACCTATCTGCATCGAAAGAGTCTCTTCTCCGTAGAGATGTCCCGTCATTCTTGAACCGTATTTCGCGAGATAAGAATCGATCCTTCCGAAATAATTTTTCGCATACAGCTCGCCGGCTTTATTCCACCAGATCCTTCTGGCTTCACCGAAATCCCTGTCCGTATCGAAGAAAATATCAGTATAT
>JAEEGL012566805.1_pt1 | contig 24690 bp, 27 predicted proteins | sample 9134231 | NCBI WGS metagenome assembly JAEEGL01 (sample SAMN16246548, study PRJNA631951) | gut metagenome | biome: gut microbiome; feature: rumen; material: fiber-attached | host: Bos | place: Iran: Karaj | collected 2018-10
ATTTGAAACACATCCAGTTATTGTAAACATTATAATGCCAAAAGCAAGTAAAATTTTATTTTTCATAGTATTATACCCCCCCTTAAAATTCTACGCCTTCTTTTAGTAGTGTTGAAGAAAGCGAAATTGGTAAATTTCCATTCATTGCACGAATTTCATCTATAAGTTCTTTTTCCCATAAATTGTCTTTTAAATTGATTTCATATTCTATTTCATAAAGACTACCCATATTTGTTGTTTTTACACGAAGCAAAGCATAATAATCTGTATATTTTTTAAGTAAATTATCAAACATTTGGTTATATTCAAGATTTTCAGGAACAGTAATTTTTAATATTTTATTTTCATTTGATTTATTTTTTAAAGTAAATATTATATAAATTATTGAGAATAAAAGTGTTATGATGCCGCCAAATAAAAGGTATCCTGTTCCTGTAGAAAGTCCTACTGCCATTGCCAGGAAAATAGTTGCTATATCCTTTGAACTTCCTTGTGCACTACGAAAACGAATTAGGCTAAATGCTCCTGCAACTGCAATTCCTGTTCCAAGACTTCCATTAACAAGCATTATTACAATACTTACAATTGCTGGTAATACAAGAAGTGAATATGAAAAGTTTTTGGAAAATTTTTTATTTGTATATCTGTAAACTGTTGATAGTATAAGTCCATATATAAGTGATATTATTGTATATTCAATAGCAGGCAACAAGCTGATTTGTGATGTTTGTGTTTGTATAAGTGTTTCTAACATTTTTAATTTCCTCCTTAGTGTTAATAATTTCTTTTTTGTAAACTTCACCTATTTTTGAAAAAGATGTTGGATAAATTTCAAGTTCTGTCAAAATATTTGTAAGCCATAAGGGAAAAGCACCTTGCACTTTTACTTCTAATATATACATATCTTTTTGCAAAATTTTTCCTATATCGCCATTTTTTAAATCAATAGAATTTGTTCTACTTCTTATATTCGTATCTATTGTCATTCTAAACGCTTTATCTTGTTTTCCATAAAAAGCCATTCTATCATAAGCCAGAAATACTTTTGGCGTGCAAGAATGAAATTTTATAAAATAATCAATTTCTTTTAAAATTTGTTTATTATCACAAGATGGTGGAAAAATGCCACTATTTAAATATTCTTCTATTTCATGAAGTGGTGCACCTATTCTTCTTTTATAAACAATTCCCTTATATTTTTTCTTTATTTCTAAAAAACATTTTGTATCACTAGTTGGTGTTCCGTAACTACGAAGACGAAGTTTTTCTTTATAAATAGGTTTATCTATTGATGTTCTTGTTAAATTAAACATATCATCATCGAAATATTGATTGCATATAGTAGTAAGACCATATTCATCGAGCTGCATATAGGGTTTAATTTTTTCTAAAAGATTTTCATATTGATTTTTATTTAGTATAAATTTCTTTTCAATTCTTTTAAAAGTTTCAATATACATATCTTCCTCCTTATTAAATTTTTAAAAACAATTGTCTTATTTTTTGAATTCTAAAAGCAACATGACAGATAAAAATATTTTTTTGTAGAAAATATACAAAAAAACACAAAATATTCACAAATATTTTGTGCACTTTTTTAGTTAAAATTAAGGTTGATATGAAAAAATAAAATAAAAATATGAAGAAAATATAGAAAAATACTGAATTTATTTAAAAGGGATAAAAACTAAAAAAAACAAAAGAAATCAAAGTAGAAACTTTGTCAAGTTTTTAAAATATAAAATTTATTGACATTTTTCACAAAAAAATATATAATAATTATACGAAGAAAAATACTTGACAAAAATTTGAAAGGAAAATAAATGTATAATATAAGACACGAACTTGAAGCAAGAGAAGCTGAAATGCTCGCACCATGGGCTAGCCTTTCTTGTCAATCAGTTAGAGATAAAGAAGAAGATGAAGATGAATTTAGAACTTCTTTTCAAAGAGATAGGGACAGAATTCTTCATAGTGATTCTTTCCAAAGATTAAAAAAGAAGACACAAGTTATTACAACAGCCTTTGAAAAAGAAGCAGACCATTACAGAACACGTCTTACACATTCACTTGAAGTAGCACAGATTGGACGTGTTATTGCGCTTAGCCTTAATCTTAATGCAGATTTAGTAGAGGCTGCTGGTCTTGGACATGACCTTGGACATACACCTTTTGGTCATGCTGGCGAAAGTGTTCTTAATAAACGTTATGATTTTGGTTTCCAACATGCACAACAGTCAATTAGAGTTGTTGAAAAGCTTGAAAAGCATGGGCAAGGACTTAATCTTACAAAAGAAGTTAGGGAAGCAATTAAATATCATTCAGGAATTTCTAATGATATGACAGGTGTAACACTTGAAACAAAGATTCTTCCTTTTGCTGATAAGATTGCATATCTTTCCAGTGATTTAGAAGATGCTGTGAAATTTGGACTTATCAGTTATGATGACTTACCAGCAGAGGTTAAGATTAATCTTGGTAAAAAGAAATCTGATATTATTAATACACTTGTATATGGAATTATTAGTGAGTCTAAGGGACAGCCAATTGTAAAAATGAACGATGAAATTTTTGGATATATGACAGAATATAGAAATTGGATGTTTAAAAACGTATACCAGGGAGAAGTAATGGAAGAAACACATAAACAGGCTATGCAAATTGTTGAATTTTTGTGTGATTATTATGAAACGCATCCAGAAGATATTAAAGATGAACTTACAGAACCTGATAATCTAAACAGAAGTGTTTGCGATTGGATTGCAGGAATGAGCGATGAATATGCTATTAATAAATATAATGAATTAAAGAAAAAATAATTATTTTTTTAATTTAAAAAAAGGGAAGTACAAAATGTACTTCCCTTTAATTTTATGCCTTAACAGCTTCCTTTTTTGTCTTTTTTGCCTTAACAGGCGCAACGACAAATTTGTCATCAACATAGTCAACTGTATAAGATTTTGCCTTTGTCTCATCTACGATGAAATCAACGAACTGAACCTTAATATCGTTGTCTATGATACGCTGTATCTCACGTGCACCGTATTCAGGTGAAACACCCTTCTTAACAAGTGCATCGATGCAAGCGTCTGTGTAAGAAGCCTTGATGCCCTGAATAGAAAGCTTAATATCAAGTGCTTTAAGTTCCTTTTCAGCAACCATTCTTCCAATCTTTTCATCGATAGGATTGAACTGAATGACATCAGTAATACGGTTTCTAAATTCAGGAGAAAAAGCATGCTTGTAAGCTTCGCCCATAAGGGATGTATCAACAGTGTCATTTACATCACTTCCAAAACCAAGTGACTTATGATTATAAGCATCTCTTGCACCGACATTTGATGTCATAATAATTACAACATTCTTAAAGTCAGCAACACGACCCTTATTATCGGTAAGCTTTGCGTTTGAAAGAACCTGCAAAAATACGTTGAATACAGCAGGATGTGCCTTTTCAATCTCGTCAAGAAGAAGTACGCAGTTAGGTGTCTTTCTGATAGCTTCAACAAGAAGACCACCATCATCGTATCCTACGTAACCTGCTGATGTACCGATAAGCTTTGAAACGGAATTTTCTTCCATATACTCAGACATATCGAATCTAACAAAGTCGATAGCCATTGCCTTTGCAATCTGCTTAGCAAGTTCTGTCTTACCTGTTCCAGTAGGTCCCATAAATACAAAACTTCCAACAGGTGTTTCATCACTACCAAGACCAGACTTAGCAAGCTTAATGGCTCTAACAACCTTATCGATTGCTTCGTCCTGACCAAACACTTTTGACTTCAAGTTATCACTAAGTGCTCTTACTGTTGCAAAAGCATCCTTTGAAAATGTCTTCTTAGGAATCTTGCAAAGTGTGGAAATTACATCTTCGATGTTATCCTTGGAAACAACAGCGCCTTCACCTTCGTGAATTGACTGATAAGCACCTGCTTCGTCAATCATATCAATTGCCTTATCAGGAAGGAAACGATCAAAAATGTGACGTGCTGTGAGCTGTACAGCAGCTTCAATTGCATCGTCATCATACTTTACGTGATGGTAATCTTCGTAAGCACCCTTAAGACCCTGTAAAATCTTAATAGTATCTTCAACTGAAGGTTCAACAACATCTACCTTCTGGAAACGACGCATAAGCGCTGAATCGTTTTCAATGTGCTTGAACTCCTTGTAGGTAGTAGCGCCAATAAACTTAATTGAACCAGTTGTAAGATAAGGCTTTAAGATATTTGAAGCGTCCATCTGACCAGAAGTGCTTCCAGCGCCGATAACGGTATGAAGTTCATCAAAGAAAAGAATACACTTTCCTTCTTCCTCCGCGCCTTTAAGAAGATTTGTAAGTCTGGCTTCAAATTCACCTCTGTACTTTGTTCCAGCAATCATAGCCGCAAGGTCAACAGAATAAAGTTTGTGGTCCTTAATCTGTACTGGAACCTTATCTTCTGAGATAAGTTTTGCAAGACCGATAGTAATTGCAGTCTTACCAACGCCAGGCTCGCCTACAAGAACTGGATTAGACTTATCCATTCTGGCAAGAACCTGAATGGTTCTGTCGATGATATCCTGACGACCAATGAAAGGCTTTTTGTATTCCTTTGCCTTTACTGTAAGATCAGTACAGAATTCGTGCCAATCCTGTCCACTTGGCATTCCGTCGTTCATTCCAGGCATTCCAGCAGGGGTTGTAAGTGCTGTAAGAATAAGGTTAACACCTATTTCGGCAGCAGTTGCCTCTGCATATGCAGCAAAGAAATCATCAATGCTAATACCATGTGTTCCAAAGAAATCTTTAATGCAGCAATACTGCGCATTACTTCCTTTAAGGTTAAGGATTGCAAGGAATACATGCGGATACTGGACGGAAGGACAAACAAATCTTTCCTGTGAAATTTTTTCTGCATCTTCCTTTAATGTGAAATATCCCTGTGTCATGCTGACAGGATAGTTCTTTCCGTGCGCTCTAATAAGCGCTGCAGGTGCCTTGTCACATTCGTTCATACTATCTTCGATAGTAGAAAGAAGGTCGTTGTACACGGTTGTATTAGCAATTTCTGTAAAGACATTCCTGAAATTAGGTTCAGTTGCAAGTACATATTCAGCATGTACGGGGTCAAGTCTTCTAGCCCCTGTATGTCTTACAACCTCTTCACACATTTTTTCAAAATTTTCAAAATTAAACATATCTCTAATGTTCTCCTTTTCTCTTTTATTTTTTACGCTTCTTCTACTGTGATACAAAGGGTATCACAACCAATTTGTGCCAGTAGGTTTTCTGCTGTATCTACCCGCGAATAAGCTTCATCCATCGGATAAGTTCCAACAAGACCTTTATCAGAATTATGAATTGAAATCATTATATTGATTGCTTCATTCATATCCTTGCCAAATGCTTCCATAAGAACTATTACAACAATATCCATTGGTGTAACATCATCATTCCACATGATAACATTATAGTTTTTTGGATGTGCAATTTGTTCATTTGTTCTCGTTTTTTCTAGCACAACAGTGTCATTATCGATATTTGTTGGCATAATTTTCCTCCTATTCTATTAAACTCCAATAATCACTGCTATATTTATAATATGAAAAATACGTTTATGTGATAACTTTTAACGCAAAAGTATTTTGGTACTTCGACGCGGCGAAAAAAAGAAAGAAAAAATTTTAAAAAATAATAATTTATCCTGATCAGGAAAAGTACAGCTTTAAAATTGATTTTTCTATAAACATACATATTTACTTACTTTCTTTTAAAAATTTTACGAAAAAATTACGAAAAGTTAAGCAAAAAAAATGTTTTAAATGACTTAATATTTTTAATTTAAAAGATATGAAAAATACGAAATTTTCCTGTTTTCAAGGAAAATCAATTTTTGAAACGTGAAATTTAAACATTGTTATGATCAAAATTTTATGTTTTCAGCACATACAAATTGTTGCCGCTGGCTTATGGCTGACCCCCGAACAAGGTTTTTGGGTAAGCAGTATAAATTTTTTAACAGTATTTGAAATTTTAATGAAAGTTCTTTCTTTAAATTTTTATATAAAAAAAGCGGCGCTTTCGCGACCGCTTAAAAGTTTATTTGCCTTTTAATTTTGAAATTACATCTATAACTGTAATCAATACAGCCAGGGCAACTATGATAACTATCTTAGTGATTGGTATTGGTTGGTTTGTGATATAGTGCTCCAACTGCAATTTGGTTCCCCATACCATTGTCCCAATTACAAGGACAAAATTCATACAAGTAAGGGGTATTGCTTTTACAGTTGCTTTTAATGCATCAAAAAATCTCTTCATAACTCATTCCTCCTTAAAAAGAAAAACGCCTGAAAAGTTTTTACACTCCAGACGTCAACTATTGTTTACAATAATAATATGATTTTTAAAGAATACTTTTAATTTAAAAGAAAAAAAGTCTTAAATTATTCTTCTTTTGCTTCTTCTTCGCTTCCTTTAATAAGATTTTCTAAAACTTCTTTTTCAATAGGACCAAAGAAATACATTGTAATTACATTTGTTTCTTCACTATATTTTCCAACATATGTCCTTGTGTTTTCAATAAGAACATTGTTTCCTATAATATCAAGTATATTAAGTTCAACAGATATAGTTACTGTACCAAATTTTTCATGCCTATATTCAAGTCCATCACCTACATACTGGTCTTCTATCCACTGTTCATCTATTATAGCATATGTATACTTTTTATCGCCTATAATAGAGTGTATTCTTGCAATATCTACATCATCGATATTACTATTTAAAAGTGGCGCTAATTTTTTGTTAAAAGTTGTTTTCCCCATTATTTTTTTCTCCTTAGTCTTTGTGCAAAGTGCAGCCTTTTGTAATACCAAGCGCTTTTGCTTTTGGAATTATACCAAGTGACATTGCAACAAGTGCATTTTTAGGAATATCATTATGACCTGTATCACGGATTGTATATCCAACACTTTCAAGTTCTTCCATTTTTTCTTGTGAAGCATCTAGAATAACTATCTTTTGTTTATCATTAAACCAAACATCAAATGATGGTCTATCTGCTTCTTTTACTGCACAAATTGTACAAGCGTGTGCAATATGAACAGCAAATACTGATTTTGGAACATCTAAATCTTTATTTACTAATATATATTGGATAAATTCACGTTCTCTAAGCTCTTTTGGGTCTATTGGCTTATCAACATAAATTAATTTTCCTTCTGGATAATCAATTTCTTTGATAACATTTACACAGCCGTGACCAGTTACCATGATTTCATAAATTTTATCACCAAGTGATATGTCGTATCTAAAGTCTACATATCTAGTATGCGGCAATGAAACTACATATTGTTTTCTTGCTAATTCTCTAACATATTCTACAAATGTTGCAAACAATAGAACATTATTCTGGTCGTATTGATTAAATGTTCTTTTTTGCATATGCGCGGTTTCATCGTCCCAAGAATTAGTTGGTGTTTGAGAAGTGAAATCTTCTATCCATTTAAAATATTTTTCTGATTTAACCATTTTTAATTTTGTCTTTTCGTTCATAAAAACCATCCTTTCAAAAATCCCAAAGTTCTATAGATATTGTTATGTTTTTTATAAAAAAAGTAAGAAAAAAATATATTAAAAAAATAAAAAATAGCCCAGAAAAAATCTGGGCTACCTTTTAATTACTTGCTAAGCCTTTCAAGACAGCGAATAACTGTCTTTTCTGAAACACCAAGTTCCTTTGCCATCTGCGCACGTGTGAATTTCTTTTTCTTCATGCGTTTAACATCAGGAAGATAGTCTTCGATAAGTGTTGAAGACTTTCTTGATGATTCAACGAGACCACGGTCACGAAGGACCTTTAAAGCCTCACCAACTTGCGCCTCTGAAATGTTCAGCGCGTTTGCAATCTGTGCATATGTCATGTACAGATAAGTCCTGCAAATGAATACATCATAGTTCCTGTTTTCCAGGTTAGTATTTACAACAGATGTTTTCTTCGCATCGTCACGAAGCTGTTCTTTAAGTGTGTCCATCTGCTTTTGCAGCGACTCAATAGTTGCTAATATTGTTTTCTTCTCAGCTTTTGTCATTTGTTTAATCTCCTTTCATCACAAAAACTTCTTTATAACAATAATATGATAAATAGGAAATGATGATAATTTTAAACAAATGAAATTTAGCATATAATTTTAAATTTTAGTATTTTAGAATTTAAGTTACAAAAAAAAGAACGAAGAAATCTTCGTTCTAAATTATTTTTTGTTTTTAAAATCAATCTTTAAAAATTGTTTTAAATCATTATAAATATAAATTATTGAATCTTTATAGACATCGAAAATGCCTGCCTTATAAAGGCGGGATAGTAAAATTCCAACAGGAACCGATAACAAAAGTCCTGTTACGTTAAAAAGTTTATAACCAATCCACATTACTACAAGTGTTGGCAATGCTGGGAATTCCATTGTTTCGCCAATAATTTTAGGTTGTAAAATTTGTCTTGTTATCATTGCTATTAAATAAATTGCAATAATAAACATTGCACGTGAATAATTTCCATAAACAATTTCGATAACACCCCAAGGTATCATAATAGTTCCTGTTCCAAGAATTGGAAGAAGGTCCACAAAAGAAATTAAAAGTGCAATCGGTATGAAGTATTTTATTTTTAAAAGTCCAAGTCCAATAGCGATTATTACAAAAATAACCATCATTATTTTGAATTGTGCTTTGATATATTTAAAAATTTGGTCTATTACAACTACTTTTATAGTTTCAAGTCGTTCATTCTTCTCAATCATTTTTTTTATAAAATCATTATGCATTTGAATTAAAAAATACGATGACATGAAAATTACAACTATCATAAATACAAGCATTGGTACGTTGGTAATAAATGTTGAACTGGAATTAATAAATTTTTCACTGAAATTATTGAAAAATTTTGAAATAGTAGCCATCATACCAGAATCGTCTATATTGATATTAAATTTTTTAAAAATATTATCAAATTTCGAAGAAAGTGTATTAATTTGTAGCATTATATTAGTCCAGTCATTCATAAGTGACGTAGCAAGACCATATAACCATTTTATAAGTGCATAAATACTTCCTGCGATAAGCCCTATTATAATAAATATAATTCCAAATGCCGAATATTTTCGTTTTATTTTTATTTTTTCAAGTAATTTTACGATTGGTTCAGCAATAAGTGCAATTATATAAGCAATTATAAAAGGCGCAAAAAGTTTGACAAAATATGGAAGTATTTTTATGCAAGCAAAGATTATTACACCAAGAAGTAGAAAATTTGAAAATATTTTTAAATATTTTTCTTTTTTCTCCGACATTTTTATATCCTTTTTAGTTTATGAGATCGTTACGTGTACTTACTTTACCGCATTTTGGACATTCAAAATAATCACGTACTTTAATCCTATTGGTTTCGTATATTTTACATCTGCAAGTGCAATTTCCGATAAGCGATTTTTCTTCGTTATCTTTACTTAATTTATATCCAGAATCAAGATATTTTTGAAAAGCTTTTTCATCATAGAATTCGCATCTAAGGTTTGTATCTTGATTATCAAAAATCATATATTCTTCATCTACAACTATTAAGATATCGCCTACTTGATTTTCGTATTTTACCATATTTTTCTCCTTGTTTTGTTGAAAGTTCCACAACTAATATGATGTTTGAAGTCTTAAAAATAAGAAAATCATTTTTTAAAGTTATTTACTTTTTTAAATGTCATATTATTAGTATAAATAAGTAACGAAGGGAGATAGTAATATGTCAAACGAATTCAACGCAATTTTAGAAACAGAAATTGATAATGGAGTTATCGCAGAAGATTTTCCTGAAAAGGATAAGTCTAGACGCATTAAGCGTAGAAATGATAGGCTCACAAAGAAACACGAGCAACAAATAGTTGAAATCAATGACAGGAGGAAGAAGAAACATCACCCAAAGCGTGCATGGGACGTTAAGCGTGCTGTTGAAAGAAAGCGTTCTGAAAGACAGAATGTAAGAATTTCGCTTTCAAAAATTTAAGCATAAGAAAAAGAACTTGGTAAGCCAAGTTCTTTTTTTATTATCTTGATTTCATAGCAGCTGTAAAACCACCACTACTCGGTTTTTTATTTTTATAAAATAGTTCGCGTTCTTGTTCTGATACATCTTCATAGTGATTTAATTTTTCTTCAAGACTACCAGGACGTGCTACTGTCCTTTTACTATAAACTACATGATTATAGAATTTTTCTTTTTCACAAGGACGATTAATTCTATCATTTTTAGTGAACATTTCAATATTATCTGCAATTTTTTTATTATCAATTACAATAAAGAAATCGTAAAGATTAAAAATTAATTTATTTGGTGCGTCTATTCTTTCTAAAAATTTTCTTTCGAGATAATCGCTTGTATTAAGGACAAAATATTTTTCATTTAGAATTTGTACTTCCATAAATGATTTCAAAATTTCTTCTGGTTCTTCATATTTTTCAACCTTTTCAACTTCAAAAATATCAAAATCTTTTGAAAAAACAAATTCATGTCTTCCATCTGTTGTGTTAATATAGAATATATATATTTTTTTTGGCGGATTTTCATAAAAATTGTTTGCAAATTCATATTCTACACTGTATTCGCAATATCCTTCAACTTCCGCTTCTGCTGTTTTATCAATTAAATCTACTAAATCTTTAATCATAAAAACCTTCCTTTTAAAAGTACAAAGTTACAATTATAATATGCTTTTTAGTAGAAATAAATAAAAAATATTTACACTTTTAAAGTTATATTTTTTATTTTAAAAGAAGAAAAATATGGAAATTTATAACAAAACAACAAAAGCAATAAAAAAGTATGTTGAATGATCAACATACTTTTTATTTAAAAATTATTGACGTGTCCAGTCGTAGTATTGATAAGCTTTGAATTTCTTACCATTTTCGCTAGGAGTTTTTACGTCAAATGCACCTGTAGGAACACCTGTAATTGCAGTTCCACCGCCCGTAAGCGATAGCTTCCAATTATGTGTTGTATCTTTAAATGTTACAGATTTGCCGTTCTGGAAATTTCTATTATAAATTTTTGTTACATTTGCTGGAATTGTTACTGTCGCATTTGTCCAGTTAAATGTGCCTACATTAATAGTGGTAATTTTACTTGGAATATTAACACTAGTAAGTGCTGGACAACTTGAAAATGCCCAACTACCTATAAAAGTAACACTTTCAGGAATTACAATTTTTGTCATTTTTGAACAACCATCAAATGCGCTTACTTCAATTCTTGTAACAGTGGATGGTATAGTAAATTCACCACTTCGTCCAGAAGGCACATATATAATAGTTGTCATTGCTTTATTATAAATAACGCCATTGGCAGTTGTATAATTTGGGTTATTACCGTCAATATTTACTGCCGTAAGTTTAGGGTCTATAACCGCAATACCATTACCAAGACTTGTTACATATTTAGAAATGTTCAAGCTTGAGAGGTTAGGCATGTTTCTGAATGCACCACCTTCAATATTTGTTACACTATCTGGAATATTCAAAGTTGAATAACTAGTATGCTGGAACGCACAGCCTTTGATTAGTGTGCAACCAGAATTTATATTGAAACTACCAGATATTGTTCTTGGTACTAAATATAATGTTTTTCCGTCTCGTGAATATAATGCACCGTTAATAGTTTTTAATGAAGTGTTTGCTGGATCAACATAAATATCTTTAAGTGCTGGTAAAGCCCAAACTGTGTTAAATTTTGTCATCGTTTTAGGCAAATAAATACCAGTTAGTAAATGCAAGTTATACAATGACATATTATTCATTGACGTAACAGTTGAAGGCAAAACTAAAAATCCAGTTATATCATTTCTATTAGGACTCGCGCCAGTTGTATTATTTGCATTAGTCGTTACAAGAAGTCCATTATTAACGTGGAAATATTTTTTATCAAGTAGTTGCTGCCATGTGTATTTCACTGTATACGTTGTATTGCTTCCACTTCCGCTTACGGTATAAAGACCTGCTGCCATCTTTGACATATCAAACGCACCGCAATTCCTTGTGCATTTTCCATTAGAACCATAATTATGTCCTAATGCATTTTTATATGTATCTACAAAAGTTTTTGAACATCTGGAACAAGTATGCGTTGTGTATCCTTGTGCTGTACATGTTGGATTTGTAACGACATCTTTGCCTTTTGCAGCAGTATGTCCAAGTTTTTTGGTATTATGTGTTACTTTTGTAGAACCACATTTTTCGCAAACTTGTGCTTCTGTGCTATCTGCATCACATGTCGCAGCTGTTGAAGTAGCAACTTTCCAGCTGTGTGTTGTGGCGCTTGCATTTGCTTTGCCATTAGCGGTATAGGTTACTACATTATTAGGCATTGTAAATGTATAATTTATATTTGTTTGTGTATTAGTACCTGTCCAGTTAACCCATGTTGCACAATCTTGTGCTACTGCTTTGATAGTTACTGACTGACCATATTTATAAGTTCCTGCACCAGTTACGGATTTAATACCAGTTCCTGCTACAAGTACTACGCTGAATTTATTTCTTGTGTATTTATATTCTACAACAGTTGTACCATCTGCTTTAATTGTTACAGTTTGTTTGCTAGGTGCTTTAAATCCTGTATAAGATTTAACATTTGGTGTTACAGATGCTGCTGTTGTGCCAGTTAGATTCTCTGTATCTTTAAGCGTATAATTATCATCATTTATATTTTGTTGTAAGTGTTTAACTACATATTTTGTATTTGTATTAGCATTCCAGTTTGCTGTATAAGTTTTATTGCCAGTTGAACCTTTTGTTATGCTAACGCTTGTCTGTTTTGTAGTTCCATTTGAACCCGTCCAGCCTGCAAAAGTATAGCCTGTTCTTGTAGGCGTTGGAAGTGTAAATGTATCTGTTGTTATATTATAACTTGTTTTTTGGTTTGCAATACTACCACCATTTAAGTTATAAGTGATTGTATAATTTGCAAGATTCCAGTTGGCAGTATAACTTCTACTTCCTGTTGAACCTTTTGTAATTTTTACACTTGTATTTGTATCGCCTGTAAGATTTGTTCCAGACCAGCCTTTAAATGTGTAACCTGTGCGTGTCGGATTTGTAAGTGTAAAATCGGCGTCTGAACGTGTATAACTTGTTTTGTTTGATGCCGAACCTGAATTTAAATTATAAGTAATAGGATAAATTCTATCTACATAAACATGAATTTCTTTTCTGTAACTATCCATAGTTATTATTGGGCTTGTAAGTGCAGTTACAGATCTGTCTTTTAAATCGTATGAATAATATCCAGTTATCTTATATTCAGAATTAGTTTTCACATTTTTAAGTTCTACTTTTGCGCCATATGGTATTGGTCCATAGAACGAATTTGTATTTTCTAAATATTTTACATTATCAACATAAATATCGTATGAAGTAAGAACTTTTTTATTGTTATTATTAGGGTCTTCTTCGTAGCTATTGCCAGTTTTATTGTCTATTTTAATATTAATATCAAAAGTGGCATTGAAATATCTTTCTACAACTGTATTATTTGCAGTTACTATTTGGCTGTTACAATTTACATAAGTGTAACTATTATACTTTTCTTTTTTAGTATCGCCACCAAAATCTGAACCTTTTACAGTTGTACCATATTTAACAGAAACGGTTCTTTGTGTATATTTTCCATCATCTTTAAGCGTAATTCTGTCTGTTATTTCATCATATTTTTTACCATCTTTATCTACGATATAATCTTTACAAGTTACCGTATAAGAATTTCTTGTGTATTTATAAGTTAAACTTGAAGTTCCATCCGCTTTTATCGTAAGTTCAGAAACAGAAGGTGATGTAAATCCAGTATAAGATTTAACAGCAGGTTTTACTTTTGCGTTCGTAGTTCCTGTAAGATTTTGTGTTTCAATGGTTTTATATGTACCATCAAGTTGTTCTTGTTGATGGATTACTGTATATTTCGTATTGGTGCTTTCGGTCCAATTTGCAGTAAATGTTTTATCGCCTGTTGAACCTTTTGCTATCTTTACATTTGTTTGCGCGCTACTACCATTTGCGCCAGTCCATCCAGCAAATACATAACCTGTTTTTGTCGGATTATTAAGTACTACCTCTTGTTCAATTGTATAATTTGATGCATTATTTACACTACCGCCATTTAAATTATAAGTAATTTTGTAGGAAATAGGTGTAAAGTTCGCAGTAAATTCTTTATTTCCAGTCGAACCTTTTGTTATACTAACGCTTGTCTGCTTTGTAATTCCATTTGAACCAGTCCAGCCTGTAAAAGTATAGCCTGTACGTGTAGGAATTGGAAGTGTAAATGTATCTGTTTCTACATTATAACTAGTTTTTTGTCCTGATAGATTTGAATTATTTAAGTTATAAGTAATTTTATAATCAATAATATTTCCTGTTTCTGTTTTACCACAAACCGTGCAAGTTCTTGTGTTATATCCATTTATATCCGAATAATTTCCAAAACTATGTCCTTTTGCAGGAATATCTTTTTTATTTCTTTCAAGTTCTTTTTTACAAATTGCGCAGTAGAAAACTTGGTCATAACTACCTTTATTTTCACAAGTAGGTTCTACTTTATTTTCTTCTACGCTATTTGCTTTTGTATGTTCTTTTACTGCAATTATTTCATTTTTTATATAATCGCAGTTTTTACATTTATATACATTAATTCCTTCTTTTGTGCAAGAAGAATCAATTGTATTTTCAAGGACTAAATCATGTGGTAACTTTTCTGTATACTTTTTAACACGACTTATTTCGTAGCCATCACCTGATGCACAGTATATTACTTCGTCGTAACTACCTTCTTGTGTGCAAGTTGCTTTAATTTCATTTTCTTTAACTACATCCCCAGCACTATGCACGTGTGGGTCTTTAATCATAAGTGTGATTACATTTGAATAATCACCATATGTTGCAATAATATTAAATTTTTTGCCAACTGGCATATCGTTTGATACAAAAATTTCAACTTCGTTTCTATTTTTCTTTAAAGAAATACCCGCAGGTGCTGTGTATGACCAAGAAACGCTTCCGTCAAGTTCTGGCACTAGTTTTGCTGAAAGTTTTGCGGATTCACCAGGCAAAATTTCAATATTATCAATTATTTCATTGTTTTCATTTTTGAAATTGATTTCAATAATTGTTACAGTAAATGAAGCAACTTTATTACTTTCGCCTGCTGTCGCAGAAACAATACCTACCTTTTCAAGCATAGCAGTAAGCATATTAGAATTTTCAAGTTCTGCTGTGATATTTGCAGTGTCACCTGGTTTTGCAAGTGCTGATGTCATGATTACGCCATCTTCTACATTAATATTTTCATTGTCTGATGTCCAAGTAACTTCTTTACTAACATCTTTACCATTGTAAAAGGCTTGTACTGTTGCTTTTTGACCAGCACCCATTGCAAGATTTTCATTTTCTACATCAAGACTTAACTTATTTTCTTTAATAATGCCATTTTCTTTAAAAGCAATATTAAAATTAAATGTACCTGTCCATTTGCCAGCAGTAATATCGTTTGCCTGGATAAGTCCATTTGCATCGATATTAAAGTTTGAAACTTTCCAAGAAGTTTTGTCTTGTGAAATGCTTGCTGGAACTAAATCTTTACCTTTTGAATAAAGATTAAATTTTTCTTCTGGTATAACTTCAACTTCTTCATAACCTGCTATATCACCTTCAACTTTTACAAAGTAGTTTGCCTTTTTACTTGTACCAGAAAGGACTATTGTTTTAGGAATTGTTACCTTGTAAATACTTGCAAGTTTTGCAAAAACGTTTGAAGTATTCGTAAAATTTTCATCAGAAGTATTTTGATATTCTTCTATTTCAACTGAATTATCTTTATAATCCACTGGAATATTAGAATAATCGATTTCTTCTGCAAGAACTGGTGTAAAACTAGTAAAAAACATGCTTGCAGAAAGAATAAAACTTAAGAATTTAATTTTTCGCTTTTTCATTTTCACTTTTCCTTTACTTTATTTTTTATAGTATTTATTAAAAATATGAATTTTATGTGAACTACTTTTCAGGAAAAGTGAATACGGGTCATTTTAAAAGGAAAAATAATGTTTTTAATAAATACGGGTATATTTTAAAGTGCATATTATTTATATAGATAGTTGTTTGAAGAAAGGAGAAACCTGCTTATGAAAAGAAGAAGAAATAAGCGTGCTTTAAAATTTAAAAGACAAAAGGAATATTTTTCGATGCTTAAAGAAAAATTAGCAAAACCTGACATAATCAGGTATCAAAAAGAAGCCAGGATGTATTCTGATTCGGCACTTAATTCTTTTCTAAAAACTAACGTTTGTCCCCTATTTTATTACGACTAAAAAAAAGGTCTGCTAAAAAGCAGACCTTTTATCTTATTTAATCTTCCTTATTTAATTCTTTTTGTAAACCTTTTTTATCACCGTTTAATATGAAACGCATGTGTTCGTCATAAGAAACTTTTTCCCAATTATAAGTAACTTTATCATTGTATCTGTCAATCATGTTTTTGTACGTAAAAACATTAAAAGCTTTACTTTTATTTAATAGCTTTTTTTCTTTTAATATCGAATAATTTGAACGGACAAAATTCATGAATTTAGCAGATTCATCAAAAGGTGATAAATCAATATTTTTTAAAAGACCGTAAAAATATTCCTGTGCTTTGTCAAATTCATAGTTTTTTTCTATAATTTTTTTGTAGTCAACACCTTTATTAATTGCCTTAAAAGTTATTGGAAAAAGTTCAGGACTTTCTTTATATGCTTCTTTTAGCATATTTATTTTGGATTCATCTGCGTCCATTACCATATATCCATTATCAAGCCATTTTAAAAGAAAATTTTCTGTTGAAAAAGAAAGTGATTTAAGACTATTTATATAAGCAGCAGAAATCTTTTTAGTGTCAGAACAAATATCAGATATTTTATACAGTAGCATCTTCTTTCTCCTTTAAGATTGTTTTAAACATATCATCAATACTGTCTGTAATTGGATATCTTTTTGTAGATATAGAACTTGAAGCAAACTGCTTGTTTACAAGGTCAATATAGAATGTCATTGTTCCGTCATCACCCATGTAAAACTGTTCCCATTCTGCATCACTAAGAAGACGACGAACCTGTAACTGTTCAAGTGCAAGATTATCAAAACTTATAAGCTTGAAATGCTTTAACATTTCTTCAAGATTATCATAAAGATACTTTTGTCTTTCAGAAATTATATCCCCATTTGAAGCAAGATAATCAGTTCCGCGTCTAAAATTCTTATAGCCAAGAATAAGAAGCTTTAAGTTGTTATCTTTAAGTTTTTCAACTTGTTCTTTTGTAACCATTCCGTTTATCGTATGAATTACCGCTGTTGGATATTCTTTAACAAGCGAAATGAAGTTATCAGTTGGGCTTATAAGGCTTATGCCAATACCCTTAATAAGATCCTTTTCGAAAAGAAGTTTTATTAAATCCTGTTTTTCTTCAAAGTGCTTTTGGTTTACTGTAATATTTGCAATTACCTTTTGTTTTTTCAACTTTTCAAGGAATGGAATTAACTGTGGGTGCGACAGGGCGTCACCACCTCCTATAGCCAATTCTGTAAAAGGATGTAGATGATTTAAAAATTCCATATCTATATCACCGTGCAAGCCATCTATTGTTGAATTTTCATGGCACATAGGACAATTCATATCGCAGCAATTTGTGATTTTGATATCACAGTTTTCTGCAAAGGAAGGGAAAAATTCGTCATCTTCAGTCTCACGAATTTTTGTTCCATCTTCATAAATACGCGTGGTGTAATTTCCATTAGCGTATTTTCCAAGCAATTTAATCATTTTCATTTCCTTTCTTTTTTCTTGGATTAATCTTGTTTGTACAGTTTATACATTCTTTCTTTTCGGCAAGACATGTGTTTTTATATCTTTTATCACATGGGGCAGCGCAAGCATATATTGTTACGCACCCCATACCTTTTCTTCTTTGATTATACAAATTAGTCATGTCCATAATAGCCAAACCCCACTATTTCATCGCCACTTTCAGAAGTGTAAGACTGTTCGAATGTTTCGTAATAACCGTCATTAAAAAATTCATCATATGTTTGATAACGGCTACCACTTTCTTCATCAGCATCTACTGCGATTTTAGGAACAAGTTCATCATAATCGCGGTCTAATAGAAGGTCACCGTTCCTAAAAAGGTTGTATTCTTGTTTGCTGCACATTACAAGCGAATGAACAGAAGAACTGTTTGTTTCAAAAGTTCCAAATCTTATTGTTCTTTTCATATTTTTCTCCTTTCGTGTTTGTATAAAAATAGTATTATTTTTAAAGCATATATATAATTTTTAGACAAAAAAAATATTGCAGCAAAAGCTGCAATATTATTTTTCTTTATCTAGTTGTATTTCGTCTTCTTTTATAATTTCTATACTATCAAACCCTTCATCAATTGATGGAAAATTTTCATATAAGTTTTTATACATTCTATCTAGTACTTCTTCTGGAACTATGCGACTTACAGTTCTTTTAGTTCCATCATAATCTATAACTTGACTTCCTTCGCTTTCGCGTTTTTTATTTCTTTCTTTACATTTTTCAAGGTCTTTATCAAAAACTATGCCGACGACATCAACATCGAAATTTTCTGGAAGAAGTTTAAATATTTCTTTAATTGCTGTTCTTCTACTTCTTTTATTTGTGAGACAAGAATCGAAAATTACATTTTTTCCGTTTAAAAGGTCAAGTGCTGTTCTTTTATACATTTCTTTAAAAGCGATAAAAGAAACAGATTGGTCATTTGGGTCGCCTTTAATAGTTTTAGGGTCAAATGAAATGTTATTTTCTTTTAAATATTTAATTTTTTTATTTTTTGAAATTTCTTCACGTATAGCATCTGATGAATGAATTTTATATCCAGCGTCTATATAACGCTGCGAATAAGTCGTTTTTCCAGAACCTGGTATGCCGATTAAAAATAAAAGTTGCATTTACCTTTCCTCCGAATTATCTAAAATGATATCGCACATTTCTTCTTTTTCTTGATTTGCAAAAAGACTTTCGTAAAAGTCTTTTGTCTTTGCAATTCCAAGTTCATTTTGACAGCATTTATAAACTGTTGGATTAGGACAATAATTTGGATTTCCAAAAATTTCATAACCAAGATTTAAATAGTCGTTTATAGCAGCAGCAACGGCTGCGCTTCTGCTATATCCTGCACCACAATGAACTATAAGCATATCACAAGAAAGATTATCTACAAATTCTTTAAGTCCTGTGAAGTCTTCTTGCATTGGCGCCTTTAATATTCCACCTTTAAATTTCATATCAGTTACACAATCAGGAAAACGCATTCTAAAAATTTTATCTATATTTTTATTATCAAAAAATACTGCGTCATCTTCAGTTCTTCCAACAATTGAAATAATAGATGTTTTTACGTCTAAATCTTTTGAAATTTCTTCTGCAATGCGCTGTGGCATTATTTTCATTTCCATAAGTCTTTATCTCCTAAATCTTTGGTTTCTTTTTGTTTGAAATTAATATTTGCAAGTTTTAAAAATTGTTTTTTATTAAGCCCTGTTAATTTTGATTTGGGTTCTTTTCTTTCATAAAAAATATCTTTTAAGAATTCTTCTGATTCTGTTACAAGTGTATATAAAATATCAAAACCAGACTCTTTAAGAGTGCGCTTTGTACCATTAATTTCATATGTATATTCATATCCAATTTCTGGTTTTATATTAGATATTAAAAGGTACTTTAATTCATTAAAATTATCTTTTAAAAACTTTTCCGTGTCTATTTTTCCAGAACTATTTTTTTTAAGTGTGATATTTTCTTTTATCATATCTTCAAAAGTTTTCTTGCAGGATGTGCTGCTTAAATAAAGAAAAGTATCGCTTTTAATTTCTTTTTTTGTTGATACATTATTATAAAGCGTTGAAAGACAAAAATAAAATTTGTTTTCAAATGGTGCTTTTATATCAAGACAAGAAATTCCAGCAATATCTTGCATATCTTGTTCAAAAATAAGGTCCGTCATTTTATATTTTAAAAGGTCGGCAAAAGGACGCGGATATTTTAAATATTTATCTAAAATAAATGCAGCTTCTTTTTTAGACTTTTCACTAGTTAGAAAAACAAACTTTTTAAATATATCTTCATAGTATTCTTTTGTTTTTCCACTTTTTAAATTTTGAATGCCATAGTTAAGTGCACATATAGTTTCAAGGTCCTTATCTTTTATAAAGGAAAAATAAAGTGGTGTAAAATCAAGTTTTGATATTTTAATTATATCATTTAATGTACTATTTTTACAAGTTACAAAATCTTTCCAGTTTAAAAGATTAATATCAAGCAGGTGAAATGCCTTAATTTGAAGTGGTGAAAATTTGGGGTCTATTATTGTTTTATCTACAAAAAAGCCATCTTTTTCTTTAAGAAGAATTTTCTTTATTTCACGAAGTTGTTCAAAAGAAAAATTATCTTTATAAGGCATGACGTCAAGACCATTTTCAAGGCAATCTAAGATAATATTCATCTTATCTGTACTCATTGAAACATTTACTATTGTTTTAGGGTCAAAATCTTGTTTATAAAATGTTTCTATCGTAAAAAGTTGTGATAAACTATAATTTTCCTTAAAAAAAGAAAGGTCGTAACCATTTTTATAAAATTCTTCAAGAAGCGTTACTTTACTGATATCCCAGTTACTTTTAACCAGGTTAAACGGAATATCTTTATCAAGTGTTGCAATCATATATTGTAAAAGTTCAAGCGGGAAAGATGTATCTATTAAGTTTTTTAAAATTATGCCTGAATTTTTATTATTTGGTGCTTTTTCTAGAAAAACTTCAAAAAATTGAATAGTATTTGCATATTCAAGAGAATTGCCGTGATAATTTTCAATGTTAAGCGTTTCGTAAAACGCGTTTAAGTCTTCTAGACTACACGAGATATTACTTAGGTCATAACCTATTTCTTTAATTTTAGCAATAGTATTTTCTATTTTAAAATCATTCATAACATTTTTCCTTTCTATAAAAATAGTATGATTTATGATAAAAAGCACAAAAAAAAGAACTAGCGTTTGCTAGTTCTTTTTCACTTTAAAGAAGTGCTTCAATTTCACTTACATATTTTAAGTTTTTAGAAAACATTCCATTAGAAAGAAGTGCTTCTTGTATGTTGCTGTCTTTTACAGCATCATAAACTTGTTTTTCAGTTGCAAAAGAACAATTTTTTGTTATACCAACCCTATTGCCCTCTATACAGAAGATATTGGTTGCATAACTCATAAAGCCCGTTGCACCGTAAGACATGTGATAGTCTGATTTTTTATTTTCTAGTATTGTATCTTTGAAAAGGTACAAATTTCCATAAGTATCTGGAATTTCTGGAAAATTTTTAGAAGATTCAACTGTCACTTTGTATCCGCTTGAACTATATGAGCCTGAATATTGTCCAATAAGGTCATAATAATCAGTTGCAGACTTAAAGTATATATGAAACTGATTGTTAGCAGCGCAGGCGAATAACACCTTTACCTTCATTTTTAATAAATTTTCAATACTTACCATTTTTTCTCCTTTCATGATAAATTATATATAATTATTATGACGCTTACTAGATGCTTATAATTTTAAGATAAACATAATAAAAACGAAACCAGAATTTTTTCTAATTTCGTTTTTAAAAAATTATTTATTTATTTTATATCCTTTTTTAAGAAGCGAACATATAGCTTTTGCTTCTTGGTCTGTTATATCGTCATTTAAAATTGTTTTATCTTCTATACCTTCTTTTTTAAGTTCAAATAATAACATCATTTTTTCTGATGAATATTTTTTATCTAAAATTTCTTCTGGATTAAAATCATTTTCTAAAAATAGTTTAATAACTTCCATTTGACGTGCGTCAAATTTTGGATTTGCGTAAAGTGTATAATCAATTCCAAGATACATGCCTTGAATAATTATTTTTCTTTGTTGCATTGTCAATTCTAAATTAAGAAGCGGTTTTATATCAAATCCTTTTTTAATAGCAGATATAAATATATGTAAATCTTCTACCGAATAATATTCGCTTGCTATATCTTTAATATCAATTCCATCTTTTAAAGCAGATATTAAAGCATTCATACATTCAATTGAAAAATTAGGATTTGCGATATATTTTAAATCAAGACCATCTGTTTTTGCTCGTATTAGTGTTTCTAGCTGCGCGCTACTAAATGAAAAATCGTAAAATAAATCATCATCAATTCCATTTTCATTTGCCTTTGCAATAATTTTCATATTTTCTGATGGAATATTGCTGTTAAAGATTTTATAATTAATTTTTCCCTTTATTATAATATTTTTAAGTATTATCATTTGTTCACTATTAAATGAAGGGTTTATTAGTTTTGAAAAATCTTTTGCTGGATTTTTTAGATTATAATCTTGACATGAACATAGAACGTCCAGTTGAATAGGTGTGAAAAGCGTTTCGTATTCTTCATTAAAATATTTACTTACATCAATTCCTTCATTAAATTTTTTAACGAAAGATGCGAAGACTACAGGACTAAATGTCTGTTTTTTGTAAAGATGGCGCAAAAATCTTATATGTGCAGCGCAAATAGAAGGAGTTATATCATATGTATATTTATATCCTTCTGATTCAAATTTTAATATCTGGTTAATTTGGTCTGAGCTAAATCCTTTTTCTTTAAGTTCAGAAAAGTTATCAATATTGCTATCCATAAAAATCCTTTCTAAATATACTTTTCTAATTTCATTGTATACTATTTTTTTGAAAAAATCAATAATTTTTGTTAAAATTTAAACAATTAAAGAAATCTTTAGAAATATAATGACTGTTTTAAGAAAAATAAAAAAGCATCTTTTAAAAAGATGCTTAAATTGATAAATCAATATTACTTCCAATATTTGGATCTACACTGCTTATTGGAATACTTTCATCAATCATATCTGTTATAGTTTCACCTGCTTTTTGAAGTGAATCAAGACTTTTTGAAAGCATTGCAGTTCCCCAATCATTTTGCAACTTATTCATAGATAATTGCATAGAAAGTGCTGGTATGTCCAAAAATATCACCCCCTTAAAAGTCTAACTTTTCAAAATCTTTTACTAAAATTTTTCCAGATTTTGATTGCATTTTTAATGGAAAAATTTGCAAATCTTTTTCTGAAACTACTTCATGCCACCTATCATCTTTGCTTTTTCCAAAAACCGCGTCTAAAATTTGTCCTTCATCAAAAGGTATATCATAAGTTTTTAACATAATTTTCCTTTCTATATTAGTATCTTTTATTTAGACAAAAATGCTGAAATTAATGGTTTAATTTTATAGCAGTATTAAGTCCTTCAAGGGCTGAATTTTTTTGCGATAATTCCCAATAAATTTTACTATTTGTTTTATCCAAAATGGACTGTGATATATTTTTTATTAAATCTATTATATTGCTTTGCATCTTTTTTGATAAATTTTCCTCAAAGTATCCGTTTTTGAAAAAATCATTATAATCATCAATTGAAGCTTTAAGATGCGGAATATAGATATTTAAAATATTTTCTACTTCGCTATCTTTAACATTTAACTTATCAAAGTCTTCAATTTGTTTAATGAGATTATTTAAATAAGTATTAAAACAATCATTTTCACTGATTCTATCATTTTGAATATCGTTTTTAAGTTTGTCTAAATATTTTTTATAGCTATTAAGTCTAAATGAAGATAAAAGTTTATTCCTAGACATTTCTACTTTTGAAATGTATTTTCTATCAATTTTTCCTTTTTTATCATCTGGAAGTTTATTGTATTTTTCTACCAAATTATTAAAGAAGATAAAGTTATCATTAGATATGTCCATACTGGATGCTTTAACAATTGCATTTCTTAAACTATCTATATATTCATCAGTATAAATAATTTTAATTTTCTTTAAATCTTCTTCGTGAAAATTTGTTATTTCTTGCTTTTTTTGCGGCGTAAGTTTTGCAAGCATTTCGTCTATAATTTTATTTAGTCCATGCCTGTATTTATCAAGACCGTCATTTTCATCTTTAAGATACAAAAAATCAAGATTAATATCTTCTTGTTTTTCAAGATTTGGCGAAAACTGCTTTTCAAGTTCTTTAAGTTCTTTTTCTTTTTCTTTTTTACTTTCTTTAAAAGTGTCTATATTGTCAGATAAGAACACAAATCCTTTAAGAAATATAGCAATTACAGAAAAAGTTAAAAGCAAAAATAATATAATTTTTACAGTACTTGAAACTATATTTTTAACTGTTATTTCAAAAAATGATGAAGAACCGCTTGCATAATATACGGCTTCTTCAAGAGCTTTTTCTCTGTCACTTTTTGTGTAGATTAGTTTATCATAGTCTTCTAGTGTTTTATTTGATACACGAAAAATAGAAATTGTGTTAGAAACTGGACTAAAGATTACTGCGTTAGCGTTATCTGTTTTTAACTTATTAACAATTTCTTCTTTTGATGTGTCACTTGTGATATACAGGTAAGTTGGCGGCACATCATAAGAATTTGTCTTTATTAAAATTTCATCTATTTTGCTAAGTATATCTTCATCTACTAAATTTGCAGATTGGTTTGAAACAGCATAAGTAGTTTTTATGA
>JAEEGL012676705.1_pt1 | contig 24690 bp, 24 predicted proteins | sample 9134231 | NCBI WGS metagenome assembly JAEEGL01 (sample SAMN16246548, study PRJNA631951) | gut metagenome | biome: gut microbiome; feature: rumen; material: fiber-attached | host: Bos | place: Iran: Karaj | collected 2018-10
GAAGCTTTAGCACAAGCTAAGAAAGCTAGAATGCAAATATTAGACTTATTTGAAACTGTTATAACTGAGCCTAGAAAAGAACTTAGTCCTTATGCACCTAAGATTGAAACATTTGAAATTGATCCTGAAAAGATTAAAGATGTTATTGGTCGTGGTGGAGAAATGATTACTAAGATTATTCTTGAAGCTAGTAATGTTAAAACAGTTAATGATAAGAATGCTGTTAAAGTTGATTTAGAAGATGATGGTAGAGTAATTATTTATCATACAGATAAAGAGATTATTAAGAAGACTAGAGAAATGATTGAAGCAGTTATTAGAGAAGTTGAAACTGGTAAAGTATATAATGGTAAAGTTACTAAAGTTGAAGACTTTGGATGCTTTGTAGAATTATGGCCTGGTTGTGAAGGTATGGTTCATGTATCTAAGCTTGATTATGATAGAGTTGAAAAACCTAGTGATATAGTTAAGGTTGGAGATGAAATAATGGTTAAATCTTTAGGATATGATAATAGAGGAAGACTTAATTTATCAAGAAAAGATGCCTTACCAAAAAGAGAAAAGAAAGAAACTAAGAAAGAGGAGGAATAATTAATGGAAGGATTTGGAGTAGTATTAGTTATAGTATTAGTATTAATACTAGCATCAATTAAACAAATTAATGAATATGAAAGAGGAATTAAATTTTCATTTGGTAAATTTAGTAAAATAATGATGCCAGGATGGAGATTAGTATTACCTATATTTCAATCTTATAAAAAGGTTGATATAAGAACTAAAGCAGTAGATGTACCTGCTCAAGAAGCAATTACAAAAGATAATGTATCAGTACAAATAAATGCTGTTATTTATTACAAACTATTTGATGCATCAAAAGCTATTTTAGCAGTTGAAAACTTCTATTATGCAGTTGGTCAACTTGCTCAAACTACTATGCGTAATGTAGTTGGTTCAGTAACATTAGATGAATTACTTGCTGAAAGAGATAAAATAAGCGATGAAATATGTAGTGTTATTGATAAAGCTACTGATCCTTGGGGTATTAAAGTTGAAAATGTAGAGTTAAAAGATGTATCTTTACCTGAAGATATGAAAAGAGTCTTAGCTATAGCTGCTGAAGCTGAAAGAGAGAAGACTGCAGTGATAACTAAAGCAGAAGGTGAAGTTGAAGCATCTAATAACTTATCTAAAGCTGCTGAAATAATGGCTAAAACACCTGGAGCATTGCATTTAAGAACATTATCTACTTTATCTGATATTTCATCAGATAAATCTAATACTGTAGTGTTTTGTTTACCAATTGAGATTATTGAAGCAATGAAAGGCAAAATAGATAAAAAATAAAAGATTTTAGATTAATTTCTAAAATCTTTTTTTAATGCATGATTTTTATATTCTTCTGGTACTTGTTCTTTTATAAGCTTTAATTCTTCTTCATTTGTTTCAAATACTTTAATAATTGGATTTGTATCTTTGAAAATAATTGGTGTAGTATTCAATTTTTTTAATGCATGATTATATTCAAATACTAAATATTCATTTTCGTATACAGTATTAACATAATATGTTTTTGATTCCTTAGTTAATGGATTAACACTACTTATAATAGCATCTTCATATACTTCTCCAACAAATTCTTTCATAAACTTTTCTTTAGCTTCTTTTTCTTCTTTATTCTTACTAAAATATGTAGCTTTAAAGATAGTTTTTAATACACTATAATAATCTTCATCTCTTACTTTGTCTTGTACACTAACAACATTATCTATGCTTGTTTCACATAGATTATCCTTAACAATTCTATCCATACCACTATTTGGATAATCTTGTTTGTATAAAACATAATTAATTTCATTTTCTCTTTTAACTGCTACTGGAAACATATATAATCTATTATTATCTATTTTCCATATCATATATGGTCTATATTTACTTTTTTTATCAGTTATTTCTTCTTTTCCATTAATTTTATCTACATTACTTTTTAAGAATACTATATGTCCTGGTTCTAATTTATTACCATTTTTAATAAATGAATTATATTCACATTCAAAATTACCATTAATAGAAGTTGTAAACCATATTCTATATAGCATATCAACTGCTTTTTCATGTACCATTTCATCATTTGGAATGTATTGTAAATATTGTAAGCATTTATTAGCGTATTCTCTTGCGCCTTCAATATCACCTTTTAAAAGTAATATTTTAGCATATAAATAACAATCGTAGTAATTAAATGTTCCTTTATGTTTTAATACTTTTTCGGCATCTTCTACTTTATATGCATACAAATATAATCTAGATATAGAAGTTTCTAAATGACTATTAATAGCATTTTTTTCAATTTTTTTAATAACTTCATATGCTTTATCAAATTCTCTAATACGAGTTAATACTAAAGCATATTGTAAGTATGTTCGCATACCAATTTCTTCACCATTATTAATTAATTCATTAAATTCTTTTACATATTCATCAAAATTTCGTGTACTAAATAATAGATCTAATCTTTCTTTGTACATAAACCCCACCTCAATTTAGCTACATATTATAGCAAATATTTGTTCAAAAAGCAAATAAAAGATAGCTTTAAGCTATCTTAGTATTCTTTTACATATAAATCTATATATTCTTCTAAAGTTAAGTTATTATCATGAATTATTTTAGCATTATCTTTCCCTACATATCTAATATGCCAATTTTCAAATTGATAACCAGTTATGTTTTCTTTGTCTTTAGGAAATCTAATAATAAATCCATATTTATAGCTGTTATCTTCTAACCATTTATAATCATCATCAGTAAGTCTTGTATTACTTAATGCCATATTCTTAAGATCTATTGCAAGTCCTGTTTGATGTTCAGAATATCCAGGACGGGCAGAGTAGGTATCTGCTTTTTCTTTGCCATCACTAGCTACATAATTATTATATAAAGTAGTTTGAAATGATTCATCTCTAAAAGCAGTAGTAGGCATTAATTCAATATTAATATCCTCTTTAGCTTTCTTTTGTAATTCTTCAAAATCATCTCTTATTACTTTTCTAAATGGTACTTTATTACCATAAGCTCCTGGTGCATATACTAAATCTTCTGGTTTATAATTCTTTGGTAAATGATTATATTTATTAACAAGTACTAATAAATTATCAGGATCACTTACTTCTTCAGCTTCACTATAATATGGTATATCTAAGTTAATATTTACATATGTTACAACATCTTTAATGTCTATTTCTTTATTATCACTCTTATACTTATTATATCTATCTATTTTTTCTACATCAAAGTTTTTAATCTTAACATATTTATCAAAATCAACTTTATCCATCTCTAATAATTTTTCTTGATTCTTTTTACTTAACTTATAAATATTATTAATGTCTTTAGCTTTATATCCTTTTTTTAAATATTTATTTATATTATCTAAAAAGTTATCTGCTTCAACATAAGTAATATTTAAATATTCTTCTACATACTCTAAATTATATTTATTGTGTTTTAATAATTCATCTAATGTTTTAGAATACACATTCTTTTTTATTTTAATTCCTTTTTCTTTAATAACTTCTAAAGCTTCTTTACTATATTTACTAACCATATCAACTTTATTATATTTAACAATTAGAAATGCTCCTATTGCTATAATTAATAAGAATAGTATAAATCTTCTTCTTTTTCTTCTTCTTCTACCCATAATTCCTCCAATTAAATTATAGCACAAAAGAAAAAGTTAGTTCATTATTTTGAACTAACTTGAACTTTTCTTGTTTTTCCAGTTCTTGTCCAACCTTCTAATTCTTCTTCAGCACTCCATTTATATCTGTATTTAGTAACAGCCTTTTTGCTTGAAGTAGCTTTAGTTGTAGTTGTAGAACCTTTAGTACATTTAGAAGCTTCACCAATACCAACTTTAGTATATCCAGAAGGGCAACTATAAGTTGTACTAATAGTAACTTTAGCAGTATCAGTAGTACTTACTACACATTTGTCTCCACTAAGTGATCCAGATGAACAGTTATAATGTGTATTAGTTGATGGATCTATAACTGAAGTAGTACTCTTAGTACATTTAGTACTAGAACCGCTTCCAGTTTTTGTATAACCACTAGCACAACTATAAGTAGTTGTTGCAGTTGCATCTTTAGAGTCAGTACTATTTTTAATACATTTGTTACCAGATACTGTATAACCACTTGAACAACTGTATGTTGTAGTAGCAGTAGCATCTTTTGTATCAGTAGTAGTCTTAGTACACTTAGTACTTGTTCCACTACCGCTCTTAGTATAACCACTAGCACAACTATATGTTGTAGTAGCAGTAGCGTTTTGAGTGTCAGTAGTTGACTTAGAACATGTTGAACCACTTCTAGTATAACCACTTGGACAACTGTATGATGTTGAAGAAGTAGGATTTACTGAATCAGTAGTAGTCTTAGAACATGTTGAACCACTTCTAGTATAACCACTTGGACAGCTGTATGATGTAGTAGCAGTAGCATTTACTGTGTCAGTAGTTGATTTAGAACATGTTGAACCACTTCTTGTATATCCGCTAGGACAACTATAAGTTGTAGTAGCAGTAGCTGCTATATTACTTTGAGAAGTACAGTAGTATTTATATAGAGTAGCAGAACAATTTGTACCACTAGTACATTGATCAGCTACAGTACCACTATATGTACATCCGCCATAAGTTTTACCTTTATAAGATGAATAAGTTTCATAATATGAACTTGATACTAAACATACTGTACCAGATAATGTTCCTTTAGAACAACTATATGTTGTAGTAGCAGTAGCATCTCTTGTATCAGTAACAGTCTTGTAACATGAACTACCATTTCTTGTATAACCAGATGGACAACTATAAGTAGTTGTAGCAGTAGCATTTTGAGTTACAGTAGTTGATTTAGTACATTTAGTGCTTGATCCACTTCCACTCTTAGTGTAGCCACTTGGACAACTATAAGTAGTTGTTGAACTAGCTGTTTGTGTAGCAGTAGTAGTCTTAGTACATTTAGTACTTGTTCCAGAACCACTCTTAGTATAACCACTTGGACAACTATATGATGTAGTAGCAGTAGCTGACTTAGTATCAGTAGTAGTCTTAGTACATTTAGTACTTGTTCCAGAACCACTCTTAGTATAACCACTTGGACAGCTATAAGTAGTTGTAGCAGTAGCTGATTTAGTATCAGTTATATCTTTTACACATTTAGTACCTGCTAAAGTATAACCACTAGCACAACTATAAGTAGTTTTTGCAGTAGCTGACTTAGTATCAGTAGTAGTCTTAGTACATTTTGTACTAGAACCGCTTCCTGTCTTAGTATAACCACTTGGACAGCTATAAGTAGTTGTAGCAGTAGCTGATTTAGTATCAGAACCACTTTTTACACAAACTATATTTGTGCCACTTCCAGCTTGTTTATAACCAGAAGGACAAATATATTTTACGTTTTTAGTAGCTGCAATAGTAGATGAATCAGATTTTAAACATTTACTTCCGCTTCTTGTATATCCTTTTGGACAAGTATAAACAGTTTCAGTAGCATTATATGCTTGTTTAAATTCATATTCTAATTGTTCTGGAATATTACAGTTACCAGTTTGACAAACTAAATTACATTTTATTTGTTCTTCAGTTTTGGCAAGTTCATCACCACAAACCAAATTAGTAGTGAAGTAATAAATACCATTTTTATTAGTAATAGATACATAACTTGCTTCACTATCACAAGCTGTATTACCATATCTTACTGGTAATAATATATTCTTTTCAATTAATTCCCTTAATGTATATTTATTAGTAATACCATCTTCTGGTAGAGTATTAGTAGTTAAATATTCTTTACCAGTATCATGCATATAAGAGTAATTAACTATAAAACTTTCTGAATAAGAACTTGAATTAATAATGTCATTATTTTCATCAGTATCAGAATTAATATCATTATTAGTATCATCTACAGTATTATCTGTAGTATCAACTTTAATATTAGTTTGTGTATTGTTATCGAATAAGTGATTATTAATCTTATTATTAGCATTATTTTTAGTACATAACCATACGATTAATATAATAATTAATGCTGCTAAAACAACTAATAGTCCTTTTCTAATAACATCACGCCAACTAATAGTTCTTCTTGGCTCTTCTGTATACATTATTACTCACCTTCTTTACTTAATGTTGGACCACAATCAATTGTATTATCTATACCAGTTTGAATTAAATGATCAATACCATCAATATCAATTGCTCTTAAGATATAAGGAATATAATCTTCATATCCATCAGCAATTATTTCATCAACTCTTGCTTGTGTGTCTTGAATAGATGCATATTTTTCTATTAACATACCATCAATATCTTCAACTTCTTTAGGATCTAATGCAAACATAGATGGAGCAATAACTGTACGATATGCAATAGCATAATCTAAAGCGTCTCTTATTTGAGCATCTTCATTGAATTTTGCATCATCTGTAAGTACACAAGCTATATTATCATAATGATTTAAACTAGATGCATATATTGCTACAAGATTATACATTTCATCTTTAACTTCGTTATCTTCTGGTTTATTAATAGTTTCTTGTAATAATGAACCATATCTTTTATAGAAGTCACCTAAATCAGAACCATCTTTTGCTAAATACTTAATTGCTTCTAATCTAGATATATCTTCAGGTGTATTTTCTCCAAACAAGTATTTTTCTGCCATATCATTAATAGGATTGTAGATTGCTTGTAGTAAGTTAGCATTTTCAGCAGTCAATATTTCTTTTCTATCAATAGCAACTACTACTTCAACGATGTCATATACATCTGCATCATAGAAGAATTTAGTATTAAGAATTCTATATGCACGATTTACATAGTCTACAGCTTTACTTTCTGGAACTTCATATTTCTCTTGTACAAATTCATATATTTTTCTATAAGCATTATCAAATCCTGGTATAGAAGATTCTTCTGCAACCTTGCTAGATTCTTCTGCAACTTTGCTAGGTTCTTCAGAAATACTGCTTTCATAAGCATAAGAGCTTTCTTCTACAGTAATATTGCTACTTTGTTCATTGTAAGATGATTCTAAATTTTCAATATTAGTACGATTATTATCATCTGTATTATTTGCTTTAGTAGCAAATCCAACACAATTCTTCTTATTTGCTAAACAAATTAGCGCACAAACACCAATAGCAGCACCTGCAATAATAACATTTCTACGACGATTAGACTTCTTTTCTTGTTGTTCAATTTCTTCTAACTCTTGTCTAGTTAAACTTCTGTTTGGAGTTTCATCATAATCATAATCATCATCTGTATTAAATATTCTTTGATAAGAATAATAATCATCTATGTTTCTGTTTTGAGCAATTATACCATGACCAGTATTATTTGCATTATTTGATCTAGTATTATTAATAGTATTAACTACTGCTAAATCAGTTTTTATTTGACTATTATCATTAGCATTAATTTTTGAAGCTAATTTTTGTAAGTTAGCTTGTTCATATTTAGCTATGATTTCATCATAATTATTAATTAAAGGTTGCTTATCTTCTTTTGATACCTTATTAGTCTTAATAATATCTAAATCTAAAGATAATTTGCTTAAATCTACATGATTATTATTGTATGCAACTAGTTTTTCAATTTGTTTATCTATTAAAGTAGTGTCGTCAGTCCAATGAGATACAATTCTTTTTTCTTCTCTAAGCTTAGCTATTTCAAGATTTAGATTAATATTATCAATGTCTCCATCAATAACAGAATCAATACCATACTTTTCATAAGCTTCTTTATTAAACTCTTTGAATTGTTTGATTAAGAAATTCTTCTTTTCTAGCTTTTCTTCAGCAGTAATGCCAATCTTTGCTAAATCATGCAATTCTTCATGCATCTTATCATAGACATCTAGATTAAGATTTCTAAAGCTTTCTAATTCTTTAGTAATGCGATTAATTTCATCATTTAGTTCATAATTTCTACGAAGTTCAGCTTCTGTTAAATATTCAGAACTATTTAATTTTGAAACAATGGCATTTTTTTCATCTAAAGCTCTATGAAGTCTTCTGTTTAGTTCTTCCTCCATTTTATTAATCTTATTTTTTAATTCACCGTTCATATAAAAATACCCCCTTTGTGAATTTGTGCTCTATCCTAACACAAAAGTAAAATGATGTCAAGTAAAATGTATAGTATATAAAAAAGCCTAATTATTTAATAATTGGCTTATTATTTTCTTCAAATTTACTAGTGTTATCTTGTGTTATTAAATCATATACTAAAGATGCTTTTAATTCATATTTATAAATTATGTTATTTTTATCTACAGTAGTAGGTATTTTCATATCTTTTTTAATACTATTTAAGTATTTTTTACCTAAGCTATCAAATCCTAATATTCTTATATAATCTAACTGTATTTTCTTAACATCTTCTTTACATAATCCAATTAATATATGAATAAGCATTCTTCTTAATCTATTATAAGTATATCTTTTAGATTTTAAACTATCTAATAATTCCTCCATATTATTAACTTTATTGATAATTTTTCTTAATCTATAGTCTAATCCTTCAGTAACATCAACATAGTTTGTTAAATCTTCACAAGTTATAACTTTATATTTAATTAAAGTAAATAGTTTATTATAGTCTATATCTTTTATATATTTAGTAGTAGGAACATACTTTTCTATATTAACATTATCTTTTATTTTATTTCTTATATTAGTAGCACTAATAATAGAATCATCACTAGTAGTGTCTAAATAATTGTTTGTTCTTTTAATACATAATGGTTTTATATTATATTTATTTTCTTTAATAGCTTTTATATAAGATATTCCTAATAAATCATTAGAATTAAATTCAAAATCTATATTTAAAGCTTTAGCTAGTGCAGTGGGGTAGTTTATTCCTTCACTTAAATATTTTTTAATATCTTTATTATAAGTACTTTTATTATCTATACCATAATTAGCTATTTTACATAAGGTATCTAAATCATTTGATTCACTTCCAAATATTACATAATCACATCCTAAATACTCAAGTATCTTAATACTTTCTTTAGCAAAAGTATCAGCACTTTGTGTACCAAAAAGAAAGGGAAGTTCTACTACTAGATTTATATTATATTCTAAAGCTAACTTAGTTTTATCTTCTTTACTAATTAAAGAAATATCACCACGTTCTAAAAAGTAACCATTCATGACTAAAATAATTAAAGAATCTGGATATAATTCTTTAATCTTATTTATATGATATAAATGTCCATTATGAAATGGATTGTATTCACAAATAATACCTATTTTTTCCATAAAAATCACACACAAAATATAACAATTTATTTAATTATTGTCAAATTAAGAATATTTTTTTATAATAATCTCGAAAAGAGGTTATTTATGATAATATGTGTTCTTGGACCAACTGGAGTAGGTAAAACTAAATTAAGTGTTATGCTTGCTCATGAATATGATGGTATTATTATTAATGCTGATGCAGTACAAATATATAAAGAATTAAATATTGGAAGTGCTAAAATAAAAGAAAGTGAAAAAGAGGGAGTAGAGCATTATCTATTTGATATAAAAAGTCCTAAAGAAGATTATAGTGTATCTGATTATCAAAATGATTTAAGATTATTACTAGATGAATATAAAGATAGAAATATTATTTTAGTTGGTGGTACTGGTTTATATGTTACTGCTGGATTATATGATTATAACTTTAGCAAAATGGTAAAGAAAAACTATGATGATTATTCAAATGAAGAATTATATGAGATGTGTTTGAAAAAGAATAAAGACCTTTCTATAGATAAAAATAATAGAAGAAGATTAGAAAACTATTTAAATAGAGAAGAAGAAGCTAGTAGTAATCCTAAATTATTATATAAAGATGTATATTTTATTGGACTTACTACTAATAGAGATAATTTATATGAAAGAATTAATAAAAGAGTAGATGAAATGTTTGATGAAGGATTAGTTAATGAAGTAGAGAGTTTATATAAGAAGTATGGTAATACTAGAATATTAGGTAGTGCTATTGGGTATAAAGAAATAATTAAGTATATAAATAAAGAAATATCTTTAGAAGAAGCTAAAGAAGAGATAAAGAAAAACTCTAGACATTATGCTAAAAGACAATACACATGGTTTAATAATAAAATGAGTGTTAAATGGTTTAATACTGATTTTAATAACTTTAATAACACATATAATGAAGTAGTAGAGTATATAAATAAAAAATAAAACAGTTCAATTTGAACTGTTTTAATTATTCATAAATTCTCTATAAACTGATTTATCAAAATTATGTTCTTCAACATTTACATTACCACCGTCAGATTTTTTCATTTCTTCAGTAGATACTAAGAAATATTTATGATATAAGTAATCTTTACCATCACTAGCTACAGGATCATCCCAAGTAAGATCTAAATGTAACCATTTATCATCTATCTTAACTGCATTCCAAATATGTCCATTAGATTCATAACTTATTTCTTCTTTAGTAGTAGCTATCTTATAATTTTGATAACCTAATTTTGATAAAATAATAGCCATTAAATCAGCATATCCATTACAAGTTGCATATCCTTCAATAGCAGGTCCATAAGCAGTATATGACTTGTATTTACTTTCATTAGTATCATTTCTTTCTACATCATATTTAGTATGTTCGATTATAAAATCATGTATACTTTTTAAATTCTCATAGTCATCAGCTTCTGTTTTATATAAATTAGCAAGTAAATTAGTTACATAACCATTAATTACTTTAATATCATCTTTATTATATAAATATTCAACATATATAGTTATTTCACCAGATTCAGTAATAGATGTTCTAATCAAATTAAAACTATTATATGGATGAACAAAATTATTAATGTGAGTTAAATTATATTCATCTTTACTTATATTAGAAGCATCACTTATACAGTTTGTATATTCTTTAGGGCAGTAGAATGTAAATTCTTCCCAACCATTATTAATAACACTATAAACTATGTCTAATAAATCATTATAAGAATATGGTATATAATCTTTACTTCTTTTAATATATAGAAAATCATAATCTTTAGTATAATCATTAGGTTCTCCTATAGTAAGCACTTGATTATTACCAACATTTTTAGCTAAAAATGTTGTAATTTTATCTATATTAAGAAGTATTAATAATATAAGTAAATAACAAATTAAGGGAATTATAAATTTTTTCATATTAATCACATTCTAATTTTAACAAAAAAAAAGAAAGTAGTAAATAACTACTTCATATCTTTTATCTTAGCATTTAATCTTTGTTTTTCACGATTTGCTGTATTTTCTTTAATTATTCCTTTTTTAATAGCTTTATCAATATTAGTTTGTAAAGTCTTATATACTTCTAAAGCTTCTTCCTTATTTCCTAAAGCAATTTTCTTTTCACATGATTTAATTAAATTTTTACATTTAGCTTTTAATTCATGATTTTCTAAAGTCTTTTTAGCAATTACTTTAACAGCTTTTTTAGAACTTTTGATATTTGGCATGAAATCCCTCCTTAAAAATCATATTAATTTTATCAAAAAATATATTATTGTGCAAGTTAAATAGTATATTTTTTTCTTATTAGCTTTTTAGATAAATCCATTGATACAGAATTAAATATATTTAATTCATCTATATCGTAATCATCTTTTCTATTTTCTAATACTTTGTATGCTAATACATGTGAATTAACAGTATCTTCATATACTCTATCTAAATTATGAGCAGCATATATAGCTCTTGATTTTCTATAAACTTCATATAGTTTAGCATAAGCTTCATTAATATTCTTTAAATATTCATATTCATTAAAATATGGAACTACTTCACTAAATGCATTATATTCATAAAAACCAATACCATAATAATGAATTAAATGTGCTATTTCATGTAAGCATAGCATTTCATGAAACAAATTCTTTCTTTCTGGAACATGACAGTAAAGTCCAGTATTTCCCATAAACATTCCTGCATATACACTTGGTTCTTCTAATGGAGCTTCTACTACATGATCTAATATTTCTTCTTTATTTTGAACATATTTTAATAGATAATCATTTAAATATTCTTGATATCTACCTTCATTAGCAGGCATATAAAAATTCTCTAAACTAAATTTATCATAACGTAATCTTTTTAACTCTTTTAAATAATCTTTAAATTTTTCCTCTTGTGTACTCATATTATCCCTTCAATCAGACTTTTATTATAATTAAAAAAAATAATAAAATCAACAAAAAGTTATTTTGTTAACAAAAGTTCATAATCTGACAAATAATTTTAATATCATTTTCTATAATATAATTGGTGATAATTATGGGAAATTTTAAAAGAAGAAAGAGATTTAACAATATAGTTATTTATATAATGTTTTTTATTATAAGTATAACTTTTAGCATAAGATATTTATATAAAGAAAATAAGATAAATGATGATACTTTAGTTAGTATTTTAGTAAGTGACAGTATTGGTACTTATAAAAAGAGTATAAGAGATGCTGATTTTCTTCTTAAGTATGCTTTAAATATTGATATTATACCTAAAAAAGAAGAAGAAAATATTCAAAATACTGTTAACACAATAAAAGAAGAAGACTTACCAATACTTTATATATATAATACACATGATACTGAAAAATATAGTGATAATACTAGTGTTAGATTAGTTAGTAATACTTTAAAAGAATATTTAAATAGCTTGGGAATAAATACTATAGTGGAAGAAGATAGTACTCAAGATAAAGTAGTTAGTTTTGGTTGGAAATATGGTTATAGTTATAAAGTATCTAGAATGCTTTTAGAAAGTGCTTATAAAGATAATCCTAGTTTAAAATATTTTATAGATATTCATAGAGATTCTAGTGTTAAAAGTAAAACTACTACTGAAATAAATGGTGTTAGTTATGCAAGAGTGTTATTTGTAGTAGGACTTGATCATGATAATTATGAACCTAACTTAAAGATAGTTAAAGAATTAAAAGAAAAGATAGATAAGTATGATAGTTCTTTATGTAGAGGAATTATGGAAAAGAGTGGACCTAAAGTAAATGGTATATATAATCAAGATTTTAATAATAATGTTATGTTAATAGAAGTAGGAGGTCAATATAATACTTTTGAAGAAGTGAAAAACACTTTAAAAGTACTTTCTGAAATACTTAGTGAATTTATTAAGGAGAGAGAAAATGCCTAAAAAGAAAAATAATATTGTAATTAAAATATTATTAATATTGTTTATTATTTATATGGGACTTTATATTGCTAATATAAGTGGATATTATGAAAGTAAAATTAGAGATAGAACAGTAGTAACAGATGAAAAGATAAAAGAGTTTGAAAATAAAGTTTCTTTAGGAGAAGAAATAGACATAGATAGTTTTTTAGATAATGAAAGAGTAGATTATAGTAGTAAGATGTCTAATTTAGGAGATAATATTACTAATAATTTTGAAAATATAATAGCTAGAGTATCTAAAGTTTTTAAAAATATTGTTAAGTCTCTCTTTTAATTAAATATTATTTATAGTATAATAAATAATAGAAGGTAAGTGATGAGTGTGAAGGCTTTAGTTATAGGTGAATCAGCATTAGAAATTACTACTACAATTAATGAAGTACTTAAAGAAGGAATGAAGTACAGATTTGAAGAAAAGAGTGAATGTGGTGGAGGACATGCTGGTAATATTGCTTATTTATTAGGTAAATGGGGTGTTGAAACTTACATTGCTAGTATGTTAGGAGCAGATGATGCCGCTAGTAGAATCAAAAAAGATTTTGAAAGCATTGGTGTTAAGACTGACTATATAGAAACTAGTTATGATAGACAAACTGGTATTAATTTAGTTATAGTAAATAATACTAGTAAAGTTAATACTGTATATGAAGTAGCGTCAAATTCTTTATTAAAAAAATATTCATTTGCAATAGAACCAGATGTTATAGTAACTGATGGAATAGATTTAAATGCTACTATGGCAGCATTTGATAAGTTTTCTAAAGCTGAAAGATTCTTATTTGCTAGTAGATATACTAATGAAGTAAATGAGTTATGTAGATTTGCTAATTATATTGTATTTAATAGAGAAACTGCTGAAAAGATAACAGGTATTGCAGTTGATTATAATAATAGTAGTACACTTGTCAATATTTATAATAAGCTAATGCAAAAGTATAATAAAGCTAGTATTGTAGTAACTTTAGGTGAAAGAGGATCAGTTTATTCAATTAATGGTCAAATAAAGATTATGCCTCCAGTTAAATTAGATATAGCTAGTACTTATGGTGCTGGAGATGCTTTTGGAGGAGCTTTTGTATATGCAATGGGAAGAAAGTTTGGATTAGAAAAGTCAATTTGCTACGCAACTATTTGTGCATCACTAAGTATTAGTAAAATGACTTCTAGATTATCATTCCCATCATTAACTGAAGTATCAACTTATTATGATGGTAAGTTTGGAGCGCAAAATAATCCAAATAATACACAAGAAAGTATGGAAAGAAAGGAACAAGGTGCAGTAGAACAGCCACAAGCAGCTTTACAAGTAGCACAAGAAGAACTAGTGCAAGTAGGACCAGCACCAGCACAAAATCAAGTTCCAGCAAGTAACAATGATAACGCACAAAACGCCTAGATTAGATCTTCATGGCGAAGAAAAAGCACTAGTGTATGCTTTAGTAAATGAGTTTATTAATGATAATTATAAAATGAATAATAAAGAAATAGTTATTATTCATGGAAAGAGTACTAATATACTTACTAAAGAAGTACATGAAGTATTAAAAGAAAGTAAATTAGTTAAAGATTTTTCTTTAAATAATTGGAATTTAGGAGAAACAATTATACATTTGAAATAGTATCAATTTATGTAAAAATAATTGACGATAATTATATCAAATAATATTAATAAATGCCAATAATTTGTTATTAATATACAAAATGTTGACATTTATTTTTATTTGTGTTATACTTATATCGTATTTAGGGGGTATGGCAAATGAAAGGATACGTACTTGATTACATTAACGAGAATGAATTTAAGAAGCTTGAAAGAGCATTAAAGAAATATAATATGCTTGCTTTCAAGAAGTTAAACTTTGATTTTTATCCAGCGTTAAGAAGTGGTAAATTCTTAGGTGAAAAGGTAAGCTCAAGTAAAGGTAATGATACTTATGAACTTAAGTTACCTAGTGATAAAATGTTTACACAAATTCATGGTGAAGTTAAATTAATTTATACAGTACACCCAAAAGAAGAAGTAGTTATGCTTGAAAATATAACTCCGTCTGATATCTTATTAGAAGGACATATGTCTGAGTTAACTACTTATAAAGGTATAATGATTAGTAAAGCTAATGCATCTAAAGATATGTTTAAAATTGATTTACTTAATATGTTACAAAATAAACATTAAAAAAATACTATTTTCATAGTATTTTTTTATTTTGTTAATATTAGTGCTTTATCTTTATAATTATTCTTAATATTTCTTGATATATCATACACACTATTAAAGTTTATTAAGTCTATTTTATAATCTTCTAATAATTCTTTTATATAATTAATTCTATGTATTGGAGACATTAATTTAATATAATCTTCATCTAATATTTCTGAATATAAATAACTTATTAATAGTTTACCATCACTATTTAATATATTATTATAACTATCTACTATATATTTTATTTCTTTACTATTATATGACTCTAATATATTAGATAACCATATATTATCATAACTACTTTTAGGAATATGTTTAAATATATCTCCATAAATAAACTCTACATTTAGTTTTTTAACTCTTTCTTTAGTTTCATCATAAGATATATTACTACTTAAATATGGATTGATCTTTTGAAGAGTTTCAATATTTTCTTCATCCATTTTAAATAAATCTTTTCTTATATTCTTATAATTATAATATGTTAATGTATCTTTCCAAAAAGATGCTGCATCTTTAGAAAGTGATTTTAATGTAGGATAGACCTTTTTAAAAGTCTCATTATTTAAAGAATTAGTATTATGTTTATCAATTCCATAATAATCTTTATAACATAAAAAGTTTAAAAATTCATCTTTATTTAAAGAAAGTAGAGAAGCTACTTTTAAATAGAAATAATACTTAGTATAAGGATTAATATCTATTAATGTAACATCTTTAGTATTTTTTAAACTAGCATTAATAACTTGATCAGATGATGATCCTACTGTTAATAATCTTTTGTTCTCTAAATCAAATTCATTTATATATCCAGCTACATTTTCAGTAGTAAAAGGATAAATATAATGATATTCATCTAAATTCTTTCTTTCCATAATATCCCCCTTAAAGATGCTTTGTATAATAACACATTTTTAATAAAAAATCCAATATACATAAAAAATAGCGGCTCATAACCGCCATTTTTGCATTTTTAGACATAAAAAATGGTGCAGGTAAAGGGACTTGAACCCCCACGGAGTAATCCACTAGATCCTAAGTCTAGCGCGTCTACCAATTCCGCCATACCTGCACAAAATAAAAATGGTGGACCTCGTAGGACTCGAATCTACGACCGACCGGTTATGAGCCGGTTGCTCTAACCAACTGAGCTAGAGGTCCATTGCTAGTTAATTATACAATATATATTTTTACATTTCAAGTGTTAATTATAATGGTTAGAGCAAAAGGAGTAGGCTTAATACCCCTTAGTGCCCTCTAGTGATTCATCATTTTTAATAAAATCATTTACATCAATAACTGTATATTCAGTTTTAGTATTTCTAACAATAACTTGTTTAATTCCAGCATTAATAATCATTCTTTTACATAAAGCACAAGGCTTTGCATTTTCTACATATTCACCAGTATTATAATCTTTTCCAACTAGATATAGAGTAGAATCTATCATATCACGACGTGATGCAGATATAATTGCATTTTGTTCTGCATGAACACTTCTACATAATTCATATCTTTCTCCTCTAGGTACTTTTAACTTTTCTCTCATACAATATTTTAAATCAGTACAATTCTTTCTACCACGAGGAGCACCTACATAACCAGTAGATATTATTTCATCATTTTTAACTATAATTGCTCCAAAATTTCTTCTTATACAAGTTCCTCTTTCTAGAGTAACCTCTGCAATATCTAAATAATAATTAACTTTATCAATTCTCATAATTACTTCCTTTTACTTTTTACTAAATAATCATTTAGCTTATCTATTCTTACTTTAAATGAACCCACTATAAATATAATTGACGCTATAGCTAGTATAGTAGCGTATACATAATTCCATTTATTTTCTGCTACTATAAATAAATATGTACTAAAAAATATTCCAAATACACCTATTGTAAATAGTCTTAGTAGTCTTATTTTTATCATTTTGCCAAAATCTGTTTGATAAAACTTATTTTTGAGTTCTTTTTTTTCTTCTTTTGTTAAAGAATAATATTTTAGTCTATACATAAAATCACCTAAAATAATATTATCATTATTTAGGAGTAGTTGCAATTAAAAGGAATTATTAATATAATTATCTTGGTGATAACGTGATTATTAAATTAGATGAATTAAATATAAAAGATGAAATAGAAATAGATGAAGAAGTTTTTAAAGATAGTGAACTTGATAAAAGAATTATTGATTTAAAAAATAGTAGAGTAATTGGAAAAATATATTATGATACTGCAGATGATATGATTTTAGAGTGCACTTTTACTGGTACAATGATTATAAATGATTCAATTAGTTTGAAAGAAGTTCCTTATGATTTTGAAATAGATTTAAATGAAAAAGTAGAAGAAATAGTAGAAAACTCACAAGATGTATATGAAAAAACTAAAAATACACTTGATTTAAAAAGGATTTTATGGCAAAATATTGTACTAGAGGTTCCCATTAGCTATACAGAAGTTAAAGATGCTGAACTTAAAGGTAGGGGTTGGGAATTAGTTAAAGAAGATAAAAAAGTTAAGGAAACAGATCCAAGACTTAAGAAGTTAGAAGACTTACTGGAAAGGCGATGATTAGTTATGGCAGTACCTGCTAGAAGAACAAGTAAAACTAAAAAGAATATGCGTAGAACTCATTTAAAAAGAGAAGTTGGAGCAATTACTACATGCCCTAAATGTGGTGCAGCAATAAGACCACATAGAGCTTGTACTAAATGTGGAAATTACAAAAACGAAAAAGTTTTAGAAGTTCAAGAAGAAAATTAAAAAATTAAATCTACCAAATGGTAGATTTTTTTATTTGTAAAATTATTGTAAACAATTAAAAAAACTTAAAATGTTAGTAGGATTTTATTTACTTTTTAACCAGGTTATAGTAATATAATGGTAGACAGTGGTAGACTGTGGCAGAAAGTGGGTGATGTAAATGTTTATGGGTGAATATCATCACAATATTGATGAAAAGGGAAGAATGGTTATCCCTGGTAAGTTCCGTGAAACTGCTGGTAATAAGCTTATTATTACTAGAGGTATTGAGAAATGTCTTTATGTTTATACAGAAAGCGAATGGAACAATTTAGTAGATAAGTTGAATAAACTTCCATTTACTAAGAAAGATGCCCGTACATTTATGAGAAGCTTTTTTGCCGGTGCCACTTCTAGCGAGTTCGATCGTTCAGGTCGAATCAATATTACCTCCGCACTGGTTAGCTACGCCGGTTTAACAAAAGAATGTGTTATAATCGGCGTAAATGACCGTATAGAAATATGGGATGAAAAATCTTATAATGATTTCTTAGTGGATAATGCCTCTAAACTTGAGAGTATAGCAGAAAACTTATTTGAGGTATCTAATGAAACACTATAGCGTAATGCTTAATGAAGTTATTGATGGATTAAATATCAAAAAAGATGGTATTTATGTTGATGCAACTTTAGGTTATGCAGGAATGAGTAAAGAGATACTTAAAAGATTAGATAGTAATGGTTTATTAATTGCTATAGATCAAGATGAAGAAGCAAGAAAGTATTCGGAAAGCGTTTTATCTAAGATAGGTAATAATTATAAAATAATAGCGGATAATTTTGAAAATATTAAAGAAATACTTAAAAATAATAATATTTCTAAAATTGATGGTATTATTTTTGATTTAGGATTTTCATCACCACAAATTGATGAAAGTGAAAGAGGATTTTCTTTCATGAATGATGCAGACTTAGATATGCGTATGAATTTAGATAATAAGTTAACTGCTAAAGAAATAGTTAATAGGTATAGTGTAGAAGACTTAAGTAATTGTTTCTTTAAATACGGTGAGGAGAAATTATCCAAAGTTATTGCTAAGAAAATAGATGAGGTAAGAAAAGAAAAAGAAATAAGCAGAACACTAGAATTAGTAGAGGTAATTAAATCTGCAACTGGAGCTAATTATTTCTATAAAAATCACCCAGAAAGAAAAATATTTCAAGCATTAAGAATTGAAGTCAATAATGAATTAAATGTATTAGAAAATGCTTTAAATGATTCTATACAACTACTTAATAGTGGTGGTAGAATATGTGTACTAACATTTCATTCATTAGAAGATAGAATAGTAAAGAATATTTTTAAAAAATATTCTGAAGTAAATGAGATATTTAAGGGACTTCCTAATATTCCTTTAGAATATCGTCCACTATTAAAAATAGTAAATAAAAAGCCTATGACTGCAAGTGAAGAAGAACTAAAGGAGAATAGTCGTAGTCATAGTGCAAAACTAAGAATTGTAGAAAGGATATAATATGAAAGTAAAGAAAAGTAAAAGATTAAAATTACTTAAAGGTGAAAAATTTATGTATATTATTTTAGTGTTGCTTGTTATATCTATTCCTACAGTTAGTGTATTTAGTAAAGCATTAGTTTCAGAAACTAATATAAGAACTGAAAAATTAAAAAGTAAGATAGAAAAACAAGAAAATACTAATGAAAGTTTAGAAATGCAAATAAATGAATTAGTTAGTATGGAAAATATTCAAAAGGTTGCTAAAGAATATGGACTTTCATACATAAGTGATAATATAATTAACGTAACTGAGTAGGTGATTTCATGAAAAGAAAAGTAACTGTTAGAATGCCTAAAGTCATAATATTCTTAGTGGCTTTTCTTTTTGTTGCAATTATTATTAGACTTAGCTATATATCACTAAGTACAGATATAGATGGTATTAACTTACATGAATTTGCAAATAATAGAAATACTAAAAGTGATATTATTTATGCTAAAAGAGGAAATATCTATGATAGTAAGGGAAATGTACTTGCATCTACAGTTAATTCATATAAATTAATTGCGTATTTAGATGCTAAGAGAACTACTAATCCTAAAAGACCAGAGCATGTAATAGATAAAGAAACTACTGCCAAAACGTTGGTAGAAATATTAGGGAAATATGGTCTTACTTATGAATATGCTTTAGAAAGATTAAATAAAGAAGGAGTATATCAAGTAGAGTTTGGAAAAAGTGGTAGTAATATTTCAGAAGCAGATAAAAATAAAGTAGATGCTTTAAAATTACCAGGAATAGATTTTATTTCTGGTGTTAAAAGAACATATAGTATGGGATCATTTGCATCATATATTATTGGATATGCTAAAGTACATGATGATGGTGATATAGTAGGAGAATTAGGTATAGAGTCATATTATGATGAAGAACTTTCTGGTACAGATGGTAAAACTACTTATCAAACAGATGCTTATGGTTATACACTTCCATCAGCAGAAGTTATTACAGAAGATGCTATAGATGGAAGTAATATTTATTTAACTATAGATAATCGTATTCAATGGTTTGCAGAAACCCTTACTAAGAATATTTCAGATAATTATAAAATGGATTGGATGATTTTTGCAGTTATGGATGCTAAAACAGGTGCTATAGTAGCATCTAGTACTTATCCTAATTTTGACCCAAATGATTTAGGTACTATAACTAGTTATAATAATCCATTAGTTAGTTATGAGTATGAACCAGGAAGTACAATGAAAATATTTTCTTTTGCTAGTGCAATAGAAGAAGGTGTCTATAAAGGTAGTGACACTTATGAATCAGGTACAATTACTTTATCTGATGGAACTGTAATTAAAGACTTTAATAAACATGGCTGGGGAAAAATCAGCTTTGATACTGGATTTGCTTATTCATCTAATGTAGCGGCAACTTTATTAAGTAAGAAGTTAAAAACTGAAAAGTTAAAAAGTTATTATAATAAGTTAGGATTTGGTTCTAAAACTGGAATAGAACTTGCTAATGAAGTTAAGGGTAAAATTAATTTTAAATATGAAAGTGAGCTTGCTACTGCGGCTTTTGGACAAGGTATTACAGTAACTCCAGTGCAAATGCTTCAAGGGTTATCTAGTCTAACTAATGATGGTACTGCACTAAAGCCATATATAGTAGAAAAAGTAGTTAATGATGTTGGAGAAACTATATATGAAGGTAAAAGAGAAGAAATAGGTAAAGTATACAGTAAAGAAACTACAGATTATATTAAAAAATTAATGTATAACGTTGTATATGATGGATTAACTTCATCAGCTGCATATCAACCTAGTAAAACTATAATGATAGGTAAAACTGGTACAGCTCAACTTGCATCACCTAAAGGAGGATACTTAAAAGGTCCATATGACTATATTAGAAGCTTTGCGGGAATATTCCCACAAGAAGATCCTAAATACATTGTTTATGTAGCAATTAAACAGCTAGAAGCTGATAGTTCTAAGCCTATAGCAAAAGAACTTACTCAAGCAGTTGATGATATAGTAGCTTACATAGGTATTGAAAAACAAGAAAAAGAATTAGAAAGTAAAATAATTACTCTAGATAACTATATTAGTAAACAAGTAGTAAGTGTTAAAGAAGAACTTGAAAAGAAAAAATTAAAAGTATATGTTTTAGGAACTGGTAAATATATAGTAGATGAATATCCATTAAAGGGCAGTAAAGTATTAGAAGAAAGTAAAATATTTTTAAAGACTAATAATAGTGATTATGTTATGGAAGATTTAACTAATTGGAGTTTAAATGAAGTTAGTACTTATGCCAATTTATTAGGAATAAGTTTAAATACTAATGGATATGGATATGTTAAAGAACAAAGTATACCAGCAGGAACACCAGTAACTAGCGATACTATACTAAGTGTTAATTTATCTAAAGAATAAGCCACTAAAGTGGCTTTTTTATTGCAAAATTATTAAAAATATGTATAATATAGGCGATTTTACAGAAAAATGTCAAAAATTTACATTAAAAAAAAGGAAATTGACATATAAGCGTTAATATATATAATTAGAGGGGAAAAATGCAAAGAATAGAAGAAAATAAAATAAATGAGATAAGAAATTCTGCTGATATAGTCACTATCATCTCTGATTATGTGCCACTTAAAATGCAGGGAAAAAATTATTTTGGCATATGTCCATTCCATGATGATCATTCCCCTAGTATGTCAGTATCACCAGAAAGACAAATATTTAAATGCTTTGTTTGTGGTAAAAGTGGTAATGTTTTTTCTTTTGTTAAAGATTATGAAAATATATCATTTTTAGAAGCAGTTAAAAAAGTAGCAGATAAAGTAGGGATTACTTTTAGTTTTAAATCACAAGTTAAAGTAGATAGTAAATATAAAAAGGAATATGAAATAATGGAATTTACTACTAAAGTATTTCAAAATAACTTAAATAGTAGTAAAGGTGTTAAAGCTAAAGTATATTTAAATAGTAGAAATATTACTGATAATATAATTAAAGAATTTAGAATAGGATATTCTTTAGATGATAATAAATATTTATTTAACGTATTAACTAAAAAAGAATATGATATAAATATTTTAGATGATTTAGGATTAATTACTAAAGATGGTGTATCTGGTTATGATAAATTTGTTAATAGAATAATGATTCCTATTACAAATTTAGATGGAGAAGTAGTTGGATACACTGGAAGAATATTTAATGGTGAAGATAGTGCTAAATATATAAATACTAAGGAAACTGTTATTTATAAAAAAGGAAATATAATTTTTAATTACTTTAATGCTAAAAACTATATAAGAGAATCTAGAAGTGCGATTTTAGTTGAGGGAAATATGGATGCTATTAGAATGTATTCTAGTGGAGTTAAAAATGTATTAGCACTTATGGGTACTGCCATTACTAAAGAGCAAATAGAAATATTAAAAAAGCTAAGAGTTCCTATAATACTAATGCTTGATAATGATGAAGCTGGAGCTCTTGCAACTATTAATGTAGGAGATTTTCTTTCTAAAGAGAAAGTAGATGTAAAAGTAGTAAGGCTAGAAGGAGCTAAAGATCCTGATGAATATATAGTAAAATATGGGATAAATAAATTTAACGATACAATTAAACATGCTATTTCTTATTTTGATTATAAATTGAATATATTAAAGAATAATAAGGATTTAAATAATACAGAAGAATTAATTATGTATGTTAAATCTGTTATAAAAGAATTGGATAATAAAGATAATCTAACTAAGGAAATAACTCTTAAAAAATTAAGTAGTGAATATAACTTAGATTATGAAGACTTAAAAAAAGAAGTATTATTTAATAAAGAAGAAAAAAATACTATTATAGTTAAAGATAATATAATAACTAAGAATAATAAATATCAAGTATGTGTTTATAATATCTTATATTATATAATGTGTGATAGTAAATATATAAAGATATTTAATAGTAAACTAGGTTATTTAGAGAATATTCATGAAAGAAATTTAGTTAGAGAAGTAGAGCATTATATTGAAACTCATGGTAGTATTAATATTGCTGATTTTATATCTTATGTAGAAGATAATACTAAGTTAAGAGATTATGTTAATAATATATGTGAATCATTTAAAGATAATGAATTAGAAGAAAGTGTATTTTTAGATTATATAACCGCTATTAAAAAGATTATTAATAAAAATGAAATAACTAGATTAAAAAGCGAATTAAGAAATAGTACAGATATGAATAGAAAAATAGAAATATCTAATAAAATTGCAGAATTGAAGAAGGAAGTGTAATTATGGTAGAAATTAAAACATTTGAAGAGAGAAAAGAAGAATTAATTAAAAAAGGTGAAGAAAAAGGATTTATTACATTTGAAGAATTAGCAGAAAGTTTAAAAGGTTTAGATGTTGACAGTGATGCTTTAGATGAATTATATAATGCTTTTGTTGATGCTGGAATAACAGTAATAACTGAAGAAGAAGCTGGTGATGTAGGTAGTGATGGAGAAGGAATCATTAAGATTAAAGAATCTGATGAGCCTATTATATTAGATGATGAAGAACTAGCTAAAGATGTAAATATTAATGACCCAGTAAGAATGTATTTAAAAGAAATAGGAAGAATTTCTTTGTTATCTAATGAAGAAGAAATGAATATATCTATTCGTATAGCAGATGGTGATGAAGATGCTAAAAGAATACTTGCTGAATCTAACTTACGTTTAGTTGTATCAATTGCTAAAAGATATGTTGGAAGGGGATTATTATTTTTGGATTTAATCCAAGAAGGTAATATAGGGCTTATGAAAGCAGTAGAAAAATTTGATTATGATAAAGGTTATAAGTTTTCTACTTATGCAACATGGTGGATTAGACAAGCTATTACAAGAGCATTAGCA
>JAEEGL014438055.1_pt1 | contig 24690 bp, 29 predicted proteins | sample 9134231 | NCBI WGS metagenome assembly JAEEGL01 (sample SAMN16246548, study PRJNA631951) | gut metagenome | biome: gut microbiome; feature: rumen; material: fiber-attached | host: Bos | place: Iran: Karaj | collected 2018-10
GTTGTTGGTGATAACTTTTATTTGCAATTAAATATTAATTATATGCCTTCTAATGGTAAAGATCCTAAAATAAGAGATTTCCATGTTTATATCGAATATGATCCAGAAGCATTTGAATATGTAGGTACCTATTGGTTACAAGGACAAAATAGATCAGATTCATCAGAACTAGGTCGTATATATCTCGATAAAGATGATAATGGTCAATTTTGGTCTGCTCAAATATCTCCAGTTAATCTTGAATTTAAAGCTTTGAAAAAAGGTATCTCTGAAATAAAAGTAAAACGTAATGGCGAATCTCATTATAAAAATGGTGATATTATTTCTCAATCACTATCTAACGTTACCGTAAACTCTGTATCACCAAGTACCAATACTTTAATAGGTACCTTAGGAGTAGAAGGTTATTTAATGGAACCAACTTTCCGTAAAGAACATACTAAATATTCCGTAACTGTACCAGCAGATGTTACAAGTGTTAAAGTAATAGCAACATCTATTGACAAAAAACAAACAATTGAAGGTACTGGTAAAATATATCTAGAATATGGCGATAATGAACATTTAGTACGAGTTAAAGCTCAAAATGGTGATTATCGTGATTATACCATTTTAATTCATCGTATCGATGACCGAACAGGTGATACATCACTAAAAAGCGTTAATATATCAGATACTAATATTAGAATAAAAAAAGGTGTTACTGAATATTCAGCAACCGTAGGTAGAAGTGTTGATTCCGTTTTAATTGCTGCTAGAACTACCGATCCTAAAGCAACTCTAGTTGGAACAGGAAGAAAGAATCTTCAAATAGGTAAGAATACTTTTGAAGTAGTAATTACTTCCTCAAAAAACACTAAAACAGTATATACCTTTGTTATAACAAGATCGACAGAAGAACTAGAAAGAGTAGTTCTAAGTAGTAAACTAAAAACCTTAAGAGCAAATAACTTAAGCTTAGATTTATCAAATGATAAAAGAATCTTTGCTACAGGAGTTAAAAAAGATGATACTTCTATAAGTATTAATGCTGCAGGCGAAAGCCAAACAGCTACAATTGAAATAACTGGCAACAATAACCTTAAATATGGTCTTAATGCTGTTAATATCAAAGTTAGCGAATTAATGGAAGAAGCAACTGACGATGAAGAAGCTGTTTATGATATAACAGAATACAAAGTAGCAGTATATCGTAATCCAGAAGACTCAGTTACAATTGATGATATCAAAAGACCAGAAGTAAATGGTAATCCATTATATGTTACTGGACCAAACGCTTCACACATCGTCCCAGCATCAACTATGAGATACTTAATCAATAATAATAAGGCATTATATTATAATGTTGTTAATATCTATAATGGCATATTATATCAAGTAAAATTAAAAGACAATTTACCTGATAGTGATTTTGATGTTTCCTTTACTCAAACTGATCAAGGTTTTCCAACTTATGAAACAAACCTTCCTAAAGGAACCAATCTTCTTTTATATCTAGGCGATTATTATGAAGATGAAACAAATGTAAAAATCTATTCTTTTGAAGATGACGGTAAATACGAACTAGTTACTGATGGTATAACTGTTCAAGACGGTTATATCGAATTCGTTTTAAACGGTTCAAAAAACTATACTATTACAACAGCACAACTAGTAAAAGAACGAGGCGTAATCGAAGAATTCTTCCATAAAAATGGAACCTTAATTGGTGCTATTGCTTTCATAATCGTTATTGCTTTAGGATACTTGATAATCTTAAATCGCTACAAAGATCGAAAAGCTGCCAATGAACCATCATATTAATGATGGTTTTTTTTATTATTTTGTGCTATTATTTATACATCCTATGTGTGAGGTGTGCATATGACCATAGAAGATGTTTTAAAAGAAGTATCTCGATATAATCCTCAAGAAGTGAATAAAGTAAGAAAAGCTTATGAACTTGCTGAAAAAGCTCATAAGCATCAAAAAAGAGAAAGTGGTGAACCATACATCATTCATCCTTTGAATGTCTGTATGAATTTAACACTATTCAAAGCCGATGGTGCAACTCTTTGTGCCGGCCTTTTGCATGATGTTGTAGAAGATACAAAATATACTTTGAAATATATTGAAAAAGAATTCGGTCCTGATGTCGCTCACTTAGTAGATGGTGTAACAAAGATTAGTAATCTTCACTTTGACTCTAAAGAAGAAGCTACTAATGCTAATATTAGAAGAATCATCAATAGTTTAAATGATGATGTAAGAATCATCATTATCAAATTATGTGATAGATTACATAATATGCAAACACTACAATATAAAGCTCCTGAAAAACAAATCAGAAGTGCTAATGAAACTTTAAATATCTTTGTACCATTAGCTTATTTCATAGGTGCTTTCCCAATGAAATGTCGTTTAGAAGACTTATGTTTATTATACTTAGATAAAGATTCATATGAAGCAGTAGAAGAAAAGATAAGAGAAATAACTAAAGATTATCAAAAGTGTTATGAAATATCTACTAAAGAAGTATCTGATCTTTTAACTAAAAACAATATTAAGTTTACTTATCGTGTAAAAATTCTAAATACCTATCATTTATATCAAAAACTTAATAAAGGATATAAACTAAACGATATTCATGACTTAGTTAATTTTAAAATTATTTTAGATGATCGAGAAGATCCATATCATGTATTAGGTTTAATTCATCAACTATATACACCTATGAATCAAAAATTTAAAGATTATATAGCTTGTCCTAAAACTAACATGTATCGTTCCTTACATACAACAGTTTTTGGACCAGATAATCATATCTTACAATTTCAAATCAAAACTCAAACCATGGATGACATTAATACCATTGGTCTAGGAGCTTACTGGAAATTCTATAAAGAAAAAGGTAAAGAAAGAATGCAACAAGAATTAAAACTTAATTATCAATTCTTTAATACCATTAGAGAAATCAATGATGTTATTGAAAGTGACTCAGACTTTATAGAAAGAGTTAAACAAGAAATCTTCTCTAATAACATTTATGTTTATACTTTAACTGGTGAAATTGTTGAATTACCAAATGGTTCATCTGTTATTGACTTTGCTTATAAATTACATAGTGAAATGGGAGACCATTTATATAAAGCTTATATCAATGGTAAAGAAGTAAAGATAACTCATAAATTAAATAGTAAAGATCGTATCATGATTATTCAAAGAGAAAAATCTCATCCACAAGAATCATGGTTAGAACATGTAGTTACTTCTAAAGCTCGTAGAAAAATCAGAGAATATTTAAAAAAATAAGAAAAAGTGGCCAAAAGGTCATTTTTTTGTTATACTAAACAACCAAAAGAGGGATATTATGGAAGAAAGAATCAATAATTTAGCACAATTTACTTTATATTTACTTGGTGAGAAAGAAGTAAAAGAAATAGGAGATTTCTATTTCCCACTTTGTGATTATTGCTTTAATCATCTAGATTCTGAAATAGCAGCTGATTTTCATGAAGTAGTAGGACGTAAAGGCGGAGTAGGTATGATTTATCTAAACATCTTAGTAAGACAAGCTAATGAAGAATTCATTAAAAACCCAACTCCATTCTTAGAATCTAAAGTAAGTAGACTTGTCAGTAAATATGAGACTAAACTAGCTGAATATAATGAGAGAATAAGTAAAGAACAACATATTTAGCTGTTGTTAACCAAAAAAGGTTGACACCAGCTTCTTTTTTTGCTATATTATTATGGCTAAGCGAAGAAGGAGGTATTTATTATGGCAGTTAAATTAAGATTAAAAAGAGGCGGAGCTAAAGGAAGACCTATCTACTCAATAGTAGCAGCAGATTCTAGAAGCCCTAGAGATGGTAAATTTATAGAAAAGATTGGTGTTTATAACCCAATTCCAGCAAACTATGAATTAACTGTTAATGAAGAAAGAGCATTATACTGGTTAAACCAAGGTGCACAACCAACTGATACAGTAAAAAGCTTATTTACTACAAAAGGTATTATTGCAAAACACACTAACAAAGAAGGTAAGTAGTCATGGATTTAAAAGAATTTACTGAATACTTAGTAAGAAGTATTGCAAAAGAACCTGATATGGTAAGTGTACAACAATTCGGTGGTGAAGATGATTCAACTATTTTAGAAATCATCGTTCACGAAGATGATATGGGTACTGTAATTGGTCGTGGTGGAAAAATGGCATCAGCTATTCGTACACTAGTTCAAGCACATGCTTATATACTTGGTTTAAATAAAGTTAAAATAAATATAGATTCATTCTAAAAAAAGAAGTACTTAGTACTTCTTTTATTTTGGTATTGTTAAACGTAACACTTTATTACCATAAACACGATAGGTTAACAAGACTATATTTAATTCTTGATTATGCTTTAAATAATTAGAAATAATTAATACTTGATCTTTAGAACATTTACCTTTTAAAAACTTTCGATAAATTGAAGGACTTACACCAACAACTTTAGTAAACATTTCTGAAAAGTATTCTAAACTATTAAAGCCATTATCTAAAGCCACTTTTAATAAATGTTCTCCATGATAGATTCCCTTAATACTATTAAGAATTCTTCTATCGTTTTGATAATCTTTAATCGTAATACCAAGATGTCTTTTGAATACTTTCATAATATAAGATTTTTCATAACCAAAATAAAGAGCTAGTTCATCAATACTGACGAATCTATTAAGATTATTATTTAAATAATCGATAATATAACCTACTAATTCTTTTGGTTTCATAAAAATCTCTCCGTAATTTAATTATATCATAAAGTCCATTTTTGTTTAAATTTTGCTATAAAAGGTATCTTATAATGCAATTATGAAAGCGAGGGATTATTATGCAAAGTTATGCAAGATTTGCTGATAACGAAAAAATTAAAGAAGATTTATCAAGGATTGATCGTAGTTTAAAAGTTACTGCTTCAGGAATACCATTCTTCCATGATGATAATGCTATCTATGTTGATGATAAAAATTCACATACTATCGTAATAGGTTCCACAGGAAGTGGTAAAACCCAAACTACTGTCTTACCACAACTAAGATTAGCCATGTTAGCTAATGAATCGATAGTTGCTGTTGATGAAATGGGTGAATTATATCAAAAACTTGGCAAAGAACTAAAAAATAGAGGATATAAAACATTAGTTATCAATTTCCAAGAACCAGAACATAGTAATAACTGGAATCCATTACTAGTTCCCTATCATTTATATAAACAAAATCATCAAGATGTAGCAATGCGTATTGTTGAAAACATTGGTAACATTATTTATCGACAAGAGGCGAAGGATCTAGATCCATTCTGGAATAATTCAGCTAGAAACTATTTTGTTGGTTTAACATTATATTTATTTGAACATGCTAAAGAAGAAGAAATTAACTTCACCAGTATTTATGACTTATCTAACCAAATAGAAACATCTGGTAAAGGTAAAGAAATCCTAGAGTCTTTACCTCCAACAAATCCAGCTAATATTAATCTAGCTGCAACCATTTTAGCTCCAAATGAAACAAGAGGAGGAATTCTATCAGTATTTAGACAATACTTAGGATTATTAAATAGTAGAACTCAACTAACCTCAATGTTACTATCTAGTGATATGAACCTAGAGGAATTAGTTGATGATAAATTTGCTTTATTCTTAGTAGGTGAACCATCAAAATTTATTTCTAAATATATGACAATGATTATTGATGAACTATATAATGTTGTAAATACCAAAGGAAAAAATACTAGAAGAATCAATATCATCTTAGATCGTTTCACAGAACTAAGTCCTATTGAAGATTTCCATAATGTCTTATCTCGAAGTAGAGCCTTAAATATAAAATTTACTATTCTAATTGATAGTATTACTTCCTTAGTCCTATTGTATGGTAGAGAAGAAACCTTATTAATCTATAACAATATAGCAACTATTATTTATCTATATTCTTCTGATGGTGAAACATTAAGAAAACTATCAGAATTAGCTGGTAATGAAAGCGAACATAATCCATTAATATCTGCTCAAGAATTAAAAACATTTAAAATGTTTGAAGCCTTAATTCTACATGTTAGAGAATATCCTATAAAGACTAAAATGATACCTGATTATAAACTACCTTGGAATATGGATGAAGAAGAAATTGCTTTACCGACTAGAAAAGAAAAAGAACTAAAAATATATCATATTTAGAAGATATTATCACAATATCTTCTTTTTAATTCCTTGCCTTTACCCCTCATAAATAGTATAATTTATGGAGAAGGATTTGATGTATAAATGGAAAAATATTATCCAGAACACGTTGCCATTATTTTAGATGGTAATCGTCGATGGGCTAAAGAAAGAGGACTTCCTCAATTGAAGGGACATCAAGCAGGATTTGATAATATATGTGATTTAGTACCATATACGATAGATAGAGGAGTAAAAGTATTAAGTGTTTATGCTTTCTCTACAGAAAACTTTAAACGTACAGAAGAAGAAGTTTCATACTTAATGGATTTGTTCGTAAGAATGTTTAAAAAAGAATGTGAACGTATTCACAAAGAAAATATTAGAATCGTTGTATCTGGTCGTAAAGAACTATTACGTCCAGATGTTCAAGATGCTATCAAATATATAGAAGACAGAACTAAGAATAATACAAGAGCTATTTTCAATGTTTGTATGGCCTATGGTGGTAGACAAGAAATTGTTGATGCTACAAAGAAAATGATTGCTGATGTAAAAGCAGGAAAACTAAAAGAAGAAGATATTGATGATGATTTAATGTACAAATATATGTACAATGAATTACCACCAATTGATTTCTTAATTAGAACTAGTGGAGAAGAAAGACTAAGCAATTACATGTTATATCAAATGAGTTATGCAGAAATGTATTTCCCTAAACTATATTTCCCAGACTTCAACAAAGAAGAGTTTGAGAAAGCAATTGATGTCTTTAACACAAGAGAAAGAAGATTTGGAGGTAATAAAAAATGAAAAAAAGAGTAATTAGTGCGATAGTAGCTTTAGCAATTGTAATACCATTATTTATCTTAGGTGGTATCGCCTTTAGAGTAGGTGTTGCCTTACTAGCTGCTCAAGCATTTAGAGAAACATTTAATTTAAAAGAAAGTCATAACCCATATCCTGACCTTATAAAAGCTGTGGGATTATTAGGAGTAGAATTATTAGTATTACTAAATAATGATGGATCATATATCTTTACTGGTGTATCATTGTTAGCTATATCATTGATTTTCTTAGGATTACTAATTCCATCAATATTTGATACAAAAGGAAAATATACTACTAAGGATGCTTTCTATTTAATAGGAACAATCTTAGTAATAGGTATCTTCTTTAATATCTTAATATCATTACGTATGGCTGAAAAATGGTTATTAGTATATCTATTATTAATATCTACAATGACAGATACTTTTGCTTACTTTATTGGTAGCTTAATAGGAAAACATAAAATACTTCCTAAAGTATCTCCAAAGAAATCAGTAGAAGGCTGTATTGGTGGTTCAGTTGTTGGAACAGCAATTGCTTCAATCTTCTATTACTTTGTTATAACTAATAATATTAATATTGCTTTATTAGTACTTATGACATTTGTTTTAACAGTATTAGGTCAACTTGGTGATTTCTTCTTTAGTAAAATCAAAAGAGAAAACGATATAAAAGATTTTTCTAATATAATGCCTGGACATGGAGGAATACTAGATAGATTAGATAGTATTACATTTATTGCTTATGGATATATCTTTATCTTACTAGTAATTAATTTATTTAAATAAGAAAGGATAAAAAAGAATGTCAACAATTATTAACATAATATTATTCATTCTTATCTTAGGCGTTTTAGTATTTGTTCATGAATTTGGACATTTTATTACAGCTAAGAAAAATGGCGTATTTATTCATGAATTCTCAATTGGCATGGGACCAGCAATTAAAACTTGGAAAGGCAAAGATGGAATTGATTATTCCTTAAGAGCTTTACCAATTGGTGGTTTCGTTCAAATGGCTGGTGAAATCTATGAAGATGATGACACTAATACCGTACCAAAAGAAAAATTCATGTGTAATAAAAAATGGTGGCAAAGATTAATGATTCTTTGTGCTGGTGTATTTAATAACTTCTTATTAGCGCTAGTACTAATCTTCTTTATTGCTCTTATTTGGGGTGCCCCATCATTAACACCAAAGATCTATCATGTAATACCAAATTCATCAGTTGCTGAAACACAAGTTAAAGAAACGGATGAAAACGGAAAAGAAATAATAAAGAGTGGTATCGTTGATGGAGATATTATTACTAAAGTAAATGGTAAAAAAGTATCAACATGGGATAAAGCACAATTATTATTAATCATGAAAGATAAAGATGGAAAATACGATATAACAGTTAAACACGAAGATGGTAAAGAAGAAACCTTCCAAATCGAGAAGAAAGAATTCGAAGATGAAGAAGGCGAAAAAATGGAAGGCTTCGGATTTGAAATGCGTGCTGAAGTCCACAAAGGATTTAAAGCAGCATTAAAATATGCTTTCCAAAAATTTGCTGCTATATCTGAACAAATGTGGATGACACTTGGAGGCTTATTCTCTGGTAAGATATCTTTAAATAGTTTATCAGGACCAGTTGGAATTTATACAGTAGTAGGAGAAACTAGAAAAGCTGGTATCGAAAATATTATTTTCTTAACAGCATACTTAAGTATCAATCTTGGTATAATGAACATCCTACCAATCCCAGCTTTAGATGGTGGTCATGTGTTGTTCTTACTTATTGAAATGATAACTAGAAAAAAGGTCAATCAAAAAATCGAAGCATTAACAACAAATATCTTCTTTGCACTATTAATGCTATTGATGTTATATATAACAATCCACGATATATTTACATTTATCATAAAATAGAGGTAAAAACCTCTATTTTTTTTGAAAAATAATTAAAAAAACTTGCTAAAATAAAATCAATGTGATATATTTAGTTTACATTGATTTATGGCGATGTAGCTCAGCTGGCTAGAGCATCCGGTTCATACCCGGCAGGTCGTGTGTTCGAATCACACCGTCGCTACCAATTTTAAAATTCCGAACTCGAAAAAGTTCGTTTTTTTATGCCCTAAAAAGATCTTAAAGGTTTGACTTTAGAAGAGTATTTGGAACAAAAAAAATAAAAGAAGTATTAATTACTTCTTTTTATTTTTCCTCTTCTTTTTATTTAACTTCTTACTATACATAAATAATACAATTATAAGTATTACTATAATAAGAACAATTAATAAATAATACTTTATAATTATCTTCTTAAAACTTAATTCAATATCTTGATTAATAATAACAGCTTCTGTATAAATACTTTCACCATCATAGTAATAATTTACAACTCCAACCTTATCACCTTGATGATTTTTAAAACTTAATTCATCATCACCATTGTATTCTATTTTTAATTTATTAATATCGTAATCACTTGGCAAGTACTTACTAATATCTTTACTAGCATGTATATCATAACTATCTATCTTACTTAACTTAACTGGTAGTGTTTTAACAACACTATCTTTTTTAACCAAAACTACATCTTTATAGTTTTCATTCATAAAATCAATTAAACTCATCGTGTCTTTAATATTATAAAAAGTATTATTTTTATTTTCAGCTTTTAAAACTATCATAATCATTTCATGGCCATTAATATTACTTAACGATGACAAACAATAACCAGCATCCAAAGTAAATCCCGTCTTACTACCGATTATTCTACTAGTATCAATATTACTATTTTTACTATATGAGAATAGAGTAGTTTTAACTATTAAACCATTAGATAACTTATATTCTTTAGTATTATATATTTCTTTAAACAATTCATTGTTAAGGGCATAACTTAATAACTTTCTAACATCATCAGCTGTAGAAAAGTGTTCTTTATCATCTAAGCCCGTAGTATTCTTAAAATGAGTATTCTCTAAACCAATTCTATTAGCAAGATCATTCATTTTTTCTACAAACTTATCAATACTACCACTAGATAAAATAGCTAAAGAATTAGTAGCATCAGCACCACTAGGTAACATAGAAGCATATAACAGGTCTCTATAAGTTACCTTATCTCCAACCGCTAAACCTGCAATACTTGCATCCCATCTTACAGTCTTTAATATATCTGGTGTAATAGTAACTACTTCATCTAAATCATCTATATTTTCAATCGCCGTAATAGTAGTAGCTATCTTCGTTAAAGATGCAATTGATGCTTTATCATTAGAATTAACTTCATATAAAACCTTCTTATCAGTCAAGTCATATATTTCAACCATCTTTGAATTAACACTTGGAAACTCTAAAGCGAAAGCAAAAATTGGAACAAATAAAAACAATAATATATATAAATATTTCTTCATCCATATCACACTTTCCATGAGACAAAATTATATCATAAATAAACAATTTTATATATAAAACTATCTCTAAAATATGTTATCATAAAAGAGCAATAATACTACCATCAAAAATAATTTTGATGGTAGTGTAACACATATATTTCATAATTAGAAAGAGGGATTTATATGGAATATGAAATTAAAGGTGGCAGCTTTCCAGTAGTTGAATGTACTTTAAAAGCTGGCGAAGCTATGGTAACTCAAAGTGGTTCTATGGCTTGGATGGATCCAACAATCAAAATGGAAACATCAAGTAATGGCGGATTTAAAAAAGTAGTAGGAAGATTGTTTAGTAATGAACACTTATTCCAAAATATTTATACAGCCGAACAAGATGGTTCCAAAATAGCATTTGGTACTTGTGTACCAGGATCTATTGTTGCCATAAAAATAGAACCAGGAAAATCATTGATTTGTCAAAAATCAGCATTCTTGGCATCTTATGGTGACATCGAATTATCAGTACATTTTAATAAAAAAATAGGTGTAGGTATCTTCGGTGGTGAAGGCTTCATTATGCAAAAAATCACTGGTAATGGAATCGTTTTCATCGAAATAGATGGAGCTAACCAAGAGTTTGAACTAGCTGAAGGACAACAACTAATCTTAAGTACAGGTTATTTAGTATCAATAGATGAAACATGTTCAATGGATGTTCAAACAGTTAAAGGATTTAAAAACATTATTCTTGGTGGTGAAGGAATCTTCAATACTGTAATTACAGGTCCAGGTAAAGTAGTAGCACAAACAATGCCATTACCTAAACTTGCCAATTCACTTGTACCATTCTTACCACAACAAATTAATACATCCAGTGGTTCTGGAAATGATGGTATTGATGCCGCAACATCACTTTTCAAAATGTTTACAAAAAAATAAAAAGAGTTACGATTAAACTCTTTTTTATATTATAAAACAATGATATATTGAATTTAGAATAAAGAGGGATAAATATGAAAAAAGGAACCAGAATGATTCTAATCATTATAGTCTTACTATTATTATGTGGTGTTTCAGGTGCAGGTGGTTGGTATTTAGGTGCTAAGTATGCCAATAAAGAAGATTCTAAAAAAATTGAAGAAAAGAAAGAAGAACCTAAAAAAGAGGAACCAAAGGAAGAGGAAAAACCTAAGCCAGAGCAACCTTCTGAAGAAAAGCCAAAGGAAGAAGAAGGATTTACTAAAGAAGAATTAGGAAGCATACCGACTTTAAGTTTTCCAAAATTTATGTGTGGAGGAACAAACTTTGACCTTCAAGAAAAAACAGTTTATGCCAAAGATATTTCCGATGAAGATAAACTTACTATGTTAGCTGGTGTTTTATTAGAGTTTAACAAAGCAAAAGTACCAGATATAGACTATTATGACGAAGAAGGATTTAAATTAGATTTTGATATCAAAGAAGTTGCCAAAAAGTACTTTGATGTTACACCATCTATGGAAGAATTGATGAATAGAGGATTTAATGATGATGAAAGTTCTTTCGTTTACGAAAATAACAAATCTTTATATTATTATACAGCAGGTGGATGTGAAGGACACGACAATGGTGGCAATGAATTAGTCTATAGAGGTCAAAAAAAGGATGGTAATACAATTATCAAATCATATTACTATTACTATTCTGTTGTTTTAGAAGATTATTATGAAGAAGAACTACCTGATGACACTACATTAGCTACTGATCAAATAACAGTTTATAAAAATAAAAATGATAAAAAACCAGTTTATGAAAAAGTATTAATTACAGATGAACTTGATTTATCTAACTTTAACACATATGACATGTACTTTGATACTACTGGTGGAAACATGAAACTTATAAAGATTGTATTTAATAAAAAATAATATCAAGTTTATACTTGATATTTTTTATAGGAAAAATTGCCAATCATCTCGATATTTACTATAATATAAAGCAGCAAACAGGTGATAAACATGAAAAAACTATCAAAGAAAGAAGAAAAAAAACTAGAACGTACTGATTATAAAGCTTACCAAGAATATTATTGGAAAGTTAGAAATGCCTATGAAAAGTCATTTCTTCATAATATGTCATTAGAAACAAGAAAAAAGCTATATCCATTATTATATAGAATTCTTAAGATAAGAAATAAATTATTAGGTAATAAACTATCAATGTTAAATAATGAATTTGAACATACAGATCGACCTAAAATCTATGCTATTACGCATTTAGGAAAATTAGATATCGAAATGATTAGTGAAGCTTTAAAAGAGCATTATTACGTTTTATCTGGAGATTTTGAAAATTTACATGGTACAATGGATGGATTATTCTTAGAAGTAAATGGAATAATTTATGTAAAAGAAGATAATCCAGAAGATCGTTTAAGAGTTAGAGAAACAATGATTAATACTTTGAAAAAAGGTGGAAATATAATGTATTTCCCAGAAGGTACATGGAACTTGAGTAAAAATTTACCGGTTTTAGGTCTATTTCCAGGTATTATTGACATTGCCAAGGAAGCTAATGCTATCATAGTTCCTATTGCTATAGAACAATATGATCACGAATTCGTTGGTAATGTAGGTCATAATATTGATGTAGTAGAGTATTATAATCAAGGATTAAAAAGAGACGAAATTAAAGGGATTCTTAGGGATGAACTAGCAACTTTAAAATGGGAAATATATGAATCTGTTCCAATGTTAGATGAAACTAGCAGAACTGATGAATTCTTTGATAAGTTAGTAGAACAAAGAATGAGCGAATGGAAAGGTTTCACATTAGAAGAAGTTAAAGCTAAAGAATTTAAAGATCATAGCATAACAACACCAGAAGAAGCATTCGATCATTTAAATCATTTAAATATAAGTAAAGAAAATGCATTTTTATTACGAAAGAAATAATGTGCATTTCTTTTTTTTATGGTAAAATAATAATAGTAAAGTAGGGAGTGGCTAGTATGGCAAATTTATCTTTTCCAATTTGTGCTACATTAATCTGTCTTCTTCTTAACATTATCTTCTTTAGTAAAAAAAGAATTGATAATAAAGAGACAGATATATATAAAGGCATGTTACTAGTAGGATTAGTAGAATCTCTACTTGCTTGCATTATTATAAGTATAATATTGATAACTAAAAAAACAGATATAGCTTTTTATTTGGATAAATTCGATTATATTTTGATTATTTCTTTTGTTTATTATATGCAAAGTTATATAACTTACTTGCTAGGAATAAAAAACGAAAGTATTCTTAAAAAATTTAATTTTTTAGTTTTAGTAATTACTGGTTTATTAATAATCTTTCTACCATTAGAAGTTATATACGACGGAACAATTGTTGATACTGCCGGGCCTGCTAGCATGGCATTGTATGGTTCCGCAGCATACTTTTTAGTAATGATGGTACTTTGCTTACTAGTACATCGTATTAGAAAAAATGATATTGAAAGGAAAAAGATTCTTCCTTTATATGCACTAATATTCTTAGGGGCTATTATGATGATAATTCGTTATTTCTTCCCAGAAATCGTTTTAATATCTTTTGTCTTTAGTTACATCTTATTATTAATGTATTTTACTATTGAAAATCCCGATGTTAAGATGATAGAGCAATTAGAAATAGCTAAAGAACAAGCAGATAAAGCTAATAATGCTAAATCAGATTTCTTATCAAGTATGTCTCACGAAATAAGAACACCGCTTAATGCTATAGTTGGTTTATCAGAAGATATAGAAAGCTATAAAGATCGTGTTCCAAAAGAAGTAGTAGAAGATACTAAAGATATACGTAATGCTTCAGAAACATTACTGGAAATTGTTGGTAACATCTTAGATATCAACAAGATAGAATCTAATAAGATGGAACTAGTAGAAAAACCTTATAATTTCCGTGAAGAAATTGAAAGCTTAGCAAAAATTAATGCTACACGTATTGGTGAAAAACAAATTGATTTTAAAACTAATATTGCTGAAGATATACCATATGAATTAATTGGTGATAAAGTACATGTTAAAGAGATTGTTAATAATCTTTTAACTAACGCTATTAAATTTACCGAAAAAGGTGAAATTGAATTAAATATTAAGTGTATTAACAAAGATACAAGATGTGAATTAATAATCAGTGTAAGAGATACTGGTCGTGGTATTAAAGCTGAAAACATTAATAAATTATTTGATAAATTTGAAAGATTAGATGTTGAAAGAAATACAACTACCGAAGGAACGGGATTAGGTCTTGCTATTACTAAGAGTTTAGTAGAAATGATGGGTGGCAAAATCAATGTTCAATCTCAATTTGGTAGTGGTTCACTATTTGTAGTTCAATTACCACAACAAATATCAAAGATGACAGCACCTAAAGAATATATAACTAAAATTGTTACAAATGATGCCCCAGTTAATTACGAAGGAAAAAGAGTATTAATAGTAGATGACAATAAATTAAATATTAAAGTAGCAAGAAAAGCTTTAGATCCGTTTAATATGGTAATTGATGAATGTTATACTGGAATGGAAGCCATAGAATTAGTTGAGAATAATGAATATGATTTAATTCTTATGGATATCATGATGCCAGAAATGAGTGGCGAAACAACATTTGAAAAACTAAAAGAAATCAAAGGTTTCAATGTTCCAACCATTGCCTTAACTGCAGATGCAGTAGCAGGAGCGAAAGAACATTATCTATCAAGTGGCTTTGCTGATTACATATCAAAACCATTTACAAAAGATCAAATAAAAGAAAAACTAGATGCCGTATTTAGAGATAATACCATCTATGATCCAAATGTTGATCGTTTCGCTGATGTTCCAGCTTATGTAATAGCTGGAGATAATCTAGAAAAAATAGACAATTAATAGAAAATATATGCTATAATGAATATAGGAATATGTCATAAAAAATGACACATTTGAGTTGTACAAATGTCATTCCTGGTGTTGAAATGACATCTGCATTAGCAGATGTCTTTTTTATTTTTTAAATCTTGTTTTGAACAAATAATTAGTATCAAAAGCATAAAATAAGCAAAATTATGATATAATTTACATGGTGGTTTTATGACATTAGAATATATAAAACAAAATCCTATAACAATTTTAACGGCAGTTCATGCTTATGCCATTAATGATTTAGATGTTGATGAAGATGTTAGAGAGTTAATAACAACTAATGCTGAATTAATAAGAACTGCAAATAAAAAAGAAATATATGAATTATTTTGTGAAATCATGACAACCAATAATCCTGCCAGATATATTCAAGAATTTAAAGAAGTATTCTTCCAAATAATTCCAGGATTAAAAGAAACCTATGGTTTTAACCAAAACAATTCTTGGCATATCTACGATGTCTTTGAACATACAATGCATGTTATTGAAAATACAAGTGATAACTTGAATTTAAGAATCGCCGCTTTATTTCATGATCTAGGAAAACCAAGAACCTATACTGAAGAAAAAAGAATTGATGAAAATGGTAATGAAACTATCGTAGGACATTTTTATAATCATCCTAAAATAAGTAAGAACTATTTTGACTTATTTGCTTCAATCTATGGAATAGATAAAAAAAGTAAAGAATCAATAGAAAAACTGATTCTTTATCATGACTATAAACTAAGTAGAAGAGAAGCCAAAATAAGAAGTTACATTGAAGATTTAGGAGTAGAAAATGTTCCTTTAATGTTTGAATTAAAAAGAGCTGATAACCTATCACAAAACTTAAAAAAATCAACATCTGTACTAAAAGTATTAGATGAAATGGAAATAATCTTTAATAAAGTAATCCAAGAAACATACCCTGACTATAAACCAAGTAAAAAAGAACTAATTAGATGACAAAGTTTTTAAATCTCTTACCTTGGATCTTTATTTGTATCTCTTTAGCTTATGTTGTTTATAGATATGAAAAGAATAACAATCTAGCAAAAGAATACTATATTATTGAAGGTATGACATTTTATCTTATTATAGGAACTCTTGTTTCTATAATACTTAAATACAATATTTTTACTTGTAGTACAGGTGGGTTATTATTTGGAATATTACTAGGAAGTATATTAAAAAAAGGTAGATTCTATTAAATCTATCTTTTTTAATTCCTTTAATGATATAATAACAATATAAGATAGATAGTGATATATATGAAAAAGAAGATTAAAGGTGTTATAACATATCTTTTAAGAGATAACTTTACTAATAGTGAAGTATTAGCTATAAAATATAAAAATAAAAGTGATAAAGGATACTATGATATTCCTGGTGCTGAATTAAATAATAACGAAACCATAGTAGAGTTAGCTACTTCTAGTTTTAAAAAAGATACAGGAATGGATATATATAATCCCTCTTATAAAGGTAGTGCTGTCGTTGAATATCCAGATAAAGTATATGAAATAAGTATCTATGTAACTAGAGATTATGAATATAATCAAAAACCCAAAGATTTCCCTGAACATAAAGCTATGTGGGTACCTATTGAAAAGATAGTATTTGAAGAAAAATCATTTCCTAGTATTGATTTACTAAACTATTTATTTAAAGATCAAGTAAATGTTCACATGGAAATAGATGAAAACAATAAATATATAAAGGTTACAGAAAAATAGTTTACAAATAATTAAAAATAGCATAGTATATATTCCCAAGGAAGTGACTACTTTATGGAAAAAAATAAAAAATGGGAAGACTTTACTAGCGAAGAAAAAACAAATCTTTTAAATCATTGGTTTCACTACTATGGTGGAGTATTAATGACTCTAAAAGATATAGAATTGTTTGATGAACTATCAAAGATTAAACAAGATGCTATATTTAATCATATAGTCACACTATATATTTATAAAAAAACAATTCAATCTAATATGTTAATAAGTTTCATGCGTGAAAACAAATTAGCTGATTTATTTAGTGCTAATTTAGTAAGACCTATGCTTTCAAATGAGGAAGCATTAGAATTCTATGAAGAGGTAAGAGATATAATTTCAAATGAAATTTATAAAACATATCTAAAACCAGAACCATCTGTACCAATGGATGTAGAAATTACAGTTGAAGAACCAAAAAAAAAGTAAATAATATTAAAAGTAATTCTTTAGAATTACTTTTATTATGGTATAATTTAATAGTATAGAAATGAGGTTCACTTATGGTTAAGAAAACATCAAAAAGAGTTAGAACAGCCGATTACGAAACATACTCAGGCAAAGGTTTAAGTATTGGTATGTGCATGGGAATTGTCGTAGGAACAGCTACTGGATCAGTATATGGAAAAGAAGCTGTATACATGATAGCATTTGCTGTTGTAGGTATGATAATTGGTTTAATAATAGGTTCTCAAATAAAGAAGAAACATTAATATGGATAGTAAAAGATTATTTAGTTTAATTACTGTTGGTTTATTCTTTTTCATTATAGCTTTCGCTGGTTATCGTATATATAAAGATAGCTTAGAACAAGAAGAAACACCAACAACTATAAACCAAACTGATATCAAAGATGAAGAACCAGCTTCTGAAGTAGAAGAAGGAGAATACGTAATCTTAACTTGGGTTTATTACAAAAATAATTATTGTACAACAATTAGATTATATTCTAATGGTAAACTAGAACAAAGTACTGTTTCTGAAGATGCTGTTTATTCCAACAATAATACAGCTAATTATGTTGATATAGGTACAATGAGTGATAATGATATTGCAACTATAAAGAACATCATTTCTAAAATGTCTAAAGAAGAATTAAAAAGACAAAATCTATCAGATGGACACGGCATATCTGTTAGATTAAATCCTACGGACAAGATATTATATGATGCTGAATACTTTGATCAACAAGAAGTAAATAATATTTATAATATAATTCAAAAATACTAAGAATAAATAGTTATATTTATTCTTTTTTATGCTATACTGATTTCAAGAGATATTAAAAGAGAGGGTTCTTATGAAAAAAATCTTAAAATTCTTAATTATATTAATCTTAATTGGTTTATTATTTATTGGCTTAGATTCTGGAACAGCCTTGCTTAAAAAAACAGCACCATTTATTCATTGGAGTGCTGATATCGAGAATGGTAAAGTAGATAAAACCCTATTCTATGATATGTATTATTGCTATAATCGTGAAGAATTAGAATCTACTAATATTGTTTTTAAAGGTAAAAGTTTTACCTGTCCTGAAGGAGATACAATCCTTACTAGTGAGAACTTAAATGTTTATTCCTATAAAGGATTCTTCAATCGTAAAACATATTTAAAAACAATTACCAGTCTTGAAGAATTAAAAGAAGCCGTTAAATATATTAAACCATTTAATAAAAAATATGATCCAGAATTCTTTGATAAAAAGACTATTATCTTAGTATATATACCTGCTGAAGAAAATGCGGTTGTATCATTTAAACAAATTAGAATTAGAGAAGATGTTACAGTTAGTATTAACTTCGATAAATCTAAAGCAGATCGTGATAGTACAACTGGATACGCAATCTTTATTGAAATAGATAAAGAGTACTTAGGAGACAAAGAAATTAATTTAGAAAGTTAGATAAAGTGAAAAAGAAAAGTATAAAAAAATTCTTAAAACTAGATGAAGAGATAAAATATCCTTTTCCTAATCTAATACTAATCTTTTTATCTATATCCGTAATAGGTTGGATTTGGGAAGTAATTTATCGTTTATTAAGAAAAGGATACTTCGCTAATCGTGGTTTCTTATTTGGTCCTTGGATTCCTATTTATGGTCTTGGAGCAATGTTAGTAATCTTGATATCTAAAAAATTAAGAAAAGACCCAATTGCTTTTACAATTGTTACTTCTATTTCTTGTGCTGGCTTAGAATACTTAATATCTGTAATCCTAGAATATGGCTTCCATATGAAATATTGGGATTATAAAAGATACTTTATGAATCTTAATGGTAGAATATGCCTAGAAAGTGTTTTAGGATTCACCATTGCTGGATTTATTGCTGGTTATTTTCTCCTTCCTTGGTTAAATAAACAAATTAATAAGATAAAACCACAAATAAAAAAGATTATTTGTATAATTTTATCTATCCTCTATATAATAGATTTTTCCTCTTCCTTAGTTCATCCAAATACCGGAAGTGGAATAAGTTGGCAAGTAAACAAGTAATTTACTTGTTTTTTTGTTATAATAAATACGGAAGTGATTTTATGAAAATCATCGTTGGAAAATCATGTGGCTTTTGTGCTGGTGTTAATTACACCATCAAAAAAGCAAATGAATTATTAGAAGAAACAAAAGATAAAATTTATTGTTTAGGAGAAATAATCCATAACGAAAGAGTTATTTCTAAATTAGAAAAAATGGGTATGATAACTGTTAATACTATTGATGAAATACCAGATTATTCTAAAGTAATCTTTAGAGCACATGGTGAAGCTAAGCATGTCTATGAAACAGCAAAAGCTAAACACTTAGAAATAATTGATTTAACTTGTGGAAAAGTAAGACTTGTCCACAATAAAGTCGAAAAAGGATCTCTTGATTCCTTCGTTATAATTATTGGTAAGAAATCTCATCCAGAAACTATTGGTACTTTAGGATATGCCGGAGTAAATAGTTATGTAATAGAGAAGAGTGAAGACTTTAATAATTTAAAAGAAGTATTTACCAAATCTAAATTAAATAAAGCCTACATAGTAGCTCAAACAACTTTTAATGATGCTTTATTTGCTGAATATGTAGATAAAATAAAAGAAATATTAAATACTGAAATAGTAGTTGATAATACGATTTGTGCAGCTACTAGAAATAGACAAGAAGAAGCCTTAGAGATGTCTAAGAGTGTTGATAAGATGATTATTATTGGTGGTAAACATTCATCTAATACCAAAGAACTAGCAACTGTTGCGGAAAAGAATTGTCAAAATATTTATTTAGTTCAAGAACTAGAAGATTTAAAAGATGTTCTATTTAATGATAATGACACAGTAGGAATCACTGCTGGAGCATCAACACCACAAGAAGCAATTGATGAAATAGTAAAATATTTAAAGGAGAAATATCATGGCGAAGAAATCTAAAATACCTGCTATAGCAGAAACAATCTTTATTCTTTTTTACCTAGTATTTATTATAATTGCTTCAATCAAATTTAATTCTCAGATTAAATACTATTTTCTAGCTATGGCTTTAGTACTAGGAATAGGGGATTCATTTCACTTAATTCCTCGAATAATAAAAAATATTAAAGGTGATTATAAAAATAGTGAATTCTATTTAGGTTTAGGTACGCAAATATCATCGATTACAATGACTATATTTTATTTATTCTTTATTTTCTTGTTTGATTTAAATATCTTAGAAAATCCAAGACCAATGAACATAACTAATTTATTTGATGCCTTTAAAGTAATGTTTAATGAATTTACTTTAAATCTTAAATTCGATTTTTCTAATCTCTTACCATTCCTAATTTATAGTTGTTTTATAATAAGAATTATCTTATGTTTATTTCCTCAAAATAATTGGTATCATAAAGAAGGAAATAAAAAATGGGCATTAATACGTAATATACCATTTATGCTAATTGGTTTATTCTGTATAATAGTGTCAGCATACAATAATGAAATCTATTTAGCACTATTAGTATTCCTAAGTTTCTTATTCTATTTACCAGTTGCATTATTTGGTAAAAAGAATCCTAAATTAGGTATGTTAATGATACCTAAAACTATTTGTTATATCCTAATGCTTGCATACTTATTATAGGAGGTATTATATGCCAGAAGAAATAGAAAAATTTTATACAACAGCTTTAACTAATATAAAAGATCATGACTATGAAGAAGCTAAAAAGAATTTTACTAAATATATAACCATTGTTGAAAAGAAATTCAAAGATAAAAACGTATATTCACCAGCTAATGGTTTAGAAGCTCATCTAATATCTGAAGATAAAGATACAATCTTTACTAATTATCATGTTTCTGATGCTTACTTCTATATTGGTAATATCTTATTTGAAGAAGGTAAATTAGCTGAAGCAAGAAAGTATCTAAGTTATGCTATAAAGTGGAATCCATATGATTGCCGTGCTCGTTTTGAAGAAGCAGAAAGCTTTAAACAAGCAGGTAACCTAATCAAGTTTCATGAATTAAATGAAAAAACTTATGACTATCTTTATCATCCTGAAGAATATGCTCGTTACTTAAGAAATCTAGGATACTATTATATTGAAGAAAAAAATTATCTATTAGCTCAATGTATCTATCTTTATTCCATTCAATATGATGAATCAAAAGGAACCGAGGTAATGAATGAATTAAACTATATTAGTAGTATCTCTGAACATAAAGATATCCCTAATCGTAAAGTAATAATTGAAACTTTAGATAAATATAATATTAATATCTTTATTCCTAAAAAGAACATGAGTATGATCTTTGATTTATATGAAAAAGCCGACGAAGGAACAGACTTAAAAATCATGTTAAAGAAATTAATTGATTTTTATAATGAATTTTTTGCATAGAAAGGAAAGAATATGACAACAACATTATTAATAATATTGGGTTCAGTAATTGGTACAATCTTAGTCCTTGTTTTCTTAGGATTGTTTATCTATGGTAAATTAAAACAACATTTCTCTAGTGAAGAACTAGATGAATTTGGTAAACTCTTTAAAGGCGAAGTAATGACTGATAAAGAAGCTTACAGTACTAAAAAAACCATCATGGGTTTAACTAATGTTTTAGAACCTAAAATCAAAAAAGATTTTCCAGATTTCAATTTAAGTCATTTATTTGAAGAAGTAGAAACTGATATTACTTCTTACTTATCAGCATTAACTAATAAATCAGCTGATATTTTAGATGATAACAAAATGGTTCTAATTAAAGAAGAAATAAGACAAGAAATCATGGATATGAAAGCTGCTGATATCGACAAGAAATATAAAGATCTTAATTTCTCTAAACATGTCTTAAAAGATTATAAAAAGAGTAATGGTACGGCAACTATTACCGTTAAAACTCAAGGAAGTTATATTTATGACTCCAATGTACCTAAAGAAAAGAAATATAAAAATACGAGAAAAGAAACATTATTTACTTGTAAATTTGTTTATGTAACCGATGAAAAGAAATATGGTACTAACGCTATAACTACTAGATGTCCCAACTGTGGAGCCTCACATACCGCCTTTGATGGTGGCAATTGTAGTTATTGTGGCACTTATATAAAACCAGCTGAAATCTTAAAAATTTGGAAGATAGCTGATATCAAAGAAGAACATTATTAAAAACTACTTAATAAGTAGTTTTCTTTTTGAAATAATTATTATATAATAATCTACAACCCGACAATAGGAGTGATCAAAATGGAAATAAAAAGCATAGTAGAGGGTTTAGGAATAACAGAAAAAAGAGAACGTTTAATGGATAATACCCTTAAAATTTTTCAAATAAAAAGTGATATGTCAAAACTAACATTTAACCGTGAAGTAGGTTTATATGTATTTGATCGAGATAAAATAGCGGCTCTAGAAGAAGAAGGTAAGGAAGAAAATCGTCCTGAAATAGACCGCTTAAAAGCCGAAGCCAGATGGTTATCTAAAAAAGATGATGTCATAGCTTATAATGCTTTACAAGATACTTTAGATATTCTAAAAGAAGAAAATCAAAAATACTATCAAAGTATTCAAATTGATTTAAGAGAAGAATTATTAAATGTTGAATTACCAGAAATATTCGTTTATCAAGGAGCTCTAGAAGATAAAAGTGACTTGAAACTATGTCGTCATATAGTTTCTCCTAGTAGTATCATGGTATTCTATAAAGAGGGTAGTGAAACCATCGTCTATCCAATGAAACCAGAGATGAGCCAAAGAGAAGCAAGACACTTCTATAATCGTACTAGTTTCCGTTATCTAGAACAATTATCTAAAGATCATAGCTTTAGTTTAAAAGGTAAAAAACTAGGAAAAGTAAAAACCTTAAATAGAGGTTACTAAAATGACTATTTATGATTTGTTAAAAGAACTAAATATCAAATATGATGAAGTAGAACATCAAGCAATCTATACAGTAGAAGAAGGAAAAGAAATCGATCGTAACATCGAAGGAGTAAGTTGTAAAAACTTATTCTTAAAAGATCATAAGAATAATTTCTATTTAGTCGTTCTAGAAAGAGATAAAGAAATTAAACTAAATGATTTAAGAAAATTCTTACATGTATCTAATCTTCACTTTGCATCTGAAGAATATCTTCATGATTTACTAGGTGTAATAAAGGGTAGTGTAACTCCACTAGGAATTATTAATGATAAAGATAATAAAGTAACCATCGTCTTAGATGATTACTTAGTAGATAAAAAGTTATTATTTCATCCTTTAGTTAATACTAAAACAATCAACATAGAGTATAAAGATTTAATAAAAATAATTGAACACTTAAATCATAAGTATTTAATTCTAAAATAAAAAAGAGTAATTATTACTCTTTTTCATATGCTTTAATAACACTATCTCTAAATTCTTTTATTTTTTCTTCACCAACAGTATCAACTATCTTAGATGAGAATTTTCTAAATCTATTATTTAGTGAAGCAGCATAACCTCCAACTCTTCGATTAAAGGTATTACTTTTTACTTCAATATATCTAGAATCTAAATCTGTTACATCATTATTAGATAAATCTTTTTTAACACTATAGAATTCATTTTCATAGAAGAATTCCATTAACTCTTTAGCTTTATCTTTACCAATATTATATTTAAGTGGTTCTACTTTAGAATCATCAATTGTTAATTCAATAGTTACATTGCCATCTTGATCAATAGTTATCTCTCTATGAAGACTATCAGCATAAGTAGTAAATCCGCCACCATAAGAGTAAGATATACTAAACTTAGTTGGCATCTTAACTTTTTCATTATCTTCTTCCATATTATGTTTTTTAATAGCAGCAATTACAATGCCAATTATAAGTACTATTACAATTAGAATAGTTACAATTATAATTGCTTTCTTATTCTTCATATCTATCACCCAATTTCATTATATAATAGTTTTTTTAAAAAAAATATAAAAAATGTTGCATTTAAAAAAAACATGTGATATATTGTTATTGACTTTTTTCAAAGAAATTGTGTTTTGTTATGTATTAATTTACATGAAAAATATGATTGGTAGTCATTTCTGAAGGGAGTGATGAATGATGAAAAAGACGAAATCATATAGCAACTTGGTGAGAACCAACAAGAAATCATACAACTTAATAATTGAAA
>JAEEGL015044994.1_pt1 | contig 24690 bp, 12 predicted proteins | sample 9134231 | NCBI WGS metagenome assembly JAEEGL01 (sample SAMN16246548, study PRJNA631951) | gut metagenome | biome: gut microbiome; feature: rumen; material: fiber-attached | host: Bos | place: Iran: Karaj | collected 2018-10
ACACTGATTAGTAACTTCCTCCCATTGCTCTGTATAGTTCCAAAGTCCTTTTCATGTCTGTAACCTGACTATTTGTGATAGTCTTTATATCGTAATATTGCCTACCAATAAATTTCATTTTTGCTGATTGTGCCTCTGTGAGTGCATAGATCAGATTCTTGTCGCTTCCTGTCAAGGCTTCGTCAAACCATTCCCAGATTTTACCACCATCCCCATTGTCGTGTTCTGTGTGAGATGGAATATATTCGTAGGCGTTGTCATCTATTGCGAATTGTATCTTATTGAAAAACAACCAGTCATCTGCATAGTATTGGACCCTGAAACGTAAAGGCATCACTTTTCCTTCTTGTGCTGCAAAATAAAGATAGATGCCATTCTGGTTGGTATATTTAGGAGCAGACTTTGGTTCATACCATGTTTTCCCTTTGGGATCGAATTCATCTTTGTTGACGTTGAAGAAGGGAAGGAGTTCTTCTATCTTAGCCGAATCAACCTTGACTTCTGCTAATTCAGCCCCTTCGGAAGGATTGCAGTTGACAACATCGACCATAGCCATAATACTAGCGGAGATTCTTTCTTCTTCCTCTAATCTTGTGGCAAAAGAAATGTTAGTAATATCCACCCCATCTTCATTGTACAATCTGAAAGTAATTGGAACATCCAAATAGTCGGCCATTCCCTCCTTGAGCATTTTGTTATAGACTTTCTGTGATATGCAGTACTTTGTGAAGGCTTCAATGTATGCAATACTATCTGATGCAGCAGAAATAATCACCGCTTCTTTATCCTTAATCGATGAACCGCTAAGGATGCTTTGCTCTTTGACGGTTTCGACATATTTGTATTTCTTTTCGCAAGCTGTCAGTAGCATAAGAGCCGCCATAAACAGGAAGATGCCCTTCATATTCATAGTTGTTGATATTTTTCTCGAATGGTTTTGTCTCCAAACATATAGCGTGCGAAGAGTCGAACTAATTCAACATTGACAGCATTTCCGAATTGTTTGTATGCTTGTTTTTCGTTTGGGTCAGGCTGAAATGATTCAGGAAAACTCTGCAGTCTAGCACACTCTCTAAGAGTTAGATAGCGTTTTCTGCATCCTACAATAGAGGTTTGTGTTATGGCAACTAGGGCTGGGAAGTAAGTACCTGGTTTAACACGAATGCCGGAAGGTCTCATTTGGAGGATGTTTCCCCAAAGATTAGGCTTCGCTGTCTGACCCGCCTGCCATTCGAATTTTGCTTTGGCTCCAAAAAATAGTGGACATTCTTTTGCACGAATTAACCAACTATCAATATAGTTCTTATTAGCCAGATATAACTCGTTGTTTTTTCTGATAAAGTTTTGCTTCCAGTTGGGGTATTGCGAAAGATCTTCATTACTGTCTAAATCGCAGAGCCGTTCTGACCATACAGGGAATCCTGGTAGTTTGGGGCATTTGATAGTTCCTATAAATTCATTCCAAATATCCAGCAGTTGTATTTGTTGTTTGCTAAGTTGGTATTTACGTAGGTTAGAGATTTCATCATCGGATTGCAAAACACCTTCTATGTTGCATAGTGGTAGATGGCGATTGTCATAATGGAATGGCGGAATATTGCCAGCATCTTTTCTAATGCACATAATGAAGACACGTTCTCTGTGCTGTGGAATACCTAGATAATGAGGACTGAAGATAACGGGTTGCGGCAGTAGGTCATATCCTAATCCTTTCAAAGACTCGTAGATTGTTTGCCACGTATTGCCGTGATAATGTGAGGCAAGGTTTCTGACATTCTCGAGAAGTGCATATTGAGGCTTATGGTACTCAAGAATGCGCAATATGTCAAAGAATAGTGTGCCCTTGGTACTATCTTTAAATCCAAGACGGTTACCAGCCTTAGAAAATGATTGGCAAGGAAAACCGGCGCATAACACATCGTGGGAGGGAATGTCTTCTGCGGCTATTTTTTTTATATCTCCTGCAGGCATTATGCCATAATTAGCATAATATGTATTGCGGCAACTTTCATCAATGTCACTAGCAAACACACACTTGCCACCTAACGATGTCATAGCCAGGTGAAATCCTCCAATGCCACAAAAAAGGTCAATAAAATTAAACTCCTTCATAGGTGTATCGGAAGACAACAAAGTTGTCGATATTCTTCTTGTTTATATTAAATTTTGGTGCACGTGGTGATCCATCAGGCTGATGACCTTGATGAAAATCTTTAAGGGCTTCTCGATAGTTAATGCGATTCAGTTCAACGATATACATCTTCTTAAACTTTACGCTATGTTTCATGTTGTTTGCATAGGACATTAAATCATTCTTTCTAGTGGGGTCTTGAGCATTCAAAAAGGTGTTTCGGGCAATGGTTGCCTCAAAAGCCCTGTCTTTGTCTTTTAAGGTTTCGTGCTCATAAATAACATACCAAAACTTGTCATAGCGATAAATGCATTCAGTCAGACTGCGCTGGTCGTTTCCTGGTGCTTCGGGTTTACTTATATCACTTGCTTTAAGGTCACCATAGAAGTCTGCCTCGTCGAAACGGATGTCAAAGTCAAGTTCACCCTCGCCTTTATTAGAACTGCCGACATAACGCATTTGTTTCTCAAGATGGTTTTTCTTGATGAAATCGTCAAATTTGTATTCTAGGAACCATCCAGCCCATTCGGTTTGACGCCATTGCTGCCATTTGTCTTGATGCATCTTCTTGATGGCATCAAGTGCATAGAGCCATATTCCAAAGGGATATCCACAATTAAACTGACGGAACAGTTCGAAAAGATTATTATCATGGTGCTTAATGCCCAGTAGATAGTCCCTAAAACGGTCTTTGCGAATGGCAGTAACCGTATTTCCATTTTGGTCAATCTTTTCGAATACGCCATATGTCATACCCTGCAATAGGTCATTGGTATAGATGTGGGCAGAAGAGTTATGTAACCCATGATTCATGTAGGTGTCTGTTTTGAAGTCTACAAACACGATATTCCCTTCATAGTGATAAATACCAATCAAACGTATATCGTATTCTGGATGTTCCTTTTTTGTTTCAATATAATAGTCTTGGAACCAGTCAGGGAATTGGCTACGTTTCTTAAAAATCGGATGAGGATTACCGAGGTAGGTTAATGCACGATACAAGATATGCACAGTTTTATCATTTTTCTTGTATTGAACTAGATACTTGCGTGGAGATATGGTGATAATCTCACTTTCATCATTACCTAGGACATTTACGAGTAACTGGGCCATCGTAAGTGATGACAAAGGCTGGTCTTGTGCGACATGTAGACTCTTGTCTATCGATAACTGTTCTGAATCTATGTTTGGCATAACGTCCTTAAATTAATATCTCTGTAAAAAAAGGTGCAAAAGTGACAGGGATATCTATTTTCTTCTCAATCTCAGAAGCAGAAGTCAGGAAGAAACACAGATAGGTATCGCCTGTCGGCTGGAACCCCAGTTCCTTCAGATACGAAGCGTGAGCCAGTTGAGGCTCTAAGTCCTGAAGTTCATATACGATGCGGTTCTGGTGGTTGTGCAGCAAAAGGTATTTGGGCCTTACGTTGCAGTCCTCCTTAAATATAGAGCCTGTTCGTCCGTCGGCTCTTACGTAATAAATAAGGTGTTGCTTGATGAGGCTCAGATGCTGGTCGTTCTTGTAATAGCCTACCAAGATAGTTTTCTTCTTAGGCTCCTCACTCACTTGTGGCATCACATTCTGAGACTGTGCAATACCTTTCAATGCTTGTTCAATGGATTTTGCCAGATAGCAACCCAAACGAGGTGGTACAGCATTCCCTATCATTTTGTAGGTTGCATTTAGGTTCTTGTTCAAGAACTTAAAACTATCAGGGAATGTCTGTATCCTAGCACATTCTCTGACGCTTAGTCTTCTGTATTCCTTCTCCCTTCCTTTTATAAAGCCCCATTTCTCATGTCCAAAGAACAATTGTTTAGGTGAAGAGGGGTGTAAAGGAATATTGCTGGCAGTAGCGTGGATAGTGAACGAGGGCATATCCCAAGGACGGCGGCGATTGCCTCGATAATAAAAAGGACCAAAAGATGCTTTGCAAATATCATCGTCTAAGGGAAGATCGCCAATTGCTTGCTGAAGGGTGACTGGTTCTTGGCATGCAGCAATAGGGAATTCGTAATGAACATTCAAATCTTTCCTGAAGCCAATAATAAATACGCGCTCTCTGTTCTGCGGTACTTTGTAGTTGACTGCATCTAGAAGCTGATACTTTACATCATAACCAGCCTCGTCAAGTGTGGTAATAAAGTCTTTGAAAGTATCACTAAACTTCTCGTCTAGCAGTCCTTTTACGTTTTCTATTAAGAAGAACTTGGGATTCTTGTTTTTAATGAACCCAATATAGTTAAGGAACAATTGGCCACGCAGGTCTTCTATTCCTCTTTGTTTGCCTGCAACACTCCACGACTGACAAGGCGGTCCACCAATAAATCCATCGCAGTTAGGTACTTCATCAACCGTTACTTCCCTGATGTCTTTTTTGCAAAGTGTCGTTCCAGGATGGTTGTATTCGTAGGTCTCAAATACATCAGCTTCAAATTCGTTGGCCCAGACTACATTGAATCCTGCCTGACGAAAGCCCAAGTCCAGACCGCCACATCCTGCAAAAAATGACACTACATCCATATACCAGAGAGTTCTTCTTTAAGCTTGCAAAGATACTCAAAAGGTTGTGGAATCGGAAAAAACGAAAGAGACTTTAGACACCATTAGCTTCAGCTAGCTGAAAGATGTCGAAATGACAGTAGTAGATTGGTAGCGTGTGTTCAAAAGCCTCAGAAATAGAAATTCATGCCGAGGGTGAGGGCGCGGTTGTGGTTCGGATCGTCGCCTAGGAAGATAGGCGTTCTGGGTTGGCCGGCTAGGTCGTGAAAATCGGCATAGACATTGCAGTGGCGGCTCAGGTCTTTGTTCAGTTTTACAGATGCATAAAAATGGGGTTTTTCGCCGAGGAAATACTGGCGGCTGCGATAGATCAACACAGAAGAAAGGCGGAACCCCTTTCCTAGCAGCAGAGTGGGGGCCAGTTTCAGGCTCAGGTAATTGTTCGAAGTGGAAGGGATCTCTTCTGTGGCATTGTAATGATGGTGATAGTAGTCGCCGCCTGCCGTGATGCGCAGCGGCCCCTTATGCCACGTAAGCGATGCACGTACGCCAGTCTTCTTGCTATCGGGTAGATAGGTAGTCTCTTGCCACGAATGATAAACACTACCCATGCAGGCAAGATCTTTTGTCTGATAGGTATAGCGTACCTCTGTATTCCACATGGTGCTTTTCCAGGATGTGATGAGATAACTATAGGTATTCATCACCTCCTCGTAATAGTCATCGATACCAGGAATGTAGAAGTCGTGGCTGAACGATCCTTGAATGAAGTGACGTGCAGCCTTGTAGCCTACACTTGCCATATAGCAGTTGGTATTCTCGACATGCGTCGAAAGCGTGTTGTCTTCATCTGGTGCGTGGGAACGGCTCCAGTTGTTGATGTGGCGATAGCGGTCGCCGAGGCTGATGACCCACAGGCCGCGTTCAAAGTCCAACTGCACGTAGAAGTCGTTGCTCATCACCTGCTGGCGGTTATAGTCGATGTTCAAGTAATTGTCGTAGTCAATCTCCCATCCTGCAATGATGTTGAGGTCGTTGTTCAGGCAGGGAAGGCCCAGTTCCGCATAGAAATAGGGAAAGAACTCACGAATGTAGTTGTTGCCGATGCGCTTGCTGAGGTAGTCGCTTCCTGCTTCGGCAGTGATGCTTGTCCCGTTTTCATTAAGTATATGGGAATAAGAGGCTACAAGATTGACATAGCGGTTTATCTCAGGATGCTCATAATCAAGGTCCCCTTCTTCTTGATAGCGCTCCTTATAATCATTGTACTGTTGGTAGAATTTAATCTTGAGATTGTCGTCGGGGCTGATGTCCCAGTCAAGGTGAACATGTGCGTTCTCCGTTGTGCGGCGTGAGGTGGACAGGCCTCCTTCGGTGATCTTGGCATATTGCAGGTTGGTGAGGGCATACCCTCTGACGGTGATATCCTTCTGCCGTGTGGTGATGTCGGCGTAGAGTTTGCCGTTACCGTATGTGCTGCCCTCGAACGCCACTTTGCCAGAGGTGGCATGGGTGCCCGGCTCCTTGAAAGAGATGTCGATGACACCTGTCTCGCCGTTGGAGCCCTGAGAGACGCATCCGAAATTATACACCATCACCTGGCTTATCTCCGAGGCCTTGGTGTAAAGAAGGAATGTCTCAGGATCCAAGTATTGGGCGATATTATCGACATACAGGATATACTTTTCCGTGATGGCGCCACCATTTACGAAGGTCAGTTCCGGGCAGGCATGAAGCACATCCATCAGCGTCATCTCGCTGTCAGGATGCAAGGAATCTACATGAATGACATAGTGGTCGCCATTGTGTTCGATGACCTCTCCGTCGGCCCACGCTGGCATATTATATAGGAACAGAAGGGCGGCGAAGAGTAGCATTTTTATGAAATTCTTCAACATATCGGACAATTTGGGTGCAAAGGTATTACTTTTTTCGTAACTTTACGATAAAATCGTGAAGATACTTCGTCAAAAAGTGGCTTTCTTTTTGGCGTTTCGCTCATTTCTTCGTATCTTTGCACTGTGAAATAACGGCTTGCTTTGCACTGTGGAATGACAACTAAAACAAATGAACGAAATATGAAACCAAGACTACTGAACATCATCCTGTGCCTGTGTGCCGCTATGGCAGCATGGAGCCAGACGGCAACGGTGAACACCCACTGGGCTCTTGACAAGAGTATCAAAGACCTCGCTCCTGGCTCTGCGGCCTACAACAATGCTACGGCCTCGACCATTACTTATGAAGGCACCGACGTGAGCAAGATGCTGGAGACGAGTGTGACATTCGGCTCGAAACTGGCATTCCAGGGAACCATCACCCCCAAGAGTTCTGTGACAGGGGAGACGGGCTTGCAGATTTTGCGCTTTAAGACCCAGGGGGCTGCCGACGGCTCCGACAATTACGGCATGACCCTTACGCAGAAGCCCACTACGGGCGACCTGACGTTCGTACCTACAAAGGTCAGCGTCAGCGTGGCCTCGTGGCTGAAGAACTCAAACCCAGCCTTCGAGGTGCTGGTGCGTAAACTGAATGCCAGCGGAGAGGTGAGCCAGACCTATGAACTGGGTAAGGTGAATGGTCATACGGAGGAAAGTGCCCTGTATGACGACGTGACGTTCAACGTGCCTGCTGAGGCTACCGCCAGCAACGATGCCTGGCAGGTGGTGGTGCGCATGGTCAGCGGCTACAACAACGGCACCAACCTGGCTATGGGCAACGTGACGCTCACTGGTACCGCCACGCTGGGCGGTACGGTGCAGACCAGCACGTTTACGGCAACTGTAGTGCCAGAGGGAGCCGGCACGGTGAACCCCGCTCAGACTTCGGTGGTGACGGGCGATAATGTCACCTGCACGGCGACGCCCAACATTGGCTATGCCTTCGAGGGCTGGTATCAGAGTGGCACAAAGGTCTCGACGCAGAATTCGCATACTTTCAATGTCACAGCCGACATGCAGGTGGAGGCTCGTTTCACAAAACTGCCGGAGGCCACGCTGACCATTGGCGTTGCCGATGCATCGGCAGGCATGGGAACGGTGAGCGTGAGCGAGCAGGGCGACAATGGCAAGTATAATGCCGGCACCACGCTGACGCTGACGGCCACCCCCAATCAGGGCCACTATTTCGTGCGCTGGGTGGACGGCAACGGTCAGGAACTGTCGACCAGCACGGCCTATACCTTCACACTCAATGAAGACCGCACCATCCTGGCTGTCTTTGCCATGATAGACAACTATAAGGCTGACCTTATCGCCTTCCCAGGTGCCGAGGGCTACGGCCGCTTCACCACGGGTGGACGAATGATAGATAGCCGTGGGGCCAAGGTGTATTATGTCACCCGCAACGACGATTGTGCTGACAACAACCTGGTGGAGGGCACCCTGCGCTGGGCGCTGAAGACCGGCGACGACACGCCACGTACCATCCTCTTCCGCACCTGCGGCACCATCTACCTGACATCGAAACTGTCGCTGAACCATCCTAACATCACCATTGCCGGACAGACGGCACCAGGCGGTGGCATCTGTATAGCCGGCTATCAGATGAAACTGAACCAGCCCAACATCATCATCCGACATATCCGCTTCCGTGCTGGCGACCTGCCCAGTAGCAGCATGTCGCCACTGGATGTGGAGAACACCCACCACATTGTGCTCGACCATTGCTCGTTCTCGTGGTCGATGGAGGAGAACTTGACACTCTACGATACCGACTACACCACCCTGCAGTGGTGCATCTCGGCCGAGGGCCTCTATGAGTCGAAGAATGTGAAGGGCGAACGCTCCTATGCCATGCAGTGGGGCGGCGAGCACGGCACTATGCACCACTGTCTGGTGAGCAACTGCATGAGCCGTATGCCACGATTCAACGGTGCCCGCCCCAACACCAACGACAGACAGGTGGACAACGAGTTTGCCAACAACGTCATCTTCAACTGGGGCAGCCACAACTCTATCTATGGCGGCGAATGTACGGTGACGGGCGAGAACGACTACGACCGCGTCTATATGATCAACAACTACTTCCGTCCAGGACCTGCCACCAAGGTAGGCACCACCAGTCGCCGCTACTTCGTGTCGGCATCAGGTGACGGCATCAACGAGGTTGGACAGTGGTACCTCAGCGGCAACCAGTTTGAACTCTCCAGCAAGTGGGCTCCGTCGACAACGATATGGAGCAACACCGAACTGCAGAAAGTCAACGCCGACAACTACTATGGCTTCATCGCTAACAATGCATCGAGGGCTATGAACTTCTGGTCGCTGTCACCCTCACAGGCCCTGGCCGACAAGGCGCTGCTCACGGCATTGCCCTATGCATTGAGTGGGATGACCTACGAATCGGCTGAAGAGGCTTTCCAAAGCGTCACTCAGAAGGCTGGTGCCTCTCTGCCACGCTATGACGAGGTGGACCGCCGACTGCTGGCCGAAGCGGCTGGCACACAGGATCCGCAGTTTAAGGGCAGCAGTTTTGTGAGCACCAAGAACGGCAGCACCGTCACACCCGCAGCAGGCATCATCAACTCGCCTGCCGACATCACGCTGTCACGTTATGACGAGTTCTATGCTTTGGACGAGGCTACGGGCCAGACCATCCTGACGCAGATGTGGCCCTGGATGGGCATGGACGATGACGAGCAACTGATGAAGGACAGCGACGCGGACGGTCTGCCCGACGGCTATGAGGTATTAGTGGGCCTGAACCCCAACGATGCCTCCGACGGCAGTCGGCTGAGCGCGAGCGGCTACTCCAACCTGGAGGTGTTCCTCAACGGCGTGGCCGACGGCACCATCGACCTGACTCCCTATAAGCGGAGGCAGACGGTGGATAAGCACATCGTCTTCAACGCCACGGTAGATGCCACCGACGTCACAGCCGACTTCAGCACCATCGGTGCCGCCATCAGCGATGCAGAGCAAAAGGCCACCAAGGATACACCTTATTATATATTAGTGAAGGCTGGCACCTACAACGAGCACGTGGAGATCAACAAGCCCTATATCCACCTGACGGGCCAGAGCCGTGACCTGGTGGTCATCACCGACAACAAGAGCAAGTCGTACAACGGCAACCTGGGTAAGACGGCTACCGTCTATGTGAATGCCAGCGACGTAAGCCTGGACAACCTGACCATCAACAATACCTATGGTGCAGGAGAACAGGCTCTGGCACTCTACACCTTGGGCGACCGTATCACGGTGACCCAGTGCCGCATCAACGGTTGGCAGGACACCTACCGTACGGGCAAGAGCGGTCAGCGCCATCTGGTGCGCGAGTGCTGCATCAGCGGCACCACCGACTTTATCTATAATGCCGGCGAGGTGTTCTTCGACTGCGACACGCTGCAGTTGAAGAATACGACCAACGTTATCGTGGCTCCCAGCCATATCAACCCCACTTGGGGCTACGTGTTCCGCGATGCCTATATCAAGGCCGACTCTCCATGCTCAACAGACCTCGGCCGTCCCTGGGGCGATACGCCTATGGTGTCGTTTATCAACACGTGTCTTGATGCGCATGTCAGCATCACCGAGGCAGGATGGCGCGACATGAGCGGACTGCCCATACAGATGGCAGAATATAACACGATGGACGCAATGGGACAGCCCGTTGACCTGTCGAAGCGTAAGACTACCTTCACGGCCAACGGCACGACAGTGACCAGCAAGGCTGTGCTGACAGAGGCAGAAGCCGCTACCTACACCCTGCGTAACGTGCTTAGTGGCGACGACCAGTGGGATGCCGACAATGAAGGCCGCATCCTTGCTGCTCCAACGATGGTCGTAGGTGCTGACCGCCTGACGTGGAGCGATCTGACCGGCCTGGCCGCCTGCTATCTGCTCACTATCGACGGTCGTGCCACCCTGACCACCGATGAGTCGGTTGGCTATACGGCAGGCAGTAAGGTCAGTGTGCAGAGTGTGTCGGCCAGTGGTATCCTGGGCAGGGCCATCACACCCGAAACGGCGGTGGGCATCAGTCAGCCCATTGCCAACGGCCAACAGCCAACAGCCAGCATCTACGACTTGAACGGCCGTCTGCTGGCCCAGCCGCAGAAGGGCATCAATATTCAGAAGGGCAGGAAATACATGGGTAAATGAGCAACGACGCACCAGTGGTGCTGGAGCACCTCAGCATAGGCTATAAGACCAAGCAGGGCACCCGCGTGGTGGCCAGCGACGTGACAGCCAGCCTGCAACGTGGCCGACTGACCTGTCTGCTGGGAGAGAACGGCGTGGGTAAGTCGACGCTGCTGCGCACGCTGTCGGCCTTCCAGCCGAAACTCTCAGGCAGCATCCTGCTGGAGGGCCGTCCGCTGGAGGACTATAGCGACCATGAACTGGCACGCACCATCGGCATCGTGTTGACAGAGAAACCTGATGTGCAGCAGATGAGCGTCACGGAACTGGTGGAGATGGGGCGCACACCCTATACCGGCTTCTGGGGACGGCTGTCGACTGTCGACCATAAGGCCTGTAGCGAGGCTATCAGCCTCATTGGCATCGATCACCTGAAAGACAGACTCATAGAGACTCTGAGCGACGGCGAGCGACAGAAGGTGATGATAGCCAAGGCACTGGCCCAGGAGACACCTATCATCTATCTGGACGAGCCGACGGCTTTCCTCGACTATCCCAGCAAGGTGGAGATGCTGTTGCTGTTGCGCTCCATCAGCAGGCAGGCACAGAAAACCATATTCCTCTCCACCCACGATCTGGAACTGGCCCTGCAAGTGGCCGACACCATCTGGCTGATGGACCGCACGGAGGGGCTACAAATAGGAACGCCCCATGAACTGGCGGCGCAGGGTGCGCTGCGCCAGTTCATAGAGCGTGGAGGGGGTGTGGCGTTCGATGCCGAGACGCTGAGCGTCAGAGTCCTATCGCGCGCTTGATCTCATTGGTTGTCAGGTGGACGGTGACGGATTCGCCGGAGGTGTCACCCACATACTTGAAGTCCATGCCACGATGGGTCTTCACCAGTGCCTTGCAGATGAACTTCATGTCGCTGTCGCCCGTCTTCACCATCTCTATCATGGATTTCTTCATCTCGTCTTTCGCAACTTCCAACAGTTCAACGGGAATCTGATCTTCGTCGCACTCCACGGTGTAGAGCAGGTTGCTGCCCTGCAGTCGGATGGACTTCATCGTCAGACCGCTACCCAGATCCATGGGCATGTTGTTGTCGGCCTGACTAATACCCAACTTCAGCACTTCTTCCAGCATCTCGTCGCTCATGCTGTCCAATTCGTCACCGTTGCTGTTGACCAGTTGGTCATACGAGGGTGTCTCTTCACGTGCAGGCAATGCCGCTTCTTCCTCAGCAACCTCTTCTGCCTCCTCGTCCTCGCCAGCGTCGATGACTGGGCTGTTGTTCTCTTCGCGGGCGCTCTCCAGTTCATAACTCTGGTACTCGCATTTCCACTTCTTGCCATCGGCGTTCTGGAAGGCACAGCCTAGGGTGCCGTACTCGTCAATGACGGCATCGACCACTTCGGTGAATGGCGAGTCGCTGTCGGTGAACCAGTGTAGCAGACCAACCTTCAGTGTCTCCTTGCCTTCGTCGTCGTCCAGCAACGAACCGAAGTTCTCACCCAGCGTGATAAAGAAGGCCACGGTGCCGTCTGAAACCTGTTCCACCTTAGTAATGGTGGCACCTTCCTCCAGTTCATAAGGACAACTGGCGTTCTCCTGCTCGACAATAACCTTCAGGTTAGAGTCTCTCTTTTGCCCGCAGCCAGCCAGTAGCACGACGGCCAGCAGCACGAGCATGAATCTCACAGTTTTCTTCATAGAATAATTGTTTAGTTTGTAATACATAGGTCACAGAAAGATATCAACCACCAGGATGTCCCACACGGCAATGATGTGGAAGATGCTGCCTGCCAGCACACAGAAATGGAATACCGTGTGCATGTACTTCTTCTTGTTGAACGAGTAGAACACGGCTCCCGTGATATAGAACACCCCCTCCAGGATAATCATGATGACAGCCCATGTGGCTACTGTGTCCACCAATGGTTTGAAGGCTACCAGTACGCTCAGTCCCATGATGACGAAGCAGGCCGTCTCGATGTTAGAGTGGTCTTTCAGTTTGATGAAACTGATCACGGTGCCCACGATAGCACACGACCAGACGAAGGTGAACAGCACCCATCCCCACCAGCCTTCGTTGCGCAGGGCCAAGAGCGTGATGGGAGAGTAGGAGCCGGCTATATGCCAGTAGATGGCAGCATGGTCCCACTTGCGCAAATGTTCCTTCCAGCGGCTCTCCTCCTTCAGGGCATGGTAGATGGTCGATGCCAGATAACTGCCAATCATGCCAAACAGGTAGAGGCCTACGCTCAGTCCCGCCCATTTGCGATCGTAGTTGCCCAGGCACACCACGATGAAGAAGGCGATGCCCACGGCCCCTCCCATGATGGCCCCTCCGGCATGGGTCCATGTGTTCCAAATCTCCTCTTTACGGGTATAGTTGATAGCCATGATTGGATATGCGTTTTTTATTTCACGATCTTCTTCCCGTCTTGAATGTAGACACCTTTCGCGGGAGTGGCTTGTGAAGGATGGTCTATAGACATCCTACGCCCTGAGAGATCGTATATTGTGGCTGTGGTCTCTTGGCCCTTGGTTGTTGGCTGACTGATGCTGGTGAGGTCACCACAGTCGATGTCGAAGCCGTCAGTTGGGAAGGCATCCAACAGGGCCCGTGTCTCAGCAGGATGCAGTGGCAGTACGCTGCCGTGACGAGGTGTGAACATGCCCTGTGTAGCAGTTTGTGCCTGTAGGGTGTAGGTCTTCCAGTCTGTGGTGGTACAGAACTGATAGTATCCTGCTGTGTAGCAGTCGTACATGACCACATAGGTGTTGGTGTCGATGAGGCGGAAGATGCCGCCACCCTCAACGCTCACGCCAGTCTGCTGGATGGCACCGCCCAGTTCGCCCCATTGACTGGCAGTGGGCTGCCCCTCACGTGCAGTGAGATAAGGAGCAGTGACATGGCTGATGGATTGTATGCCTTCATTCTTGTAGATCATGTGGTAGAGTTGATCAGTTTCATCGAAAATGATGTCGGCATCGATGGTGGCACTGCCTCGATCAAAGAGATGTACGGGGTAATCCTCCAGATCGGTGAAGTCATCGTTGGCATAACAATAGAACACTTTGTCGTAGCGGCATGAGCCATCATCGCTGGTGAGCAGTGAGAAGTAAACCATATATTTACCCGTTTCGCGGTCATAGATAGTCTCTGGTGCCCAAACGCGGGTGACGCTACTCCATCCGTTGGGGAATCGGGTGGGGAAGTGTACAGTACTATGTGTCCAGTGGATGAGGTCGGTACTCTTCGACATGACGATGCCGCGGTTGCTGCTCCAGCCTAATGCACAGCGCATATCGGTGTTGACCATACGGAACACGCCGTCTTCACCTCTCAGGATATGGGGATCGCGTATACCCCCTGAGACGGTGAAGTCCCAGGAATTGATAATCCTCTGACCATTGTTGATAGGTGTGTAGTTGAAACCGTCGGTCGAGAGGGCATAGTAGAGATGCTCCTCATCATTGCTAGGGAAGTAGGCAAAAAGGTAGGCGTTGCAATTGTCGTGACGTTCTACGGGGATGCGGTAGGCATCCAGTTCGTTGTACTTCTCCTTGATACGTGTGATAGCCTCTGACACCTCTTGTGCTGTTGTCGCCTGACGGGCATCGCTGATGACGGCATTAGCCCCATCTCGTAATTCCTGTGTGAGAATGGTTTTGGTGTCGATGAGGTCTTGCAGTTTATCGATGAGTGTCAGGAGAATCGCCTTGTTGTTCTCGTCAGACGAGCCAATCCATTTCAGTTGGAAATTGTCGACCGTAATCCAGTTAGCATCAGTATTCTGACAACCGAAACCAATGGCGAGTTCACCTGCCGAGGCTGTTGCCACGACAGCGTAGGTGTCGGTAACAGTGACAGGCGTCTTATTGTCACCAGCCATGAGCCAGACACCTGTGACTTCGCGATTCATGTTTTGGCGCTCGGCATGACAAGTGGCTGTCAGCAGGTAGTCGCCATCCTGTAGGCCTGTCACGGTTTGTGTAATCGATGCATCGGGCAGAGAATTATCTGTATTGACCCATTTTTCACAATAGTATGTGCCTGTTTTACGGGCATTGTTCTCATTGTTGTTTTGAACTTGCATGCCATTGTTGGTCCATCCGTAGTTCAGGTTATATTCGAACGAGGGGTTGATAATATGTTGGGTGTAGTCGACAGGTTCCGTCACTTCTTCCAGGGTTGCCCCTCCCCAGATGAGCCATTGTCCCACATTACGCTGGTTGATACCGAAAGCGATGGTCAGTTGTCCATTACTATCAGCACGTCCCGTTACAGTGTTCTGATAAAGCCCTTGGGCAAAACATTCGGCAGCCTCTTCCATCGTGTTGGGATAGGAATTACCAGTACGACAGGCGGCCCATGGGGTGATGACTGTCATCTCATTGCCGCAACACAGATAGGCATTGCTAAGCAGTATGCCCTCTTCGTCGGCACTGACACATAGTTCTTTGTGTCCAGCACGGAAAAAGGCGGGAATCGAGAAACGGTAGATGCCATTGGGCTTAAGTCCGCTGACGGTCTGACTTAATTCGCCCATTTTTTCGTAAGCCTCGTTCAGTGAAACCCTGTTAGTGGGGCTGATATATTGCGGACTGCCATTGTTATAGAATGAGTGGAAAGTGCTAGTCCATCCGTTGACACCCTGTTGCATGGATGCATTATCGAGTCGGTCGGTCACATCTTTGCCAAGTCCGTATTGCGTCTCTTCCTGTAATGGATTGAGACTGGCTATTGTTTGCTCGTATTCACTTGTAGAGACCAACTTGAACCGTGTGGCCTTCGATACATCAGCGGTAAAGTAGGCCCCTTCCGAAGTGTTATCGCATGCAAAATAGGCGCCTGACAGGACACTTTCGAGATACACATAGTTGTCGTCGGAGTTGCGGAAGCGCCATTGACATTCGGTTCCTTTTTGGGGATCAACATCAGTATAGGGGTCATCCAGATTACCAAGTCTTTTCTCGAAGAGGTCGCGATAGCGTATGTTGTAGATGTCGCTGGTGGTATTGGTAATGGCAACGGGGATACCCAGTTGTGATAAGGTGGCGCGTGTGCCCCAGTTGGAACCTCTTGAGAGATACAGGCCACTGGTGGCATCCTTTAGGTAGTAAGTGCCTTCCTGCGGCATGGCAGCCACATCATTGTTCTCACCTTCAGTGATATTCATCTCCACTATATTGAACGAATAGGCCGGAATAGTAAGCATGATATTGGTGCCATAGACAGGAAGAGAAAACTCACGAGGCACGACATTGAACATGTTGTCGGTTGTGTTCTCAGCCTTGTCGCTGTTGGCCGTCATCTGTGTCAGCGTAACGTCTGATGCCGAATAGCCGGTCGTTTTCAGTGTGACGGTATAGTCTTCGGCATTAGGGTTGACCAGTTTGACAATCAGTTTATTGTCATCGCGCGAAGCCGATGTGTAGACGCGTCGCTCTATGGGCAGGGAGATGTTGTGTATCAGTTCGTTATTGATATAGCATTTGACGGAATTACCACGTACCTCGATGCGCAGGTCGTAAGTCACGCCGTTAACCAGTGTACCACTTTTCTTGTCATACTGTGTTTTGGTATCATTAGTACATACCTCGATGGCATGGCTTGTATTGCCCCAACCGCCCAGGTTCCACCAGCAGTAGTTGTTGGCATCCTGGTAGCCAAAAGCAATGAGAAATCCCTCGTTGCCTCCAGTCTTTGTTGCTTTCACCTGAATGTCGTAGTTGTCGCCAAGATCAACGCCACTGTTTAGGTATAGTTTTCCCTCCATGGTGGTGCTTGATTGTATGAGTGTGCCGGCTTGTTCGCTGAAAGTTCCTGAGAGGTCAGTCCATGGGTCGGTACCGTCGAATGGTGCGGTATAGGCCACAGTCCCGTTCTTGATAATCTTGAAGTCGGTGAATTCTGCTGAAGTATCCCATGTAGAGAGTCCGGCATGGGTGGTGCCCTGGTATGTGTTGTTGCCCGTCTCGCTCCATGTGATGTTGCGTGTTCCCAGTTTCTGCGACATGAGTTTCTGCACATAGTATGACGGAGTGCCGTAACTATAGGTGGCGTCGAAACGTATCATATCAGGCTTCCATTTTTGGTCGTTCTCATTGACGAAGATAGGTGCATAGGAAGCCATAGTGACGATGTCACTGTTGCGCTCCATGCCCTGCATATAGACGGCCTCGCCCAATGCGGCGGCTAGGTTGCCCGTGGTGCCAAAGTCCTGTGTCACTGCATATTCGCCAGGATAGATCTTGGGGCCAGAGCGGTCGTAGGTGTCATATTTCTCATAGTTCTTCACGAACCATGAGGGCGACCGGTAGTAGTGTTCGTCGAGTGCATCTACGGGATAATTGTTGCGCCACGAGGGATTGTCGGTACTCCATGCCTCCACGTTACCAATGCATACGATGTCAGGATAAGCGGCCTTAATGGCCTGGTAGAACTTGTAGTAACGTTCGGCATACTGGTAACTCTGGTCGCTATTATTGTAGTCTCTGTAGTTGTAATTCTCATTACCTATTTCAATGTATTTCAATCCGAAGGGCTTGGGATGTCCGTTTTGGGCACGTATGGCACCCCAGATGGTGGTAGTGGCTCCATTGGCATACTCAATGGCATCAAGTGCCTCCTGAATGAATTCGTCCAGGTCGTCGATGTCCTGATACCATCCATGTCCCAGACCGACGTTCACCACGAAGAGTGGTACCGCTCCGAGGTCTTCGCTCAGTTGCAGCATCTCATGGAAGCCGAAGGCATCTGAACTGCGGTAGTTCCAGTTGATGTTCCAGTGGCCGGGGCGCTCCTCAATGGGACCTATGGTCTTTTTCCATTCGAAACGGTTACGCTCGCCGTCGCGAAACTCCCCTTCAATATAGCATCCACCAGGGAAGCGCATGAAGCGCGGCTTCAGGTCCTCCAGCATCTGAGCCAGATCGCGCCGGCAGCCATGTCCCTTGTAAGTTTCGGCAGGCATCAGGCTTACCACGTCGAGGTCGAATTCCTTAGTAGACGAAGAGACGAGTCTGAGACGTGCCTTCCCCGTCAGTCCGTTGGCATCTGGGATGGTAAGTGTGAACTTTGTCCACATGTTCGTCAGGCTGATGTACTTGTTTGCCTGGAGAAGCATGTTGCCGTCCATATCAATCAGTTGTGCCTGAAAGGATGTGGAGAATGGCACGTCAGTCCTAGCAAAGAAGGTAAGCGTGTACGACGGCTGACCATCTAGACGCATGCCCCAATAGCCCTCGTTCACCAGTTTTGCACCGCTGGTTGCTGGCTTGACATGCAGATAGTACTTCTGGGCCACGTTCATCGGATTCGTAGACAATAGTGACAACTGGGTGTTGTTCTCTACATACCAGTACTCTGGATTTGATGCGTTGTCCTCGAACGAGCGGTTTCTCACCATCTCGCTCCACAAACCACCGTCGGCCGCATGATTTATCTCCTCGAAGAATATTCCGTAAAGCGACTTTGATATGGTCGTTCCGTATTTGTCGGGCTGCAGTGTGAGATGTACCTGGCCCATCATACAAATAACAGTTCCAAACAGGCAAAGTGTAGATAAAAGTAATTTCTTCATCGCTTCTCAGTTTTTGGGATAGTATAAATATATGGGGCAAAGATAAGCATTTCTTCTGAGAAATCCTCTTCTTTTAGATTTTTTTTGTACTTTTGCAGGGTGATATGCCACTCATGATGACAAAGAAGGAAGAGCAGACAGGAGTACCCATACTGGAACTACAGCGACAGCGCATGTTGCTGCAGATGGAGTATGAGGAGGAGAAGAAGGCCTTCATGCAGCAAAAGGAGGCTATCGGCATCAGGCGGCTGGTCAGCCGTGGTGATGCCTGGTTGCCTGTGCGCATCGGTCGCTCCTACTATAACTCCCTGAACCAACTCTGTGTGGAGGTATTCCGTACTTCGACAGACGAGGATACCGACCATAACTTCGAGTTCGGACGGCCTGTACTTTTTTTCAAGATTGCCGCCAATGTCATTGACTCCCCTTCATTGCAGGGAGGAGGTGGTATCACGTCTATTTTCGGTGGAACGGTGAGTTTCGTCGATGGTGACCGCATGGTGGTCAGCGTGCCTGACTCGGCACCGCTGGCCGACTTGCAGGTGAGCGACGGGCAGATAGGCGTGCAACTCTTCTTCGACGAGACATCCTATCGTCTGATGTTCGAGGCCTTGGAGCGCACCATGCGTGCCAAGGGACGGCTGGGCTACCTGCGTGACCTCTTTTATTCTAATATGCGGGCCGAAACCTTTTCTTTCCCAGACATGGGCTTCCCCTATCTGAACAAGACCCAGGAGCATGCCGTCAACGAGGTGCTGCGTGCCAAAGATGTAGCCGTTGTGCACGGTCCTCCTGGCACGGGTAAGACGACAACGCTGGTGGAGGCTATCTACGAGACGCTGCGCCGTGAGAGTCAGGTGCTGGTGTGTGCCCAGAGCAATATGGCTGTAGACTGGATCTCAGAGAAACTGGTGGACCGCGGACTAAACGTGCTACGCATAGGCAATCCCACCCGTGTGGATGACAAGATGCTGAGTTTCACCTATGAGCGTCGCTTCGAGGCTCACCCAGACTATCCCCAGTTGTGGGCCATCCGCAAGGCTATCCGTGAACTGCGCAGTCAGCGGAAGCGTAGTGACCAGTGGCATCAGAAGATGGACCGTCTGAAGAGCCGTGCCACGGAACTGGAGATCCGCATCAATGCCGAACTCTTCGGTGAGGCCCGTGTCATCGCCTGTACGCTGGTGGGAAGTGCCAACCGGCTGCTCGACGGCATGAAGTTCGGCACGCTGTTCATCGATGAGGCTGCCCAGGCCTTGGAGGCTGCCTGTTGGATTCCCATCCGAAGGGCGGGGCGTGTCATCTTTGCCGGCGATCACTGCCAACTGCCGCCTACGGTAAAATGCTACGAGGCGCTGAAGGGCGGACTGGGTCGCACGCTGATGGAACGTATAGCCAGTGGCAAGCCAGAGGTGGTGACGCTGTTGCGTGTCCAATATCGTATGCATGAGGATATCATGCGCTTCTCCAGCGACTGGTTCTACCACAACCAGATGGTGGCGGCACCTGAGGTGAAGAACCGCAGCATTCTGGACCTCGACCTGCCCATCACGTGGATAGACACTGCCGAATACGAGGGCAAGGAGGAGTTTATTGGTGAGTCGTTCGGCCGTATCAATAAGACGGAGGCTCTGCTGACGCTGCTATCGCTGCAGGCCTACTTCGAACTGATTGGTAAGGAGCGCATCCTGGCCGAACGGGTCGACGTGGGTATCATCTCTCCCTACAGGGCTCAGGTGCAATACCTGCGCTCCCAGATTCGCAAACGGGAGTTCTTCAAGCCTTTCCGCCACAGTATCAGCGTGAATACCGTCGATGGTTTCCAGGGACAGGAGCGCGATGTGATTGTCATCTCGCTGGTGCGTTCTAACGATGAGGGGCAGATAGGTTTCCTGCGTGACTTGCGTCGCATGAACGTGGCTATCACCCGTGCCCGCATGAAACTGATTATCTTGGGTGACCGTCCTACGCTGACCCGCCATCCGTTCTACAAGAAACTGTGGGAATATGTGGAGGGGTTGAGAGTTCATAATTCATAGTTGAGAGTTTAGAGTTTAGTGTTGAGAGTTATGGATGCAGGCGAATTGTTCGGTATATGCGAGGAACTGGCGCGGACGGCACCGTCGGTGGCCGCCACACGGCAGATGCACGAGGTGATAGCGCTGTGTGCCGCTGAGGGTTGCAGACAGCATCGTGGCACCTTCGGCAACCTGTTTTCGCAGGTGGACTTCCTTTGCAAGCAACTGGGACTGAAGGCAGACCAGAAGCGGGCCATACAGACGGCCCGCCGTCACTCGAACACCGGCAGGGCGATGGAAGCCGACGACTGGCTCTACGACTTGCGGGCCGTTACGCTGCTGATCTCGGCGGTATTTCATGCCGACGTGCCTGGCACTCTGCTACAGCGGCTACCCGTCAACCTGAAGCCGCAGGCGAAGGGCCTCACCATCAACCGTGGATATTTGCGCTGCATCGTGCGCTCTTTCGATGAAGAGACGATACAGGCCGATACCGAAGAAGGAACTGTCACCATCGACTACGGCAATACTGACGAGGGGCGCGATTTCGGTTATCTGTGCAAACTGTTGCGCGAAGGGATGCAACTCAACCTGCTTGACTGCAATTTCCATGCTTCGTCTGGGTCGCAAGAATCCCGTGTCGTGCCTGGACTGATAGTCGTAGAGCCCGATTTCCTGATCGATGTCTCGTCGCTGGCGACTTGCTTCACGGCCTATGGGCACCACCCGCTGTTGTACACGGTGAACCGCTTGAAGGCGAAGGCCAACACGCAGGCCATCTTACTGGGTAACTTCGCAGGAGCGGCACTCGACGATGTCATCAATAACCCTCAGGTGACTACGGCCCACACCCTGCGCCGCTCGTTTCGCGAACAGGCCCTTAACTTCTGTGCCTGCGAGGACTTCAACCCTCAGGTCTTCAAGAAGGATGCTGAGCGTCAGATGGGTAATATCCGCGAAGCCATCGAAACATTCAATCTTCAATCTTCAACATTCAATTCAAATACCCTACTCGAGCCTTCGTTTGTATGCGAACGGCTGGGTCTGCAAGGCCGAGTTGACCTGATGACTGCCGACATGCGCCTGCTGGTGGAGCAGAAGTCGGGTAAGAACATGAAGATAGAGCGCCAGAGCCACGACCCGCATGGGGTGCAGCGCGAGGACCACTATGTGCAGTTGTTGCTCTACTATGGCATTCTTCGCTATAATTTCAACAAGCGTGACACGCAGGTGGACACCCGTCTGCTTTACTCGCGCTATGAGGTGGAGCGTGGGCTGGTCAGTGTCAACTACTATCGCACGCTCTTCCGCGAAGCCATCAAACTGCGCAACCAGATTGTGGCTATCGACCTGCTCATTGCCCGTGAAGGTTTTGGAAGGATACTGCCTCTGCTCAATGCTGATGTTATATATAAAGATGTGGCCCGCGATGACTTTTTCCATCGTTATATCCTGCCAGACATCCAGTATCTCACTGCTCAACTTTCCGCTCTCAACCCATTGGAGCGCGCCTATTATGAGCGGATGATGACCTTCGTCTATCGTGAGCAGCGAGCAGCCAAACTGGGCACCAGCGAGATGACGCTGCACCACAGCGGGGGCTGCACCTCGGCCCTCTGGCTGATGCCCCTTGCTGAGAAGGTGGAGCAGGGCATCATCATGCCACAACTGCACATCACCGATCGTCGCCGGTCGTCAGACGATGCCGGTTATGATATCATCACCCTTCACCCATCTTGCGTCCCTTCTTGCGTCCCTACGGTAGCAAGCGACCAGAGGTCGAGCGCACCCTTCACCACCACCAACTTCCGTCGTGGTGATATGGTTTATCTCTACCAGTACAAGGAGACACCCGATGTGCGCGATAGCATCCTCTATAAGGGAACATTGCAAGAGATGGGGGCCGACGGGCTGACGGTGAGGTTGAACGATGGTCAGCAGAACTCTGATGTCTTCGAGCCATCGGATGAGAAGTTGTGGGCGGTGGAGCATGGCGGCAGTGATGTGTCGACGAACGGTCAGATCAAGGGACTGCACCAGTTCATCCAGGCTCCGCAGGAGCGCAAGGATCTGCTGCTGGGACAACGGCAGCCACAGGCAGATACCAGTCTCGCCCTCTCCCGTTCGTATAATGCCCATTATGATGACATCCTGTTGCGCGTAAAACAGAGTCGTGACTACTTCCTGCTTGTAGGCCCGCCAGGAACTGGCAAGACCTCGATGGCCCTCCGTTTCATGATTGAAGAGGAACCTGGCACCATCCTCCTGATGGCCTATACCAACCGTGCCGTTGATGAGATATGTGCGATGCTCTGCGATGCTGGACGGGATTTTTTGCGGGTGGGCAACGAGGCATCCTGTGACCCTCGCTTCAAGAACCACCTGCTGGAGTCGCGACTGAAGGAGACATCACAGTTGCAGACCATCCGCTCGCTCATCGAACAGATGCCCATCATCGTCAGTACCACGTCGATGCTCCAGGCGCGTCCCTTCATCTTCCAAATCAAGCATTTCTCGCTGGCCGTTGTCGACGAGGCCTCCCAGATCCTGGAGCCAGCACTCATCGGACTGCTTAGCAACTCTCAGATAGACCGCTTCGTGCTCATTGGCGACCATAAGCAACTGCCTGCCGTGGTGCAGCAGAATGATGACGATGCCCGAGTGGACGAACCGCTGCTACAAGCCATTGGCATCAGCGACTGCCGACAGTCGTTGTTCCAGCGCCTTTACAACTGGGAGATGCATCAGGGCCGTACGCAGTTCATTGGAACCCTTGACCATCAGGGACGCATGCACCCCGATGTGGCTCTGTTTGCCAATAAGCACTTCTATGAATCGAAACTACAGATAGTACCTCGTGACCACCAGTTGGAGACGCGCCTGCACTACGACGCTCTTTCGGCCGATACCCTCGACAGTCTGCTGCAAAGTCATCGCATGCTCTTCCTGCCTGTCGTCTCGCGGCCATCGTCATCCGTCAAGAGCAACCCTGATGAGGCCCGTCTGGTAGCCGATATCGTCAGGCGTATCCAGCGCTTCTATGGCGACCGCTTCGATCCTGATACCACGCTGGGCATCATCGTGCCCTACCGCAACCAGATAGCCGCCATTCGTGAGGCCCTTTCTATATCCGGTTTCCATTTACCTATCTCTATCGATACCGTGGAGCGCTATCAGGGTTCGCAGCGCGATGTCATCATTTATTCGTTCACCATCAGTCGGCTCTATCAACTCGATTTCCTCACCGCCAACACGTTCGTAGAGGCTGGTCGCCCCATCGACCGTAAACTCAACGTGGCTCTGACGCGTGCCCGTTGCCAGACCATCATGGTGGGCAACCTTGACATCCTTCGCCATAATCCGATCTTCCGTCAACTCGTCGACAGTTATCTCGCTAAGATATAAAACTCGTCTGATTTTTTTCTTATGTTTTCTTACAAAGTTACACTTTTGTTTCTAATGGTTTCAATATCAGTTCGTTAGGTACGGTGTACCTTTTTGAAAAAGTTACACCAACCTACACTACAACAAAACAACTTGTTTTGTACTCGTCGGAATAGTCTCTTCGATGGTAAGAAAGCATTCCTTTCGGAACAAAACAAGTTGTTTTGTAGGTGAAGATGGCCTCTCTTTCACTAAAGGGTGACGCTATTACCAGCGGTCTTTAGTCTGTATGTCGTCAGCCCAACGGTGGTCTTTGGGGAACGGTTGACCGCCCCAGGCCTTTACCTGCGTCCAGGGCTCTGCCTCGCAAGTCCAGAAGGGATGGTCGGCAGGCAGTCCGAGGGGCATCAGCGAGAGGCTGGTCATATAGAGCGAGCCGTTGTTGGTGTACCAGTCGGCCGTCTCAGGCTGGTGACCGCAGAAGCCAATGGTGAGGAATCCGCCCTCGTTGTAGTTCTGCTGATGGTCATACATGCGGTGCATCACGGCGGTGAGGGCACTTCGCACCTGTCCGTTGCTCAGGTCCTTGGGCAGTTTCTGATACCACGCCATCAGCGCCAGCGGCTGCATGGCTGCCATGCGGTAGGGGGTGGAGCGTCCGATGACAGGGAATGTGCCTTCGGGTGAGATGAATCGTTCGAGGATGATGCTGAACTTCTGTGCACGTTTCAGGGCGCGGTCGTAGTATTTCTGATATTCCAGACGGGTGTTTGCCTTCGCGTCAATCATGTTCTGAAGGGTTTCCAGATACATGGCGTGGAAGACATAACTGGAATAGTAGTCGAAGGCGAATACAGGACCATCGGCATACCAGCCGTCGCCCACATACCACTCCTCCACCTTGCGGATAGTCATCATCACACGGAAGTCATCGTACTCTTTCAGGCCAACAGCCTTGGCAATGAAACTCTCGATG
>JAEEGL016266144.1_pt1 | contig 24690 bp, 12 predicted proteins | sample 9134231 | NCBI WGS metagenome assembly JAEEGL01 (sample SAMN16246548, study PRJNA631951) | gut metagenome | biome: gut microbiome; feature: rumen; material: fiber-attached | host: Bos | place: Iran: Karaj | collected 2018-10
ATGAAGCCTGGGGCTTTTTTCGTATAACCCACTGGGGAGAGTCCCTCTCACCCAGTGGGTTCCCTGGCAATTGCTGCGCAATTGTCAGGACTAGGAACGAGCATAGCTCGTTCCGTCGCAAGTCCCATCTTCCGCATCGCAGCTTTGCTGCGAGTTTGCAGTGTGGGTTCCCTGGCAATTGCTTTGCAGTGTGGGTTCCCTGGCAATTGCTTTGCAGTGTGGGTTCCCTGGCATTTGCTTTGCAGTGTGGGTTCCCTGGCATTTGCTTTGCAGTGGAGTCGCTCATTTCGCTTGATTTTCATATGACGCTAAAAACAAGTGAAGAAATAGCTCCTTTTTCGCGTGTTTTCAGCATATAAACAAAAATAAGCGAGAAAAAAGGCGGTTTTTGTCGCGTGTTTTCGAGGTGTATCAAATATCAGCGAAAACCCTTCATTTTTTTCGCGTGTTTTTGAGATGATGTAAAATAAAAGCGAATAGCAGTATTCTATCCCGACTCGTCATAGTTTCAAGCTAACCTATTGACATAGTCCGTGAATACAAATACTATATTATTTCTGTAACCATAGAAACACTAAATGATTTGATCAGGCAACAAGCATAGGATATTTATTATATGAAAGAAATAAAACTTGATGAAGTTCAAAACACCCCCCAGGAGACATCTAAACCCATTGATGACAGGGGAGAAAAGCAGAAGAAGGCAGAGGAAAGCATACAGAAGAAATACCATAAACAGCTTTTTACCCCCTTTGCCAAGGCCTGCAAGTCCTATCAGCTTATAAATGAGGGAGACCATATAGCAGTATGCATATCAGGTGGAAAAGATTCCATGCTGATGGCCAAGCTCTTCCAGGAAATACAAAAGCACAGACAGGTTAAGTTTGATCTTACGTTTCTAGTGATGGATCCCGGCTACAATAAGGCAAACAGAGAACTGATTGAGAGCAATGCAAAGGCTTTGGGAATCCCCATAACAATTTTTGAAAGCACGATCTTTGATGCAGTTGATACCATTGAAAAGAGCCCATGCTACCTTTGTGCACGTATGCGCAGAGGCTATCTGTATAAGAAGGCACAGGAACTTGGCTGCAACAAGATTGCCCTAGGCCATCATTATGATGATGTTATAGAGACCATTCTTATGGGAATGCTCTATGGCGGACAGTTTCAGACCATGATGCCCAAGCTCCACAGTACCAATTTTGAGGGGATGGAACTGATAAGGCCAATGTACCTTGTCAGGGAGAGTGACATATGTGCATGGAGAGATTATAACGATCTGCATTTCCTTCGCTGTGCATGCCACTTTACAGAGACATGTACCACAGTATATGAGGACGGAACATCTCCATCCAAGAGGCTTGAAACCAAAAAGCTCATCGCCAAGCTAAAAGAAGAGAATCCCTTTGTGGAATCCAATATATTCAGAAGTGCAGAAAATGTTAATCTGGCCACGGTAATAGCATATAAAGATCATGGCGTACGAAAGACCTTCCTGGATGAGTATTAAGCATGTCTTTGGGCATTGTTATGCACCTGCACTGTTGTAGTGTTTGAGCCCGCAGTTCCAGAAAAGATATGCTGCACTGCCTGTAACAAGCGCTATAAGAGGAGAAAGATAAGCATATGCAGGGTGAGCAAGGCTCTTTCCAAGAAGACTTGCCACAGGATAATAGCCTGTGAATGCGTATGGAATGACAAATGTTAGAAGGAATCCAATTCCTTTGTTATAAATAGTGATGGGATAGTCCGTATAGTTTTTTAATCCATAGTTATTATTAGTGAGGAGTGATACAATCTCCTCACTTTTTATTGCCCAAAAGCTGATAGTGCCGGTGAATACAGTGATCGCCGAGAATATCACAAATGAAGAAATCATGTTTACAGCATAAAAAATCAGAGTACTTGCCGTCCACTTAATAGAAAGTCCGGACATACTGTAGAGCCAGAAAAAAACAGACAAAACAAGGCGGGGGATAAATGTATACTGGAACTGCTGCAGGACCATATACAGCATTGGCCCAATGGGCCTTGTGAGATACAGGTCAAATTTCCCGGTGCGGATCAGCTGCCCCATATCCTTCATGGGGCTCCAGAAAAAGAAACAGCTAAGGCTGTAGGTAAGCCAACTGGTGGTAAACATGAAAAGAACTTCGTTTTGCGTCCAGCCGGCAATGTTATCAAAATTATGGAATATGACCATAAAGCCTGCGAAGTAAACACCTATCTGAATGGTGTTGGCAATTAGCTCAAAGATAAGAGAAAAATGATAAGCCAGTTTCCCTTTCATATATATAACCACGAAATGTCTGTACATTCTTAAAAGATACATGAGTTATCCTCCCTGAACCACAAGCTTATTCTTTCCCACTATCCAGGTAACTTCCGACAATAAAAACAAAACAGCCAGCCAGATAAGTTGGACGCAGAGATTTTCATAGATGCTCCGAAGCGGCATTGGAGTAGTGATGATAGTAACAGGTATTGCAAAAATGGCCCTAAAAGGCAGAAACATGTTTATCCTGGTAAGAACCTCCGGAAACATGGCAGTAGGGATCCATGAACCTGAAAGAAGCTTATAGATTGCTGCAAGGAGCATGTTCAGCGGCCAGGTCACAATAAGCCAGAATGCCATCAGCCCTATTATCAGGGAATATAAAAACTGGATCACATATGCCAGGATTATGGATAAGAGAGCGTACATCAGCTGCTCTTTGCAAACGAGCTCTTGGCGGTAAAAGACAAAGATCACTATCCCAAGGGGAATAGTATATATCAAGATCCTTGCAATGCTGGTGCCGATGTGCTTTGCAAAGATCATGAGTTTATAATCTATCGGACGTATCAGCTGATTTGCCACATCCCCGGACTGGATCTGTTCATTTATCCACGCTATGGCATCACATTCCATAAATGTGGAAATTAACGTGGCTACAATGATATATCTTATGGTCTCATGGTGACTTAGGGGGATATTGCTGCCTGCATTTGATGCAAACAGTGCGTTCCACAATGAAAACTGCATATAAAGATATACGATCTTAGAAAGAAAATTCGCCCATACAGAGTTTAGATACGCTGTATGTTCTTTTATTCCGATCAGTGCCAGGTCAGCATATTTTCGCATCTTTTTCCTCTCCCGCAAGGTAGATCTTTTTTATGATCTCTTCGAGATCTGTGGTTTTGTAAATACTCTTTAGCTGTGGAAGTGTCCCGTCATAAATAAGAGATCCCTTATCGATAATGATCATATTTTCGCATAATGATTCTATGTCCGAAACATCATGGGTGGTCAGGATAATGGTGGTGTGTCGTTCTTCATTTATCCTTTTGATAAACTGTCTGATCCGCTCTTTGGAGAGAACGTCAATTCCAATGGTAGGTTCGTCCAAAAAGAGAATATCCGGGTTATAAATAAGCGACGCCGCAAGGTCAGCCTTCATCCGCTGTCCGAGGCTTAGAAGTCTTGGAGGCTGCCTGATAAATTCATCAAGACCAAGGATATCGGAAAAAACATCCATATTCTCTTTAAAAACATCATCCGTAACCCGGTACATATCCTTAAAAAGCTTTAGGGAATCAATCACCGGAATGTCCCAGCACAGAACGCTTTTCTGGCCAAAGACCACGCCGGTTTTCAACATGATCTCTTTTCTGTTCTTTTTAAAAGTAAGGCCATCAATGGATACGTTACCACTGTCCGGAGTGAGGATCCCTGTCATCATTTTTATAGTGGTTGATTTTCCTGCGCCGTTAGGGCCGATGAAGCCCACAATCTCTCCTGTGGGGATGGTAAAAGAAATATTATCAACGGCAATCTTTTTATGATGCTTCTTTAGCTTATATGTCTTTGTCAGGTTATTAATTTCAAGGCTCATAGCTCTTTTCCCTCCAAGGATGTCTTGATTTTTGAAGCTCCTAAATGTAAAATATCATCAATTGAAGTATCAGTAAAATTGAAATAATAAATAATAATCATCAAATAAATTGATAGAGATAAGGAGGAATCATGAACAACACTCAGCTTGAGACCTTTTTAAAAATAGTTGAGACCGGGAGCTTTACTGCTACAGCAAATATGCTGGGATATGCCCAGTCAACTGTGACGACGCAGATTAAGCTACTGGAAGAAGAGTTTGGATGCCTTCTATTTGAGAGACTTGGGAAATCCCTGGTGTTGACCTGTGAGGGAGAAAAGCTCATATCCTACGCGGAGCAGATGCTTCAGCTTCAAAGACAGATGCTATTGGAGGTTTCTGCCGCGGAGATTCCCTCCGGGATTATAAAGATTGGTGTATCAGAGTCGCTTTGCTACAATCGCTTTCCTGAAAAACTCATGGAGTACAAGAAAAAATATCCCGGAATGGATATACGTATCCAGTTTATTGATCATGATACTTTTCCCGCTCTATTAAAGAGTGGAGCCCTGGATGTTGTCTATACCTTAAATCCGCTTATGGACGGTCCTGAGCTTAAGCTGATCAGTAAGAGGAAGGAAGAACTGGCCTTTTTTGCATCCCCTGCTCACCCAATAGCCAAAATGAAGAAGGTAAAGGAAAAGGACCTGGAAAATGTGCCTCTTTTACTGACATCCCACACCTGCAGCTTCAGACGCATGCTTCTTGATGACTTCTCAAAGCACGGAGTTACGCCCAAGATCGAGCTTGAAACCAGCAGCAAGGAAATCCTTAAAGCCTTTGCAGCAAACGGCCTGGGAGTAGCATTTATGCCCGCTATGACAGCACGGGCGGAAGTTAAGGAAAAGAAGCTTAAGAAGATCGACTGGGCCGGCGATGATTTCCCGGTCTATTCACAGATATTTGTCCACAAGGATAAACACCAAAACCGGGCAATAGAGGAACTGATAGCAATGATAGAATCCTGACGTTATTATGGTATGTCAAAGGTATGGTAGATAAATTACACTTTTTTTTTCGTGCATAATTGTTATAATATTCTGTGGATAGTGAAACTTTATTTCGGCTATGCAACGTGTTTGCTATATTTGGAGGGAAAACATCAATGAAAAAGAGTGGAAGGAACTATGGGAAACTGCAGATAGCAGGTAGCGCTGTTTTATCAGGCCTTTTGGTATTATCAATGCCAATGACTGCGCTGGCGGAGAACTATGACATTGGAAATGGCAGCATTACTGTAGAGGCCAGGGATGACGGGAATCAGTATGTAACCCAGGAGAATGTTGTAGAGAACGAGTTTCAGAATGTGCCAACAGTAATCAGTGGTGAATCAAATGAAAATACTGTAACTATAAATGCAGCTGAAGGACAGACTGCTGAGGTTACTTTTGATGATCTTAATATCGATGTTTCCGGTCATAATGATTCTGCTGCTGTAACTGCGAGTGGTGATGGAAATGTAACTATTGATCTGGATGGAGAAAGTTCCGTAAAAAGTGGAATGGGTTGTGCCGGAATTCAGGATGAACTGGCTGGAGAACTCACAATAACTTCGGATGATGAGGGAAAACTTCAAGCAACCGGAGGATTTAGGGGTGCCGGAATTGGTGGTACGACCCTTGTTAAAGGTACTGATATAACAATCTCCGGAGATGCAAATGTAACTGCGACCGGAGGAAATAATGCAGCTGGAATTGGTGGTGGCAATATGGCGAAAGGAGAACGCATTACTATCACTGATAAAGCCAGCGTAATCGCAACCGGAGGACGTGAAGGAGCCGGAATCGGTGGTGGTCATGGGTGCACCGGAGCAGACATTACTATCAATGGACAAGCTAGCGTGGAGGCTGAAGGGGGAGATTATGCAGCTGGAATTGGCGGCGGACTTTATGGCGATGGAGGAGATATTATAATTACTGACCAAGCCGACGTGACGGCTATCGGAGGAGATGCTGGAGCCGGAATTGGTGGTGGACAAAGAGGCGTCGGAGAAAAAATCACAATTAGTGGAGAGGCCCAGGTAGGTGCTAACGGCGGAAACTTTGCAGCCGGAATTGGTACTGGAGAACTCCGGAAGGGTGATGACAAAAGTGGAGCATATATTTCAATCAGTGGACAGGCCGTAGTATCTGCTGTCGGAGGACCCTCTGGAGCAGGAATCGGCGGTGGATATCTTGGAAACGGAAAAGATATTACGATCAGTGAACAGGCTGATGTAAGTGCACACGGAGGATTTGGCGGTGCAGGAATCGGCGGTGGCCGCAATGGAGCAGGCCAGGATATTTCTATTAACGGAGATGCCAATGTCAAAGCAGCCGGAACAAGAGGCGGAGCCGGAATCGGCGGTGGCCTTACCGGAGAAGGAAGTAACATTTCCGTAAGTGAAAATGCAGATGTTTCAGTATCTGGCGGAGATTACAACTCGGGCAGAGTGGGAGCAGGTATTGGTGATGGTACTACTTATACGGGATCCGGAGAAGAGAAGGCGGATGTAAGTGGCTTGTACATTTCCAATAGTGTAAAGTATTACGCGGCTGACACAGAACCTTCTGCTATGAGTAACGCGACACCACTGTCAGAACAAAGCGGCGGATTGAACCCTTCAGGATCTACTGTCAGCGTTGCGCAGGGTGAAGAACTGTCTGGTAACAGCGGAACTGTTGAAAGTAATAGAGGAAATATCGGAACCAACAACGATGGTGGAGTAATTAAAAAAAACTACAGCTCTGTTGGAGAGAATAAAAAAGACGGAGAAATTGGAAACAATTATGCCGATGGAACTATTGATACAAATAATGGTAGTGTTAAAAATAATAGAGGAAATATTACCACTAATAATGGCACAGTAGGAATAAACCAGGGTTATGCGACTATTGATACTAATAACGGTGTAGTTACTGATAATTATGCAACCATAAAGAACAATAACGGACGAGTTATCAATAATTTCAGCAAAATAGAAAGTGGAAATCCTGCAGAACACCAATGGTGGTATGTGACTTACTATGTAAGTACTGTGGATAATTACAGCAAAGTTGCCGGTGAGTATGATACAGAAAACAGTGATTTCAATTCGGCCACTTATTTGGAAGAAGCTGAAGGAAAAAAAGGTATTATTAAGCTTATACCAATAGATGGGTACAGGATAGTAAAAGGTAATACAGAGCCTCAGCTTCCTGCTAAATGTAAAATTGAGCTGACACCGGACGGAAACGGCTATGTTATAACTGTCACCTCAATAAAAGAAAATGTAATGTTTTCTTTTGAAGACCTGGGACTTGTTGTTGAGCAGATACCGGAACCAGAGCCTAATCCTGATTCTAATCCGGAGCCGGAACCAGAGCCAAATCCAAATCCTAATCCGGAGCCAACACCGGACCCCAAGCCGGAACCAAAACCGGAGCCTAATCCTGGCCAGGCAGAAGCCCCGGTACAGGCAAGTGGAGACTCCTATGAGCCACAATATTCAGAAAATTATGCAGCAGAGGGAAGCATTCCGGTTAATGCAATAACTATTATTCCTATTACTTCTCTGAGAAATAGTATAGCGAACGGCGTTGGAATGAGCGGACCGTCAGTGCTTGGAGTAAAGCGCGTTCCTGACAGAGCTATTAATATCAAGATTTCAGCTCTTACAGACGCTCAGTATAAGAATGCTGTAGTTGAGAATATCAATGTTACACCTGCCGGTGGAATGCTTAGACTTGAAACTGACGAGATCGCATGCTTTGACAGAGCAATGCTTGCAGCTTTTGTAAAGAGAGGCAATGTTGACATGGAAGTTATCTTCCCTCTTGGCAAGCAGAAGATTAGCGTGCTCATTCCTGCAGGCTTTGATGTTGAAAAGCTCCTTGATAGCAAGGGATACTGTGGATTCCTTCGACTTCTTGCAATCCTTAAGGGAGAGGAATTTGCAGAGTAAAATATAATTGTAAATAAAATGGAGCATATCACTTTAAGTGATATGCTCCGTTTTTATTTACAAATTTTCAATTAAAATGTGGCTTGATCACCTTGGCAACAACCTTGAGCATCGCATACATGATAAAGCAGTCGATAGGCAGCATTACCGCGTTTGAAACAATTCTTCCGGGAAGGATTGCTGCGATTGCCTGGCCATAAAGCATGTTGAGCCATAAAGTGTTGAGCACGAGATTACATACGATCTTTACAATGAGCTGTGAAAGGATCACGTTGGAGACCTTAAGGGGCTTGTTGTAAAGGAAGAAGCCGTAGATAACAGCTCCCAGCATGGCAGTAATGGTAAATCCCGGGAAAAAGTTGCCGTCGCCGGAAATGAACCATTTGATGATATCCATTGCGCCGCCGAATATGGCTCCGATCCAGGGGCCAAACAGATAGTCCACAACCTGGTTTGGAAGACCTGAAAAACCGATCCTGATATACTGGCCGATCTTGATGGTAGCCACATATCCAAGGATTACGGCCAAGGCTCCCATCATGCCGCAAAAGCACAATACCTTGGTCTGTTTGAGCCTGTTTAGTGATGACAGCTCGGATTTGGTAAAAAGTGATGATTCTTTAGACATAAAAACACCTCCCTTGCAGTTTCCTCTAACCACATCGGAGGTGATATTTCTCTTTCGATGTAGCAGTGGGAATCGGCACTAAAACCGCGGGATAAACCCTTCGTCCTGGTGGCAACTCCCTGTCCACCTGGCACTTAACGCTTTAATGTCTACTCTGCACAAATTGAATTAGTAGTTTCGAGAACATATTACTGTATTTGCCCCGGCAAAACAACAGTTTTTTTGAGTTGATTAAATTAATATTAATAATTATCTAAATTCCGCATATTTTTAATCGAATATAATATAATTTAACTAGCGAGTTTTTTGCGCTGTAATAATCACTTTTTGACCATGGAGGCATGAAATGGCAGGAAAAGAGAAAACAAAAGAAAAATCTCAGATCAGGTTTAAGGACAGCATTAAGACCAGACTTATAGCAGTAATGGTTCTGGTTACAGCTGTTCCCCTTCTGGTGGCAGTAATTGCCAGCTATGTGACATCGACCCAAAAGGCGATGAAGGATGCCCAGGACATTCTGGAGTGGGAGTGCTGGTATCTGGAGGATAATTTCTCCAAGGTTGTTGAGACCAACATGAACATGATCAGGAGCGTTGCAGGTAATCCAACAATCATCAACTTTGTTAATGGTGAGGCCGGTATTCCGATTGATGCTGTCCAGACCACTCTTTTGGAATGTGATTCAATCCTCAATGACGGCGACAATACATCCATCACTGATGCGACCGGAATGCAGATAGCAAGAGGAACCGGCGACTGCATCGATGTTTCAGACAGAGAATATTTCCAGAAAGCTATTGCCGGAACTATTTATGTTTCAGATGTTCAGGTCAGCAAGACCAATGGCAGAAGATTCATTACCTTTGCTGCCCCTATCATAGACGGCGACAAGGTTATCGGTATTGCCCATAGAAACTACGACCTTAATAACTTCCATGAGCTCCTTACAAAAGAGGCAGAGGATGCTTTCCTGGTTGACAGAACCGGTAGAGTTGCCGCCCACTCCCAGTACGAGATTGGTGAGGGCAAGCACGAGGAAGAGGACAGATCAAAATCTGAGTTCATGGTATCCGGAAAGGATGAAGGCTTCTACTTTGTAGATACTGGAAAAGGCTATGACGCATATGTGGCTTACGTTGTTGAACCTAACTCACAGTTCAGGGTTTGTGCAGCGACTGACTCAAAGAAAGTTCTTTCTTCATCAAGAGCAGCTGCCACAACAGTAATCGTCATAGGTATTGTGCTCCTTATTGTTTCAGCTGTTATTTCACTGCTAATGGCAAATAGCTTTGTTAAGCCAATTGAGGCAGTTGGCAAATCCCTTACAGCCCTTGCTGATGGACGCTTTGAAAATGTTGAAGGATACGATAAGAAGAAAGACGAGTTCGGAGCTATTTCAAGAGCCATGAACTCTGTTATCAATACGTTAAAAGAGATTGTGGCAAACATCAAGGAATCTGCCGGAAGCGTAGGAGAATCCTCAGAGGAACTCTCCGATATGGCAAATCAGATCTCCCAGACAGCAGAGGATGTATCCAATGCCGTTCAGGAAATTGCATCAGGTGCTACCCAGCAGGCTGATGAGATCCAGTCCGCATCTGAGAATGTAGGAAGGATCGGAGACGCGGTAGGAGACGTTCAGAATTCCTCAGGAAACCTTACAGATCTTGCCAATAAGATGAAAGAGGCATCAGAGATCTCCAGCCACTCGCTTCATTCCCTTCAGGATTCTTCTGCTGAGATGACAGCCAAGATCGACGATATCTCCAGCACCATCCAGGCTACCAAGGATGCTGTTAATCTTATCAGCGAAAAGGTTGCGGGCATCACTTCAATTGCAACCCAGACCAATCTTCTGTCCCTCAATGCTTCAATCGAGGCTGCAAGAGCAGGAGAGGCAGGAAAAGGCTTTGCGGTTGTTGCCGAAGAGATTGGCAAGCTGGCTGAAGATTCCAAGCAGATGGCTGATGATATCAGAAAAGAGATGGATACCCTTCTTGAGCAGAGTAATGCAGCTGTTGGTGCTGCTGAAGATGTTAAACAGGGCAACAATGATCAGCAGATTGCCCTTGGTGAGACTCTTGATGCTGTCAATGGAATGCTTGCGGATATCAGCAGTACAGTAGGCGGCGTACAGCTCATTTCCCAGGGTGCTGACACTTGTGAATCCAGCAAGAATGCGGTTGTTGATACAATGAGTGCTCTTTCTGCTATTTCAGAAGAGAACGCAGCATCTTCAGAGGAGACAGGTGCTTCCATGCAGGAGCTTTCTGCTACAGTTACAACTCTTGCAGGCTCAGCAAACAGCCTCAAGGAGATCGCAGAAAAGCTCAACGAGGACATGAAGTTCTTCAAGAGCTGATGACACAGCCTTCATTTTAAAATGTGCATAAAATTAAGTGATAAGAGTGCTTTGCAGGGCTGCGCAAAGCACTCTTTTTTATTTATTAAAAAAAAATAAAGTTTCGATAAAACATGATATTTTGAAACAAAATCTCGATACAATATAAGTGGATGCTTATACGCATTTTTATGAAAAAAGTTTTGGTTTCAGGAGATAGTATATGAAAAAAAGAGCTGTTTCAATTCTTATAGCTAGCGTCCTTTTCTTTTCCAATGTGGGCTTTGCATCCTCTGCAATCGAAAAAGATGTTGACCTTACAAAGGAAGCTAAGGAAGAGGCAGATGAAGAATTAAATGAACAGGATGAAGATTATGATTATTCATTCTGGGGAGATGATGAGCCTGAATACGTGAAGATTGCAGGCTTTACTGAGCTGCCTGATTATCTGGCCCATCAGGAGGTCAAGGCAGGAACCCCTCTTTCAGAAATAGAATTCCCGCAGGAGCTTGAAATACAGGTTGTTCCCGACACTGATCGCGAGGAACGTCTCATAAGGCGCCTTGGCCAGGAGAGAAGTGGAAGAGTCTACAGTTCTGATGAAGGCGCGCTGGAGGCATCACTCCTTAGTTCAGAAGAACTTGAGGAGCTTGAGGCAAAAAAGAAACTTGAAGAAGAGGAAGCTTCCCTTGAAAAGTCCACTGATGAGGAAGAGCTTATTTTCTTTGATTCCGAGACCGGAGAGTCTTCAGTTGGCGTGATCACTGATGAGGAGCAGCCAAGCGACTACAGCGGCGAAGGAAGTGAAGTGTCCGATACCGGCGATTCAGTATCTTCAAGTGACGGCGATTCTGTTTCTATCAGTTCAGATGAGTCTTCTTCCGGTAATACCAATGAGGTGCTCGTTATTGATGAGCCCCAGGAGCCGGCTGTTTCGGAAGGAGCGGATGGAGCTTCAGATGATGAAAAGAGTGAGCTTCAGGATTCGGGAAGTACAGAGGGGCAGAGCACTGATGAGAGCAGCTCAGGCGAGAATGCAGAAGGCCTTGTCGGAATGATCAGGAATGCTTTTGGCAGGTTTACTGTTCATGCGGCTGAGCCAAAAGAGATTTCGGAGGACGAAGTTGAAGACAAAGGCAAAGACGAAGACAATATAGACGAAAAGGAAGAATCTCAGGAAGAAACTAAGATAGATGGCTCTGACAAAGCTGATGATTCCTCTTGGGAAGAAGGTGATCCCCAGGATCCTGAAACGGAGATAGATATTGCCGATTTTGAGGATGAGGACGGCGTCAGCATTGAGCGCGTTTCCGGAATTGAGTGGGTCCTTGATAAAGAGCTCAATACAGCACAGGAGTACAACCCTGACCTTGTTGGGGCAGAGTATATATTTACCCCTGTTATGCTCATCCCCGACTACTACTATATAGAAGCAGAGCTTCCAAGAGTTACCATCAGGATCATGGAGGAGAACTTTGTCTTCGATAAGACAGCGGATGTGGACGGCGTCAAGATCAGAGTCCGCGCAGACGAAGGTGTATTCCCCGAAGGGTCAACTATCGAGGCTGAAAGACTTCAGGATGAGGAAGAGAAGAAGGTTGACAAGGCAATCGCTCAGAATTCTGAAGATATCGGATTTGTAGTGAAGTCCTACTCCTTCGATATCCGGATACTTGATAGGAACGGAAAAGAGATCGAACCAGACACTGAAAAGGGCCGCGTAATTGTTTCCTTCGAGACCGAAGAAGCAGGAAACGACGAGCTTTCAGCCCACATCTACCACATAAAGGATTCAGATTCAGAAATTAAGGCAGAAAAGAGCTTAACCAGGAAAAAAGCTGAGACTGCCTCTGATTCTGATGCAGAAAATGTAGAGGAAGACAGCGCAGATAAGGAAAAGTCTGACGAAGACAAGACCGGCGAGGAAAAGGCAGAGGAAGAGAAGACTGAAGAATCAGCAGCATCTGAACCTGAGATAGTAGATATGTTTGTATCCTCTGATGGCTTCGTAGTTGAAAAACTCCAGGCCCTGGTAGTTGACGGCGAGGAGACAAAGGCTGTCGAGGCAGTAACGGATGGGTTCTCGAAGTATACACTTTGGTTCACAGGCGATAGTTTTGATATAGATAACTGGCCTAGTGATAAAAACTATGTATGCTTAGATTGGGTGCTTCAGCAGAATGGATACTTAAATCCTACTAGTAAGCTTGGTATAGCTAATCCTGATACAGATATAGTTTATGATGATCCGACAGATTCTGATTATTTATATATAAAAAGACTCAAGAACTCTGCAGAGACCAATCCTAGTGATGGTTTCAAGCCAGATATAGATCCGGTAACTAGTTGTTACATAGAGGCTGACGATTCTAATGCCCAGTGGTTTCTTGTGATGAGAAAACCATTCAAAGGTGTAACAAAAAAAATAAAAATTAAATGCAATCGTGATGGCACAATAGGGACTATTACGCTTAGCATAAAAGACAACATTGTTACAGACGCTTCCCTAGCGCATCCTTATCCATACGGGCAAGATCCTGGAACAGCAGATTTTATACTGAAAGTTGGTATAGTACCGACAACTGCAACTGGAGCTGTCTTCCAATGGCAGTATAAGAAAACTAATGATACTTTATGGAAAAATATAGATTTAGCAAATACTGGCACATTTGGAGGTGATTTTGCAGGAGCTTCCTATGTGGCAGGAGATTGGTTCAGATGCCTTGTCAATGGTGTTGAAAGTGAGGCAGTTCAGGTAATTACTGCTGATTCTGATACGAGAGATTGGACAGGATCGTATGATGGCAGATGCTACTTTAGTAATGGTACTGTTGCATATACAGTAGACAGAAGTGTGGCAAATAAGCCGATAATAGATGTTGTTGGACAGTTTTCTAAAGGTGGAAAAGCATACATGGTACAGACTTCTTTGGGAGCTGCTGGATGGAAAATGATTTCAAGCACATCTGCTAGTCCTACGTCTGGATCTTTTGCAACAGATACTTGCGAATTGGATGATTTGTATTTGGGGTTCAATAAAGACAATGTTCAGGAACTGAATGTTGAAGCAGATTTGAAAGATACATATAAGGCTTTTGCTATTGGCACTGATTGTCAGATTGGCAGTGGAGCAATACCTGGCAATGTTCCTTATCAAGGGACTTTGCTAGGCAGCACTAATACCAATAAGCAAATAACTAGAGTTTCTTATATAGGTATTGATGGGCGAGATGCGGCGCAAACGGCTATGAATCAGGGACTGGGATCAGAGTATCCGGCTGTTTCTATTGTTCCAGTTACTACATATGGGTTAAGAACTTGGATTGGAAATAGCAGTACTGGAAAGCAACCTTATGTTTTTGCATCAGGTAATTCTGCCGTTAAAGTTGATGGTGATGATACAACATATCAAGTTAAGCTTCTCAATGAAAAGAAACAATCTTCACTTGCTATGTCATGGATAAATATTGATAACGGTGGAACTGTTGAATTCAAATTTGTCATTGGGTCAATGGCAACCGCGACGGAACTTAAAAATCTAAAGGATGCTAAGTATGAATACTCATTGAGCAGTTCTAACATTAAAGGCGCTAAGCTTGTAGGGGATGAGCTCAAGAAGTATGCAATAACTGTAGCGAACCCAAATGATTCAGTCCTAGAGACAATGAAGTTTACGTCACCATCATCAATAAAGACGACTCTTTCATCAAAGCTTAAGAGTACATATTCGGATTCATCCAGCTCATCAAGTTCGTCAAGCACTTCAAGTTCTACCACCAGCTATAAGGCTGATTACCTTGACATGACTGTTTATCAGACTTCTGATAATTCGGACTATAACAACAAAACTGTTCAGGTAATTAGACAGAATAGTAAAGATGCTTCTAGTGCGGATATGCCTCTACAGATTGAGATTTCATATGATTTCAAAGAAAAGAGCAATTTCAAAATCTTTAGAGACCATAACGGATATGTTCAAGAGTTTGTAGAATCTTCTTCTAGGGCTGACGGAACCTACACACTGGACAAGGATGCAGGCAAGATCTACATCTACTCCAACAAGTTCTCGCAGTACGCGATTGCTTACAAGCCTGATGTATACTACACTGTAACCTTTGACGATGGAACGAACAAGAATACTGTCAAGGTTAAGGCAGAGGAGAAGGTTGCCCGCCCGGCAGATCCCACCAAGGAAGGCTACACCTTCAAGGGCTGGTACTTAAAGGGCACAACAACCACTACCACTACAAGCACAACTGCAAACGCATCAACAACAGCGTCTGCCTTTAACTTCGACACCAAGATAACCAAGGATATCACTCTTGTGGCAGGCTGGACCTCCACCAAGGACGACACTCCGGTTGATCCCAAGAAGCAATCCGACAGCGGCAATGACTCCCGGGCACCACAGACCGGGGACAGTCTCCCTGTAGTATGGCTCTGGGTTGTGATCCTGGCAGCAGGCATGCTGACATTCTTCATCACCTTGAAGGAGATCATTTCCGCAAGGAACAGTGACGGTCAGCCAAAGCCTCCCACAGGCATAAGAAAAGCCCTGCTCATCGCCAAGATAGTTATAGCCACAACGGCAAAGTTCATTGTCAAAAAGATAAAGCAGAACAAGGCGAAAGCTCTTTTGACCGCCAGCGCAGCTATAGTAGTGATCGCAGCAGTAGTTATCACATCCACAATGCTCCAGTACAAAAAGGCTGAAAACCTCTACGCAGGAGCAGAAGAAACTTACGTAGAGCAGTCATCTGACCCAAGTGCGGCAGACTCAAAAGAGGCTGACTCACAGGCCAAAGAGCCCCATAACTGGTGGGACTGCGTTGACGTAAACGTAGGCGAGCTCGCCAGGGAATACCCTGATGTTGTAGGCTGGATATACTTTGAAAACGAGGACATCAGCTACCCTATCATGTACTCCGGGGACAACTCCAAGTACCTTTCAACCGCTTACACCGGTGAAAAGGCAAGGGCAGGAGCCATCTTTATTGACGGCGAATCAAGCCCTGATTTTTCGGATCCCCACAGCCTTGTTTACGGCCACAATATGCGTGACCTGTCAATGTTTGGAAGGCTGCGCTACTACAAGACCAATCCGGATTACTATGAGGAGCACCAGTATTTCCAGGTGTTCACCAAGGACAGTGTTTACAGGTATCAGATCTTTGCCTTTGAGGAAGTGCCCGACAACCACGATGTTTTCTGGACCTTTGGGAAAGAGCCTGCTAACTTCTACAAGACCCTTGAGGAAGTTGAGAGCGCATCCTACATCAAGTCAGGAATAAAGGCCAATGAATCAGATCATGTGATCACCCTTGCCACCTGCACCAATAAGGACGAAGAGCGACTTATCGTGTGCGCGGTCAGAACCGACGAGTATCAGTATCAGCAGTGATGAAATGCACTTAGGGCTAGATAATGAAGGATAACAGGAAGACTCCAGGTACTGTTTTTTATTACAATATAGTCTTTGCAGTTCTTGTATTGTCGGCGTTTTTCTATGCGCTTTTCTTTACTGATGTCTTTAACAGGGACTATAATGACCACCTTGTAAGCTTCTCTGATAATTGGAGGGATTCAGCAGGCCATACTTACAATATTGATTCCCTGAAGGTAAGGGATTTTAACGGAATAGCAACCCTTGCCAACACCCTTCCTTCCGATCTTTCAGACGGTGATTGTCTGTGCTTTTTGTCCAGAAATACCAATATCAAAGTTATTCTTGATGCGGAGGTTATTTACACCTACAACGCAAAAGAGAATCTGACGGGAATGGGGTATGGCACCGTCTGCCACACTGTAGGCCTGTCCAAAAGGCACAGCGGCAAGAGCATTATCATCGAGCTCTCGAGGATTACCTTAAGGGCCACCACCGGCGAGGTTTTTTCAGTCTTTGTGGGACCATCCATTGACTACATCCACATGCTGGTCAAGGAGAATGCAATTGCCCTTATCCTGACCCTTCTTATCATTTTCTTTGGATTTGTTATCATTCTTATCTGGGCAGGAATATCCGACAAAAAGGGTATTCCGCTGGATATCCTGGACCTGGGCCTCGGAGCAGGTCTCTTTGGCCTGTGGCTTCTTTCAGCGATGCCTGTAGCACAGGCTATCACGGGAAATATCTTTTCATGGCGCGTCATTAACAGGCTCTTTGTAATGATGCTTCCATATCCCTTTGTCAGGTTCTTTAATTCCAACACCAAACAAAAGAGAAGAATATATGAGTATCTGGCGTTTCTGGCAACTTTTGGTATTGTTGCGGCCATAATCGGCCTTCGCTATTATGCGGAAGTGGATATGGTGGACAGCTACGTTCCCTTTGAGATACTGGCAACGGCTACAGTATTCATCCTTATAAGCGTCCTTCTGGCTGACGACGCCATTTACTGTAAAAACAACGACATCCCCATCCAGAACAACGGTGTTTACGTGGCACTTGTCGAGATGTTTTTATGCTGCGTCTTTGAGCTTGTGGTCTACTTCTTCGGCCTCTGGCAGCACCACTTTGGATACTTCATCAGGATTGGAATGGTGCTGTTCATCACAACGGTCATGGCCCAGTTCGTCAACTGGTGGATGAGAGACCAGGCAGCAGTAGACAGAGACCGCTTCATCAACCGCTCCATCCAGGTGGCTTTGGCTACCAATAACCCTGCTGAGAGCATCAGGATCCTTCTGGAATACATTGCAAAAGAACTTGGGGCTAAGAGGGCATTTATCTTCGAAGATATGGGAAAAGAGAAATTTAAGGCCACCTATGAATGGTTCGCGGAGGGCCTTGATCCCATGCCAAAGGAAGGGATTACCTTAAAATACGAGGACTGTGAAAATCAGTTCTACCAGAAAATGGATACCATCGGACAAAATGATGCCTTCGGGACCATAAAGACCGGTGATCAGATCATTGGTTTCCTTGGCGTTACCGATGTTCACGAAGACCACGTTAAGAGTCTTGATGAGATCATGAGCATCATGGCATACTTTTTTGCCCAGTTCATAAATCAGAGAAAAGAGCAGGAGAGAATACTCTATTACAGCTATCACGATCCCACATCAGGAGCCAGAAACAGAAGCGCTCTTCGTGAGTTCACCGAGAGCAGAATGGACTACTCCCAGCCCTTTGGATATGTGGTGTGCGAGGTGGCAGGACTTCGTGAGATCAGCGAGAACCTCCGCCATGAGAATACTGAGCAGATCCTTGGGACAGTTGCAAGGTGCCTGATGGATGCCTTTGGAGACGACAATGTCTTTTCCGTATCAGGAGAAGAATTCGTGTGCTTTGGCTTTGAGAATGACGAGGCCTACTTTAATAATGATGTGGAAAGAGCTAAAAAGCTCCTGAGGGAGCGGGGCTGCAGATACTTTATTGGAGCAGCTTATTGTGCAAACGGAACCTCAGACATTATGAATGTCATCAGATATACCCGTGAACAGCTGGCAAAGGACATCCAGAGCCAGAGAAAGCAGCAAAGGAGTAACTAGTGGGAGAAAACTCGCAGGCTACCATAAAAATACATAATACCGTAGTAGCTGTTATTACTGTTGCATGCGTAGGGGCTGTCATTGAGAACATCTCCCAGCACTGGGAATTCTGGATGCCGCCTCTTATCCTCATTGGGATCATCGCCTCCTGGTGGATGCATATCACCCAGAAGGGAAGCCCCAGAGTCAGGGAGGATTTTTACCTTATCTTTGCAATGGTGGTGGCCTTCTATCACGGCGTCCATGAGTCCAGCTTTTTTGACATATTTGTGGTTTCGGCTCTTATCATGTCCGTTGCAACCCTTACAAAGAGGCTTGATTTCCTGCGGCTTATCATGGTGGAGTTCATGATCCTGATAGGCATGCAGGTGGCCATGGCAAGCACCTCAGGCAGCGTTGTTTTTGATTCCATGAACATTTCCAGGGTGATACTTCACATCCTCGCCCTGATCTGTCTCTATGTGGTTTTAAAGACCATAGTTGAAAAGAAAAATGAAAGCGATTCAAACATCGACAAGCTGGAAAATACCATAAAATCCAATGACCACGACATGGAGGACTTCCTTGTCAATCTTTCCCATGAGCTACGTACCCCCATTAACGTAATCAACGGCCTCTCTGACCTCATCCTTAAAAGAGAGAGAAGAGAGGATATACTGACCATCAAAAACGCAGGTATCAGGATCGCCCACCAGATCGAGGATATCCAGGACTACAGTGAGATCCAGAGAGAGAATGTCATTATAGAGAACGAGAGATATATGATCACATCTCTTTTAAATGATATCCTCATGAACTATGATGCCATGAAAAACCAGTCCTCCCTGGACTTTATTGTGGACCTTGATCCCGAGGTTCCTGCAGTCTTAAAGGGTGACATGAAGAAGATCCAAAAGATCATCAGTCACCTTCTTGATAATGCCTTTAAATTTACCAGAAAGGGCGGAGCCTGCCTTCGGGTCACTGCATACAGGAAAGAGTACGGCGTCAATCTTATCATAGAGGTATCTGACACCGGCGTTGGAATGACAAGGACGGATATCAGCAGGATCACCAGAGGTATCTATCAGGCTGACAAAAAGAGAGACAGAAGCACCGGAGGCGTTGGCCTTGGTCTTTCTGTTGTTCTTGGCCTTGTTCGCAGTATGGATGGCTTTGTTAAGATTGAAAGTGAAAAGAACCGGGGAACTATAGTCAGGATCAGTATCTTCCAGGAAGTCCTTGATCCTGCGCCCTGCATGGCCATAAATACAGACAGATTTATCAATGTGGTGATCTATAACTGGATCCATAAATTTGAGACTCCAGGCCTTGCCCTTATGTATAAAAATATGTCAGAAAATCTTGCAAAGGGCCTTCGTCACAACCTGTTCTTTGCAGGATCCTTGGACGAGCTTAAAAAGCTTATAGCAAGGGGAGACATCACCCACCTGTTTGTTGGTGATGTGGAGTACAAGCATGACCAGCAGTATTTTGAACAAGAGCTGGATAAGGACATTGTGGTTGCCGTAAATGCAGACTCTGCTTTCATTCCTCCTGAATGGACAAGGTGTGTAGTCCTTAGAAAGCCCCTTTATGGCATGTCCATTGTCCAGGTGCTTAACGGCACTTCAAAGGGCACCGTTGTCTCCTTTGAGGAAGATATCCAGAAGCCTGATCTTACGGGAATCAGGGCTCTTGTTGTTGATGATGAGCCCATGAACCTGGTTGTTGCAACAGGTCTTTTCAAGGAATATCACATGAAGATCGACACTGCAGACAGCGGCTTTGAAGCCCTTACCATGTTTGGCCAAAACGGCTATGATGTTATCTTCATGGATCACATGATGCCTCAGATGGACGGCGTTGAGACCATGAAGAGGATCAGGAGCGCTGCAGACAGGGACGGCAGGAAGGTGAGCATAGTGGCTCTCACAGCAAATGCTGTCAGCGGAGCAAAAGAGATGTTCCTTAGGGAGGGCTTTGATGGCTTTATTTCAAAGCCGATTGTAATAAATGATTTTGAGAGAGTAATGAACCGTATCATAGCTGAAGGGAAGGCCGGAAACAAGGGAGGTACCGATTGATTCTCAAGTTGTTTAAGGGCATGATGGAACGTTTAAAGGACCCTTCAAGAAGCTTTAGGGAGCGCGTGTTCATCCTGCTGACTCTTATCACAGTCTTTTTCATATTTCTGGCGCTGATCGGAGACATTGTTTTTGGTGAGAACATAGTGGAGATCGTTGCACTTGCCCTCACTGTAGTTCTTGCGCCAATAATGACCTTTGTGGCTACCAAGAAAGACAAGGTTTATATTGCCGTCAAGATTGCGGTAGTTGCCATTGTTTTTGTCATGCTCCCTATCATTTTCTACTATGGCGGCGGCATAAGAGGCGGAGGTGCTGTATGGATAATCTTTGCTTATCTATATACCGGACTTGTTGTGGGGGGCAGATGGAAGCCCATAATGCTCATTGTCCTTACAGCTGAGACCATAGGCTTTTATCTTGACGGATATTTTCATCCTGAGAGGGTTGTTCATCACTCAGAGAGAATGTACTACGTGGACAGCGTCATTTCCATAATCCTGGTGGGTGTCATCTGCTGTACCATGGTGTGGTTTGTGGAGTGGCTCTTCAGGGCTGAGAACAAAAAGGCAAGGGAAGAGACGCTTAAATTTGAGGAACTCAATAAATCACAGAACAGATTCTTTTCCAGCATGAGCCATGAGATCAGGACACCCATAAACTCAATCCTTGGTCTTAATGAGATCATCCTGCGCCAGGAGGATGCCTCAGAGGAGATCATCAAGGATGCGGGAAATATCCAGGGCGCCGGCAAAATGCTGCTGTCTCTTGTTAACGATATCCTTGATCTTTCCAAGATCGAAGCAGGCAGAATGGACATTGTCCCTGTAAACTACAGTGTGCCCACCCTTGTGTCAGAGATTGTAAATATGATCTGGATGAGGGCAGAACAGAAGGGTCTGGAATTTAATGTGGAAGTGGACCCTGTTATCCCCAGGGAGCTCTTTGGCGATGAGATGCGAATCAAGCAGATCCTGGTAAATCTTCTTAACAACGCGGTCAAGTACACCAAAGAAGGTTCTGTTTCACTGCATATTGAAGAGGAGGATATCAGGGATGACTCTGTACATCTGCTGTTTACTGTAACAGACACCGGAATGGGCATTAAGCAGGACGCACTTCCATATATTTTCGATGCCTTCCAGAGAGTTGACGAGGATAAGACCACCAATATCGAAGGAACCGGCCTTGGCCTTTCCATTGTCAAGCAGCTGGTCAATCTGATGGACGGTGATATATCTGTCAGCAGCGTTTATACCCAGGGGTCCACATTTACGGTATCTTTGTGGCAGAAGGTCACAAATCCATTGGCAGTTGGAAATATAGATATTTCAAGCTTTGGCACCATCTCCTCCAGCAGGGGATACGAGCCATCCTTTGTTGCGCCTGAAGCAAGGATCCTTATCGTTGATGACAACGAGATGAACCTTGAGGTGGAAAAGAAACTTCTCCTTGGCACAAAGATGACCATAGATACTGCAGACAGCGGTGAAGCGGCGCTGACTCTTACCACCAACACTCATTATGACATAATCCTTATGGATCATCTGATGCCGGGCATGAACGGCATTGAGTGTATGCGGCGCATAAGAAAACAGGCGGGGGGACGCAACAACCACGCACCTATCATTGCTCTTACAGCCAATGCCGGATCGGAGAACAGAGAACTTTACTCTTCCAGCGGCTTTGACGGATATCTGGTAAAGCCTGTGGCGGGAGCCCAGCTTGAGCAGATGATTCTTGATCACCTGCCGGATAACATGATCGCCAATGCTGCCGGAATGGAGGCAAGAAGCGCCAGGATGAATACCTCCAACGGATACAGCAGAAAGGTTCCCATCGCCATTACCATCAACAGTATGTGCGACCTTCCTGAAAGCATCCTTTGGAAGCTGCAGATCGATACCATACCCTTTAAGGTACTGGCAGACGGCAGGGAATACTATGATGGCATCGAAGCTGATGCTGAAGAGGTCCTTCGTTATATGAAAGAGGGAAAAGAGTTCAATTCCGCACCTCCCTCTGTTGCTGAGTTTGAGCAGTTCTTTGAAAAAGAGCTCAAGAAGGCCCATCAGGTCATCCACATCACCATTTCATCCCTTGTCAGCAGGGAGTATGAAAATGCAAAAGAAGCCGCCAAGGCATACGGAAATGTATATGTCTATGATTCGGGCTTTAACTCAAGCTCCATGGGAATCATGGCTCTTTTGGCCTTCCACATGTCAAACCAGGGCCTTACGCCCGGTAACATCATAGGTGAGTTAAATGATATTAAAAAACACGTCCACTGCGGCTTTGTGGCAGGAGATCCGGGAGTTCTCTTAAGGAGAGGCTTTGTTGGAAAGGGTATATACAATTTCATGCAGTCCATAGGCATGATGCCATTCATGCTGGTAAAGGACAGTGTATTCCGTCTTGACAGGGCTCACTTTGGCGATACCTGGAAGGGATATGAGAAGTACATCGATTACTCACTGCCTAAGTATATTAAGCCAAATCTTGACTTTGTATTTGTGACCTATGCAGATGTTCCCGAGGATACACTTGAAAAGATAAAAAAGAGGATCCTTTCAAGGTATCCATTTAAGAAAATTATCCTGCAGAAGGCCTGTGCTGCCATGTCCATAAGCTGCGGCTCGGGAACCTTTGGAATCATGTATCTTGATGAGACAGAGCATCCCTACAATATTGAAAAGCTCATTGTCTATGAAGAAAATGGCTATGGAGAAGCTTCCGGAGATGATGAGGAGGATCGCCCTCAGGCTGAGAACAGGTCCATGTTCGGAGCGGCTCCTTCCATGGAAGAAGAGTTTGCACCGGAGCAGGAACCGGCTGGTGAAAAAGAGTGGTATGAGACCATTGAAGGAATCGATTCCAAGGTGGCTATTGAGAGCAGCGGATCTGTGGAGTCCTTTAAGACTGTACTTAAGATCTTCTACAACTCCATAGATCAGAAGGAAAAAGAGCTGTCGGGCTACTTTGATGAGGGCAACTTTGAGGATTACACCATAAAGGTTCATGCCCTTAAGAGCTCTGCGCGGCTTATCGGAGCAATGAAGCTCTCAAAGGACGCTGAAGAACTGGAGATGGCAGGTAAGGATGGCAATATCTCTTTTATCAGAGAGAACCATCAGAATATGATAGATGAGCTACTTGGATTCAGGGAGCTGATTGCGCCCTATTTCCCTTCTGAGGAAGAAGAGCCTGAGCCGGAGCCCGCACCTGCACCCGCTCCCGCTGTATCAGGCGAAGACCTTGGTGAGATCCTTATAAAGAGCATGTATACAGCCCTTGAGGCAGGAGCAAAGGATAAGAACAAGGAATTCCTTGAAAAGACCTTTAAAGAGATGGAGGACTTTTCTTTTGCCCGGGTGCACACGGAAAGGATAGGAAAGCTCAAGGAATGCTTTGCAGCAGGTGATTATGAAGGGATGGAAAATCTGCTAAAAGATATTAAATAATATCAATAAAAATGTACTTGTCTTTGTACCGATTGGATAATAGAATTGTAGGGATGGAAAAAAATTAATCGGGGAGGACAAGTATGGCACAGAGAACAGATATCCATAAAGTACTTATAATCGGTTCAGGGCCTATCGTTATCGGACAGGCTTGTGAATTTGACTATTCAGGAACTCAGGCGTGCAAGGCACTTCGCAGCCTTGGTTATGAAATAGTTCTTGTTAACTCCAATCCGGCGACTATCATGACTGATCCGGAGATGGCTGACAGGACTTATATTGAGCCGCTTAATGTAGAGCGCGTTGCGGCTGTTATTGAAAAAGAAAGACCAGATGCATTACTGCCTAATTTAGGTGGACAATCTGGTCTTAATTTGTGCTCTGAGCTATATAAGGCAGGAGTCCTGGATAAATATAACGTGAAGGTCATTGGCGTGCAGGTAGACGCTATTGAAAGAGGCGAGGACAGGACAGAGTTTAAAAAGACCATGGACATGCTGGGGATCGAGATGGCAAGGTCTAAGGCCTGCTACAGCATAGAGGAGGCTCTGGCTGAGGCGGATGAGCTGGGCTATCCCGTAGTTCTTCGTCCTGCCTATACCATGGGCGGTGCCGGCGGCGGACTTGTCTACAACAAGGAAGAGCTTCAGACAGTGTGCGCAAGAGGCCTTGCTGCTTCTATCATCCACCAGGTTCTTGTTGAGGAGTCGATCCTTGGCTGGGAGGAGCTTGAGCTTGAGGTTGTCCGCGACAAAGATAATAACATGATCACGGTTTGCTTTATTGAAAACGTAGATCCTGTCGGTGTTCACACAGGTGATTCCTTCTGTACTGCACCAATGCTCACAATTTCCGAGGACC
>JAEEGL012269378.1_pt1 | contig 24689 bp, 24 predicted proteins | sample 9134231 | NCBI WGS metagenome assembly JAEEGL01 (sample SAMN16246548, study PRJNA631951) | gut metagenome | biome: gut microbiome; feature: rumen; material: fiber-attached | host: Bos | place: Iran: Karaj | collected 2018-10
CCGCCTTTGTCCTTGTTGACGATCTTGTCTTTCTGCTCGCCAAAACCAACCTGTACTGCACTGTATCCGTCATTCTCAACGGTCTTGATCTGTGTTACGAAGCAGGGACCTGCTTCCAGCACGGTTACGGGTACCAGCACGCCGTCATCGTTAAAAATCTGGGTCATGCCGATCTTCTTTGCTAAAATCGCTTTCTTCATTTCTTCCTCCTTTTGTTCCTACAGAGGACCCCGCACATGCAGGTTCATACTAGTAGGAGTTATTTGTTCTTCATTTTAATGTCGATGTACACACCTGCCGGCATTTCCAGTCTGGATAAGGAATCTACCGTTTTCTGTGTCGGTGTCAGGATATCAATGAGTCTCTTATGTGTTCTCTGCTCGAACTGTTCTCTGGAATCCTTATACTTATGTACGGCTCTGATGATCGTAACCACTTCTTTCTTAGTAGGAAGGGGTACGGGACCGGAAACCTCGGATCCGTTTTTCTTCACAGTTTCGATGATCTTCTTGGCAGATGCATCTACGAGCTGATGATCGTATGCCTTCAATGTGATTCTCATTACCTGTGTTGCCATAAAAAAAGTCGCCTCCTTTTCGCACTTTATAAAGCTTAAGTACGACAAGCGGTGACTGTACACTCTCCCGTGTGTGTCCTAAAACAACTCATAGCGGACTGCACACGTCGTTTCTGCCCTGTGGCAGACTATTGAACTCGTACAGTGACTTGTCGCCAGTTTCCTAACTTGACATTCGCTCCACGGAAAACCTGCCACGGTGGGCAGCAACCTCACGCTTCATCGCTATCAATGTCACAGCAAATGCTAGTATACACGATGTTTAACGGCACTGCAAGAGAATTTTATGAAAAATTGTATTTTTTTCAGTACAATTTCAACCCTTTACGGAAAAGTCACAAGCATCCACAATATCTAGGTATTCAGCAGAACAATGGCCACAAGGACCAACGCAACGCCGATCCCGCCATCCCACGTCAGCCTTTCCCCGTAGACGATGATCCCAAGGACGGTTGCCACGACCGGTTCGATGGAAGCCATGATACTGGCCTTCCCGTTTTCCACACCCTGAAGACCCCATGTATAGAACATGTACGGAAGAACGGTCGCAACGATGGCGATCCCCACTGCGAGCAGAAGGTCGTTTGCGGTATTGCCGGATAAGATCTGCCTTACGATCTCTCCGGGCGGCTGCAAGACCATGGTCGATAACAGCGCAAAGACAAACGTATATAACGAGATCGTCAGGGTATGATAGCCCCGCATGAGTGCGTAGCGGCTGAAGATCGAATAGAGCGCATAGCCAAGGCCCGCACCCAGACCGATCAGAAGTCCTTTCGGATGCAGCACCATGCCGCCCGATGAAAAGACGCCCGTGACAAACACGCATCCCGCAAATGCGATGAACATGGCTAAGATCTTGCGGCCCGTGATTTTTTCGTGAAACAAAAGAGCGGATAAAACCACAACGATCACCGGTGCCGTATAGAGCAGGATCGCCGCAACGGACATGGACGTATTCAGGATCGTCTGAAAATAGCAGAAATTGAAAAAGGTCAGAGAACATATCCCGGTACCGATAAAGCACCAGATGTCTTTCAGCCGGATCACAAAAAGTTTCTTATTATATAGAAGAAGAAACAGGCCCAAAATGAGCGTCGCGAAAAAAACACGGATCTCCACGATCTTCATCGCATTTAAGTTATCCGCGTTCAGTCCTCTGACAAAGAGGCCCATGGTTCCCCACAAAATACCGGCCAGCAGGATACTCCCGCCGGCCAGTGTCAGAATCCGTTTCTGTTGTTTGTTTGGTCTCTTTTGTTCCATTCGCGTTGATAACGGATCAGTCCTGCGTTTCCTTTTGGGATTCCTCGAACAGATCCTGTACTTCCTTCGAAGGCTCCTTGTCGCACAGCGTTACGATCACTGCAACGATCAGGCTGATGATGAATCCCGGAACGATCTCATAAAGACCGGTCGGCGTCGAAAGGAATGCATACCACAGGGCATCTACCAAAAAGCCGCTCACGATACCTGCGATGGCACCCTTATAGGTAAAGCGCTTCCAGAACAGGCTTAAGACGATCGTCGGGCCAAATGCCGCACCGAACGCGCCCCATGCGCATTCCACCAGAGCCATGATCCCGCCGCAATACGGACTGCTTGCGATGAAGAACGCCACAACGGCAATGATCGCAACCACGATACGTCCTGCCCAAAGCATTTCTTTATCCGATGCATCCTTACGGAAGATGGGCTTATACACATCCGATGAAAAAGCGGATGAGGAAGCAAGGAGCTGGGAATCCGCCGTACTCATGGAAGCCGCTAAGATCGCGGAGAGCAGGATACCTGCAATAAAGAGCAATACACCGTTTCCGCTAAAGATCGTGCGTACCATCGTGATGAATACCAGACTCTGTTCGCCCTCAGGCAGAGCAGTTCCTAAGAATTCATGACCGACAAGACCCACAACCGTAGCCATCCCTAAGATAATCGTCGTCCAGATCGAACCGATGACGCGGGACTTCTTCATTTCCGCTTCCGATTTGATGGACATATAACGGATCAGGATATGCGGCATACCCATGTAACCGAGGCCCCAGCCGAATCCGCTTAAGATATCCGCCATCGACTTCCAGTCGAATTTTCCGCTGCTTAATAAGTTGTAATAGTTCTCCGAAGTTTCCACGGCCGCCAAAGGCGCAAAGCCCGCATTGCCCATGAAGATCGCTGCGACGATCGGAACCGCCATCAGTGCCATTAACATGAGCAGGCCCTGGAAAAAGTCCGTCCAGCAGACGGCATTGAAACCGCCGAGGAACGTATATAACAGGATGATGACCGTTGCACCGATCATGGCAACCGACTTATCCATCCCGAAGACCTGATTGAACAGGCTGCCGCAGGCAACGATCGAAGACGCTGCGTAAACACAATAGGCAACCATGAAGATCACGGCGCAGATGATCTGCAGAGCCTTGCTGTCCGATAAGAATCTGTTGGTCAGGTACTGCGGGATCGTGATCGCATCATTTGCGCGGATCGAAAATCTGCGCAGTCTCGGTGCCACAAAGACCCAGGCACAGATCGTGCCGAGCAGCAGACCTACCGAGATCCACACCTGTCCCATACCGTAAAGGTAAATGGAGCCGGGCAATCCCATGAGTACCCAGGCACTCATATCAGAGGCGCCCGCCGAAAGTGCGGCCACCATTCCTTTCATCTGTCTGCCGCCTAAGAAGTATCCTTTTTCGCCTTCTTCCGCGCTCTTTCCTTTCAAGAAGAAATAGATGCCGATGCCGACAACCAGACACAGATAGAGCACAAATGCCAAAGCTTCCGTGTTAAACATTTTTCATTCTCCTCCCACAACTGAATTGTTTATCGTAGTAACGTATTAAAACTATTGAACAGTTTATCGAATCAACACGGAAAAAGCAAGGCATTTTCGCATTTTCTTGCAATTTACGCAAATCCTTACTATATTAAAGAAAGCAAAAGAAACGAAGGAGTGCGCCATGTGGGTTGCCAATCGTTGGAAAGATTATGAAGTGATCGATACCGGAAACGGGGAAAAACTGGAACGATGGGGGAAATATATTCTGCTTCGTCCGGACCCGCAGGTGATCTGGGAAGCAGACCGCAAAGACCCGCGCTGGGATCACTTAAACGCGCACTACCACAGAAGTGCCAAGGGCGGCGGCGAATGGGAATTCTTCGACCTGCCGGACCAGTGGAGTATTTCCTACGGGAACCTGACGTTCCAGCTGAAGCCTTTTTCCTTTAAGCATACGGGACTCTTTCCCGAACAGGCGGTAAACTGGGACTGGATGGGCGACTTGATCCGGGCCCGTATTTCATCGACTAAAGGTCGGGATATGAAGGTTCTGAACCTTTTTGCCTATACGGGCGGTGCAACACTTGCAGCCGCATTGGCCGGCGCAAATGTCACGCACGTGGATGCTTCCAAAGGAATGGTCCAGTGGGCCAAAGAAAACGCAGCCTCTTCCGGTCTTGCGGATGCACCCATCCGCTGGCTCGTGGATGACTGCGTGAAATTTGTCGAACGGGAGATCCGAAGGGAAAACAAATATGATGCGATCATCATGGACCCGCCTTCCTACGGACGCGGTCCCAAGGGTGAGATCTGGAAGATCGAGGATTCGATCTATCCGTTTGTGGAACTTTGCACAAAACTGCTTGCGGAAAAACCGCTCTTTGTGCTGATCAATTCCTATACCACCGGTTTACAGCCGGCGGTTCTGTCCTATATGCTGCATAAAGCGGTCGTATCGAGATTTGGCGGCTCGGTGGAAGCCGGCGAGATCGGCCTGCCGGTATCGTCAAACGGCCTCATCTTACCGTGCGGTGCCAGCGGCAGATACACGGGACCGGCCTAAACTGTATTCACAGGATCCCTGCAAGGAATACAAACCAGTCTATGTGAAAGATCATCTGCAACAGCAGTTTGATGACCCACTGCAGGAGCAATATGGCAACCATCACATAGATCGCGATCTCAAACCGTCTGTAAAAGAGGCGGTTTTTTTGATCCTGACTTTCCCTGCCGGTATGCGTCGAAACGATCCGATACGTTATAAAACCCATCCAAGTCACGTACAATCCGAGCAGATAAAGCGGCACGGGATGATACAGGAGGCTTTTGACCACCTGTCCGCTTGCCAGTGCAAAGCAGGCTCTTGTGATCCCGCAACCCGGACAGTAATATCCCGTAACCCTGTGAAACGCACAAAGATCGCGCCCGTGAATGGAATCCAGGGCGCCGCTGTTTAAGAAAAGGGCTGTGGCAATGCCGCAGCCCAATCCGATCCAACCTAAAACATAAAAGATTCTTTCCGGTTTCGAAATATTCATTATAAATCGATGTCATCCATGATATCTTCAAAGCCCGGGATGAATTCATCTCCGTATTCTTCCACCAGGCTGGAGCCTGCTGCCGAAGAGATTCCGATGATCAGGCCGAGAATGATACCGATGGCACCCGTAATGATTCCGGTCAGTGCCATGCCTCTGCCGCTGAATGCCTTAACCATGGCAACAATGCCGAGTGCAACGGCTGCTGCGCCAAGCGCGAAAGCCGTCCATCCCATACAGCAGCAAACCAAAGATACGATACCGCAGATCATGGAAGCGATCGCAAAACCTTTCTTGCCGCCTTCCACAGGCGCTGCCTGTGCATAATTTGCATAGGAATTGGCATTATTGTATGTATTGGTCTGCTGCGGTACGGGCTGCTCGTAGGTGTATGCAGGCTCCTCAACCACTTCCGCAGTCTCCGTCACGTTTTCAACCGTTTCCGCAGTGAAATCTCCTGCATCGGCAGCTGCTGCCGCAGCTTCTACGGGAGCACCGCAGTTCTCGCAGAACTTTGCGCCATCTTCCATTTGTGAACCACAATTTTGACAAAACATAATCTTTCCTCCCTGCATGTTTACTTCAAAGCAAATCTATTCTAACACCGACGCGTCCATAAAGGCAAGAACACTTTCCATAAACGCGTCATCCAGTTCGTTACATCCGGCCGGGTCCGGATCCATGACACCTTCCTGCACAAGGACACGCATCCTGTTGGCTGAACCGCTAAGCCATATCCCGACATGACCCGCACGGCCCTCTTCATCGATCATCAGATAAGAAGCCACAGGATCATCAATCTCCTCCTTCTTCGCATAAAGGCTCGCTTCATACGGGACCACCCGGTCTTTTGCTCCCGCAACGATCAGTGCCGGAATCTTGGATTCGGAAAGCGCTTTTGCGGCGGATCTGTTTCCGTCCTGCCCGAACAAAACCAGGTACTGCATGGCAAGCCCCGGGTAACCGGGATACGCAATGACTCCGGCTTTCTTCTTTGCCATTTCCATCATCTCCGATAAGGGCTTATCAAAGGCGCAGATGCTTACGATCCCGTCAATCTCCGGATGAGAAGCCGTGACAACAGCTGCTGCATAGCCACCCATGCTGTGTCCGTAAACGATCAGCGGCAGTTCTTTGAGCTGTTCGTCCTTCCGGACAAAATCAAGTGCGGCGTCAAGATCCAATGCACCTTGTGTCAGGCCCCTGACGCCCCAGCCTTCGCTTGCCCTGGTTCCGGTTCCGTCAAACAGCAGGACCGTATACCCGTTTTCCACAAACCGGATGGCCTCTGCAAGATGCGTATCGGCACCGGCTCCAAGTCCGTGAACAATGACGATGAGTCCCTTGTCTTTATCGCCCGATGTGCTTTGTAAGATCCATCCGCTGAGCCGGTTTTCTCCGGCATAAAAGTTACAAGGGCGCCGCTCACACACCTGTGCGGTCTCTTCCGAATAAGATAATTCCACAGCGGGAATCTGATCCCTGCGGCCAAATCCCGCACGCAGGGATATTGCTGCGACCGCCCAGGATAAGGCAAACCAGGCCGCTGCAACAAGCAGCGTAATTTTCAGTGCCTTTTTCACGTTGCTCCTCTTGTCCAAGGTCCCTTATTGGGCGATAGCAAACGCGATCGCGCCTACGATAACGGCAATATAAATTACCCAAAAACAGGTCATCACGATCCCGAGGATAAAGCCGACCTTGGATGTGATGCTTCCGGCCGTAACCTGGCCACAGGTCATCCCGTTATTCTCTGCCAGATACTGCCGTACTTTCTTCTTTCCGATCGTCCCGAAAATGATCCCCATGATCCCGGTTCCGCAAAGCGCACAGGCCAGAATGCCCATGGTCAGTACCTCTGATGGTTTGATGTTCATATGTTTTCCTCCAATCCGGTTGATTATAAAAAGAGACGGCACCCGCCATCGAGTACCGTCTTCCCTTTTGTGCTTCTTATGACATTGATGCAACAGCTGCAATTGCAACGATGATATAGATCACCCAGATAACCGTCATAACAATACCGATGATGAAGCCGATGTTGGACATGATGCTTCCGGCCTTAACCTGACCGACGGTTCCTCCGTTTTCAGCTACATAAGCTTTCGCTTTTTTCTTTCCAAGTGCACCGAAAATGATGCCAAGGATACCGGAACCGCAGAATACCAGGGAAAGAATCCCCATGGTCAGTACCTGTGATGGTTGAACGTTCATAACTATCTCCTTCCCGCGACTCATAATCGCATACGAAAAAATAAGCGACCTTACACCGTGCCGATAAAATCGGCAACCGCAAGATCATATTCCTCCCTGTTGTGGAATCTGATCCGCGAGTGCGCACCTTTATCAAAGAAATGAAGGGTCTTGTGCGCCTTGCATTTATTATACAACAACTCTGCCTTTGCGGGCAACGAAAAAGTGTCTTCCCTGCTATGCAAAAACAGGATGGGCCTTTCAAGTTTTGCGATCCGTTTGACGGGTCCGTCAGCCATCGGCCTTGCGCCGCTGTAAATACGGATCTGCGCCATGACTTCCTGGGCAACCGGGAAGACGGGGTGATGATCCTCGATCATATGGCATTTGAACGATTCATAAAACGTCGTATACATGCCATCCGCCACCATACCGGCAAAATAGGCGGGACACTCCTTTGCGGTTAAGGCGAAGATCGCCGTTGATGCGCCAATGCAGATGCCGTGCAGGAAGATTTGCCGGTTACCGAACTGTTCGTGTAACAGTTTTCCCCAGGCAAGGATATCGCGGTATTCGGCAAAACCCAGTGCAGGGTATTTTCCCTCCGACAGGCCGTGCGCTCTGTTATCGATCACAAGAACATTGCAACCGGTTTCCTGATACGGTTTGGCAAAATAACAGGAATACCGGCAGGCTTCCGTGCGGCCGGGAATAATGATCACGGCCCGGTCGGCACCAAAATCATAATATTCTCCCGCAAGGCGTAAGCCGTCACTTGTCACGGACACCGGCTGCCTCTTGGCTGCATTGGCGCTGTCCCAGGCAAGTGCCTCTTCATACATGGCGCTGTATTCTTCATCTTCCGGAAAGCTGCAGACCCTGCCCCACTGCTCGTTCGTCTGTCTGACCAAAAGGGTCTTATAGATCTTTCCCGCCAGTCTCCAGGTATAAACGAATCCGCCAAGCAAAGCAAGCAGCAGCAAAATCCCACATATGATCCAAATCATTTATCCACTCCTATGTCAATCCGATCAGCCAGCGATACAGCTCCTGACCGCCTTCTTCCACATTCACTTCCAGCAGGGGATAACTTGCACTGATCGCTTCGATGAGTGCATCGTCTTCCGAATCATCAACACCTGCACCACGGAACAGCAGACAACTCTCTTTGTCTTCCATATCCGGCAATTTCGAGAATGCCGCAAGAACAGCCTCTTCAGGCGTTGTTCCTTTGGCAAACAATTCGTCCGCACAAAGAACGATCTGATCATTGACAGAGCATGCGATCCCGTCACCCCCGTAATCCCTTACGGCCTTTGTCTGTCCCATGGTCATGACGCCCTTGATCCCGGACCTCATCTGCCGCAGGCGGTACTGCGCATCCTCACTGTCCGCAACATCCATGGCAAGCGCAAAATATCCCTCCACCATACTGTGCGAATGCATGATCACGATCTTGCTGCTTCCGTCATACAGTTTCACGGCCTGTTCCGCAGCAAGAATGGCATTCGGGTTGTTGGGCAATACTGCGATCGTATCCGACGGCAGTTTTCGAAATGCCTTAAGGAACTCTTCTGCCGAAGGATTCATGGTCGTCCCGCCATCGATCAGGATCCCGCAGCCAAGCTTTGTAAAGCATTCCCGCATGCCGTCGCCGTTTACAACGGCTACGGTGCTTAAGATCTTCTGATACGGGGTGAGTTCGGTCTGCTGCGTGTGTTCATTATGCTGTAGCTGCATGTTTTCCAGCTTGAAATTAATGAATTCCCCGAATTCCTGACTGAGCTTGATCACCTTGGCGGGCTTATGCGTATGGACATGTACCTTTACGCGCATCCCCTCCCGGATCACCACCAGAGAATTCCCGTATGCTTTCAGATCATCGATATAGTCTTCAATCCGGAATCTTTGATTGTAGTTTTCACCATGCATCAGCTGGAGCACAAACTCCATGCAGTATCCATCTTCAAAGACACTGTTCTCATCAAAGCCTGCCGTATCCACGGGACTGCCCGTCTGCGTACCGGTCGTCCGGCGCAGCGCATCGCCGCCCTTTACAACTTCCCCGTACAAGTACTTCAGCATCCCTTCACAGATCAGGATATAGCCGAGCGCACCGCTGTCGATCACCCCCGCTTCCTTGAGCACGGGTAGCATTTCCGGCGTATAGGAAAGCGTTTTGCGCATCTGTGCGATGTACATGTTTAGGATCGTATCGATCCCGGTTGTTCTCGTGATCTGGCTTCTGATGTGTTCAATCCCTTCCCTGGCAACCGTCAGGATCGTTCCCTCCACAGGCTGCACCACCGCTTCATAGGCGACGCGGTATGCACGGATCAGGGCATTTCGCATCTCCCCGGGTCCGATCAGTGCATGCCTGGACAGTTCCGTATACATCCCTTTGAACAGCTGGGATAAGATGACACCCGAATTGCCTCTGGCACCAAGGAGCATGCCTTCGCTGAGCCCTTTTAAGTATAGTCCGGCCTCTGTATGACTCTTAGCGGTCCTGATCCCGTTGGCAAGCGTTAAGCACATATTGGTCCCGGTATCGCCGTCCGCTACGGGAAAAACATTCAGACGGTTGACTTCCGTTTCCGAAATCTCCAGATTCGCCAGGCCGTTTCGAACCATCTTTTCCAGTTGTATGCCGTTGATCCTTCTGATACTCATGGAACCGAGACTCTCCTATTTATCCTGTTTCCCGATATCCGTTACGGATTTCGGAAGAAAATGACTCAGTAAAAATGCAACAAACGTACCCGCTGCACAGATCAGCGTCATAAAACGGATCGCGCCGGATGCGGCCTGCGCCGAACCCTTGAGCGCCGTTAAGACCACGCTGCCTGCAATACCTGTTGCGATCCCGGAGAATAAGCCCTGCACCGCAAAATACATCGCCGAATGGGAAACCCCGGTCTTCTCCTCTTCATCCGCCGCAAGCTGCGAAGGAATAGAGTAGGATACCGCAAACAGTGCACCGATCGCAAACGAACTGATCAGACCGCCGACAACAGACAGCACCGTTTTCAATGTTCCGTCGGTAAAGTTACCGATCGCGAACATGCCGAGCATTCCCGCGGTATAGACCAGGAGGATATATCTGTAAGCAAAACCGAAACCCTTCTTTTGCTGCAGATAGTTGTACAGGATCAGCGTAAACGGAACGGGCGCAAAGGAACTGGCCATGACCAGGATCATGCTCATGTGCACATAAGAGAAATACTCATTGATCCCGGCAAGGAACAGCTGTACCCCGAATGTCATGAACGCGCTGACCAGCATCCAGATGATAAAATTGCTGTTCTTAAACGTATAGCGCAGGGATGTGGTCAGATTGACAACGTGTGAGTCGGCCGTGTTTCCGGCATGTCCGTCTAAGGACGAAGGTTCCTTGATCATGAAGATCGGGATCAGCATGGTCAGCACCAGCGGAAGAACGAGCAACGCCACAACACGGATGTTCATGCCGTTTAAGAACGCACGGACAACCACGTAGCCCATGATGAAATAGAAAATGTCATATACGGACTTCGCGTTGGAAAGCAGAGAGCGCTCCGCTTCCGTTTCCACGATCTCCGTAAACGTCGCATAATACGTGACCATGGTCAGCGTATAGGAAATATAGAAGATACAGAGCATCACCCCGTAATAAACCGTATTAAGAACCGAAGCCCCGCCTTTATCGGGAATCACAAGAAAGAGCAGGAAAGATAAGATCATCGGGATCATGCCGATGATGATCGAAGGTCTTCTTCTGCCGAATTTCGAGCGCAGGGAATCCGTAAAAGCCGCCATCGGAATGTCGATGATCCCGTCGATCAGCTTTGCGATAAAACCGAAGACCGCCCAAATGGCCGGAATGACCAGGTCGTTCCCGATATAAGTCTGAAACGGAAGTACTTCCTGCGCAAAGCCGCCCGCGATCAGCGCGGAGCATAAATACGAACCCATCATCAGGTTCAGCAGATTGACACCGAATCCGGATGCCGCATAAAGGATGATCTGGGATTTACGTGTCAGTTTTTTCATGCATTCACCCCCAAAGCCGCTTTTTCAAAGATCTCACGTTCCGTCGAAAGGTCCGAAGAGATCGGTTTGCCGACATAATAAGCCGCCATCAGTCCGGGACCGATATTTACGCCACAGAGCGGATGCACGTCATGGATCAGCACTTCCTTCGGATGGAACTTCTCTTCGATCATTTTCTTATATTCCTCTGCCTGCGGCAGACGGTTGGTCTGTGCGATAAAGATGGTCTGTTCCTCCGGGTTTTCAATGGTCTCCTCCATATACTTTAAGAGCACGGCATAAGCCGCCTTGACGCCTTTGACTTTGCCAAGTACCGTTGTTAAGCCGTTATAGTCAAATTCACCGATCGGCTTGACACCGGCAAGCGTACCGAAAAACGCTTTCGGATGTGTGATGCGTCCCTTTCTGGCTACAAAGGACAGATCATCCAGCCATCCGGCCTGATGATAACGGTTTTTATTCTCCTCGAGATATTTGCCAACCTCGTTAATGTCTTTGCCCTCATCACGCATTCTTGCCGCATGTACGGTCATCAGACCGTGACCCGGTCCGAAACGCATCGAATCGATCACGTTGATCTGCACATTCGGGTACTTTTCCATGACCTGTGCTGCTGCCTGCGTTGCAAATCCGTATGCACCGCTGATCCCGCCGGAGATCGTCAGTGCCAGGATATCCTCGCCCTTTTCGGCGATTTCCTCGAACGCTCTTGCGAACTCTTCCACGTTGGCGGGCGATGTGCTGTATTCATTCGGCCGTCTCTTAAGATCCGCATAGAATTCTTCTCGTGAGAACAGATTCCATTTCGGATAGGAAAGATGTTCCGTTTTATCGGGCAGTCTCAAGTGTCCCGGAATTACCGTAATATTGTACTGTTCAAGCAGTTCCTCCGTCAGATCACAGGTCGCATCGGCCAAGATCTCAAATGTCTTCATTTTGTTAATCTCCTGTCCTTGATTTTTATTGATTCATATGTGCTTCGAGATAATCCACAACATCACCGAGGGTCGCGAAGTCATTCATTCCCACGTTTTCAAACCGGATCCCGAACGTCTCCTCGATCACGATCACCGTATAGAGCATCCCGACGGATGTCAGCCCAAGGTCGGTCCGAAGATCGGAGTCAAGTTCGCAATTCCTGATGGCGTCCGACATTCTCTCGTCCGCCTGCACCAGGATCTCTTTCAATTTTTCTATGATCTCTTCCCGTTTCATTTCTTATATCTCACAATCTTCATACTGGGGGACCGTTCAAAATCCTGTTCTCTGATCACGATCCTGTTTACCTGCTGGTATCCCTGCAGGCTGCGGTTTACTTTTTCCAACTCCTGCATCATGTAGCTCTTCGCATCTTCTGCTCCCTTGGTTGCAAGCACCGCCTGACGCGGTACGATCTCCAGTGCCAGGATCGGTTTTCCCTGTTCGTTTTGATCTTCAAACACCTGGGAATCCTGTACAAAGTCCAGGGCATTAAAGTGCGCTTCCACTTCCGCGGGAGAAACGTTCTCTCCGTTTGGCAGTACGATGATCTCTTTGATCCGGCCCGTGATATAAAGAAATCCGTCCTCATCCACGCGCGCAAGATCACCGGTTTTGAACCATCCGTCTTCCGTAAAGGCTTCTTCCTCTTCCCCGATGTATCCCGTAAAGATGTTGGTCCCCTTAAGCCAGAGTTCCCCGTCTTCGATCCTGTATTCCTGATTCGGGAACATGATCCCGACCGAATCGGAACGATTGATGCTGTCCGGATTGCCGGAAACCAGGTTTGCGGATTCCGTCAGTCCGTATCCGGGAAGCAGTGCGATCCCCTTCTGATGATACGCCTCAACCAGATATGGCGCAACCGGTGCCGCACCGCAAATGATCGTCTTTAAATCTTCTCCGAGCATGTTCCGTCCGAATTTGGCGGAGAGGTTCAGGGCGATCTCCGCAAGCGCCGGAACCATGACAAGGATCGTCGGCTTAAAGGTTGCGATATCGCGGAACATGTCCTTGTTGTCACGGCAGATGAACAGATCAGAGCCCGTATACAGGGAGGTCATCAGATTCCGGATCAGGCCGAACACATGGCTTAAGGGCAGGATCAGCAGATAGCGCTGGTTGAAGACCTGCCGGTATCCGTAACAGCCGTTTACCGTACCCTGCATCACAGCCGCGTTGGAAAGCAGTGCACCCTTGCTTTTTCCGGTCGTGCCGCCCGTAAACATGATCACGCAAGAATCTTTACCCTCTACCTTTGCAGCATCCGTCTTCTCAGCAGGCATCGGATCGGCGGAAAGCATTTCAGGTGCTCCCGGCAGTTTGGAGGCTGCATCGGCCTTATCTTTCAGTTCCGGTGCATACATGAGTCTTTTGATCCCGAATTTCATGCAGCAGCCGTATACCGCCTTTTCATCAAGCCCCGCCGGCAAAATCACGGCCGTAAGACCCGCTGTCGTAACCGCCAGAAAGGTTCTCACAAACAGATAGGAATTGGGGATCAGGATGCCGACCCGGTCTCCCTTTTTCAGATCCGCAAATACCGTACGCATTCTGGCAACATCTTCATCAAGTTCGGCATAGGTGTAAGACTTCAGATCCGTAATGGCCGTCTCCTGTGCATATTCACTGACACAGTGCGCCCACATCTGTGCAACGGAATCCATTTCCGTAATGCGGTCAAAAGTTTCCGCGTCCATGTACTTCCGCCATACTTCGGCTGTCGGTGTTTTCATCTCTTCCATTCCTCCGCTTGTATTTTCAATTCTTCTTCTTTTTCTTTTAAGATCGCCGCCACTTCTTCCATGGCAGCCATTCCCGTCTTGCCGGCACAGGCTTCTTTCACATTCACCTTCTCACCGATCACAAGAACGAGGCGCTCATACCAGTGCTTTCTCGGCCGGATATAAACGGGAATGATCGGTTTGTCGCTCTGCATGGCCATTAAGACCATTCCCGACTTAAACGGATCGATCCCGGTGTTTTCATTGACGTGTCCTTCCGGAAACATGGCAACCAGCTTCTCTTCCTTCAGGCTGTCGATAATGGTCCTGATCGAATCCATCCCGATGTTGTCTCTGTTGATCGGGATACAGTGTACCGCCTCAAACAGCCAGCCCGCGCGGCTGTCAAAAAAGGACTGCAGGCAGACAAAGCGCATCCGCCGGTACCAGACGGCATATTGCAGATAGATCGGATCGAAAAAACCGAAATGGTTCGCGATCAGCAATGCACCGCCCCTGATCCGCTCCCTCTTGCCGGGATCGTGATAGAGCAGCTTTGGCCGAAACGCCAGAAGCCCCGGCAGACCCGCTGTAATCTTTACAAAATCATAAAACAGATAGTTCATTTACTTTCTTTCCAAGTGCGATGATCTTATCGCGCATGGCCGTATTCACTGCTGCAAGGTTTTCCCTATCGCTGCGTGATGCGTCCGTAAAATCGGAAGCAAGCATCGGTTTCCCGATCATGACCACGGCGCGTTTCCTGCAAAAATAACTTCCGTTGGTATATACCGGGATCACGGGAACCTTCGTTGCCATCGCAAGATACGCGGCTCCGGGCTGGAACGGAAGCGGACGTTCCTCCCCTTCCCTTGCAAGCCGTCCCTCCGGAAAAATCCCGACGACACCGTCGTTTCTTAAAATGGCTTCCGAACGTGCCATAAAGGAAAAATCATGGCTGTCACGGTCAATACGGATCCCGCCGAGCAGCTTTAAGAGGTAGCAGAGCGGCTTCTTCTCAAACAGGATCTCCGCCATCTGATAACGCAGGGTCCTGCTGATGAACACAAACAGGAAGACCGCATAATCAAAAATCGAAGTATGATTGGAGATGACGATGGCAGCGCCTCCTATCCTGCGGCCTTGTATCTTTTTATCTTCATAAAGGATCCGCGTACGAAAGCAGAGGAGCTGTACGGGCCACCCCGTGATCTTCGCAAACAGATTCACGAACCTAATTACCATGATTCCCCATTTTCCTGATATATTCATAAAACCCGTCCGCGGTCGTGATCGTGTTGCCCTCACTTAACGGAAACTGGATTTCATATTCTTCACGTAAGGCGCTGATCAGAGCGAAATAATCAAGGCTTGTTCCGCCAAGATCCAAAAAGAAATCCGCTGCTCCGGCGATCTCTTCCGTCCTTTTACCAAGCACCTTCGCCAACGCACCCCGCACTTCTTCATAGAGCGCATCGTCCGAAGACGCCTGCCCCCTAAACGTATCCGCATCGATCAGATGCAGTTCCTGTCCCAAAAAGCGTTCCCTGACACGTCTGCGGTTCACTTTGAACGCGCCCTCTTCAAGCAGTGGATCCGATGTGAAGAAGAGCCGGGTGATTTTGCCGGAAAGGCCTTCTGTATGGATCCGGTCCCTGACCCACTGCATCGTTGTATCAAAAGTATCGCGGGAAATCTGCTTTGACACGGCGCAGATCAATACCGGCCCCGATGCATCGATCAGGCAGGCCCCGTTCAGTCCCGGGTAGCGGAAGCGCTCTTCGATCAGATTGGGATTTAAATTCTCCCCGTCCGAGCCGATGACCAGATCATCCATACGCCCAAGGATCTGATAGTGACCGTGTTCGGTCACAGTCAGGTCATGCGTATGGAACCATTCGGGACGCATGATCTTTTGCCCGTTTTCGATGATGTAGCGTGCCATTGTTTTGCCGCTCACCAGTAATTCCCCGTCGGGACCGATCTTATATTGCAGGGAAGATAAGGGTTTGCCTACCGTCCCGTTGTTTAAGTACAAACTGCTTCCGCCAAGTTCCACGGAGCAGATCCCGATCTCACTCATGCCGTAACCGTTTGCCAGGCGATAACCGATCCCGTTGAAGAATGCCAGGACTTCGCCCCGGATATTGCTTCCGCCGGTGATCATAAACCGGATGCTCTCTCCAAACAGGTTCTGCCTGACCTCTGCAAAGGCAACGCGCGAAAACCATTCGCCAAGTGCAGGGATCCTGGCCAGTTTAGCGGACAACTTCAGGGCTCGTTCAAATTTCGCATAGGTTTTTTCACCGCGGGAACGAATCTTGCGGATCGCCTGCTCATAGATCGTCTCCCAGAACAGGGGGACCGCAAAGATATGCGTGACTTCATGCCGGATGATCGTCTTTTGCACCGTCTGCGCCGACAGGTCCGGAAGATGGACAAACGTTCTGGAGAAAAAGCCGAACCACAGATACATGGCAATCAGGCCGAATACATGATAAAACGGCAGAAGGTCCAGCTGTTTTAAGGCACCGTTGTAAAAGCCTTTCAGTTTGGGACACTGTTTAATGATCTTCAGGCTGTCCCCGATCTGGTAATAGATTTCTTCCGCACCGTATGCACAGATCTTCATGTGGGAACTGGTTCCGGAAGACATGACCATCAGTTCCGAGCCGAAAGACGCCGGCTCTGCCGCCGTACCACCGGCAAGAAGCGACCTGGCGCCGATTGTTTTGATCTGAAAAGGACGTGCATCCGATATGACTGCAACGGCATCCGTGTTCCGGAATGCTTCGTTCAGGCTGTCCTCATCCAGATTGATATTGACAAGCAGCGGACGGAATCCCGCTGCAAGAATTGCCCAAAACGTCTCGATCCATTCCGGACCGTTCTCCATGCAAAGGCCGACCACCGCATCCTTTTTTTCTTCCGCCAATTGTTTTGTCAGCGCGGCGGCTCTTTTCAGGGCGTTTGATCTTGCCTGCCCGTAAGTGATCTTCTCCGCGGAAAATCCTTCACCCCGCTCATAAAGAATGTTTTCCTCTTCGGAAAACATCAACGTAAACAGCGAGGCAAAATCATGTTCCATCGCAGCAAATTGTTTCAGTTTATTTTCGACGAAAGCATCAACATCGAATCTTTCGCCCGTACCGTTCGTTTTCATTTCATTTTATAGTACCATATCCTGCGCAAATCGTACACCTCTATCCTTTATTCCTGCGCAAGCTGCATCTGCAGGAGTTTCAGAAAATCATCGCGGTTTCCCGCATTGACCCGGTATCCGAAGCCCTGGTCACGCAGATATGCATCCTCGAACCCGTTATAAGTAATCTCGATCATGGCCCAGCTCACATAGGGTGTGAAGTGCGAGGTCTCATAGTAATTTCCGGGCGTCGTCGTGACGTTGGAGATGCTCGAGAAATTTACATATTCGCATACCCCTGCCAGCTCATAGAGATAATCGAGATACCCGTTTTCGCAGGCGATCTCATAGGTTTTATAATATAGCGGATTGGTCACGACAGTCAGGTTGATGCCATACTGCCCGCACAGATCAACCAGGTTTTTCATATCATCGACCGACTCCTGCAAACGGAGTGAATAGTAGGCTGCCGTATAACCCGGCAGTTCATTCCCGTTTCCGTCTGTCCCGTCAAATTCCGAAGGTTTATCAAGCCGCTCCGTTCCGGTTGTCCGAAAACGATCTGCGAAATCCGGGTCCGCCTTGCCGCTCTCCCTGTACTCACGCATCACGGAGAGGGATTCAAAAGAAGTGATCAGGTCACAGTACTTTGCGTAAAATTCCAGCCACGACACCGGTCCACCCGTCGGATAGGGCACACGGTAGAGCATGGTCTCATGCATGGCAGGGTCCACAAAACAGGAAATGTCATCCACCATGACGAGTACGTTCTTCGGGATAAAGCCGCCGCGGATCAATACCTTCAAGGTATTCACGTGTTCCGCAGGCACCCCCTCCGAATAGCACATGTCATAGTAGGTTCCGCCGGGAATTGCGGAGACATCGATGAATCCTGCTCTGGAAGATCCGAAAACCAGAGAATCAAACTTGTCCTTGTTGTGCAGGAGATATTTTGTTTTGATGAAGTTCTTGTTGGGCTCCACACCGTTATCAACGGGGTCGTCATAGTGAAAGATGTTGTACGGATCAATGAAGATATTGACCGGTGCAAAGACCGCCGTCAGGATCAGTGTGAAAACAAGAAGTTTGAGCAGAAATTTTTTCATAAGCAATCAAAACTGAAAGTATATAAAGCTCGCGTCCGCGCCGTTATGGATCTTTAAGATGATCACCATGACGGCAAAGACCGTATATATCACCCATCGCAAGGGCAGCTTCTGTTGGTGAAGCAACCGGATCAGATCGTATTTCCGGCTGAAAAGATCATAAGCAAAGAGTCCTGCTGCCATCAGAAGGACCTTAAGCGCTGCCCGGACCGTCAGTCCCAGATCCGCTAAGGTCTGCATGAAACTGCCGCGCATCACAAGGTGTGTCAGGGCATAGAACGCATCCGAAACTGAATTCGCCCTGAAGAAGATCCAGGCAAGGCAGATCACCGCGAATGTGATCAGCCACTGCAGGAACCATACACCCTTTCGTTCCGGCTCTTTTTCTTTATTTTTCGGCCTGATCGTATTCTCGATCACCTGTGCCAGTCCGTGGGTCAGCCCCCACAGGAGATACGTCCAGTTGGCACCGTGCCACAGGCCGCTGACCAGGAACGTGATGACAAGATTCAGGTTTCTTCTGGCGATCCCCTTGCGGTTTCCGCCAAGCGGGATATATACATAATCCTTCAGCCAGGTCGATAAGGAAATATGCCAGGACGCCCAGAATTCCCGGATGGATCTTGCAAAATACGGTTGTCTGAAATTGATGATCAGATCAAACCCGAGAAGCTTTCCAAGACCGACTGCCATATCGGAATATCCCGAGAAGTCGCAATAGATCTGCAGGGCGAACAGAAGTGTCGCAAACAGCACGGACGCACCGGAACAGGATCGCAGATTGTTGTAAACACTGTCCACATATTTTGCGACCGTATCCGCGATCACGACCTTTTTGACAAGGCCGGTTAAAAGTATGGCAGCCCCGTATACCGTTTTCTCATAGTCAAAGGAACGTTCCTCATCAAGCTGCGGCAGGAAATGACCGGCACGCTCGATCGGGCCCGACGTGATCGTGGCAAAAAACGAGGTAAAGACCGCAAATTTTCCAAAGTGCCTGTAAGCCTTACACTTTCCCGTATACACGTCCGAAAGATAACCGATCATCTGGAAGGAGAAGAAGGAAATGCCGATGGGCTGCAGAAGCTTTAATGCCGGTGCCGTAAACGGGATCGCAAAATAAGCCGTAACCTTGGAAATGCTGTCCAGTGCAAAGGAGGTATACTTAAATACCGCAAGCACGGCCACGATCAAAAGGACCGCAAATATAAACAGCGGTTTTGCCACCTTTTTCTTCTGTTCAAACAGGGGAGCACAAAAGAACGATACGGTTGTCAGCAACAGTATCAGCAACAGAAAACGGGCATCAAAGCTTGCATAAAAGATTACGTTGGCTGCAAGCAATGCTACCCATCTGTATTGATGTGGCAGTATCCAATAGATCATGAATACTGCCACCATAAAAATCAAAAACGATATCGAACTAAAACTCATGCTTTTGTAGCTTTACGTGCGCGAGGCTTTGCTTTGGGCTTTTCAGCCGGTGCTTTTACTGCGGGCTCGATCTCGATCATGATCGGATCTGCTTTCTTCACAGGCGCTGCCTTGGTCGGTACAACCCTTTTCACGCTTGGTTTCTCTTCCGTCTTCACGGGAGCTTCCACAGCCTTCTCCTCGGGCCTTTCAGCCTTCTCCATTTTGCATTCTTCTCTCTTGGGTCTGATCATTAACGTTTTCAGACGATCCAGAAGACTGATCGCGTAACGGAAGATCGGATCCAGCAGAAGACCGCCGATATACTCCATGCTCGGATACCACTTTCCGCAGAAGTAAGCGATCAGGCCGACAGCCGCGTATCCGCCGAAGATCACTGCATAGCGCTGCAGGAGTCTTAAGATCTTTTCTCTGTCTTTCCCTTCCGCATGCGGACATACATTGCCGAACAAAGCGATCAAAAAGTCCACTGCCAGAATGATAAACAGAATCACGACAAATGCTAAGCTCATAACCTATCCCCTTTCCTAAACAATACCAATCAGATCAGCCAATTGGTTTACATATTATACCGATGTGGTTCCATCATAACGTCTTTAAGGCTGATTGTAAAGGGTTTTCTGAAAGATTATTCCAGCTTATTCCCGCATTTCTCACAGAACTTGCTGCCGACTTCGTTCGGGGTTCCGCAGGAAGGGCAGAAGATCTTGGGCGTATTGTCAGAAGCTTCGCTGCCGAGAATACTCTTTTCCGCTTCTTCCAACTCGGCAAGCTGTTTCTTCAGCTCTTCGATCGCGGCATATTTCGCTTCGATCTCGGAGATCTGCTGACGCACCATATCCAACGTGAATGCGGAACGGTTTAAGTACACCATTTCCCCGATATACTGCTTCAGGGAATGAATCTCATTCTCCCTGTTCGTGATCTGCGTCTTGTATTTAGAAGCCTCCATCAGAGTAGAGGTCTTCACGTTGATCGTGGCAAGTCCCTTGTTAATATTATCCACTAATGCCATACAGATACCTCTCGATCTTATCTGACAACCTTGGTTCCGCACTGCGTGCAGAAGTCACTGTCGCCGACGATTTCGGCACCGCAATTGGTGCAGACTACTTTTGCCGGTGCAACCGGAGCAGGTGCAGGTGCGGCCGGAGCGGGTGCAGGTGCGGCCGGAGCGGGTGCAAACTTCTCACCGCAGTTGGTGCAGAAAGCTACGCCCGGGCGAAGAGCCTTTCCGCAGGAAGGGCAGGTAATCGTTGCAGCGGTATTTACTTCCGGCCCGAAGATCAGATCCAGAAGTTTATCCTTGAACAGCCATAACCCGACATTCAAGAGTGCCAGGATAAAGGCCCAGACAGGAGCACCGGTCAGAACGAGATCGTTGTCGTCCATACTTTCCATCAGGAAATCTCCTTTTGCCATAACGGAAAGAGAGATCAGCATGATCAGTTCCACGACGGCAAAAGAGAAGCCGGGTAATTTATTATTGACAATATGCAGAATGATCACAACGATGCCGACAACCAGCGTCAGGTAGAATAAGATGATCCCGTAAACCATAACGCCTTTATAATTTTCCAGTTCTTCAATTTCATCCTCGTCGGGAACATACAGATCCTCCAGATCTTCATTGTTCACAACGCTGTTGATCATTGCGATCATCGAAGGGCCGGTTGTTCCGAGTTCAAACGGAGAAACGGTACCGTCGGAAATCATTTTCATGGTCTTTTCGACACGGTCGAAGAACTTTCTGAAATCAAAATCAATATCTTCATCATCGGCTCTTTTCTGCCATTCCTTGATCTGTTTGTTGGTTTCTTTAGAATTGAGATCCTTCAAGTCGTTTTTCATGCTCTTTGTAAAGGCTTTCCGGTCGCTCTTGTCTTCGATCGTAATGGAACCCGATAACAGGAGGAGAACCGAGATGGCAACAAATGCCACGCAAAGCCACTTACTGATTGTGCTGACAACAGATCTGTTCATAGAAATACCTTCTTTCTTCTTGTGGTTTCGTACAAAAAATGTACTTCTTGTATTATAGCATACGATTTTTATTCATCAACTTTTTTCCGCTTCATGACAATGACGGTAACAACGATGCTGATGATCAGCACCGCGATGCAGGCCAATGTCGCGATCCCGAAGATCCGCTCCATCTTGATGATACCAACTGCCTCTGATGCGGATTTTTCCGCCATTTCCAGGAAGTGAACGGAATGGCTCTGCGCATACCTTGCCATGAACTGTCCGAAGCAGACCGCGCCTGCCGATGCAACCAGAATATCCCAAATGACCAGCTTCCATCCGAATCCTTTCTTTTCGGCACGCTCCTTCTTTCGCATAAAGATCAGCGACAGAAGGATGATCAGAAGGCTGACAAAGAGTGCCGCAAAGAGCGGCAGGTACCGCATCCATCCGGTCAGACCCGCCGGATCGTTTAGGGAAGCGCCGCCCCTGTATAATGTCAGGGCTCGCATCGCTTTGTTGCCGTTTGCATCCTCCGCTTCGATCTCAATGATATTTTCTCCACCCGCAAGCTTTGCTTCATAAGAGAAAGACCCGTCGTCTGCAAGCGTGATCTCTTCCCCCAGGATCCTGAGGATCTTCGCTCCCGTGACTTTTCCGAGTATCGATACGGTATCGGTATAGAATGTTTTCCCTTCCAGATCATCAAACAGGACAATGGACGGAGGCGTGGCATCGTAATAAACGTTTGTATCGATCACGTAGCGCAGCAGTTCGTCAAAGGGAAGTTCGGCACGAAGCGTGTTATTCCCTTCATTCAGATCAAAGGACAGCTCGCCGTTTCCTTCAACGGAATAGTCTCCCTCTTCCCCATTCACGATAACATGCAGCGGCGTTTTCTTCGGCACATCGTAACCGATCTCCACCTGCGCGGAATTGGATACTTCGCCGGTCTTATTCGTCAGCTGTACTTCTTCCAGGTTGATCGTTTTTATTAATTCCTTCGACCAGATCCCATAGGATTTGTACGCCAGCTTCACGCTTAGCGCTTTCGTCCCTTGGGGGAACACCACGCTTTCCGCTTTTTCATCACTTTGCAAGGTTGCATTGTAGATCTGTTCCTGATCCGCAGATACGATCAGTCTGTAAGCCTCGCAGCCCCAGCTGACAAATTCGGACCAGTCGAGTTCACAGATGAGATCATCCGGATAGATCGTCGCCTTACAGTTCTCGATCGCATTTGCCTCGTCCGGATTGGTATAATCGACCGGTTCCGAATTCTTCGAATCAAATACTTCCGCATCTCCCTCCTGATAATAAACGTCAAGCCGGAAGATGTACTGATCACTGGAAAGATCCCTTAATGAGGCTTCCGATGTCTGTTCTTTTCCGGATCCCGCACTGCCGGAATCGATCTTCGTTACGGAAGCCGGATCACTTGTGCTGACCGCATAGATCTCATACTGATACAGGATCGTTTCCCCTGCAAAATCGGCCTCAAACGAGAACGGGATACGCCCGTCACTGACAGCTCCCGCCTTAAAGTATTTGATCCATAAGCCGTAATCATCCTCTATGATCGAATAGGTAATCTGTGAATTGCTCCCAAGATCATATTCCGCCTTCCAGGAGCCCGCTGCGGCATCCCTGATCCGGTAAGTGCACCACAGATCGCCTGCTGCATATTCTACATTCTCATCGGAGGCCGTCACTCTGGCACCGGATGGCGAAATAAACGTGATATCCACCACTTCCGAATCAAACGTGAACATGACCGTCAGATCACCCTGGGATTGTGTCCTTGTGATCTCGCCCTGTTTGGTCTCTGCGTGAACCCGGGATATGGGAAGCAGCACACAGGATACGATCAGCGCGACCGTGATCATCAATATCTGTTTTGAAATGATTTTTCTTATGTTTCGCATCAATATAATACTCCGCTTTCCCTGCCGCACTTTCCGTTCTCATCAATATAATAGAAACGGTTTTCTCCGTCGCCGTCTTGTGTACGGTATGTAAAGATCAGCTGCGTTTTGCCGGAATGTGTCGTATACAGTCCCAGCGCCGCATCCGCGCGAATGCTGTTTTCCGTATTGATGATCCACCAGCCGATGTCATAATTCACGGTTCCCGTAAAAATTGCGCCCAAAAATCTGCTGTGCGCATCAAACTCACCGGAACCGGAGATATCCAGCTTCACCCTGTCGTCCATGGTATTCCACATGATCCCCGCTTTCAAGGTCGCGGATAATCCGTTCACATTCTCGCCATCCAGCTGCAGCAGGCTGTTTGAATAATCAAAGTTCCCAAGCTGCACGCCCGCCTCTGCAAGTGTGATCTGACTTAAGAAGACCAGTTTCGCGTTTGCTTCCATCGTAAACGGAGAAACCCTGATCGAGGCCGTTGTATCCGGCATTTCCAGGATACTGACGTCTCCGACAAACGGCTTCAGTCCGGGAATATACGCGATGAGCTTTCCGGAGCTGAAGCTGGCAGACCCTGCAAATTTCAGCCTTGCGATCGTCCCGTCTTCCACGGCCTGATTGATGTCAGACACCATAAAGGAGAAGTCATTGACCTCGATCGGAATGGTCGTCGGAAGCTTAACCGGGGTATCCAGTTTCAGACTCAGCTTGACCGAATCCGGGTAAAGGTGTTCTTTCCAGGATACTTCCGCACCCAATCCCGACCCTTTGGCGAAAAAGTCAAAGCCAACCATCGCTCCCAAAGTGTACTCGTTTTTGAGTGTATTGATCTTCACCATGAATGCACCGTTAAAACCGACCGGCGTGTTGAGCAATGTGAGTTTGTGATTGTATGTGTGCTTGCTACTGTCATCCGCCAGTGGCATGGGTCTGTCATTATATGAAATGTCCAACACGATCCCGACGTTTTTGTTGGTGATCTGCGCACTGCCATCATAGGAGAACTTAAACATGCCCGTCTCGCCGATCCTCATGATCTTGTCCTGATAAGGCAGCATGGTGGTTCCGGTCGAATAATACAGACCGATACTGTCCGGATACAACCTGACCACAGGACTGTCAAACTGTAAGAGATTATAGATTGCCAGCACGCCTGTCGAGATATCGTCGACCATGTAATTCTCATAATCATACTGATGCGCCGGATCATTGTAGAGTGTAAAGTTACGCAGCGCCGGCAGATCCAGGGAAATCCCTTTTTCCGCAAGGATCTTTCCGATCCCTTCCGAAGTCGCC
>JAEEGL012286620.1_pt1 | contig 24687 bp, 19 predicted proteins | sample 9134231 | NCBI WGS metagenome assembly JAEEGL01 (sample SAMN16246548, study PRJNA631951) | gut metagenome | biome: gut microbiome; feature: rumen; material: fiber-attached | host: Bos | place: Iran: Karaj | collected 2018-10
GGACTCGAACCAGCGACCTCGCGCCCCCCAGACGTGTGCGCTACCAACTGCGCTAAGCCCCGATTGTTATCGCATTTTAACGACCCTTTTGTCGAATGCGGGTGCAAAAGTACACAGAATTTTTGATATGAGCAAATTTTCAACCCACTTTTTTCGTTATTCAACGATTTTTAGCACTTGATTTTTGCTCATGCGAATAATAATGTGTAATTTTGCACGTTGATATAATAAAAGCATTAAACAGAAACATGACACAATACAGAATTACTGCTCCAAAGAAGCTCGATGCCACAGTAGGTCTTCCAGCCTCGAAGAGCATTTCAAATCGCGCCCTGATCATCTATGCCCTCAGCGGCGGACATATCATGCCCCAGAACCTGAGCGACTGCGACGACACAGAAGTGATCATCAATGCCATCCGCTACATGCCTGAAGTCATCGATATAAAGGCGGCAGGTACCGCCATGCGCTTCATGACAGCCTATCTCTCCGTGATGCGGGGCACCCACATACTGACAGGTACTGAGAGAATGAAAAAACGCCCGATAAAGATCCTCGTCGATGCCCTGCGCTCGCTGGGTGCCGAGATCAGCTATACGGACGAAGAAGGCTTCCCCCCATTGAAAATCACTGGTACGAAACTGACGGGTGGTACTTTGGAGATATCAGGAAGCGTGAGCTCACAGTATATTTCAGCCGTGTTGATGATAGGTCCGATGCTCGACAGCGGGCTCGAACTGCGACTGACAGGCGACATCATCTCACGGCCGTATATCGACCTGACTCTCTATATGATGAATGAGTTCGGCGCAGATGCGGAATGGACATCGGCTGATACCATCACGATAAAGCCCGTACCCTACAAGTCGCACGAGTATCTGATTGAGAACGACTGGAGCGGGGCTTCCTACTGGTACGAGATGATGGCGCTGATGAACGACCGCGATGCCAAGCTGCTCTTAACAGGACTGAAGGACGGTTCGAAGCAGGGCGACTCCGTGGCAAGGTATATCTTCAGTATGCTGGGCGTAAAGACCACGTTTGAATCGAAGTCGTCGAGAAAGCCCCAGACGGTGACCATCACTGCCAACGGGCGCTGTCTGCCTAAACTGGAGTACGACTTCGTCAACTCGCCCGACCTGGCACAGACCTTCGTGGTGACATGCGCCGCAAAGGGCGTAAGGTTCCACTTCAAGGGGCTCTCCACACTGAAGATAAAAGAGACCGACCGCATCGAGGCACTGAAGAAAGAGATGAGGAAGCTGGGCTACGTGATAGAGAGCCGCAACGACAGTGAGCTAATCTGGAACGGTGAGACCTGTGAGCCCCAGATGGAACAGGGCATCGACACCTATGAGGACCACCGCATGGCACTCGCCTTTGCACCTTACGCGCTGAAGTCGGGCGAGATCATCATCAACAATCCGGAGGTGGTGACAAAGTCGTATCCGCATTTCTGGGAGGATCTCAAAGCCTGTGGCTTTGAAGTGAAGAGTGAAGAGTGAAGAATTTGCTACCGCTGTAGGGGGATGGAGTTTGCAATAGTGTGCATAGGGATGATCGTGGTGCTGGGCATCGTTGCTGCAGTAGCGAACAAGTTCGATAAGGGCGAGGACACGATCGAAAAAGGTCACGACTGTTCGACATGTACGGAGGCCGACGAGGGCAACTGCAAGATCCATGAGCTGATGGAGCAATGTAAGAAGCGTGAGACAAGAGGTGAGAGGTAAGAGGTAAGAGATATGACAAAACGAAAGGGAATCATACAATATATCCTTGCTTTCTGTAAGGGGATTGTTTTATTCTCCATGCTGTCGCTCGTGTCTTGCTCCACCCAGAAGAACACCGCAAAATCGCGCTGGTGGCACGCCTTTAATGCAAGATACAACACATACTTCAACGGCAGTCAGGCTTTCATCGAGGGAAACCTGGAGAAAGAGCAAGGCAATCAGGACAATTTCACAGAGATGCTGCCCCTCTACCCTGTGGGCAACAAGAACAGCCGCGACCTGGGAAAGAGCCATTACGACCGTGCTATCGAGAAGGCAGAGAAGGCCATCAAGATGCACAGCATAAAGGCGAAGCCGGAATGGAAGAGCGGGAAGACGAAGACCCCAAAGGACCGTGAGTGGCTCGGACGGAAGGAATACAATCCCTTTATCTGGAAAGCCTGGATGCTGCTGGGTAAGTCGCAGTTCCAGAAAGGCGAGTTCGACGAGGCAGCTGCCACGTTCAGCTATATGAGCCGACTGTATCAGACACAGCCCCTGCAAAACGGACTGGCACGTGCATGGCTCGCAAAATGCTATGCAGAACTCGACTGGCTCTACGACGTGGAAGACGTGATACGCAACATGAACCGTGACTCTGTGGACTACCGCACGGTGAAAGACTGGGACTACACCTACGCCGACTACTATCTGAAGACCGGCGACCTGCAGAAGGCTGCCGTCTATCTGCGGAAGGTGATCCGTCATGAGCGTCGCAGCAAGCAAAGGGCACGCGAGTGGTATCTGTTAGGACAGGTGCACAAACAACTGGGGAACCGTGCCGAGGCAGAGAAAGCCTTCAGGAAGGTGATCGGCTGTCATCCGCCATATCTGCTGGAGTTTAATGCCAGGATAGCACAGACGGAAGTCCTTGCGGAAGGAAATGCCAAGGGAATGATAGGCAGGCTGAAACGGATGGCCGCCAACGACAACAATAAAGACTATCTGGACCAGGTGTACTATGCGATGGGCAACATCCACCTCGCAGAGAGAGACACCGCCAGTGCTATCGCTGCCTACGAAAAAGGCAACGAGAAATCTACAAGAGGCGGCATCGAAAAGGGCGTGCTGCTCCTGACACTCGGCAATCTCTACTGGCAACTGGAGAAATACAACGATGCCCAGCGCTGTTATGGCGAGGCCATCGGTCTGCTCGACAAGGAAAGGGATGACTACGAAGAGCTGTCGCAACGCTCGAAGGTGCTCGACGAGCTTGTACCTTTTACCGATGCCATCCATCTGCAGGACTCGCTGCTGGCACTCTCGGCCATGCCTGAGGCAGAACAGCTAAAAGTGATAGACCGTATCATCAGCGACCTGAAGAAGAAAGAGAAAGAAGAGCGTCGCAAGATGGAGGAGGCAGAAGCGGAGAACATCCAGAATCAGAACGCTATGAAAGCCGGCAACATGAACCGTACCAATGCGCCGAAAGCTCCAGTAGCCAGCCAGGGCAACGGTCAGTGGTATTTCTATAATCCTATGGCAGTCAGCCAGGGAAAGGCTACCTTCCAGCAGCAATGGGGCAGAAGGGAGAACACAGACAACTGGCAGCGCATGAACCGCACCGTGGTGAATCTCAGTCCAGAAGCCCCAGAGATCCCAGACAGCTTAGGCAATCAAGATAATCCAGACAATCTAGAAAATCTTGATAATCCAGGAAAGAGCGCCCCTTCCGACGCCTCAGCCGCCACAGCCGACTCGCTGGCCAACGACCCGCACAACCGCGAATACTACCTCGCGCAGATTCCCAAGACAGACGATCAGAAGGCCGCATGCCATGAGATCATCAAAGACGGACTGCTGCACGCGGGCATCATCTTCAAGGACAAGCTCGACAACCTGAGCCTCAGCGAAAAACAACTCATCAGGCTCACCAGAGACTACACAGACTTTGAACAGATGGATCAGGTGTGGTATCACCTCTTCTTATTATACTCCAGACAAGGGAAGACGGAAAATGCAGAGACTTGCCTCAACCATCTGAAAGCCGAATTTCCTGAGAGCGAATACACCACCCTGCTCGCCGACCCCTACTACGCTGAGAATGCCCGTTTCGGCGAACATCTCGAAGACTCGCTCTATGCCGCCACCTATCAGGCTTTCAAAGACGACCGGCACGAGACGATACGCCATAACGTACGACTGTCGGAGGAACGGTTCCCATTAGGCCAGCACCGTGCGAAGTTCATCTTCATCGACGGACTGAGCCGACTGAACGAGGGGGATGGCGACGGATGCGTGGAACGGCTGAAGAAGGTCGTTCAGGATTATCCCCAGAGTGAGGTCAGCGAACTGGCAGGCATGATTATCAAGGGTGTGCAGGAAGGAAGGAGGCTACACGGAGGAAAGTTTGACATCGGCAACCTGTGGTCGCGAAGGGATGTCACCCTGACGACCGATTCCACACAGACAGACACACTCAGTGCCGAGCGCAATCAGGATTTCCTCTTCGTACTCACCTACCCCACCGACTCCGTCAACGAGAACCAGCTGCTCTACGAGATGGCAAGATACAACTTCACCAACTTCCTCGTGCGCAACTTCGAGATACAGATCAGCAGTGCCCCGTCGCCCCAGGAAGACGACCCCGCACCAGAACGCTGGCACAGGATGCTGTTCACAGGATTCACCAGCTACGACGAAGCCCTGCAGTATGCCCGCATGCTGTATGGCGAGAAACAGATGACAGAGCGGCTGCGCGGTTGTATAAGCATGATCATCAGCAGCCAGAACCTTGAGCTGCTCGGCACGAAGTTCAGCTACGAAGAATACGACCGGTTCTACGAAGACGTCTTCCTGCCGATGAAGATTAGCGATGAGGAGCTGTTGATACGTCCTGATGAACTCGACATAAAAGACCCCGAAGACATCGGTACAGAGAACGCTGAGGATACGGAAGATGCCCCAAAGGCACCCGCAAAGACACAGCAGAAGAAGAAAGTAGAGGATTTTGATTTTGGAGATGATTTCTGGTAAGATATGACAAACGGAACATTATTATGGGTTGACGATGAGATCGAGCAGCTGAAGGCTCAGATACTCTTTCTCGAAAAGAAAGGCTACGAGATAGCGACAGTAACGAACGGCAACGACGCTATCGAGCTCTGTCAGGAACGGAGCTTCGACCTGGTATTGCTCGATGAGCAGATGCCAGGCATCAGCGGTCTGGAAACCCTTCAGCGCATCAAGCAGATCCATCCCTCGATGCCCGTGGTGATGGTCACCAAGAGCGAGGAAGAGCAGATTATGGAACAGGCCATCGGACAGAAGATTGCCGACTACCTCATCAAGCCCGTCAATCCCAACCAGGTGCTGCTCAGCCTGAAGAAGAACATCCACCGTAAGGAGATAGAGACCGAAGTCACCCAGACACAGTATCAGCAGAGTTTCCAGAAGATAGCGATGCAGATCATGGACTGTCGCACATGGGAGGACTGGGTGGACGTCTATAAGCGGCTCGTCCACTGGGAACTGGAACTGAGTGCCACGGACAGCAGCATGACCGAGATGCTACAGATGCAGAAGGAAGAAGCCAACCTGGGATTCGCAAAATTCATCAGGAAGAACTACCTGGAATGGATAGATAACCTAGGAAATCCTAGGGATCCTAGGGATTCTAGGAAAGAGGCCTCGCAGCCTGTGCTCTCGCCAGAGATCTTCAAGCGCAAGGTGTTTCCGCTGCTCAACGAAGGGCAGAAGGTGTTCCTCGTGGTACTCGACAACTTCCGCTACGATCAGTGGCGCATGCTCGCTCCAGAGCTCAATGACAACTTCGAGATAGACGAGGATCTCTACTGCAGCATCCTGCCCACAGCGACACAATATGCCCGCAATGCCATCTTTTCAGGTCTGATGCCGAATAAGATTGCAGAGCTGTTCCCTGACCTCTGGGTGGACGAAGACGAGGAGGAAGGCAAAAACCTCAACGAGGAGCCCCTCATCCAGACACAGCTGGACCGCTATCGCAGGAAGAACACCTTCAGCTATCATAAGGTGAACAACTCTGCCGATGCGGAAAAGCTGATGCAGCAGCTGAACACCCTCGACAAGAACGACCTCAACGTAGTGGTCTTCAACTTCATCGATATGCTCAGTCATGCTCGTACGGAATCTAAGATGGTCCGTGAACTGGCAAACAACGAGAGTGCCTACCGTTCCATCACCCTATCGTGGTTCAGACATTCTGTCATATCCGACTTCTTCCGCAGGCTGTCACAGACGGACTACAAGGTGATTGTGACCACCGACCACGGCAGCATCCGATGCACACAACCCGTCAAGATTGTCGGCGACAGGAACACGAACACCAACCTGCGTTACAAGCTGGGAAAGAACCTGGCCTACGACGACAAGAGCCTGTTCACGATCAAAGACCCGCATAAGGCACTCCTGCCTGCGCCCAACCTCTCTACGAGCTACGTCTTTGCCACAGGCGATGCCTTCTTCGCCTACCCCAACAATTACAACTATTATGTATCCTACTATCGTGACACCTTCCAGCATGGAGGCATCTCGATGGAGGAGATGATAGTGCCGCTCATCACACTAACAGGAAAGAAAAGATAACAGAATATGGAAATCAAGATTAACAGTTTAGAGCAGATCGGGGAAGCCGCCCGTGAGTTTATCGCCAATATGGACGAGCGTCGTGTGTTTGCTTTCTACGGAAAAATGGGAGCCGGAAAAACAACATTCATCAAAGCCATCTGTGAGGCATTAGGCGTTGAGGATGTCATCACATCCCCCACCTTCGCCATCGTCAACGAGTATTCTCTCACCTCTCACCTCTCACCTCTCACCTCTGATATCTACCACTTCGACTTCTACCGCATAAAGAAGCTCGAAGAAGTCTATGACATGGGCTTCGAGGACTATTTCTACTCAGGTGCCCTCTGTTTCATCGAGTGGCCTGAGCTGATAGAGGAAGTGCTGCCCGAGGATGCCGTGAAGGTGAACATCACGGAGAATGCCGACGGCACCCGCACAATTTTATTCTAAGGATTCAAGGATAAAAGGATTCGTGCGCCGCACGGGATATCCCCTTATCCTAAAATCCTTAGACTAAAGACTACAGGTTCTGCTCCTGATAGTCGAGGTCAGCCTGTACGACGAAGAGCACGTATTCTGGCACGAGATTCGTGACACCGTTCTCCTTGGCCTTGCGGCAGACGTAGTCGGCCACTTCCTCCATGTCGATGTCTATCTCCTCCTCGTTACTCTCCAGAATGCCGCTCTCATAGTAGTAGTCCACTATCAGATCCAGCATATACAGGATGCTCTCGTCGCTATAGTGCTTCTTGGCATCAAACGGTATCTGCTCACGTATGAACGCCAGTTCCCGCAGATTGTCTTCTTCGTCGAGCCTGAGCTCTTCTTCGATACTTGCCATAGACTAAAGCAGCGACTGGAATTTCTCGTCTAACTTAGCCTCACCCTGGGCTCCGACAACCTTGTCAACGACCTCACCGTCCTTGAAGAACAGGATGGTAGGGATATTGCGGATACCAAACTCAGATGCGAGATCCTCGTTATCCTCTACATCGCACTTGCCTACAACGATCTTACCGTCGTACTTCTCTGCGAGTTTAGAGATCACTGGTCCAACCATACGGCAAGGACCACACCATGTAGCCCAGAAATCCACTATCAATGGCAGGTTACCATTCTTCAGGCTCTCGAAATTCTCACTTGTGATTGTTACTTCCATAATCGTTTCGTTTTTTTGTGAATACTATATATTATAATGTCTCAATTTACTCAGAGCAAATAGCGTGCCACTAATTGATCTTGTAGTCCATCGACTCCTGACTGTCGATGAAGTCTATCAGCGTATGACGCACGTCGACTTTCTTATTACCTGACCGCAGCAGCACATGATTCTTTCCTGCCGAGTCGCGCAACTGGAAGAAGAGCTTTGTGTTGCCAGGATTCTCGTCGATCAGTTCTCCCAGTTCTGTCACAACCTGTTTGTCCAGCAAGTCCGACACAATGGTGATGGTGATACTGTCGATGGCCTTGTCCTTAATGGTCTGCAGGAACTCCACACTGCTTATCTTCAGATCCTTCGGACCGTTATCGTTATACTGGAACCGTGGACGTATCTTACCTGTCACATAGACCGACGCGCCAATGGAGAACATACCGGCGCGCTGTCCCCACTCCTCGCCCATCTGGAACAGTTCACCCGAGCCCTCATAGTCTTCGAGTGTCACCACGCCATAAGGCTTTCCTGTCTTGGTGAATCCCGTCTTCACACCTGTCACAATACCACCCAGTTTGACATCCTCGCGGTCGGACAGCTTGTCTATATCTGCCAATTCGGCACAACGGGTATTGCAGAGATTGTCAAGCACAATGCGGAACTCGTCGAGGGGATGCGCCGAGAGATAGATGCCCACCAGGTCACGCTCCTTGTTCAGGCGCTCGATGTCACTCCATCGCATGTCATTCTTTGCCGGCTGTGGACGTGCGATCTCGATACCGTCGCCAAAGGCACCGAAGAGCGAGTTCTGTGCCTCTGCCTGTTCTTGCTGATAGGTCTGGCCATAGCGCACCAGCGTGTCGAGGAACTGCTCACCCTTGGCATTCTGTGCGAAATAGTCCTCACGACGGATGCCGAAGCTGTCGAATCCGCCACTAAGTGCAAGACTCTCGAAGGCCTTACGGTTCACGGATGAGAAGTTCACGCGCTGGGCAAAGTCGTAGATATCCTTATACGGACCGTTCTTCTCGCGCTCCTCGATGATCGCCATAGCAGCAGAATCGCCCATGCCCTTGATGGCACCCAGGCCGAAACGGATGTCACCATGATGGTTCACACCGAACTTCTCGTACGACTCATTGACATCAGGGCCTAAAGTATTTATCTTCATCGCCTTACACTCGTCCATAAGCTTAGTGATTTCCGTTATCTGATCCCTGCGGCGGCTCATGATGGCAGCCATGAACTCAGCGGGATAGTTTGCCTTGAGATAGGCTGTCTGATAGGCCACCCATGAATAGCAGGCAGCATGCGACTTGTTGAAGGCATAGGAGGCGAATTTCTCCCAGTCGGCCCAGATTTTCTCCAATATCGAAGGATCATGACCGTTCTTCTTACCACCTTCGATGAATTTCGGCTTCATCGCATCGACGATATCCTTCTTCTTCTTACCCATTGCCTTACGCAGGGCGTCGCTCTCACCACGGGTGAAGTCGGCCAGCTGGCGCGAGAGCAGCATCACCTGCTCCTGATACACCGTGATGCCATAGGTATCCTTCAGGTATTTCTCCATACAGGGGATATCATACTTGATCTCCTCACGACCGTTCTTTCGGGCGATAAACGAGGGGATATAGTCCATTGGTCCAGGACGGTAGAGGGCATTCATGGCGATGAGGTCCTCGAACACCGTAGGATGGAGTTCGCGCAGGTACTTCTGCATACCAGCCGACTCAAACTGGAACGTACCGATGGTCTGTCCCTTCTGATACAGCTCGTAGGTCTTGGGGTCGTCGATGGGGATTGTATCCAGATCCACGTCAATGCCGCGTGTACGCTTGATATTGGCACAGGCCTCCTTCAACTCCGACAGCGTCTTCAGTCCAAGGAAGTCCATCTTGATCAGTCCCGTCGACTCGATGACGTGTCCGTCGTACTGCGTACAGTTGGTCTTTACGCCCTTGAAGTCGGGGTCATCGGCTGTCGATACCGGCACGTGGTCGCTGATAGGATCACGGCAGATGATGAATCCGCAGGCGTGGATACCAGTGCCGCGTACTGTTCCCTCCAGCATCTTGGCATATTTGATGGTGTTGGCAAGCGCAGGGTCGGTAGATGCCTCTGCCTCCTGCAGTTCACGCGTACATTTGATGGCGTTGGGAAGATTCATCTTCATACCGTCAGGCAGACGATCAGGGATGGCCTTACACAAGGCATTGGTCAGTCCCAGAGGCACTTTCTCCACACGGGCCACGTCCTTGATGGAGTTCTTCGTGGCCATCGTGGCGTAGGTGATGATATGCGCACAGTTCTCGTGGCCGTACTTGTCCTCCACCCATTTCAGCACCTTACCTCGTCCGTCGTCATCGAAGTCGGTATCGATATCAGGCAGCGAGATACGGTCCGGATTGAGGAAACGCTCGAACAGCAGGTCGTATTTCAGAGGGTCGATCTTGGTGATACCTAAGCAATAGGCCACCACAGAGCCAGCCGCCGAACCACGTCCAGGCCCTACCATCACGCCGAGTTCATCGCGAGCGGAGTTGATAAAGTCCTGTACGATAAGGAAGTAGCCGGGGAATCCCATCGTCTTCATAATGTGCAGTTCGAACTTGACACGCTCCCTTACATCGTCGGGTATAGGATTACCATACCTGCGCTCAGCACCTTCGTAGGCGAGCTTTGCCAGATAGTCGGCCTCGAATTTTATGCGGTATATCTTGTCGTAGCCTCCCAGTTTCTTGATTTTCTTCTCAGCGTCTTCCTTCGGCAGCGGGTTCTCGCCGTTCTCGTCAGACGTAAACTCCGCGTAGAGTTGTTCCTCGGTGAATTTCTTCCGCCATTCGTCCTCCGTACCAAACGACTCGGGTATGGGGAAGAACGGCATGATGGGGTCGTTGTCGAGACTGTAGATCTCCACCTTGTCCAGAATCTCCAGCGTGTTGGAGAGTGCTTCTGGCACGTCGCTGAAGATGTCGTTCATCTCCTGACGCGTCTTAAACCACTCCTGCTTGGAATAGAGCATACGGGTAGGATCGTCGAGATCCTTACCTGTAGAGAGACAGAGCAGATGGTCGTGTGCCTCAGCATTCTCCCTGTCCACGAAATGGGCATCGTTGGTACAGATCAGCTTTATGCCGTACTCCTTGGCCAGTTCAATCAGCACCTTGTTGGCCTGCTGCTGCAGGGGATAGGTCTCACGGTTGGCACGCTGGTTGGGGTCTGTCACCTCATGGCGCTGGAGTTCGAGATAGTAGTCATCGCCCCAGAGCTTCTTATGCCACTCGATCGACTCACGTGCGCCCTGTATATCGCCCTTCAGTATCTTGGCAGGCACCTCTCCGGCAATACAGGCAGAACAGACAATCAGATCCTCATGATACTTCTCCAGTTCCTTATGGTCAGTACGCGGACGGTTATAGAAACCGTCAACCCATGAGTTGCTCACGAGCTTGATGAGGTTCTTATAGCCGTTGGCATTCTTTGCCAGTACGATGAGGTGATAGCCTCCGAGGTCCTCTTTCTGGTCTCTCAGGCTCTTGTCACCACGGCGGGCAACGTACATCTCACAACCAAAGATGGGTTTGAAGGGTTCGAGACCTTCTTTCTTGCGCCCTTTATTGATGCCCATGCAGATGTCGTGAAATTCTTTGATGCCGAACATGTCGCCGTGATCGGTGATGGCCATGCCCTTCATCCCGTCGTCTATGGCCTTGTTTACAAGACGCTTGATACTCGACTGTCCATCGAGTATGGAATAGTATGTATGTACGTGTAGATGTATGAAATCTTCCATCGAAATATGCTAATTTTACAATTTTGTGGGTCAAAGTTACTGCTAAAACCCGAGAATACCAAAAGAAAAACGTGAAAAGTTTGTAACTTACACAAAAAATCTGTACCTTTGCAGCAAAATTAGAAACGATTGACTATTACTAATGGGAGAAAGAATCAAAAAGCTGAAGAAAATCAGGATTCACCGCGAGGGTACGCACGAGCTCACATGGAGTGCGCTGGCAATAGGCATCATCGGCTATCTCTTGTGGCATTTCCTGAGCACAACAATACCTTTCTGGATTTTCATCGTCATCTTCGGAGCTGCCTGGCTGATGGCACTCAACTTCTACCGCTGTCCCATCCGTTATTATAATGGTGACACTGAGAAGCTGGTGGTAGCACCTGCCGACGGAAAGATCGTCGTTGTGGAGGAAGCCGAGGAGAACGAGTATTTCCACGACAAGCGCCTGATGATATCCATCTTCATGAGTCCGCTGAACGTCCATGCCAACTGGTTCCCTGTTGACGGCAAGGTGAAGTTCGTGCATCACCAGAACGGCAACTACCACAAGGCCTGGCTCCCCAAGGCCAGCGAGGAGAACGAGCATGCCGACATCATGATCACCACGCCCGACGGTGAGGACATCCTCGTACGTCAGATAGCAGGTGCACTTGCCCGCCGTATCGTCACCTACGCCAAGGAAGACGAGGAGTGCTATATCGACGAGCACCTGGGCTTCATCAAGCTCGGCTCGCGTGTCGATGTCTATCTGCCTCTGACAGCTAAAGCGACAGTAACCATGGGCCAGCCTACTACTGGCGACCAAACAGTAATAGCCAAATTAGCTTAATCCTAGGCCATCCTAGGTTATCCTTATCCTAAGAAGCATGAGCATCAAAAAGCATATCCCCAACACCATCACCTGCTGCAACCTCATCTCAGGCTGCATCGCCACATGGTTTGCCTTCCAGGGTGACTTCACCATGGCATTGTTGTTCATCGTCATAGGTGCGGTGTTCGATTTCTTCGACGGCATGACAGCCCGTCTGCTGCATGTCAGCTCTCCGATAGGTAAGGAGCTCGACTCCCTGGCCGACGACATCACCTTCGGCTTCGCACCCTCGGCCATCGTGTTCAGCTATCTTTCCACCTTCCATTGTCACCTCCTGTTCCTGCCGTTCCTCGCCTTCATCATGGCAGCCTTCTCAGCACTCAGACTGGCAAAGTTCAACCTCGATGAGCGACAGGCCCTGGGTTTCATCGGACTGCCGACTCCTGCCAATGCCCTCTTTTGGGGATCACTCGTTGTAGGACTTCAGGAGCATGGCATCAGTTTCGAGGGTATGGAATGGGCGGTTGTCATCGGCTCATTCATCAGCTGCTATCTCCTTATCGCCGAAATCCCGATGTTCGCGCTGAAGTTCAAGACGTGGGGATGGAAGGGCAACGAGATCAAATACATCTTCATCCTCTCGTGTATTCCCCTGCTGCTCCTGCTTGGCGTGAGCGGCTTTGCTGCCATCATCGCATGGTACGTCATCCTGTCAATTGCCACTAACAAAAGAAACTAAAACATATCTATTATGCTAAAGGGACTCGTAAGTATCATCGTTTTCATCATCATCTTCATTGCCATTGTCGCAGCAGTCGTTCTTTCACTGATGTACAAGGGCATCCGTAATCTCAGGGACGCTCAGGAGCAGTTTATGAACAGTGGCGGCAAGAAGTACAGCCGTCAGGAGTATATCCGCTACCAGCGCGAGCAGCGGGAGCGCAATCCCTTCGACAAGGACTACTTCAAGAGCAGCGACAGCAAGAAGAAGGAGGAGCCCAAGACACAAAAAGAGACCACTACCCGCAGAACAACGACTACGAATAGTGGTGTGACAATCATCGACGACCGCGAGACGGAGGAGAAGAAGAAAATCTTCGACAACAGCGACGGCGAATACGTCGAGTACGAGGAAGTCTGCGATTAAGCGCGAACGTCTTATCTTAGTTGTGTACTAACGTTCCGATTTCCTCACCATCCATCACCTTTTTCAGGTTTCCGACTACGTCCATATTGAACACGTAGATAGGCAGGTTATTGTCCTGACACATGCAGATGGCTGTGAGATCCATCACCTTCAGTCCTCGCGCGAGTACCTCTTTATATGTTATAGCGTCGAACTTCGTGGCTGTGGGGTCTTTCTCAGGGTCGGCAGTATAGACACCGTCCACACGCGTACCCTTCAGCATCACGTCGGCCTCAATCTCGATACCACGCAGACTGGAGCCTGTGTCTGTGGTGAAGTAAGGCGAGCCTGTTCCTGCAGAGAAGATACAGACATAGCCAGCCTCCATCGCCTCGATGGCCTTCCACTTGGTGTAGAACTCACCGATCGGTTCCATACGGATGGCAGTCAGCACCTTGTTCTTCACACCTACGGCACCAAGGGCAGAACTCAGTGCCAGCGAGTTGATCACCGTGGCACACATACCCATCTGGTCGCCCTTCACACGGTCGAAACCCTTCTGACTGCCACTCAGCCCGCGGAAGATGTTACCACCACCGATCACGATGCCGATCTGAACACCCATCTCACTCACTTCCTTTATCTGGCGCGCATAGTCGCTCAGACGCTCAGGGTCGATACCGTAGCCCTGCTTTCCCATCAGACTCTCACCCGAGAGCTTCAACAGAATCCTTTTAAATCTCATACATTTTACTATTTAACGATTTATCAAATAAACACGACTTCTTTGAATGCATACCTATGACCGTATCCGTCGATATCACGTAGTGTCAGATGCCCGTCTTCTTCTACCGTCACCAGCTCGGCCAAGAACTCTCCCAAAGCATCACGGTAGCGATAGAAGCCCTTGCGACGGTAGAGTTGTCCCAGATAGCGCGAGCGCACGCCCTCCATGTCTTCCCATTCTGTCTCGAATGCCGCTAACAGCTCTTGCAGAAGTATCTCCCTGTCAAACTCCCGTCCTGTCAGATTTGCCAGGGACACCGGATTAGGGGCATCGCTGACAAAGCGCAGCTGATTGACATTGAGACCGACACCGAGGATACTGTCCTTGATGACATCACCCTGCAGGCGGTTCTCTATCAGGATGCCACAGATTTTCCGGTCACCGACATAGATGTCATTAGGCCACTTGATACTGACATCCTTTACATACTTCGAGACCACCTTGGCGATACTGTTGGCCAGCGCCATCGAAACCAGGAACTGTCGTGATGCCGGAATCCCTTCAGGGTGGATCAGCATCGAGTACGTCAGGTTCTTCCCCCGCTCACTCTCCCAGCTATTCGTGCCGCAGCCCTTCCCTGCCGTCTGGTACTCCGCTACTACCGCTAAGGAGATTTTTTTTTCTATAGAATAAAAACTCCTTAGCCACGCATTTGTGGAGTCCGTTTCGTCGATATGAATGATGTTAAATTCCATATTCGTTTGCAAAGATACAAAATATTTTGTAATTTTGCAGCATGAACGAACAAGAACAGCAAAAAAAAGACGAATTCTACATGCAGCGTGCGCTCGACGAGGCGCGCAAGGCATACAGTAAGGGTGAGATTCCCATCGGCGCGGTAGTGGTGTGCAAGGACCGTATCATCTCCCGTGCCCACAACCTGACAGAGACGCTCTGCGACGTTACCGCCCATGCCGAGATGCAGGCGATCACCTCCGCAGCCAATCTCCTTGGCGGGAAATACCTCACCGACTGCACCCTCTACGTCACGGTAGAGCCCTGTGTGATGTGTGCCGGTGCTATCGGCTGGGCACAGATACCACGCATCGTATATGGCTGTCTCGACGACAAACGCGGCTATCACGCGTATGCCCCTCATGCCATGCACCCCAAATCAACGGTCACTGGCGGCATACTCGAGGAGGAGTGCCGCCAGCTGATGCAGGATTTCTTCCGCAGTAAACGGTAGTTATCGCCAGATGATGCGCGGCGGAGCAGGATGCCACGTCTCTCCCCAACCCTGACGGGAACGGGCACGATATGACCATTTCTCGGGTTTGTGCTGTTTGTCGAACGCCACAAACTCCTCGTAGGTAGCCGTCTTGTCAAGTCCCAGTTTCATCACCCTGTTGTAGATCGCCTGTCGGCTGGGCGCATTAAACGGTGCATTGTTACTTCGCATCATACTCTCCTCCGACGGACGGTAGATGCCCTTGTAGAACGTATAGCCGCCCTCGTAGGTGCCGATCTTCTCGTTGGCAAACTCGCTGTCGTAGATGAATTTCGTCCAGAGCACCTTCGTGGAGTCTTTCTCCGAATCGACGTTCAGATACCAGCCGTACTTCGTCTGCAGCTCCTTCAGATGCTTGATATCCTCGTCGGTAGCCGAGCCCTCTGTAGAGCGCACATACTCGTCGGCAAGCTTCGCAAAACCGTGGCCCACCGCCTCGTGCACCAGTACCGAACGGAACATCTCGCTCTTCAGGCTGTCGATCACCGGTGTCAGGGCGATGGCAAAGCTGTAGTCCGTTCTCTTGGAATTGCCCACCATATAGGTCACGCCCTTGTTGATGTTCTGGTTCAGTATCACCACGGCGAGCGTATGGACGGAGTCGATGTTCTCCACCTTCTTCACGTAACTCATCACCTGGTTCTTATCCACGTCGATGCCCATCGTCTGGTGGTCGGGGATGGTGCCGAAGACAGTCGATGCTGTGCCTTCGAAGCGGTTGCTATACGACACGGCCGTCACCTGATAGACGTTGAAATAGTCTCTCAGCGATTTCATCGGTTCCTCGCTGAAGATGTTCTCCATCGCCTGGTTCATGGTGCGCGCATAGTGGCCACTGGCGATATCCTCGTCTACGAAGCCATCGCCCATCAGCACGATTGGGATGCCCTTGCCCTCGGTGGCCTTGTTCAGCAGCTCCACCTTTCCGTCGCTCGAGTAGTCGGTGGAGTGATAGCCGTCGTCCATGCCCGCCTGATAGATGAAGAGCGTGTCCAGGTTGAGCGGGTTGCCCTGCTTGTCTTTCATTACGAGGAAGAAAGCACCGGTACGCGGGTCTTTCGAAGTGTTGGGCCGCACACGCAGGTCATTAAACGAATACTTGTACTCCTGTCGGGTTCTGGCATTATTATCTTTGCTATTTATCCACTCATCCAGTCCATTGGTGGCATAGACATACAAGTGGTCCTTATCCAGGTTCGACCAGAAGTTCTCGTTCAGTGAACCGCCGTCGGATGAGAAGTTCAGCTCGTCGTGCTCGAAGACGGCATAGTCGCCGCTCTGTTTGATGGTGACGTTCTTCGTCGTGCCGTCCGACTCTATTGTCAGCTGTGTGGTACGGGTGTTTTTCGAACGGTTGGTCGAGGTGGTCGTCACCGTTATCACGTTATTGCCGGCCGTACCGTTCTTTGGCGAGAAGGTGATCCAGTTGGCCTTACAACTGGCCTTCCAGCTGCCCGATGTCTCAAACTTCACCTCGCCGCTCTGGTTCACCACCGGATACAGTTCCACGGTACTGTTCGTCGTAATCTTCACGTTACCGGCCGACTCATCGTCCGAGCACCCCGTCATCATCAGGCCGGCCATCACCAGCCACAGACACATTATTATATTACTATTCCTTCTCATCAACCTTCAAATAAAAAGTCTGAGTTTATATCCTTTTCCTCCATAAATACTATCGATAAATCTACGTTGCAAAGATATGAATAACTTTTGAATTCACCAAATAATTAACGACAAAAAACGGAATGGCCACAAAAAAAGACAGCTGGCGCGATGTGGGCCAGCCGTCTTGAAGAGAGAGTATTTAATAAGAGAGAGAGTCAGAATTTATTGGTAAAGATATAAAATCTGGTGTATTGAACGAATAAAGAGAACGATTGTAATACCGCTTAGGATTCTGCTGTGGTAAAAGGAATGGCTTAGTAACTTTTCCGCGCTCATCGACAGAAGCGAAATAAACTTGTGTATAAAGGCCGTCATCTCTTCGGCTCGTAAAGAAAAACCAACGACTATTGCCACTCCAATTGTGCAAACTCTCAGAACTACTACTATTAACCTCATCTAAACAGCGTATCTCACCTGTTTGCAGGTCTAGCAGCCAAAGATCCGCTTCTGGATGCCACACAGAGAAATATCCATAGTCTAATTGAGTATACATAACATATCGTCCGTCATATGAAGGACGTGGCCATGTAACACTCTTACCTGTATTGTCTGAATTAACTAAGGTATCAACCTTATTCCCTATCTTTCCCGACACTTCATCAAAAGGCACTCTGCAAAGACTATATTTCTCTTTGTCGTAGTTCTGAGGATAACTTTGCCGTCTGGCTGTCGTAAAATAAAGCCATTTGCCATCAGGTGAGAAAGCAGGACAATTCTCTGCCCAATATTTCTTCATAACAAGCGTGTCACAGAGGGTTGTATGCGTCTCCGTGTCATAGACAAAAACGTCCGATTGCCCGTCGAAGACCTCTATACGTTTATTCAATCCTGAATGGAATAACTGTGAGGTCTTATTTGTAGAGAAAGCGATGAATCGGCCATGGGGATGCCAGTATGGATATACCATCGGTCCACCTATACTATCATTAATCGACGCCAACAAATCTCTTTTTCCATGATGTCCTATAACAGAACCTCCTTGTTCGCTCCTAATATGCACGACGAAATCATCCGTCTTGCCACGATTGACAGTATGACAGTTCACACATCCCCCATCCAGATTTCTATTATCCAATACAGCCGTTTCCTCAAAGTTAGAGATATTTCTTTGATAAATACCCATATGGCCATACATCTGGTAACCAGGTGCTATCCTCCTGTATGTTATTCCCCATTCCTCAAGAGGATATTTGCTTACGTAAATCTCAAAATCATGATATCTATTCCATTTTCCATTTTTTTCTGCACATACGGATACCAATAACTTTGCTCCCCGGTTTTTCTCTAGGAGTTCATGCCAGCTGTCTGTATCAAAATCAGCATAATGCCCATAGGCATGAATACTACCGCCTTTAGAACCTCTTATCACGACATCCATACCAGTCACGTTATCGTCCTTCATATTAAAATTCAAAGGTGCGATTTCTACAGGCACAGTTACGCCAACGTAATCCGGATATATTTCAGGAATCGAAGCCACCTCCGCAATATCATGAGGAGCGGATGTACAAGCCATCATAATATACATAGCCAGTAGCATGACAGAAATATATCTCATAGTATTCGATTTAATTGAATAATACATCTTTTGTGTTAACATAAGCCTTTTTCAGACTTCCATAAACCTGATTACCGTCTATCAACGATGGATTATCAACCATTTGTCGCATTCTTTTAGCAAAATCACGGTAGTAAACAGTATTCTCTAATATCAATATATATTTCTCTGCCACCCGATATTGTCCTGTTATCAAAGCCGTTTCCGTCAGGCGCTGTAAAGATCTGCCACTCATAGAGAAATCCTCTATAGAAGCCATTGCCTCAAAGGATGCACGCTGAGACATATTGACAAGTCCCGCATAAATATAGATATCGCTCATCATATAGGCTGCGGTCCGGCTGTTCATGGCAACGTTGGTAAGTGCTAAGTCATTAAACATTTCGTTGTCACTTAGCCTGCCAGTTTTATGCTTAGCCATACGAACGATATGCTGACAAGCCAGCGACCGCGGATATTCTTTCTGGCTTTTTTGGATGATTTGCTCCCACTGTCCTCTTCTCTGCAGGTAGTCATAGGATAGTTCTTCATTGTTAACATCAAAGTTCACAAACATAAGATACCAGGCACAGACAGCAGGAATAAATGAAACAATAAAAGAAATCGATTTAAACCTTTGACATTTGAGACGTGACAAAATCCGCCAGCTTAGCAACTGGATGATTGAACACCCCAAGGCCAACAATATGGAGCCCAGCCAGGCATAATGGAAAAACTGAGCAACAAAATCTCTGACATATTGCCAGATGCCATATTCCTGCCAGAATTCCACATCCCATACAAACAATCTCTCCTGTCCGACTACTGCATGAGGATACAAAAAGTTCCAAAAACAGAAGATGATGACGACAAAGGATATTGTCATCACCATCTTCACATGTGAACTGATGCTCATTAATAGTTCTTTTTGCAGAGCTTATTAAAATCAGTCTCGTTCTTTGGAATCTCCCATACCCAACCATCTGCATCAGCATCCTTTTCGAGGAAAGAACAGAAAGTCTGAACAAAGTTTCTACCGCGCTTGATAGGCTGGTGCAGACGCTTCAGGTCATAGAAGCGGAAGCCCTCGCCCCAAAGCTCAATACGGCGGCTGTTCATAATCTCCTCTGCCAAAGCATCACCGGTATTACCCTTTGAAACGTATGAAGGATCACGGGTTACCTGGAACTTGGTAAATACCTGCTGAGCCTCTGCGTCTCTACCTGCACGAGCCAAAGCTTCTGCCTCGGTCAGATACATCTCTGCCAAACGCATAAAGGCGACCTCACCCACAGCATCAGCAGTAGAACGCGCTGTGAACTTTCGGTTCTGATAAGGATTTTTCACGAAAGTCTTAGCTGGAACATCCATCTTACCTGTTGGATCCCACCATGCGCGTCGCAAGTCCGTTTCTGACATTGTATCATAAGTATCAGCATTGATACACTTTACACCCTGACGGATAGCCGTTGCGCTAAAGTTCCATGACATATAGGCATAGAATGAATAGAAATAAACTGTCTTGTCGTCAGGTGTACGGGCTGCATACATAGCCTCCTTGGTATCAGAGCAGATATCAGCAAAGCCACACATCAACTGATCGCCCTCCATCAGAGCACCGCCATTTTCCTCAGCCAGCTGAATAGCCTTAGCCGCATAAGTTGCAGCATTAGTATAGTTCTGCATTGCCAAAGCCACACGTGCTTTCAGACCCCATGCTACCATCTCACTATAGTGGGTATAACCAGGATTAATGCCAACCAGCAAGTTGCAAGCTTCGTCAAGGTCTTTATTTATAAGTTCATAAACCTCCTCTACCGAATTACGGGCCTGCTCTTCAGTGACAGCAGTCAGACGATAGGGGATACCGTCTTGAGTATTGTTGCCACCAGCAACATAACGCTTTGCATAGAGCTGAACAAGGTTGAAATGAGCCCAAGCACGAATACAGAGCGCCTCACCCTTAACCTGATTATATAATGCCTCATCGGTCTTCGCTGCTTGCTCAACACCGGTTATTATCTTGTTCGCATTTAGAATCCACTGGTAATAAATCTGCCAATATTTCTGGTTATAACCAGAACTCTCGTTCATGTTACAAGTCCAGCCCAGATAGGCAGCTTTACACCATGTGTTGGTAATCCAGGTGATATCATCAGCCTCGATGTCACGGCAGAACATAAAGCCCGGTTCACCACCAAGGCACTGATAGCCTGACTCCTGTGACACCATCTCCTTGTGAATACCGTTCAGGGAGATATAAAGGTTATCAAGTGATGCATTAATAGAGGCCTCAGATACAGCATTTGATGGGACGGTATCCAAATAGTCATCAGAACAGCTGCTCAGACCGAGAGCCATACCTGCTGACATTACAATGGTCAATATTTTATTGTATTTCATAATTCTTATTAGTTTATTAGAATGAAACATTAAGCGCAAAAGTAAAGTTGCGAGAAGGCATGTATTCGTTATAGACGATACCGTTATACTGAGCCATAGGGTTAAGACCCGTACGAGCCTTCAACATGAACAGGTTTTCTGCTGAGAATGACAGGCGTGCTGACTTAAGATAGACATAGTTTAGAATCTGCTTCGGAATATTGTAACCAAGTGTAACAGAACGCAGGTTCAGATAGTCTGAACTGGTAAGCCAACGAGTAGAATATGACGTTGAAATGTTCGTATTATGAGCTGCGGTGGCATCAACACGAGGTACATCGGTCACATCACCGGCCTTCTGCCATGCATTAAGCAGATCCGGGCTCATCGACTGTCCATAGCTGCCTGTACCCATCAATGTCTGATATCCTGTATCAAGCAGTTTTCCACCCAACTGATAAGAGAAAAGAGCTGCGAAGTCGAAATCCTTATAGTAGGCCTTCAGGTTGAATCCGCCATACATCTTAGGCAGAGAAGATCCACTATGCTCAAACTTTGCGTATGAATAAGAATTTGTCAGCTTCTGACCGTTAACTTCGACAATTGTGGCAGCGTATGACTTATTATAAAGTTCGCTGCTTTCATCATCAGAATATTCTTCAGTATTAGGATACCAAAGACCGTCACCTGTAGCAGGATCAACACCCCACCACTGACGGAGCCAGAACTCGTACATACTCTTGCCCTCTACCCACTTCTTAGAACCGCTTACATAGCCGTCCTTCATAGAATCAGGCAGCTTCGTAATTTTATTCTTCAAGAAAGTGGCATTAGCTCCGACACTCAGTCCGAAATCCTTCTCTTTGATAATCTTATAGTCAAGGTCTATCTCAACACCTGAGTTAGTTACTTTACCTACATTCATGATGATTGACGACACACCAGCAGAAAGAGGCTGAGATACATCGAAGAGCAGATCCTTTGATGCTTTATTGAAGTACTCAATAGTACCAGTCAAGCGACCAAAGAGGCCAAACTCGATAGCGACATCAGTAGAAACCTGAGTCTCCCATTTCAAGTCAGGATTTGCCACCACTGTAAAATAGGCACCAGCCTCGTTATAGTTCTTATAACCCATATAGTACAGAGTCTGATATGGATAGTAGTCTGTAGAACCTTCACTGTCAAGGATATTGTCATTACCAGTCTCACCGTATGATGCACGCAACTTTAAGTTGTCTACCCACTTGATGCCCTTCATGAAATTTTCCTCGCTAATACGCCAGCTTGCACCAAATGACAAGAAATTACCCCAACGCTTGTCCTTTGAAAAGCGCGAAGAACCGTCATGTCGATAAGAAAGCGATGCGTAGTACTTGTTGTCGTAATCATAATTAAGACGACCGAAATAACCTTCTTTCTTGTAATTATCTGTATATGAACTCAAGCTGCTGATATTCACAAAGTTTCCAAATTCGTAGAGGTCCTTCATGGTTTCCTCAGTCTTCATCGCATACAGATACTGATACTTATAGTGATAATTCTCATGACCGACCATAACGTCGATATGATGCTTATCAAATGTCCTATTGTAGTTAATGATCTGGTTGAATGTCTGAGTAAGCGAATTGGTTGACATCTGATTCAGACGACCAGGTCCGGCAGTACCATCACCCACAAACGGATTCTCATAAACCTTACGACGACGGTCATTGTTGTTCAGCGAGTAGTTTACAGTCAAATCAAGACCTTCTATAGGAGTGATGGTCACATACACACGGCCAGTCTGATTGTTTCTTGTAAACTCACGGCTGTTGAACTCTGTTTCAACCACAGCATCACGTCCTGGTGCAGAAAGACGATCGCCATCATAGTCGTAAACGTAGTTGGCGGGATTAGTTGTCGGGTTGCCTTCAGAATCCAGATATGCACCAGTACTCAGGTCATGCTTGTGAATAGAGTAGATGGGAGCCATATCACGGATAAAGCGAACAATATTGGAATAAGAGCTATTGCTGCCTGCGTCTGCATTTGAGTAGTTTGAAATAGAGCGAACCAAACCTACGTTCAATCCACTCTTGAACCACTTTGTAGGATAGATATTATAGTTCAGGCGCGCGCTATAACGTTCGAAGTCAGTCTTGATAATATAACCATTTTCCTTCAAATACCCGATAGAAGCGTAAGTATCACTCTTATCTGTCTTTGTATTGTAACTGAGGTTGTACTCCTGACGATAGCCTGTCTTGAAGGCAGCATCATTCCAGTCTATATCGTCACCCCACTTCAGTTCATTGGCAGCAGGATTAAGCAATCCATCTTTACCAACGATAGCATCATCGGCCACACCCTTAAAAATGTTATAGCCACGAAGTGTCGACCCCAAATCAGCTGTTGCTTTCTCAGCTGCTGAAGCAGCATCAGAGCCTGCAGTAATATAGGCATTCTTCAACATTTGCCACTGAAGTGGATAGTAATCGCGAATACCTACTGCTTCATAATCTTTATAAGCGCGGTTAGACCATCCTTGCTTGATATCAAGCGAAACGCCGTTTCCACCAGCAGACTTACCCTTCTTTGTAGTAATAAGAATTACACCGTTACCTGCACTTGAACCATACAATGAAGTGGAGGCGGCGTCTTTCAATACGGTAATGCTCTCAATGTCTGCAGGATTCAGGTCACCAATACTTCCGTTATAAACAGCACCATCAAGTACATAAAGCGGTGCATTTGAAGCATTCACAGAACCAAATCCACGAATACGAATGCTTGGCGAATCACCAGGCTGTCCAGAAGCGGATGTCACCTGAACACCAGTGGTGTTACCCTCCAGAGCAGATGCGACATTCGTCAGGGGACGCTTTTCAATGCTCTGACTATTCACTGTCGAAGCAGAACCTGTAAACGAAGATTTCTTTGATGTACCATAAGCCACCACAATCACTTCGTCCAAATTCTGGGCATCGTTGCGGAGCTGGATGCGGAGGGGCTTGCTTGAAACGGCCACCTCGAGCGGCTCCATACCTACATAGGTAATCTTCAATGTGTTCTTTCCGGCAGGAACCTGCAGGGTGAACTGTCCGTTTACATCAGTAATGGTACCGACGTTGGCAGCGCCTACCACCTGGATGCTGGCGCCGATAATCGGCTCATTGTCCTCATAAGTAACAACGGTACCTTTCACCGTAGTCTGAGCGATTACTCCCCCCACCAGGAGGAATAAGCTCATAAGAATCATACTGAGTCTTTTCATCTTAAATTTGAGTTGTTAATTATATTAATTAGTTAAAAATTCCTTATAAATAAGGCGCAATTCTTTGCTTATCGGGTGCAAATATAATATAAAATTAGCAAAACGCAAAGGGTTTTAAACAAAATTTTCCAAAAATCTGCTAATTTTCTGACTGTTTGCGCACAAAATGCCGAAGCGCGGCAACATTTTGCCACGAAAAAAGCGGCCGCCGTCATTCCCGGCAGTCGCTTCCACTTAGAATATGGTCCATTCATCAAGGGCAACATGGCTCTCCCTGGCTTCCACGACATCGAAACCATAAGCCAATATCATTACAAAATGTAAAACAACTTGTTTTACCGTCATTAACATGGCTTCAACAACTGATTAAGGCGGCTTTAAAAAAGTAAAACAAGTTGTTTTACTGTAGTGTAGGTAGTGTAAGATTGTTAACAACCTACACCGCATATAAAACACTGACTATTAATAAGATAAGAGCAAAAGTGTAAGATTCACAAAATTTCTTGACTTCAGCGGTTTTAACATTTCAGAGAGGTTGACTCTCTTGAAACCCCTATAAACAGGAAATTCTGCATGGTGACTTGGGTGACTCAGGAAATGCTATATAACGGTGATGACGA
>JAEEGL010874335.1_pt1 | contig 24686 bp, 12 predicted proteins | sample 9134231 | NCBI WGS metagenome assembly JAEEGL01 (sample SAMN16246548, study PRJNA631951) | gut metagenome | biome: gut microbiome; feature: rumen; material: fiber-attached | host: Bos | place: Iran: Karaj | collected 2018-10
GAGGTTGACCTTTATGCCTGCCGCATGCGCCTGGTCGGAGAACTTTCTCGGCCACGGCTGGCGCAGCTGGATGAAGTTGCAACCGTTCTCGATAGTCGTGCGCAGGTACTCCGCGTTCTGCTCGTCGGTCCAGGGCTTGCGATTGTTCACGCCTTTGGGACGCGTCATGTTGCAGGTGAGAAGCTCGGGAACCGCTGCCTTGGCATCCTTCAGCTGCGGCAATGTGGCCGATATGAATGCCTGATGGAGCCGCCCCTTCTCCTTCAGCTTCAATGCTATGTCACGCGCAATGAAAGGCGAACCGTAGCAATGCACGTTGATCCAGAACCCCTCCATCGGCAGACAGTCTATCGCCTCGTCGAACGTCGGCACAAGTTCGTCTTCATAGACTTTATCGCCCCTACGGATACGCGCGGCGCGAATATGCTCGAACGAGCAGCCGTACGTGGTACCGGTCGTCGTAGTTGTGGTGGCAAGGTCGCCGTCGTGCATGACGATGAACTCGCCCGTCTTGCACCGCTGCACATCGAACTCCACCATGCACGCCCCTTTGGAGACTGCGGTACGCAGCGCCAACACGGTGTCGTTCGGGCACGTGGCATAGTCGCCCTGATGTCCGCAGATGCCCTTGCGCGGCAGAGCGAACGGATAACCCCACGGTCCTCCCGGACGCCCCGTGTTGGCCGCGCACATCGTGACGAACGCGTCCGCGCCGGCGGCACGATAGTAGTTGCCGTCCACCGGATTGTTCACGAACCAGATGGATATCCACAGCCCGGCCTCCTTGAATATCTTGATCATCTCGGCGGTTGTCTTGACGCGCGTGTCGCTCTTGTAGCCGTTGGGCACGTTAAGGCCGAACAGTCCGCGTTTCTTCGCGGCGGCCGCGACTGCGCGCGCGAGTTCCTGCGCAGAAGAAAAAGTCTCCTTGCCCGTGATGTTGGAACCGTAGGCATCGCCCTTGCGCGAAAGATGCGTATGCGCCACGCGGCGCACGTCCGGGTAGCGTTCCCCCACATAGTCGAGAGCATTGCGGTTCCATGTGGCCACCATGACGCGCGAACGCGGCATGCCCGCCGCCTCGATGCGGGAAAACACGCGGTCGGCGAGTTCGGGCGAGAACGACTTGAAGTCGATCCACACGCCTTCCTTCATCGTCTTGCCGATCTCAAGGGCCTCGTCGAGCGTGCAGATCGTCGCATTCGGGTAATTGCGGCGGCGAGGACGGCAATTCGCCTTGATCTCGGCGTATGTGGCCTCGCGTATCACAAGGTTGGTCCCATAGACGGCATTGAGGGTGGCGTCGTGCTGCAGCACGATCACGCCGTCCTTCGTCTCGCGAATGTCGAGCTTGAGATAGTCCAGCTTGTGGTCGGCGGCGAACTGGTACGCCTCTTTCGTGTGGTTGGGGGCAAGCGCCTCCTCACCCTGGTGCGCGATGTACTGCACATCGGCGAAAACCGCCGAAAAGGCCGTCAGACCTGCGGCAAGCAGACTCCATTTCCCGTCCATTCTATCGATCCTCACTTGATGCTTATCGCAAAACGGCTCAGCTTCTGCGCGACAAGGGCCGTCCAGCCGATATTGTATTTCGAACCATCGGCGACCGGCTCAAGCCCCGAGAATGTCACAAGGCCATTGGGTGAAGCCTTCGTAGCGAGGAATGAAGTCGTCTCTACCCAAGCCGAACCGTTCCAGCGGAGCGCACGTACGCGATATTTCCGCCCCTTTGCGAGCACGGACGTCCCGTAACGGATCGTCACGTCCGCCGAAGTGAAAGACTTGGCCGTACCAGGGGTGGATGTAAACTGTCCGCCCGAAGCGTATCCCATACGCCATACGCCAAGCGCGACATCGCCTTCCGCCATCGGCAGCGCCCCCGGCAGATCGGTACGGTCGACGGCATAGAGCGCAGAATGGAGATAATCGCCATCCGTCGCACCGGTCAATGTGACGCGGAACGAATTTATCAATTCCGGCGTAGTGCGCACCGCATTGTCGCCGATCGTGACGGCGCCGCTGGATACGGCATCGGGATGTGGAAAGAAAAGCCTCCCTCCGTTCTGGGCGTACCACCCGCTGTCGCCGTTGGCGTTCGCTTCGGCAATATCGTTGTTGATTGTCAACGCCGATGCGTCAAGGTCATGAAGTTCGCCTTCGCCATCCGCAACCATCCGACCATCCAGAATCGTCCCCAACCTGCGACCGTCTGTAGATTGGGTGTTTGTGTTCGTTGTAAACTTTCCATGGCCGCGAATGACGGCCGATGCGCCATCAGTACCCACAAGCAAAGGTGGGTGATTCTCGCTGGTAACCGCGCAAGGACGTATGCTGACACTCCCGCCTCGCAACGTCAAAAGAGCGTTCGCCCCCATCGCATTGGCAAGCCTCAATTGGGAATAGACGAAAATTTGGGAATTCCCGGCGACTTGGACATCGGTGGTCGCCGAGGAGGCAGAACTCATGGACACCGACGACCGCGACATCAACATAGAATTGCCGGACAACCGGGCAGAAACACGCGACCCCTCGCTGGCAGCAAGGGCAAGTGCGCCAGCAGAGCGAAGATACGCGCTGTCGGCCAACTCTATGTCGGACATCGAGCCAACCCCGGACGAAAAAGTCATTCCTCCGCCAGTGGCGACAACAAATGCATTGTTACTCAGCACGACATGACATTGAGATTTTTCACCATATCCCCCAAGGACGCCGCCGGACGTCCCCTTTGTAGACAAAACGCCATTGTCCAGTACGGTCAGACGTCCGATGCTATTGTCACCAAAGCCTAATCGCACGTAGAAATCGCTCTTGTTGGTGACGATACCATCTCCTTGTATAATCAAGTGTCCATCTCCCGACTTCATTCCCACCCGTATCTGATAACCGGGGCCAAAAGTCACCTTGTCTTCAACAATCATCTTACCATGCGCACCGTATCCCACATACATCGGCGATAAATTAACATTCAAGGTGCTACCTTTATGCATCCTGAACGTCCCTTGTCCTTGGGATGAGTTGACACCCCTGCCTATGATAAAATCGCGATCCACGTTGAAAGTCCCGTAATTGTCGATCGTTGCCTTGCTCTTATCCCCGTACCCAACATACGCACTGGTTATGGACATCGTACCATTGTTCGTTATCGTGACACAGGCATTGTCATAACGCCCAAAGTGGCAAAACGCAGAAGACGAAAAGGTCGCGCCCTCTGCAATCGTTACCACGCTAGTACATGAAGCAATACCCCAGGTATTCGTTCCTGACCCAACCGGAGACATCGTCAACGATCCCTCTGCCCCCACATTGAGGAACACGCTGGAACCAGACGCTCCAGAACGTCCCATATTCAAAGTTCCGACCGTTGCGGCACTATTGATCGAGAGAGGATTGTCAGATGAATAGTTGCCGAACAAGTAGACATTGTCGTCATTTCCCGGCAATCTCCCCTGCACCGTCTCTCCGGCAGAATCGTACCATGCCGAAACGTTACTCCACAGGTAGGGGCCGTCGCCCTGCTTTACGTAGGACATGTCCGTACCAGCGGCGGCCAATGCGATGGCGGCTGCAGCCGTCTGGACAATCAGCAGCTTTCTCATTTCATGCATCCTTTTTCTTTTTCATTTACATCGACTATCACCATGCGGCCGATGCGTATCTTGCCCTCAGCCGTCTTGCAGGCGCACACTTTCACCTCAAACGTCTTCCCCGCCATGTCGGGCGTGGGGATGTGCATTTGCACGACCCATCCTTTTGTCATGAAGAAATATCCGTTCTCGGCAAGAGTCGCTTTCCCGAGATCATGCCAGGCATAGCCTGTGGCGTCATCGCCGATCTTGAGATGCTTGATGAAGGGCTGCGTCTTCGTGCGTGAATCGTAGTATGACACAAGGAGCGGCGACATGTACCCTTTCTCCTTGGCAAGTTCCACGGCCTTGCCGGTAGGGGCGGCGGCATCATCCACCAGCACGGTACGCTCTTTTCCGTAGAGCGCGAACTTGGCGGGATTGAAGACCCAGCAGTCCCTGCCGTCCATCTTGTCGCGTACAAGAGCCCCTTTGCGCCGTTCGGCAAGGCGATCCAGCCCGGCTCGCGTCTTGCGGATCCGCCTCATGTAGCGCGCATCGTCCGCCGCCGCCTTTTCCGCCTTGTCGTAGAGTTCCTGCATGGCGACGATGTCTTCGCCCCTTATGAAGTTGAACTGGTTGAACTGCGGGAACCAATGGAGATTGCCCTTGTTCCGCCGTTGCGCGTCGCGAAGCCGTTCACGCGCCGCATAGACGAGCGGACCCGCCTTCGGACCATAGTATTCGCTGAACGTACGACGCATGAACGCGGGATAGTCGAGATTCGGGTTCTCGAAGAGTTTCGTCATGAAGTAGAACTTCAGGTCGTAAAGGTCGGTATGGCCGGGATCCTCATGCTCCCAGAATATCCCATGTACGCCGTGCGTGGCGTAGAAGCGGTACTTGTCGGCCAAGTGCCATTCGCTCGGGAAAGGATAGCCTCTCGAATCCTTTGTGTAGGTGGTTGCGTAGTCCCACACGAAGAGATGCGCCGCGACATCCTTCCAGGCCTCGAGCAGACCGCGCATTATGGCGTTGTCGCCCGGGGCGAGGATGGTATCCGCCATGTTGGACCGCGTATTGCAGAGTTTCACAAGCACGTTCGGCGCGGCCTTCACGCCGCCCTTCGGCGGTTCTTCCGTATAATAGTAGGCCAAGGTGGTGATATACACTTCAGGATGCGTCTTTGCGACTTCGGCGGCGAGGGAGTTGAGAAAATTCAGATAGAATCCGGAATGTCCGTATTTCTCGGTCTCGGCCTTGCAGGCATCGCACTGGCAGAAACGCCTGTTGTCGTTCATCGAGACCTCGAAGAGGCGCGGCGCAGGACACCCCTTCTCCTTCGCTTCCGCCGCGCTCTTTTCGATATTCGCCAAAAGTCCTTCGAGGATGATCTTGCGCACTTCGGGGTTCGTCAGGCACAGCTGCCCGCCTTTTTTGTAGCTCTGCCCGCCGCAACGCACGCCGTCGTGGAGGGAGAAGAGTTCCGGACGCGTCTTACCGAGCTTTTCCCAGTTGATGTAGCGATTGAACGTGTGGCAGTGCTTTGGCGGACCGTATGTAAACGCCCCGCCGAGCGACATTGGCACGGGAATGTCTCCGTTGCGGTTGAGACGGCGGCGCACGGCCAATCGCGACTGCGAAATCTCCGGATCGTACGTGCGGATGATATCGCGGTAGAGGAACACGGGCTTCTCCTTGACATCAAGCGGCGGCAGGACCAGGTCGCCCGAATCCAGGATGTCCTCTTCCTTCTCGCTCCACCATCTCACGCCGCACCAGTCTTCGAGGAAATGGTATACGGCGTAAAGGCATCCGCGTTCGCCGCCGCCGTTCAAGACCACATCGCCGCCGAAAGAACGGATGGTCCAGCATTCGTCTTCCATCTTGCCGGAAACGAGGCCCTTCGCGGCGGCGAATGGCGTATCGCCCACATGGAACGTCACCGCGGAAACCCCGCCAACCGAAATTTTCGAGCCGCCCAGACGCCGTGCGAGGTAGTTTTCAAGCTCTTGGACAGCAGTCGCCTCCCAAGGCTTCGGCGCGTCAGGCCCCTTGACTGTAAAAGCCACCGCCCGTATGACAACGGCAAGAACGAGCATTTTTACAGCAAAACGTTTCATGGACAAATTCCTACCTTGATCATTTTCTCCCGTTTGTGGCGCGTATTATACCATAATCCATTCACCGCCGTCTACCTCCGTGATCTTGCCGGTCTTGCCCGGAACATGATTATTTCCGTGGAAACGTCTGCCTACATCTGCTATACTGTGCGGCGGTTTCTTGAGAGAGACAGGAAACCACGCTGCAAAAGGAGAAATTCAAACACGATGTCAGGTTCGACAGACACGCCCGGGCGTATCCTGCTTACCGGTCTCACCGGACTGGTGGGCAGTTCCGTAGCCGTCGCATTGGCGCAGGAAAGCGACAAATGCAATTTCGTATGCCTTGTGCGAAGCTCGGGCGGCGTATCTGCAGAACAACGGGCAAGATCCGTGCTGCGCAGCGAATGCGAGTTCGAGGGATGCCCCGAGGCGTATGACGAGATCGTCGGGCGGTTCTCGGTGATCGATGGCGACGTCACCTCCATAGACGTCGAGAAACTCGCGGCCGACACATCGCTGAAAGGCGTGACGAAGGTATTGCACTGCGCGGCCGACGTGAACCTCGGCAAGGACCCCACGGGCCGTGTCTTCAACGTGAACTACGAAGGGACGCGGCGTATGGTGGAACTCGCCAAACTCCTTGGCGTGAAGGAATTCCACTACGTGGCCACCGCCTATGTCGCGGGCAACCAGACGGGTATCGTCTACGAACGTGAACAGCATCCGCCTTCCTTCAACAATGCATACGAAGAAAGCAAATGCAAGGCGGAATACCTTGTCAGGGAATCCGGCATCCCCTTCACAGTCTATCGCCCAGGGATCATAGTGGGGCGCAAGCACGACGGACGAATCCGCAAGCCGCTCGCGTTCTACCGGATCCTCGAATTCCTGCAGATGCTCAAGGGACGCGCCGCGAGACGCAAGGAACTGCCGCCAGACGGCTGGATCGACATGGACATGAACTGCCGGGCGGTCGCCTCCGACCACATCTATTTCGTCCCCATCGACTTCGTGCAGGCGGCCATCTCGGCCCTCTTCAAGAAGAAACCCGCAGGCATGACCTACCACGTGACGGGCGACCATCCCGTTTCCGCAGACCAGATCCTTCGCGCCGTCTGCCACGTTTTCCGGATCGACGGACTCAGCATCGGCATTGACAGGGAATGCAAGTCCGCAGAGGAGAAGATGTTCACTAAATTCGTCGGCGATCTTTTCCCCTACTTCTCCAGCGACCTCGTCTTCGATCAGACGAACATCCGCAGGGACTTCGCCGGGCTGTCAGGGTACAGCTACGGGAGCGCCGACCTCGAGACGATGGCACATGCCTACCTCGAGGACCATTTCGGTTCGGTGGATTGGGTACGCGCCATGCTAAGCCGGGAACCAGACCGCCCCCCACGCATACCGGCAACGCTCCCATGTCGGTCATAGCTCACGACGCAAGAACGACGAGTCTGGAGAATCGGTCGTATTGCCGGAAAGCTCGACCCCTTCGCACTTGCGCAGCCAGATGTCATAGACAAGTTCCGGGCGAGTCTTGTCGAACGGCATGCCCGGCTTGCCCTTGAACGTGTTGCCCGCGATGACAGCACCCTTCACCGAGTCCATGGACAGCGAAGCGCCGCCGCAATCCATGAACGAGCAGTCCTTCACCGAGAGCCCGGAATGGACGCCCGCAGGACATGTTCCGGATTCGTGGCCGTGGCTGGTCCTGAACGATATCGCCGCCACGCCGCCCTTGACGGCAGCCGTGCAGCACCTGACGAAACGGCAACGTTCTATCGCTACGTCGGAGGATGGCCCGGCCTCGTACCAGACCGTCATGTCCGGCGAAAAAAGCAGCCCCGAAAGCGCGATGTCGCTGAATTCGCAATCGCGTACGCGTACGTGGCTCGTCTGTATCAGGAAACCGCGCGCCCGCATCGATACGCACGAGCAACGCTCGATCAAGACCTCCGGACAATCGTTCTCGTTGGCGAGAATGTCGCCCGTCGCCAGCGCACACGCACACTTCGCGAGCCGTCCCTTGCCGCCCGCATAGGCCGCAAGGGACACTTTCCCCTTCAACACCAGAGTCTTCGGCTCGTAGACGGCAAGAGTGTCGCCCGCATCCGCCCAGTGCGCAGGCAATCGCGTCTCTTCCTGGAGATGGTTGCGGCACACGACGGCAATCTCCCCGGACGCCGCATCGAACGTCTTGACGATGCCCGCCTTGGAGTGTACATTCAGGGCGTCGTCCCCCAGATTCCTGAAATGGCAGTCCCGCAACGTAAGCTTGCCCGAAAGACCCAAGGCATGTATGCCGTCGGCATTGGCGCTCAAAAGAGCCTTGGAACCTTCGCGGGGACGCACGCAAAAGCGCTCGAACGAGAAATCCGCAGACTTCGGCTCGATCATCATCGCGACCGCATTGCACCTGTCCACTTCTACATCGCGAATCGCCGCCCCGCGTACGTCGGTGAACACCATCATCGCCCCCCACAGCGAATACCGCATCGCCACGCGATGGCCGTCCTTCAGACGGGAAAAATCAAACCGGGAGCCGCCGGGCGCCTTGAACCGGATACGATGCGTCCCCATCAGTTCGAACGGCACGCCTATTACCCGAAGAGTCTTGCCGCCGTCTTCACGTACGTAACGGCCCGTCATCTCCAGCATCCTATCCGGCATGCCGTATCTGTCACAAGTGTCAAAACCGGCGATGTGTTCATCGCCGGTCATAGGAAATTCTTCTTCCGTCTCAACGTCAAACGTCCCACCGCCCTTGTCCATCGCCACGATGCGGCCGGCGGCGTTCACGGGCGAATCGGTGGAGAAGCGCAACGACTCCATCCTGAAACACGCCGTCCGGCGCACATGCAGGGCCGATGTGCATTCGCCGAGCGTTCCGGACGGGCTCGAATGGGCGAGTATCGTCGCACCGGGCAATCCGCGCAAGGTGAAATCGCGCTTGCCTTCGATCACAAGCGGCCTGCGCAACCGATAGTTTCCCGGCTCGAAGATAAGCGTGCCGCCATCCGGCAAGCGGCGTATCAGATCGTTGATGGTGGCGCTCTGGTCCGCCGAACCATCCGGCGAAACACGTTTTTCCAGCATCTTGAAATAGGCCTCCGCGAAACGCAGCCCGTACGTGCGAAGCGACGGGGTGTCGAAGTGTATGCCGTCCGGGTTGCACTTGAAGCCGGAACCGTCCACCCACGCCGAATTCGGTATGTATTCCTCGATATGGTGCAGCCGCTCGTTGAATTCTTTCCAGAATTTCGGGCCTTTCCCCACCTTCACCCTTGGATTGTCCACAAGACAGTCACCAAGCTCTCCGGCGATGAAAGGCACATCCGGCTTCTTCAACCAGGAGCGGATGAATGAAACCGTATTGCTGAGTTTGGGCATGTACGAATCGACCGATTTCATGCTGCCGGAATCCGAACATCCCTGATGCCAGAGGATGGCTTTAAGTTCTCCGTCCTCCATGGCGCGAAGCGTCCGTTGCACCGCCATGACGGAGCATGCCCTCTCACCGTTCCATTCGCTTATCGCCGTGCCGCCCCAGGCCGCAGGGATCAGTCCTACCGTGATCGATGGATCGCGGTCGGCCACGGCACGGGCAAACGACGCGCCGATGCCGGCGCCTGCGGAACGTTTGTCGAAATGAAGCGGCTCCGTCGCCGGGACCCATCGACCGCAGGCGTCGAGCTTCAGCACGCGTTCCGTGGATACGCGGTTTGTGGCGTTGAGATAGCCGCGTCCGGCCATGTTGGACTGCCCTATGAGCAGAAACAGGTGAAACTTGGACTTGTCCTTGGGTACCGGTGCTTCCTGCACTGCCGCAAGACATGTTGCTGCGGCTACAACCGTCATTAGGACGATGCTCTTTTTCATGTTCTTCATTTTTTGATCCTGTAATCTTTTACGAATTCAAACCGAGTATCCACGGCACCGTCATTTCCGAACGACACCGAGACGGGAACGCTCCCTTCGAAGAGACCTGCGTCGCCCGGCTTCAAGACGAACGTCGCGCCTGGCGCGACGGCAGGCACGTCAAGACGCCGCCCGCCGAGCGTCAAGGAAAACGACGGCAACGGCCCATGGCACGTGAAGCCTATGCCGGCTCGTTCGCCGGGACGGATCGCCACTGGCGGCAAGTCGCAGAAACCTCGCGCCGGCGCAAACTCTACCGGCATATCCGCCTCGTAGGAGAGCATGCGGCGCATATCATCGGAAAGCGGAGCGAACGCCTCCATCTTGCGTCCCAGGCCAAACACCGTCACCTCCGCGCGCGGCGTCAAGGAATCCGCGGCATCCGCCGAAAACGAAAGGTCGTTCGCACCAGCCGCAAGCGTCGGACTGGCGGCGACAGCGCGCGCCAATGGTTCGCCGTTCTCGGAATAACGTATCCATGCACCATCTTCCAGTTCGGCATATTCGCCGCTCACAAGATCGAACGGCACGGCGAAACGGGCATCCCCGATCGCGACCGCCGCATTCCTCAAGACGTTCGTCGCTATCGGCATGGCACGGACATCCGCCACCTCCACGTCGACACTTCCGCCAACCGGCACGTCGTTCACCATGACCGAGACGCGATCGATGGCATTCTCGCGCAAAAACTCCCGATACGCCTTGTAGAAACGCTTCCGGTGCGGCCAGGCATATTCGGCTATACCGGCGGCATCGCGTTCGCGGAACAGCAGTTCGACATACCGCCATCCATTGAAGTCAAGCCGTACGTAATGGTCGGACATGGCGCCATTGTGCATGTCGGGCGAACAGATCTGGAAACACAGGAGCGCCCCGGAACCATCCCCCTTCACCCAGGCTCCAATGGACGCCTTCCTGGAAATGTTCAGCCAAGGATATGCGAACGTACGCTTTGCCGCCGCATAGGCGCCGCGCCTGTCCTTTTGCGACACGTTTCGGACTGAAAACCGCATCGTCTCGCCATGGTCCGGATCCACGCCAGACGAAAGATCCAACTCCACACCCTTGGCGGAACTGCGCTCCATCTTCGGCATGTCGGCGGCGGCCAAAAGCCGTTCGCCTTCAGCTTCCCTCCGGACGGAATAGAGCGCTTCCACGCGCAATGCGGCTGCGCAAGGGCTGTCAGCCTGCACGCGCCAACGTGCGGCGGCTGGGCCGAACACGCGATGCGTCATGCATGTGACGGACTGAAGCCGCCATGTCCCGTCGGCATCCTGCCTGAGCCGCGTCTCGAAACCGGCCCGTCCGAGCCAATCGAGCGCCGTAGGCGCAAACGCCTGCGCACGTTTCGGATATTCGTGCCATCCCACCACCGTAAGGCAACGCAAGGTGTGGCTATCCATCCGGTTGGTGTTCGCGTTGACGGACAAAATCGAGATGGCTGCGTTTGCCGCTGCCGACTTCGCGGCGAAGTATTCCGCCTCGTCGAGAAACTCGCGGCGCATGCGACGCGCGTCGTTGCGGAACGACCACCAGCCTAGCTGCGGCTCAAGGAAGTTCGCCTTGCGCGACGTTTCAAGCGTCCTTTCCAGGTGAAGGTCGTGGAAACGCTTGTCGCCCCAGTTGGGATGGTCGAACGCACCCTGCCTTGAATGGAACCACCAGCTTCCAGGATACGTGCAGCTCGCCTCATTGAGAATCGGACGATCTTCGGATTCCGAGAGCTTCGACGCGATCAACCTGCGCATCGAGTCCACATCGTGGATGGTTCCGTGCGCCTCCGAACCGTCGAAGTATATCTGGTCGAACCCGCAGACGTTCCACGCGCGGGCGATGTTGTCCGCCACGGCTTCCGCGAGCGGCGAACCGATGACGGGATAGAAGCCCTGGAAACGCGCGCGAAGATAATAGACCTGTTCGCCGACGCCATGCGCCGTCCGCGCCGTGCCGCAGGCGCCTCGCACGATTCCCGTGAACGCATACGGCTGTTCGCGGCGGATACCGGAATACTGCACTATCTCGCCGCCGATGCGCAGGAAATTCCCGCGCCCCATTGTGGATGCGCAGAGATCGTGATTCTCGCCAGGACGCTCAACGACGCGCAGTTCGCCGATCTTTCCGGCGGGGATCGGCTCCGCGAGCGTGTAGGAGCAAAACGAGATGAGGTTGGAATCGCATACAGGACGAATAAAAGCATCCTCGACGCCAATACGCCCCGTGAACGTATGCATGCCGGCTTTCAGTCCGGCGGCGTGGATGGCATCGACCATCCGCTTCAGGCCGTCAAGGCCGCCCGGAATTCGCTTGGGATGGGGAATGTAGTGCCCGCGCGTTTCGAACCACGAATAGAAATGGACGATCGGAAGCCCGCCGCGCCGCGCCGCCGCGATCCAGTCGTCGACATGCGCGGCCTCCGGCTTGGATGCGAAGAGATACGAATCGCGGTTGGCCGCAGCGCCTAGCGACCATGCGCCGCCGCAGGACGAACGCGGCGCACCGGCGGCAAGCGTCATTCTGCGCAGACACTCTACGGCCTTGCCGCGCGGTCCGGCGGCGATGGCGGCGACGTGTCCGCAAAATCCGTATTCGCGGTTCGCCACTGCGGACATCACATCGCCAATGCGCGTTTCCATCTCCGGGGTGAACGGACGCAACGCCACGAAGGACGAGTCGTCGGAGGAGACGTTGGCGAAGTTGCCGACATATCTTGACGGCGCCGGCTTGACCCTCCAGAGGAATATCCGTTTCGCATCGGGCACGGAGAATCCGTCAAGCGTGAAAGTCCATCCCCACGGGTATCCTGACACCGAGAATTCCATCTTGCCCGACATGTCCCTGCCCTTGACGATATCCGCCATGAACCGGCCATTGCCGACGCTTTTCATCCTTGCGGAATACAGCACCTTGCCGTCGGGCATCTCCACGTTTGCGATCGGCCTAGGCTTTACCACAAGTTCGCGCCCTGTTTCAAGTTCACGTATGGAAGCGATGCGGGCATCGCTGTCAAGCGTCAGCACCGCGCAATCGTTAGTGAAGGCGGCAATTATCGTCGCCGCGAGGAGTAAACCTGTCATGATCCCTTCCTGCTGTATGATGAAATCTTACGACGGCAAAACCACATGCGCGGCATCAGCGGAAGCTGATTGCCGTTCCTGCAGGATAGGACAGCCTCAAGTTGCCGCCTGTCGCCTGCAACTGCCACCTCTCCAGCGGATTGCCGTCCGCGTCGACGACCTCCGGCAGAGCGCCGGAGAACGACTGCATCTGCGCAAGGGTATAGCGGCGACCGTTCTTGTCCACCTTGTCCGCGTTGAGCAGGACGATCCGCGCACCTGCCGGGAACGTCACCGTTCCGTTGAATTTCGTGTACGAGCCGGCGATCACATCGTCCATATCGATGATCCATTCGCTCGGCACTGTAGTCGCACCAACGATCGTGCCGGCACCTGAGACGTTACCTGGCGAAAACGCCTTGCCGTTCAAGTCAAGCGTTGCGCCTGCGGCCACGGCAATCGTTGAATTGGAAGGCACGGCCCAATCGCAACCGAGCTTCAAGGTGCCGCCCTGGACCACCGTCGCCCCCGTATACGTGTTCGTGGCGTTGAGCGTCAACGTGCCGGCGCCCTTCTTCGTGAGGCCGCCACCTGCGACAGGACCGACCGAGACGGCATTGGTGATGACAAGCCCGCCCCAATACAGGACGGCCTTGGTGTCGGCGTCATATCCGCATCCAGGCGAGACTACACGGATGGCCGTCACCTCGCCGCGCGTGGAATCGAAATCGGCATAAGCGGACGCGCCTGTTCCTGAGCCTATGATCTCAACGTAGGGCGACCCGACATAGCTCGTAGCACCCCACCAGCCTGAAGGAATCGCCGTAACTCCGTTGCCCGACGGTGCACAGAGCGCTTCGTTGACGGAACGGTTGTTGCCGTCGGTGTCAATGGTCAGTCCGCCACCGTACAACGTCACGCGCGTAACGTCCCGGAACGCCGACTGCGACGAAACTCCGAGCTTCACCGTGCCGCCGGAGCAGTTGATGTACGATGCCGATCCCTCGTGTGTCAGACCGAAGCCGCGCATGTATGCCGCTCTCATGACACCACCGTTCAGGTTGAGAATCGCCGTGGAGTTCGTCTGATTGGCGAGGAAGAGCCCGAGGTCGCAGAGGAATTCGCCTTCGTCCTCAATGGTGATCATTCCGCCGGCGCCGGAATACGAAGCGCCGTTTTCGCAAACGTACATGTCGACCGGAGAAGTGAACGACCCGCGCGAAATTCGCATGTGTCCGTGTCCCTGGCGTCCTATGATAAATGTACGTGGCGCGCTACGCCCTGATGCTATCGCCGTATTGGACATACGCCCGCCACAGATGTTCACCACGGAATGGCTTTCCGTAAAACGTCCAATGCCTGTTATGCCGCAACCGCAGATGTAGTCGCCATCCGCAACCTCGAGATACGCCGATCCCCTGATGCCTATATCGGTCGAGGATGCTCCTGTAGACCAGTTGTAGAGTTCCCCGCCGCGCATATAGATAGCGCCAATTGTTTTTGCGGACGAGGCAGCCTGCACAAGGTTGGTGATGAAGGCGCCGCTCTCCACCTCAAGCACACCCTGTCCCGAGTAGCCTACCACCATGCCGGCGGTCACATCACCGTTCGCCTCGAAGGTATTCCGCGTCACGCGCGCGTTCTTCACGCGAACGCGGCCGAACGTGCGATCCTGCCCGATTGTAGTGGCCCAGTTCACTCCGATACGCGCCTGCATCGTGCTGGAAGTATTGGCCATGCGGATATCGTCCGCATCCTCGAATACGACCACGGCCTCATTCGTCTCGCCAGGATCCTGGCACAGGACTCCGAACCCGAGCAATATCGGTTCCGAACCTGAGAACTTGAGCGTTCCGCCGTGGCTGGCGTAGCGGAAGGGTTCGGTGATCGGGCCGACGACCGTCAAAGTTCCATCCCCTTCGTGGGATATGCCTGATGCAGAAAGCGTATTGCCGGGCGCCAGGGTCCATGCACAGCCTTCCGCATCCTCCGTGTTGACGGCCAGGAAGCTGTACGAAGTCGAGAATGTAGCGTTCGTCGCAAGGTTTGCGATGTCCGCCGCCGTCCAATGGGGTGCGCATACCGCGATGCGCCCGTTATTTATGGTCACTTTCGATGCGTCTGGAACAGATCCCGGATAACGTGCGCGCAACGTGCCGAAGTAGGTCCCGTCGAGCGTCAATGTCCCCCCGAAGGTGTTGTTCTCGTTCGCCAGGAACAGGCGGCTCCTGTAAGTAACGGAAATCCCGCCAGGACCGGACACCGGGCCGGACAGCGTAAACATGAAGTCGTAAGGATCGGACGAGGAGGTACGCAACCTGACGTCGAGGGAATCCGACAGGATGACGGGGCCAGCCCAGTTGCAGAGATTTGTCGTCATGTTGTGCGAGGCGGACGAGTAGGAGACACGGACATCCGGTCCCTGCACCACCAGTTTCCGCCGCTGCGGGGAGAACCGGTTGCCAAAGAGGCAGGACTTCGTGGCGAGCGTGAGCGGAATCGAATCATCGCCGCCAAGGTCGGCGTCTGGGTAAAGCTGGATGTTGCTGTAGTAATTTGCAATATCGGATTCGACCCGGATCGGTCCGGGATTCGTGACGGCGCCTTTCTCGAACCGAATCCCTCCAGCGCCTCTCTTTACGAGAGAGTGGCCGTTCATGTCTAACACGAACGGATCTGCGGCGCTGCCGGACACCCCGATATTTCCATACGTGTTGGTGACGCAGATGAGAGTATCGCCCAAAAGCGAAAGCCGCTTGAACGCATATGCCGACGTACCATTGACGTCGTCCGTGCCACCGGCAATACCAAACCTGAGCGCACCCATTCCGTTGAAGCCTTCGCCCGAGATCGCGACCGCCTTGTCCTCGAAGCGCATCAGGTTGAGACGTTCCCCGAACTGGCTCGACAGATCGAGCGTCGCGCCGTTGGTGACAACCAGGCGCCCGTTGTAATCGCCGAACACCCCGTTCGAAATCAAATAGTTGTAGCCGCCCGCCAGGACGAAATCACCGCTGAAATCGGGTTGTGCCGCGGAAATCCGCCACGACTCGTCCCCTTCCTTGATGAACGTGCCAGTGCCTTGCAGATGTGCGGCGAGCGCCGTAGCGTTAGATACCGCAAACGAACCGGCGTGCAGGACAAGGTCCCCGGCATGGTCGAATCCGGAAGCGACGCGCACCTTGCCCACGCCAGCCTTCACTATATCAGCCGTCTGCGGAATGGACAGCGCGGCATTCACCGTAAGAACGGACGAAGCGGACTTGTTCTCCAGTTCAAGATCGCCGCCGGACGCAGCCGCAAGCGTTCCCTCGCCCGGGACCGTTCCGATGGAAAGGTCTGCGGCATCTTCGTCAAGGAAGAGGGATGACAGCGTAAGGGTACGTCCGTTCGCAAGCGACACGGCGGCATCCGTGCCGGAAAGTTGGCCGAGGGCCGCGATCGTCGCGTCTGCACCGTTCTCCAGCGTGATCGGCCCGGACGTGCCGGCCGAAACGACGCCGACGGACTTGGCGGCGCCGTTCGGTATCACGCCGCCACGGGCGGCAATCTCGTCCGTCGCATCGAAGGAACGAACCACAAGCCGGCCATCGGCATCGAACGCGGCAGCCTCGCCGTTGAAGTGAAGGTAGCGCGGCGCACCGCCGGCGGACACCCCTGTAAACACGACAGACACATCCGAAGGATCGGCGACAATGTTCAAGACGCCGATACTGCCGGAAAGAGACGCGACCGAAATCGTGCCGGATCCCTCCACGGACAGCGTCGCCGCACCGGAAGAAGGCGCGACGAGCGAGAGCGACCCCGTCATGCCGCCCGTACCCGCGACAACCTCCAGTTCAGTTCCATCCGAGAACGTCACGGCGGACACCAACGAACCGCCGGAGTCAAGCCGCAACGTCCCTTCCGCAAGCGTGGTCGTACCAGAATATGTGTTGGCGCCGGTAAATATCCAGCGTCCGGTCCCCGTCTTCGAGATGTTCATCGAATATGGGTTGTCCGCAATATTGCCGGACCAGACGGCATCATACGCCGTGTCGTTATGCAGGCGAAGCGTGACATCTGCGGCCGTCTGCGTGACGGAAGACGCAAACGTGAGAGTTCCGCTACCGGCATGCTCGATGACGCCACCCTTCGAAGTGTAGGATCCCAATTGAATTTCACGATCCGTCGTTTCGCCGGTGCCGACATAGAGCAGGCGCGAATTGCCCGAAAGCCGTATCGCATCGCCCGTGCCCAACACGGAAGATGCGCCCTTAAGACCGATAGATCCGGCCTCGAGCGTCGTCGTGTTGCCTATCACGTCAATGCGCCCCGCAATCTCGTTAACACCGGAAATTATCGTACGCCCGCGGCCGGTCGCCACAAGACCGCAGACCGTCGGAGAACCGCTGCTGGCCAGAATTCCATCGCATTTGGAAGCAACCTCTATGGTCTTGCCTTCGCCGGCGGAAAGCGCCGTGGAGTGGATGCTGTTGGCGTAGAGTCCCCCACGCAACTGAAGATACCCGTCGCCTGTGAAGAGGATGTTGCCTTGTGCGAAAATTCCGGTGCCTGACTGCTGGTTGACGAGGAAATGGCATCCTGCTGCGATCCTGACTACGTTGGTGGCGTCGGGCTGATCGGCATGCACCGGCACGTTCACTTGCGACAAACGCCGCGAACTGGTAAACGTATCCGTGGCGATCTCCAAGTCGCCAAGACCGTCCAGGTAGAAGATGTAGTAGGCATAGACCCCCGTGAACTCCTTGGAGTTGCCGGCGATGCGCACAGGTCCGGAACCGGAAAAACGGATATTGACCGTAGGCGACGTGCTGATCGATTTCGTCCAGTAGCCGAAATCATTTATGACGAGGGCCGTAGACGCGTTGTTCTCGATGTAGGTGTCCATGCCAGCTTCAATTTGCAGGCCCAATCCGAGACGACATGTCAGCAGCGGAGGCATCGTGACTGAGGACTCCACAAGAAACTTGCCGCCCCAGCCCTCCATCGGCAGAACCTGCGTGGATTTCTTTCCGAAGGTATACTGCGGCGCGGACGCGCCGGTGACGGTGAGAAACTTTATGCCTACGAGACCGTCCAGGTCGATGGTCGTCGCCGCGCCCTGCGCCACAGACGAGAAAATCGCCGTGCAGCCAGTCTCGCCGTTCGTCACGCCGCCTGCGACGACATATTGTCCGGGCACGCCGGCGGTCCAGTTCGCGGCATTCGTCCAGGAACCGCTTGCCGCGCCCGTCCATGTAGATGTCAGGGCCGCTTCTGCCGCGAATGCGGCGACGAGCACCGCAAACACTGGTGTTGTCTTCTTCATCTTTGTTGTCCTTTCCGGAAAGGGGATGTCAATGCACATCTTCCTTCGTCAGGTCGATGTCCTTGAACTTAAGGTCTTCGTATTTCTTGAATACGGCCATGATGGCATCGGCCTGCGGGTGGGTGGCGAGTTTCTTTGGCGAAAGCTGGATGGATAGCGGCGCATTGTTCTCGTAGGCGGCACGGGCTATCATGTCGATCTGCTCTGGCGAGGTGCCTACCGTAGTGTCGCCGAACTTGTCGTAGGCGGCCAGGTAGGCCGCTTTCTTCTTGATCTTGCCGGGCAGATAGAAGCCAAGCCAACCGAAATCGACCGTCGAGAAATCGTCCGCAGCCAGTCGGGCCGCGGGGAGGATGTACTTGTCGAGCGACTGGCGCGTACGTTCCGGGAAGAACGTGTCGAAGGCGTTGCCGCGGCTGAGCATGTGCCAGCCGAAATGGCTCTTCAAGGCGCTCTCCGCACCGCGCGGTTCGTTCTTGATGCGCTTCCAGACGCGCCATTGCGCACGCGGTACGTTATGCCAGTATGGCTGCGGCACGTCCTCGCCGCCATCGAAATACAAGATTCGGAAGCCGCAGGTGTCGATGATCTCGGCGAGACGGCCGGCTATCTCGTCCTGTATCTCGGTATCCTGGTCGATGCGATGGAAGTAGTACCAGTCATCAGTATCGAGATGCCGTCCGTATTCACCGCGCGAATGCGCGATTCGCGGCGTACCGTAAAGTCCGCGCTTGACGCCAGCAAGCCGATAGGGCGGTTCCGTCGTGAACGATTCGTAAGAGACGAGTTCCTGCCCGAACCTGACGAGCCGCCGCCCGTCCTCCGTGCGCAGGCCGGCAGGTTCGTCCTGCAGGAAGAACGTATCGCCGTCCGGCGAAACATCCTTGGCCAGGCAGACCTCCTTCACGCAGGCGATGCGCGGGTCTGCGCCATCCTTGACGTAGGGATCGGTGACCGACACCTTGTTGTAGTGGCAGTGCAGCGCCGGAACTATGCCTGCCGCCCGAAAACGATCCGTGATCTTCTTCAAGTCGGCCATGCCGTTCGGGAAGGTCTTGCGCCAGGTGAAATGTCCGCATGAGCTCGCGAACACGGTATAGGAAATCATACCGACACGGAAGCCACCCTTCTTCATGAGGGCGATATGCTCGTCCACGCTGTCTGGCGTCAAGCCGGCGCCGGAACTGAAAAACACGTAGGATGCGCTCATGATCGGATCGCGCCGGTTCTTTACGCCGCGCGGCAGACCGTAGTCCCGCTCCATGGCATCGACATGGTCGAGCCATTTCGCCTTTGCGCCGGCCACGATCGCGGCGCCTCGCCCGAAAAGGCCGATGGTATTCTCCGTGGCGGCGGAGAAGCGCCTCCACCCCTTCACGCCCTCCGGCGTTTCACCGTCGATGCGTACCTCGGGCGTAAGCCCCATTACGGCTACAGCCACCTTTTCGTCCCATGCGACATTGGCGCATGCGCCGAAATGTGCGCGCGACTTCACGGGCAGACGCAGGAACTCGATGCCGTCAATCTCCGTGCGCCGCTTGTCGCCGAAATCTTCGGTGACGCGATAGTCGGTGCCTTCGGGTACGAAGGTGATGTAGTCGCCCGTGACGGCAAGCCGCAACTTCAGTATATGGTATTCGTCCGCGAAACCGATCTCAAGCATATCGCCGGAACGGGAAATCCGGTTCGCCGGGAAGAACATGGGCTTGGCGGGATGGATGAGATGCATTTCGTTGTCGTACGGGCGATCCTGACGGATACGCGCGAACGGGATGCGCACGCCGGAGGCAAGGCATTCCTCGCCTGTCTGCCTGCAAACGAGCGATTTGGCGAATGCGGCATCATCGATGACAAGCCGGAACGCATCGTTTTCAATTGTCACGTCCGCCACGGCATACATAGTGGCGATCCCTATGCCGACGACAAGTTTCGCCGCGCAAAATCCATGCTTTTCTAAAATCATAGTGCCTATTATAACAGATACGCCCGCATGATAGTATCTTAAAATACTAAAAATCATCCTCCTACGCAAACAGTTCCTGCCAATACCGTGCAACTGCTTCCAGACGGTCTTTCGCCGCGACTGAACGCCAGTCGGGCGGAGAGGATTTCATTCGCCCGCGGCGTCCATGCATGTTCAGGCGGATTTCAGGCGTCTCGGTTTCGGAGCGAAACCCGCCATGTCCCACCAAAATGCCTTCGCGCACCGCAGTCCCCGTGGGTACGGCAAAAAGCAACGCGTACTCACCGACACCACCGGCCAACGTCCATCCGGAATCCACGCCAGAGGGCAGCCCGGCGACGAGTTCCGGCGATACCGCCCTGTCACAGTCCACATCCATCCAAAGGCCAGGATTCACCCGCCGGAAATTCTCCAGCGCATCGAAGAACCCGCCGCTGGTATCAGTTGCGAACAGGGCCTCCGGCGAAACAGGTTCGCGCCAGACGGGGGCCGGCAATGGCCGTCCGAGCGCCACCGCCGCATTTGCGGCTCCGAGGTGATCGGATGCATAGAGGTCGAAATCGGCACGCGAAGATGCAATGCGGCGCACTGGATGCCTTGAATGTCCCAGGACCGTCGCGCTCCAGCTCCACTCCGTAGCCGTGGCGACATCGCCGCCGAGCAAAGTCATTCCATAATGCGCCAGCACATCCTGGATCCCCGAAGCCACGCTTTCATAGAAGGAGACCGGTTCCACCGGCGAACATGTCCATACCTGGGTCATCGCCTCGGGACGGGCACCGCAGGCAAGAAGATCGGTACATGCTCCATAGGCCATCATGCGCCCCATCGCCGCCGGATCGAGTCCGGCGAGAAAGTCCTCTTCAAGGGAGAACGAATCGGAGGACACGAGAAGCCGTCCATCGCCGGACGGCGCCAGTTCGGCATCCGTCTCATACGGACGTCCGCCGTGAATGCGCTGGAGCGCGCGGATTAAAATCTCTTCGTTCATGGGCATATCAATTTCAGTCGTCGACTTGCAAAACGTATCTCGACGGGCAGGCGACCATGTGGGTCGCCGTCGAACTCCACCGGCAACGCGTCATCGGACTCAATCTTCACCGCGTCACGGAGTATCTTGAAGTCGCCGCACGGTTCGCCACGGTAAAGCCGCCATATTAACCTGAAGCAACCCCAGAAAGTCTTGTGCCGCACGAACCATACGGCCAACTCGTCATCACCCATCGCCGGCAGGACGAGTTTCAAGCCTCCTGCTATGAAAGGGATGCGGGTGACCAATACATGCAGACACGAATCCAACTTTTGTCCCCCGAACGAGATGCAATACCTTCGGGCACGCGCCAGGGCACACAGCAATGCGACGAACGTGCCGCAACCATTTCCGATATAGGGCCGCAGCCGGTTGGCCGCTTCGGCCACAGCCGCACCGATGCCGAGGTTCAACGAACAGAGGAAAGGACGCCCGTCGGCCGTAAGGACCGGTATCTCGCGAAACACCCCGGTCCGCAAAAGCCGGATCGCGGCCGACGGTTCTGTCGGGATCGCGTGCGCATTGCAAAAGTCCGGGCTCGTACCGGTGTATATGACGCCGAACTTCAACTTGTCATCGGCATTCCCAAGCACGCCTTCGGCAACGGCCCGGATGGTTCCATCGCCTCCACAGGCGACAATCGTCTCGAATCCGACTGCCGTCCGTGCCCGTTCGCAGGCTTCCTCTATGGACTTGAGCACGACAAACTCACCTTCCGGCAGAAGTTCCTGCAACCGTCTCCATTGGCGGCCCGAACGACCGCCATGCGAAGAGGGATTGACGAGGACAAGAAGGCGCTTCATCGGTAGATACCTACCTTGTCATAGACTTTTGTCGGCGTTCCCGTTTTCCAGTCGCGCACAAGGCGTTCGGTCTCAGGCCACGACAACGGCAACCGTTCCCCCGCCACGGCGGCTATCTCCCCGGCCTTGGTCAGGCAGGTCCATTCCTCGCACGGGATGGCGAATACGCGACGCATACGGCTGTAGGCCGTCTCAAACGACACCTCGCGCAGATTGCCGAACGAGATGTTCACGAATTCACATGGCTGCACCTCGCCGCTCGCCCCTACGTAGAAACGGTCTATGCCCCCGCAGCAGCAACCAAGCATCTCGGGCGACTCCTCGTAGACTTGCGCCGTCAGCACCGGTGAATGGCAGGAACCGGACGAATTGTAACGGATCTGCGCAGCCTTGGCAATCGCCACGGCCTTGCCATGCAATGACATATCGAAGGCGTGCCCCATCCAGGCGCCGCACGCTTTTGGATGAATCAGCTGAATGTAGTCGCATCCATGTTCCGTCGCCAGATCCATGATGCGGTCAATGCCGCCATTGACGACTTCATGGTCCGAAAGCACCGTATTGAAACCTGTCAGCATGCCCGCTTCCTGGCAGTCGTGCAGGAAATCGAGCGCATGTCGCCAAGAGCCGGCGACACCTGTAAACGCATCATGCTCCGACGGATGGACGGAATGGATAGACGACATGACCCCCGTCACTTCGAGTTCCTTCATGCGGCGGATCTTCTCCGGCGTCGCCCCTTGTCCCGTAGAGTTGACCCAGACCTCAAGTCCGCGAATCTCCTTCAGCACGGCCTCTAGACGCTCGAAGCGGAGCATCGGCTCCCCGCCCTCGACCGCCCAGGCGACAATCCCGAAGTCGCGCATCTTCCGGACATTCTCCAGCAGCTTGTCGACCGGCAGCTCGTTGGGATCGTCCTTGCGCTGATAGCAATGGGGACACTTGCAGGCGCAAGCCTTGGAGATGGACAGGACGACGCTGACCGGGCGCGGCGGGCGACGTATCACCTTGTCCTCCAGCGCGGTGAAGAAAGCCTCGCTTGGATAGCGCGGCATATAGAAGTCAAGCTTGTACTCGCCGCCGGCCATCTTCACAAGCTTGTGCCGGAAGAAGATGCTCGTGAAACGCGCGGCCTTGAGCAGCACCGAAGGCGACTTGTAGCGCCATGCGCACGCCAGCGACATCCGCAGATAGAAAATGAGCTTGGCGAACCCGGTGATGTTCCTACTCTTTTTCATCGCGGTACCACATGAACAGAAGGTTGATGCCCGCAAGCGACAGGATGCAGACGGGCCAGCTTAGATAAAACGACTGTACGTGAAGCAAGGCGACGCATAGCTGGCAGTTGAGGCTGGTCGTCAGATGCATGCGCCGTTTGTGCAAAGCCGCAAAAAAGAGAACCGCCAGCACAATGACGATCATCAGCAACGACAGCCGCGCAGGCGACATCGCGGCACAGGTGCACAAAAACGCCAACGCGTACAGGACAAGCCCCAGCGAAACAGCCATGGCTAACGGCGGACAAAGCGTCTGGAGCGTCCGCACACCCGTCGCACGATCGCCCGCCACATCTTTGTAATAGCTGTTGTGGCACATGAGAAAGTGGACGGGAACGAGCGCCGGTGCAATCTGTCCATATATATGCAATGAAGGGAATGTTCCTGCGGAACCCGCCCAGCCAAAGAGCGCGCAACAGGATATGGCACATGCGTAGACGAGGCAGTTGAGGACCGGCACGCGTTTCAAAAGCGAATAGGAGATGTTCAACACGCCGCCGATGCCCAGAAAGACAAGCGTCCACGGGGAAAGGAAGAAACCGGTCACTGCAATTGCGGCAAGGCCGGCAAGCGAAACGGCAAAAGCCGGTATCGGACGCAAGGCGCCTGTAACCATTGGTCTATGCGGCGCGTTGACGGCATCTTCATGCCGGTCGTACCAGTCGCTGAAAATCTGGTTGAACCCCCATGCGAGAAAACCCATCGTAAAAAGAAGCGCCGTGCGACCATCGGCGAGCGGACGACCGCTCGCCAGACAACCGAAAAGAGTCGTCGTTCCGGTGACGAACCCGTAATAGAGCCGCATGGAGCGCAGATAATTGTAGAAGAAATCCTTCACCGGTTGCCTCATGCCGCACAGTATATCATAAAACCTCTATTCTACCAACACCAATGGAGCCCCGACACGGCGATCGGCACGGTCCGCCGTGTGATTGAATCACATCTCTTTGATCGCAAATGGGATCTTAAAGAAAACTAACCAGAAAAATTATCTGGGCGATCAGCGAGGGGATGGCGATTATCCAACCGATAACGATCCGGGCAATGCCGTGTTTGTGCGGATTACGCCGGATGACTGCGATTGCGATGCTACCGAAGATAATTGAGAGGATGGCGAGCAGGATCCCGAGAAACGGGATGAAAGAACAGAGTCCGCAATAGCCCGCAGCAATGGCCCATCCCGTACAACCAATCGGCAGCACGAAGCGCATCCCGGCATTGTCACTCAAGTATTTCTTCTCCGGCATGCCCATTGGCGACGACACCCCACCCGCGAACACCTTCGTCCCGCACGACGAACAGAACGCCGCACCCTCTTGAAGCGGCGAGCCACACTTTGAACAATAGGCCATGTATTCTACTCCTTCCTTTGTGCTGAAAACCTCGAAAGTATAATGTATTAGGCGTTACTAGTCAATACCCGTGCCGCATTGTGTTACAGCCGTTTTATGGGCAAGATGGGGTCAGCGCGCGCTTGACCTCCGTGCAGATGCATTCGGCGAGCGCATCGTTGCCCACGTCGTCGTAATGGCTGCGGTCGGGCTGGTGATGGTAGTTGCGCTCGCCCACCGCATAGAGGTCGATGGTTTGTATCGACAGTCCCTTGCAGACGTAGGCGGCGACCTCGTTGTACGCGCGGGCAAGTCCGCAGCGGACGTCATGC